>Ga0209617_10000010_pt1 | contig 61069 bp, 64 predicted proteins | sample LakEriepJuly2011_2_FD_187459 | JGI IMG/M metagenome (GOLD analysis project Ga0209617, IMG submission 187459) | Freshwater microbial communities from dead zone in Lake Erie, Canada - CCB epilimnion July 2011 (SPAdes) (version 2) | ecosystem: Environmental > Aquatic > Freshwater > Lentic >...
AGGAATAATTTCTACAGCAGTTGGTCAAGGTGTAATCGTTGGAATAGGGATTAATGTTTCAACAACGACCACCGAACTTCCCGTCGAAGGTGCGACTTCTCTTGCCCTTGCAGGTGTTACCAAACTCGATAGAAACTTCCTTCTTCCACTTCTCCTCAACGCCTTCGAGATGGATTTTACAGAATGGGATCAAGGCGAAAGTTTTCTTGAGAAGTACTCCCTTCTATCTGGCACGCAGGGGAGAGAGGTCACAATTGTTGGGCCATCTGAAAGTACGATCCGATCTCGCGCACTCTCCTTTGATGAGCAGGGTCGACTTCACCTAGAAGACGGGCAGATCGTTACAGTCGGTGACGTGGTTCATCTACGATGAGCCAGTGAGAAATCCCTTCCCAGTCGTTGGAATTATCGGCGCAGGCCAATTGGCACGCATGACGGTAGCGCCAGCTATCGCACTAGGTGTCACTCTCAAACTCTTTGCACAAGATAAGAGCGATAGCGCTGCTCAAATTTGCGATCACGTAGTGGGGGATTTTCGTGACCTTAAGGCAGTTTTGGAATTTGCACGAGATTGTGATGTCGTCACCTTTGAACACGAACTTGTTCCGCTCTCAATTATTAAAGGTTTAGAGGCGGAAGGAATACGCGTTTATCCACCATCTTCAGCCTTTATATATTCACAAAATAAGGGCGAGATGAGAAAGATTCTTAGCGATCTTCCCTCACCCAAGTGGCAGCTCATTACTGACGAAGAAGAGATCACGACCTTTCCAGTAATTGCAAAGACCATATCTGGCGGTTATGACGGACGTGGTGTGTGGAGGATTGAGAGCCGTGACTTGCTGAAAGAAGTAATTGCAATCAATCCTCAACTTCTCATAGAAGAGCTTGTGGACTTTGATTCAGAAATCGCAGTCATGGTTGCACGCTCACCACATGGCCAAGCAAGTACGTGGGCACCCACTCAGACGATTCAAGAAAATGGAATTTGCACTCGCACTGTTACACCAGCGGCTACTGTCTCTTTGGCCGTATCCGAAAAAGCATCTGCGCTAGCCTTAATGATCGCTGAACGCGTGGGTCTTGTCGGAGTGATGGCGGTTGAGATGTTTGTAAAAAGTGATCAGCTATTCATTAATGAACTTGCTATGCGGCCACATAATTCTGGTCACTGGACGATTGAAGGGTCAGTGACGAGCCAATTCGAGCAACACCTGCGCGCGATACTAGATCTTCCCTTGGGCGATCCATCAATGACAGCAGCCTTTGCGGTGATGGGAAATATTCTGGGTGGCGATAAGAGCGACATGTATCGCCCATATCTACACCTCATGGCCCGCAATCCAGAGCTCAAGGTGCATCAATATATGAAGGAAGTGCGCCCCGGTCGAAAGATTGGCCATGTCAATGCAGTCGGAGAAGATCTTCTACACTTAGAGGAGTTAATTGTGCATGCCCGTGACTACATGAGTGGAGAGATCGATGAGTGATGTTGCAATCATCATGGGATCAGATTCTGATTGGCCAGTAATGAGTGAGGCTGCCACAATTCTTGATTCGCTTGGAATTACATACTCTGCAGATGTTATTAGCGCACATCGCATGCCAACTGAGATGGTTACATTTGCTCAAGGTGCTGTAGCTGCAGGTTTTAAGGTAATCATTGCTGGTGCTGGTGGAGCCGCGCACTTACCTGGAATGGTGGCATCCCTTACTCCACTTCCTGTCATCGGAGTACCGGTGCCACTGAAGAACTTAGATGGAATGGATTCACTGCTTTCGATCGTTCAGATGCCGACAGGAATTCCCGTTGCCACTGTTGGAATCGGAAATGCAAAGAATGCAGCTCTCCTTGCTGCCAGAATTTTAGGTGTTGCAGATAGTGCAATTGCTGCAAAGGTCGAGCAAGGGTTACAAGAGATCAATGCAGAGGCAAAGGCGAAAGGTGCCAACCTCACTACAAAGAAGAAGACTGGGTTCTAGATTTAATTAATCTGAACGGCCAAGTGCGTGCACGCGCCAACCGGCTTTGCGCCACTTATCGCGATCGAGCGCATTTCGTCCATCAATGAGGAATTTAGATTTAACAAGCTGACCGATTACAGATGGATCTAACTCGCGATATTCCTTCCACTCAGTTAAGTGCAAGATTGCATCTGCATCCTTGACCGCATCGGCTACACGTTCTGCATAATCTAGATGTGGAAAGCGCTTACGTGCGGGTTCGATTCCCTTTGGATCATGTACTACTACTGCAGCACCTGCTGCTTGAAGTTGAGCTGCAATGTCAAGAGCTGGGGAATCTCGAACGTCATCACTATCAGGCTTAAATGTTGCACCGAGTACTGCAATTTTATATTGGGTCAGGTCCTCAGATAGATCTGCACGCACTACATCGATCACACGCTGGCGGGCTCTCATGTTGATAGCATCAATTTCTCGCAGGAATTCAAGAGCTTGATCTGCGCCAAGTTCTTGCGCACGCGCCATAAATGCACGGATATCTTTAGGAAGACAGCCTCCACCAAAACCGATACCAGCCTGAAGGAAGCGACTACCGATACGTGGGTCATATCCAATAGCTGTAGCAAGCACGGTGACATCGCCCCCCGCAGCTTCACATACCTCCGCCATGGCGTTGATAAATGAAATTTTTGTAGCAAGAAATGAGTTTGCAGCAACCTTCACAAGTTCTGAAGTAGGCAGATCAGCTCGAATCCAAGGCGTGCCAAGAGCAATTACTGGCTGATATACCTCTTTAAGAATCTCTTCAGCACGATCATTTGCAACTCCAACGACTAATCGGTTGGGAGTTAAAGTATCTTCGATAGCGAAACCTTCACGCAGGAATTCTGGATTCCACGCAAGGTCGGCATGTGGAGCATCCTTAGCTAATTGCTCGCGCAACATTTGCGCAGTTCCCACTGGCACTGTTGATTTTCCAACAACGAGTGATCCATCTTTAAGGTACGGTGCAATCGCCGCTACCGAAGATTTCACATACGTCAGATCAGCAGCTAATCCATCTTTACTTTGGGGAGTTCCTACACAGATAAAGTGAACATCGGCATCTGCCACGGCAGAAAAGTCAGTGGTAAATGAGAGGCGTCCTGTCTTCATCTCTGATGCAAGGAGTGTGTCGAGTCCTGGTTCATAGAATGGAAGTCGCCCGCTCTGTAGCAAATCAACTTTGGCTTGGTCTGTATCAATTCCTACAACCTCAAAACCAAGGGAGGACATACATGCTGCATGGGTAGCTCCAAGATAGCCACAACCTATTACTGAGAGCTTTAACGCCATGGGTGCGAGTCTAAGGCAAGAACTATTTAATCTCACCGCATGGATTTTCATCCGCGGTGCGAGTCTTGAACTTATCGACGATTACTGGGGTGGGTTTTGCTGAAGCACTTGCAGCGGGCGTTGGGGTGACTTCATCAACGAGAGGAAGATCATCTCTCACGCGTGTCCACAAATCCGCGCCCAGCACTTCATCCCAAATCACCACTGATAACCCGTCATATCGACCATTTGCATTAGAGAGTGGAACAGTGAGAGTGCGCACATTTCCAGAAGAAAGGTTCTTCATCTGTTTTGCCAGCGTTAACAAATCATTAGGCGCTAACCCGGCATCGAGCTTTACGCTGGCTAAAGAAGCATTGATAAAATTCTTTAACTTAAATGGATTTAAGAGAGTTCCACTGCTAGTTGCTTTTCGCATTACCGCACTCATAAATTGTTGCTGCCTCGCCATACGTCCAATATCTCCACGGCCATCGAAGTCTCGAGTTCGAACATACTTGAGGGACTCAATACCATCGAGTGTATGGACTCCAGCACTTAACACTAAGTGACTTTGTGGATCGTCAATATTTACCTTGGTACAAACCTCAATTCCACCGAGTGCGTCAACGATTCCTGCAAAACCGGCAAAACTGATCTCAACATAATGATCAATCTTGATCGAGGTTGCAAGTTCAATTGTTTCAATAAGAAGTGGTGCACCACCGTATGAGAAAGCAGAATTCAATTTTCCAAGGCGCGCAGAGACCATAGTTTTCTTATCGCTACTGCTGATGTGCTCCGGAATTGTTACCAAGCTATCCCGTGGAAGAGAGATGATGTAAGCGCGATCACGTGATTTACTCAAGTGAATCAAGAGCATGGTGTCAGAGCGACCACCAGCTGCGGTAGCGGTAGAGCCCACGCGAAGTGCACGCATCTGCTCTTTAGTCAGACCTTCTCGCGTATCCGAGCCAACAAGGAGATAGTTCTCCGCTTTAGAAGTTTTCTCTGGTCGATCGTCGAGTGAATCAAAGACATTGATACGGGCAATCGAACTGCTGACTTGTCCAAGCCCAAAGGAAGATACAGAAGAAACGAGCACGATGGCAACGGAGAGTGAGGTAATTATCCGTATGGCTCGTGTTGATTTCACGGCGTAAGACTACTTGGGCGATAGCGTAGAGGTGTTATGACATCGCCGAACGCCTCGTTACCTGCCTCACCAGGCATTAGCGTGATTTTGCCTGTGCTTAATGAGCAGGCGCACTTAGAAGATTCAATACGAGCCATACTCTCTCAGAATTATCTGGGAAAGTTCGAAGTCATTTTGGCACTTGGCCCCTCACGAGATTCCACAAATGAAATCGCTCGCTCACTTGCCGCAGAAGATGCGCGAGTGATCCTTGTTGAAAATCCTTCAGGTCGAACTGCAGCTGGACTTAATATTGCTCTTAACGCATCAACTCAAGATGTCTTAGTGCGCGTTGATGCTCATGCGGAGATTCCAAATAACTATCTCCAATTAGTAGTCGAAATACTTCGCGAATCTGGTGCAGTCAATGTCGGTGGCGTAATGGGCGCTGAAGGGATTACATTCTTTGAAAGTTCGGTCGCTGCGGCAATGTGCAGCCCATTTGGTGTTGGCGGATCAAGATTTCATACCGGTGGTAAGGCAGGATTTGTAGACACTGTCTATCTTGGAGCATTTATCCGGCAAGCTGTTGTTGATGCAGGTGGATTCGATGAACGATTTATCCGTGCCCAAGATTGGGAGCTTAACTACAGACTTCGAGAAAATGGCGGGAAAATTTACTTTGATCCCAGGCTTCACGTGACATATCGCCCACGTTCTAATTTTAGAAAATTAGCTAAGCAATATTATGAATATGGAAGATGGCGACGAGTGATAGCTCGCAAATATCCGCAAACAATTAATTACAGATATTTAGCACCACCACTGGCTCTGATTGGTACTGCACTCTCACTTGTGGCTGGAAGCATCTTCGATCCATCTCTCTATCTACCGGCTGCTACCTACATCACATTTATTGCAATCACCCCACTCTTCATATCAAAGAATCTGGCTCACTATCCGCTTCTCGTCTTTATTCTTCCAACGATGCACTTTTCGTGGGGACTTGGCTTCCTTACCTCGCCACGAAAGCTAGTTCCAGACTCTCTAAGGTAACCTTCACTCATATGAGTACTCCTGTGACTGTATATGAGCCATTTCGCGCTGGGTTGCCCCCAATGCGTCAATACCTTCGCTCGCTCTGGTCTCGCCGTCATTTTATCGCTGAGTTCTCACGCTCTGAATTACGCGAACAGAACTATGGATCAGTCTTCGGACAACTTTGGCTTGTCCTTAATCCACTTTTGCTTTCTGGTGTTTATTTTCTTTTAATTTACATTATTGGTGGAGCCAGTGATGCAAATAGATATGTACATCTTACTTCTAGCCTCTTTTTCTTCTATCTCATTGCAAATAGTTTGACTGGGGGAGTCAAGTCGATTACAGCGGGACAGCGCTTGATTATGAATACTGCCTTTCCTCGTATCATGCTCCCAATCTCTGCCTCTGTCATTGCAATCTTTAAATTTATTCCGACGCTTATAGTCTTCTTTGCAGTGCGCACTATTGTCGGAGCTCCATATTCCTGGCAGATGCTCTGGGCTCTTCCTATCTTTCTCCTTGGAGTATTCATGGGGCTGGGAATGGCTATTTCAATCTCGTGTACTAATGTGTATTTTAGAGATATAGCAAGTCTGCTTCCCTACATCACCCGCAGCTTGATCTATCTCTCTCCGATACTTTATGAGGCTTCAGCGCTCTCTGACAAGATGCGCACTCTCGAGATTGCAAACCCCATTTTTAATCTCTTAGATGCGTGGTCACAAGTAATGGTCTATGCCCAGGCTCCAAGTTCATCTTCAATTCTGATCAGCCTCGCCTGGGCAACGCTCATTTTTCTTGTCGGAACATACTTCTTCTTGTCAAGGGAGCGTGATTTCGCTGTCCGTCTCTAGTACCCATCCTCACCACAGCATTGCAGTCTCCGTGCAATCTGTCGGACTGACATATACAACATCTGTTGATAAAAAGCCTACGCTTAAGGCACGAGTGAAAAGTTTTGGCAGAAGTGGGAAGTTCTCTCGCACCGTCAATGCACTCGATGATGTAAGCATTGATGTGCATTACGGAACAGTGTTGGGCATCATCGGCTCAAACGGTGCTGGTAAATCATCTCTGATGCGCGTTATCTCAGGGATCGTTCCACCATCACAAGGTCGTATTGAAGTCTATGGTTCTGTGAGCACCTTGCTTGCTCTGGGTGTTGGATTTAATGCATCCCTTACAGGGCGTGAGAATGTTTATCTTGGTGGTCTTGCTGCAGGAATGACGCGGGCAGAGATTGATGATCAGTTTGATGAAATTGCAGAATTTTCTGAGCTAGGTGAAGCCATTGACTCTCCCATGCGCACCTATTCCTCGGGTATGTATGCTCGGTTGGCATTTTCAGTAGCTGCAACGGTGAAGCCGGATATTCTGATTATCGATGAAGCTCTGAGTACGGGTGATGCGCGCTTTAAAGAGAAGAGCCTGAACCGAATTAAAGAACTCCGTACGGAAGATCGTGCGCTAATTTTGGTGAGCCATGCTCTGGCTACGATTGAAGATATTTGCAATGAAGTCATCTGGCTAGATAAAGGAAAGATGATGGCTCGTGGAAAGCCGGCTGAAATTTTGGCTGCATATCGCGAGTATATGCATGTACGAAAGAGCGCATCTTCTGATGAGGATGTCTAAGAATTTTCTAGCTTTTTTAATCGCCGCACTTATTTCAAGTGCAGCTCCCGCGCAAGCGATTGAAATTCCACCGACATTTGAATTCACTGGTAATGGCTACGGCCATGGCGTTGGAATGAGTCAGATAGGTGCGAAGGCGCGCGCTGTAACTGGTGAGAGCGCTACGGCAATTCTTAATTATTACTACAAAGATGTGCTGATTGCACCCTATGTTGATACACATACAATTCGCGTCAACATTGCTCATCTCGCTAAGTCCGTTGCCTTCACGACGCATACACCCGGAGCACGAATCGAAGTATTTGAAGGAGATATCGGAAATTTGACACAATTTTCACCTATTACTTCTTTTGCGACCAAAAAGAGGGCAACTTTTACGATCGCAAGTCTGTCGAAGGGGAAGGCGCTGACCTTGCGATGGATAGGTGAAAATCCGATCATCACAATGACTCAAGGATCAGTCTCTACAAAATATAAGTACGGATACATCACTCTTAAAGTTGTTAAAGGTGCGCTGGAAGTGACAAATACCCTTGCTCTCAGAGATGAGTATTTATGGGGAATTAGTGAAGTTCCATCTAGCTGGCCCGCCGCAATGTTAGAGGCCCAAGCAATAGCCTCACGTAGTTACGCACTCTCTAAGTTGAGCACCGTGAGACCAAGCTGTGATTGTCAGGTCTACTCGCACATTACGGATCAAAACTTTGTGGGATATTCCAAAGAGAGTGAACCTAGATTTGGACAGTTATGGAAAGATGCCGTCTCTCGCACGATCGTCGATACTTCAACAAGTCTAGTTGTGCTCAGCAATGGCAAGCCCGCGCAAACCTATTTCTTCTCTTCATCGGGTGGAGCAACGCAGACAACTCGCGATGCATGGGGAGAAGCAACCGCCTTCACCCAATCTGTTCCAGATAGTGCAAGCGTAGATGTCACACTTAATCCTCGATTTGCATCGTGGAAGGCATCATCTACTCAGGAACTTGTTGCAAAGGCATTTCTATTGCCCAATGTAGTTTCACTTGAAATTCTCTCGCGCAATCAAGCCGGTGCGGTAACTTATATTGCAGCAACGTCTTCAGATGGAGTTACCAAGAAAATACGTGGAGATACCTTTAGAAGTAGGGCGAAGTTGCCTTCCCCATGGTTTTGGTTAGTTAGCGTGCAGAACTGAATTAAGTCCGCCCCACGAACCTTCACGAACAACTACTTCGAGACAACCATCGAGCGAGTTTCTTCGAAAGAGTACATTTGAAGCTCCGCTGAGAGTTCCTGCTTTTACAACTTCTCCATCTGGAAGACGAACCTTTGCTGCAGCGGTGATGTATGTACCTGCCTCGATGACACAGTTATCTCCGAGAGATATTCCAAGTCCTGAATTAGCCCCCAGGAGACATTTCTTTCCAATAGAGATAACTTGCTTTCCGCCGCCGCTTAAAGTTCCCATAATGGATGCTCCGCCGCCGACATCGCTACCATCATCGACTACAACACCAGAAGAAATTCGTCCTTCAACCATCGATGTTCCAAGGGTTCCAGCATTGAAATTTACAAACCCTTCATGCATCACTGTCGTACCTGATGCCAAGTGAGCGCCGAGACGAACTCGATCTGCATCCGCAATTCGCACACCTGAAGGAATGACGTAGTCGACCATCCGTGGAAATTTATCCACGCTAAAAATAGTTACATGGCCATCACGTGCACGTAATCCAGCACGAACTTCTTCAAACCCCTCAATGGCGCAGGGACCTGCAGATGTCCAGACAACATTAGAAAGCAATCCAAAAATTCCATCGAGGGAGAGTCCGTGAGGTTTGACTAATCTATGTGAGAGAAGATGAAGACGTAGATATGCATCTACGGCATCTTGTGGAGATTGAGTAATATCTATTTCGCGCGAAACTACTTCACGCCGTACTTTTCGTACATCATCAGTACCGACTGCATTGAGTAGAGATTGCGCAGGCTTTCCTACGAGAGCACCTAGTGCCGGAGCTGGAAACCAGATATCGAGAACTGTGGAGCCCGAGAGTGTGGCAATTCCATGGCCATGGGCGGCAGTTGCTTGAGAAGACATGGGCACACAATATCGCCTATCCTTAATTTCATGGCTAGCAATTCGAAGAACACACTCGCAATACGCGTTGATTGTGATGCGCCCATAGAAAAAGTGTGGGCAAAGATTGCCGATTGGAGCAGTCAGGGTGAGTGGATGGTTGCCACCCGAGTCTGGGTCACATCTGAAATTTCTGAAGGAGTGGGAACTTCTATCGCAGCATTTACCGGCCCCGCTCACCGGATCTATCCAAAGTTTTCATTCCTTGGCCTTCTCGACACTATGACTGTAACTGCGTGGGAGCCACCCACTCGATGCGATGTGATCCATACAGGAAAAGTTTTAAAGGGCACAGGTACATTTCAACTGGAATCAACTGGCCAGCACTCATCCACGTTTTATTGGAGCGAGACAATTGATATTCACCGCGCACTCTTTCTCTTAGGTGCTCCATTTATTTGGCTTGGAGTTCGCATCTCTCTCGCGCGTTTTGCGCGTCACTTTAAAAACCCTTAAAATTAGGTGCTCTTCGAAGCCCATATGCCATCCAGGTGATATTGAGAACGGGTAACCTCGTCCTATGGCAGCGCCGAAAACTTTGGCCGAAGTGCTCGAAGCACTTCCGGAGGAGGAGCGCATCATCTTGACCTTGTCCTATCTTCGAGGCATGAGTGCCGGCCAGATTGCAACCCTGCTACATGTGCCCGAAAAGTCAGTCGAGGCGGTTATTGCCTCAGGTAAGGCGCGTTTGACTGCGCAATTAGGCTTGTAGCCCTCTTCCGATTTCATGTATCGGCCCTGAATGCGAGATACTTACCCCCTTACTTTCTAAGCACCTCGCGGAAAGCCCACGCTTTAAAGGAGTCTCATCATGGCAGCTATGAAACCTCGCACTGGTGATGGACCAATGGAAGTAACTAAAGAAGCACGATCACTGGTCATGCGTATTCCTCTTGAGGGTGGGGGTCGCCTAGTTGTCGAACTTAACCCTACAGAGGCAAATAATCTCAGCGCCGCTCTTGAAGCCGCTGTCGCTCTCATCAAGAAGTAATATTCCACGCGGATAGAGCCACGGCTTCCAATGGTGATTAGCGCGCTCAATCCAGATTTGGATTCTGTCAGCACTGCAGATGTCATCGTAATTAGTTACATCATGCTTGCCACTCAAGATAATGGCGAGAACGAAATAATTTTCAACGCTCATCCCGCTCTCGTTGCAAAGATTGAAAAGCTATTTGCCATTGAGTTACGCGATGAACTTTCTTTCTTCACGCCAAGTGGAAAAGCTGGCGAGCTCAATGAAATCCCCGTGAGCGCTGCAGATAGTCCAGTAGAGAAGATCATTCTTTTAGGCGTTGGCGATCAATCCCTTGCCTCCTTCCGAATAGCTGGTGCCGCACTTGGTCGCAAGGTACGTGGGGCAGAAAAAAACTTTGCAACAATCGCCCCTACAAAACGCGATGAAATTATCGCCTTCGCCACTTCGGCAACTTTAGGTGAGTACACCTGGAACCAGAAAACTACCCCAAAGCCATCTCCGTCAGAGATCGAAATTGTTACAGCAGATGCCGCTCCCGTTGAGCATGCACGAGTTATCTCCAGCGCAGTCTGTCGCGCTCGCGATCTCATCCACACACCTGCCAATATCAAAACGCCTTTATGGATGGCTAACCAAGCGCGAGCGGTTGCATCCGAATTCGGTCTCCACATTAACGTCCTGAGTGGCACCGCCCTTAAAGAATTTGGCGGCCTTCGAGCAGTAGGTAATTCTTCGCCAAATCCCGGTCCGCGATTTATTCACCTTACCTATACTCCTAAAGGTGGCAAGAAAAACTCACGAATTCCTCACGTAGTTCTTGTAGGAAAGGGAATCACCTTCGACACTGGTGGAATTTCACTGAAGCGTCCCTATGACACCATGATGGCGATGAAGAGCGACATGGCAGGAGCTGCTGCTGCTCTTGCAACAATTAGCGCACTTCCTCAACTCGGTACACAAGTAAAGGTAAGTGTTTTGATGATGTGTGCCGAGAATGCACTCTCTGGCACATCTCAGCGTCCAAGTGATGTTATTAAGCATTACGGTGGAAAGACTGTAGAGGTTATAAATACAGATGCCGAAGGACGCTTAGTTCTCGCCGATGGATTGGCTTTTGCAGATATTAATCTTGATCCAGATTATGTAGTCGATATTGCAACTCTTACAGGCTCAGCAACACTTGGACTTGGACGCCAATATGCTGCGATGTATACGCGAAATTCTCAACTCGCTCGAACAATTTTTGAGATTGGCGAACGGACAGGAGATCGAGTTTGGCACATGCCACTCATCGATGATTACACAGATGGTTTAGAGAGCGACATTGCTGATCTCAACCACACAGCAGATAAAGGTCACTACGGCGCTGGTTCAGTGACAGCCGCGCTATTTCTTGAACAATTTGTAGGCGATCGCCAGTGGGTGCACCTTGATATCGCAGGGACCGCTCGAAGTGAGAGCGATTCTGGAGAAAACCCTAAAGGCGGAACCGGATTCGGCGTGCGTTTACTCGTGGAGTGGCTAACATCCCTCTCATGATCAACCAGATTGACCCACATTCATACTCTGAGAACTTTATTGGCGAGAGTGTTGATAAAACGCAAGCCAGATCTCGTGGAAGCGAAGTTGGCGCAATCGATGTCACCCCAGGTGTTGGCTCTTATCTTCGACACCTTGCACATATTCTTGATGCTCAATCAGTGGTTGAAATTGGAACTGGTTCTGGAGTTGGCGCGCTCTGGGTTCTTGAAGGAATGTTGCCGAGTGGAACTCTGACATCAATTGATGGCGAGCAGGAGCACTCTGCAATTGCAAAGATTGCACTTCAAGATGCGCAGATTGCTCAGTCACGGTTTCGTCTCATTACAAATCCTGCTATCGAAGTCATGACAAAGCTTGCCGATCGCGCCTACGATCTCGTAATTTTTAGAGACAATGCAGAAGATTTACATGATGCAATAGTTGAAGCTCACCGTATTTTGCGAAGTGGTGGCGTCTTTGTGATCGATAACTTCTTTGGAGGTGCAAAGGTTAATGATCCCGCTCAACGTGATCCAAAGACGATTGCTCTCCGTGATGCTGGGAAACTGCTTAAAGGTGAGACAGAAAAGTGGGTGACTTCACTGATTCCTCTAGGGGATGGCTTGTTACTTGCTACGAAGTTGTAGAAGGATAGAGACATGAGCGAACCAATGGGAACAGGTCCTTGGTGGGTGCCCTCTTCATCCCACGGTAAGGCTAAGTTTGTTACTCGCTCGAATGCCTTATTGATGGCAGCAATCGCTGGTCTCGTTGGCGCAGTCTTTGGAGCAAGCTCTTCGGGCTCACTCTTCGGACATGAAATTAAATTATCTTCAGTAACTTCATCAATCGAGCGACCACCAGGGTCGGTTGCAGATATTGCTCAACGAGTACTTCCATCTGTTGTATCAATTTCTGCAGAGAGCGCATCTGGTGGTGGAACTGGCACAGGTTTTGTCATTGATAGCAGTGGTTATATTCTGACAAATAACCATGTGATTGCTGATGCTGCCGATGGTAGAGGTTCGATCGAAGTTCAGCTCAATGATGGAACAACTCTTGATGCGACGATAGTTGGCCGAGATTCTTCTTATGATCTTGCAGTGCTTAAAGTTAACCGCACAGGACTCACAGCGTTGACTTTTGGTGATAGTGATCAGGTTGCAGTTGGTGATTCTGTCATTGCAATTGGCTCTCCTCTTGGACTCTCCGGAACCGTAACTCTTGGAATTGTGAGTGCGAAAGATCGTGCTGTGACTGCAGGTGAATCTGCAGGAGATAGCTCATTCATTAACGCTATCCAGACCGATGCAGCAATTAATCCAGGAAATTCTGGTGGCCCTCTTGTTAACTCAGCAGGTGCCGTCATCGGAGTTAACTCAGCCATTGCAACCTTGGGTTCTTCTTCTCTCTCATCGCAATCAGGATCAATCGGACTCGGATTTGCGATTCCAATTAATCAGGCACGAAAGACTGCAGACCAGCTTATTAAAAATGGAAAGGCAACCTACCCAGTTGTGGGAGTTTCTGTCGATATGCAATATGCAGGTGACGGAGCACGAATTGCTGACACTTCAAATGCAATTCTTCCAGGTGGCCCCGCAGCTAAAGCAGGTCTTCGCGCAGGAGATTTAATTATTACATTTGATGGAAGAACAATTACAACTCCCGAAGAGCTTATTGTGGCGATTCGATCCAAGAATGTGGGAGATAAGGTCGAGATTGAATACATTCGATCTGGCAAGACTCTGACCGCATCCCTCACACTAACAGCAGGTAAATGATGTTTGATTTCGGTTTTGGAGAGATGATCGGGCTAGTAGTTCTTGCTCTCATTCTCGTTGGCCCCGAACGCATGCCGAAAGTGGCATCTGATCTAGCGAAGATGATCAGGAAGGTGCGTTCATTGACCAATTCGGCAACGGCTGAAATTCGTGAAAATCTTGGACCCGGATTTGAAGATCTCAAGCCAGCAGATCTCAATCCTAAAACTTTTATCAAGCGACAAGTTGCTTCAGTCCTTGAGGATGAAGATGAGAAAGAAAGTCAGAGAAAAAGTGGTGAGTCAGCCTTCAAACCTCAAATTGATCCAGATCTACTATGACAATTATTGAGAGCATCAACGCCGCTCTTGCAACCGTACAAGACCCAGAGCTTCATCACGCACTTCCAGAACTTGGCATGGTTGAAAGCGTCAGCGAGTCATCAGGTATTGTTGATCTCACTATCTTGCTGACTATTTCAGGGTGTCCAATGAAAGATCGTCTGACAAGTGACATCACCGCTGCAGTCAGCGCTGTTGATGGCGTAAAAGAAGTTCGAATCACTTTTGGCGTTATGACTGAAGAAGGACGCAACAAGGTAAAGCTTTTAGTCAGAGGCGGGCGTGAGAAATTTATCCCCTTTGCCCAACCTGATTCTTTGACTCGCGTAATCGGAGTTGCATCTGGAAAAGGTGGCGTAGGTAAGTCATCGGTGACAGCCAACCTTGCTGTTGCAGCAGCAAAGAAAGGTTTACGCGTTGGAATTCTCGATGCTGATGTCTATGGCCATTCGATCCCACGTTTAATGGGGCTGGTAGGCGTGCGGCCAACAGTGATTGATCAGATGTTTATTCCACCTGAAAGCTATGGCGTCAAAACTGTTTCGATGGAGATGTTTAAGCCAGAGCGGGCCGATGCCGTTGCCTACCGCGGGCCTCTTCTTCATAAGGTCCTTGAGCAACTTCTGTCAGATGCTTATTGGGGCGACTTAGATCTCCTCCTTCTTGATCTTCCGCCCGGAACTGGTGACTTAGCAATTTCGCTCGGCCAACTCATTCCAACCTCTGAAATTTTGGTTGTCACAACACCTCAAATTGCTGCTGCAGAAGTGGCCGAACGAGCCGGACGTATTGCTCACCAAATGCATCAAAGAGTCATCGGTGTTATTGAAAATATGTCGGCATTTATCTGTCCATCATGCGGTGAATCAACGGCGCTCTTTGGCGAAGGTGGGGGAGAAGAAACTTCAGCTCGCCTCTCTACCCTTGTTGGAGCAGATGTGCCACTTCTTGGAAAGATTCCATTCGCTCCAGAGTTGCGAACCGGTGGAGATTCAGGTGCTCCGATTGTTCACGCGCTCCCTGATAGTTCAACAGCTCAAGCGATTACCGCAATTGCGGATAAGTTAGTGATTCGCGATAAATCACTTCTTGGTGTCAGGCTTGGATTCTCCTCTTAACTCTTCCACAATCTCCTGGGCGATATCTTCCAACTGATCTTTAAGGAAGTCGCGAGTTGCAACTTCTCCTAGCGCAATTCGAAGACTTGCAAGTTCTCGAGTGAGATATTCAGTATCTGCCATGCTGCGATCATTACGGGCTCGATCTTCAGCTAAAGCAATTCGATCACGATCAGTCTGTCGATTCTGAGCCAGAAGAATCAGGGGCGCTGCATATGATGCTTGGAGAGAAAGAATCAAGGTAAGAAAAATAAATGGAAACTCATCGAAGCGAATATTTGCTGGCGCTAGCGTGTTCCATAGAACCCACGAGAGCACAAATACGCTCATATAAACTAAGAAGCGGGCGGTTCCCAGAAAGCGTGCAAATTTCTCTGAGAGACGACCGAATGCCTCAGCATCAATATTCGGACGCAGGGTGCGTCGAGTTTCGCGAGGAGTATCTAATCCATTCTTGCGAGCCATCTTTACACCTGCCCTTCAACTTTTTGCGTTAAATTCTCTAATCCAGTACGTCTGTGATCGCGATGATCAACTCGCCAATTATCTGGCAACAAGTGATCGAGTACGTCATCGACAGTAACCGCTCCTAATAAACGTTCATTTCCATCAACAACAGGGACGCTGAGCAAGTTATAGCTTGCAAGATAGGAGGAGACCTCATTGAGCGTTGCATCGGGGCTTAGCCCTTGTGTATCTGTATCAACGAGCGAGCCTAAAAGCGTAGCTGGTGGTTCGCGAAGTAGTCGCTGATAGTGAACCATTCCAATAAAGCGACCAGTTGGAGTTTCAAGTGGTTGCCTAGTGACAAAGACTTGCGATGCAAGTGCTGGTGAAATTTCGCTTTTGCGAACGACGGCAAGTGCATCTGCAACTGTGTAGTCAGCGCTCATGATTAATGGCTCGGTTGTCATCATTCCACCAGCTGAGTAATCCTCGTATGTCATCAAACGAATAACATCTTCAGCATCTTCAGGCTCCATTAAATCAATAAGTACTTGTGCTCGCTCTTCGCCTACTTCGCGAAGTAAATCTGCAGCATCATCTGGATCCATTTCACCGAGAACATCTGCAGCACGTTCGCCTTCGAGTTCGCTCAGGAGGGCTACACGTTCAGCTTCATCCATCTCTTCGAGGACATCTGCCAATCTTTCGTCATCGAGTGCACGCGCCACTTCAACACGGCGCTTTGGCGCTAAATCTTGAATGACGGCAGCTAAATCTGCTGCGCGCAAATTACTTAGCGTTGAAAGCAAATTCGAAGTTCCCTGCTCACTTTCAGCCGCTGCAAATCCATGTACTTCTTCCCATGCAACGGTAGAAGTTGCCCCTTTGCGGCGAATACCTTGGCCGCGCTTCATGATGTGCACGCGAGTCATGAGCCAATCACCGGTGCGATTTTGTTCCATTCCGAGATCTTCGACCAGGACTTGCTCATCACTTTCAATAAGTGTGATGGAACGATCTAACATGTCACCCAAAACTAGAATCTCACCTGCGCGAGATTCAAAGCGGCGCATATTAACAAGGCCAGTGATAACAACTGTTCCTGATTCAATTGAAGTGACTCGAGTAATGGGAACAAAGACACGTCGTCGTAATGGAACTTCAACAATCAGACCGAGGATTCGAGGAGGTTGATTATTTGCGCGCAGGGTCGCAACAGCGTCTCTGACCTTACCAACTGGATCGCCATTGGGATCAAATACTGCAGTTCCAGCTAATCTGGCGAGAAACACTCGACTGGAGATGTTTGCGCTCATAGGCAAATTGTATCTGTCTCTCACACATCAGATACCGTTGCCCTATGTCTTCGATTGAGAACCACACTCAGATACCTGAGCGTCCGGATCTCATTCGCTTGGGTCTGGGAATTATCGGCATCGGCACTTCTGGACCCCTGATCGCATTGAGTGCAATGCCAGTGGTGACGCTAATTTTTTGGAGAAATCTTGGAGGGGCTCTCTTCACACTTCCATTCGCTCTGCGAGATTTATTCTCCAAAGATAGACATCACCGCAAAGCTATAGCTATCTCGGCGCTCTCAGGATTTGTTCTCGCACTCCACTTCATTGGCTTCTTTATTGCAATGCGCTGGACAACAGTGGCTGCCGGTACCGCCCTAGTAGCCTTACAGCCCATCTTTGCCGCACTCTTTCTGAGAATGCTTGGCGGATATATTCCTTCCAGAGCGTGGCTAGGAATGGGAGTTTCATTTCTTGGTGTGTTGATGATTTCAGGTGTTGACCTATCAATTTCGTGGCTTGCTTTCAAAGGCGATGTCGCGGCAATAATTTCTGCAGCACTTGCTGCCGTTTATATCTTGCTCGGCTCTAAGGCCCAGAAAGAGATTGGCACCCATAGCTACACCTCAATCTGCTATTTCGTCTGTGCGGTGACCGCTCTTCCGATTGCACTTGTCATGGGAGTAGAAGTAATTCACTTTGAAAAAAATGAGTGGCTCATTTTGTTGGGCCTCATTGCAGGTGCGCAGATCCTGGGCCACTCAATGTTTAACGCAGCGCTTCAGCGAGTCTCACCTGCAATAGTTTCGCTGATCGTTTTCTTCGAAGTTCCGGTCGCTACGCTTCTAGCAATTTGGTGGCTAGATCAGAGACCACCGATTGCCCTTATTCCAGGAATAATTGTCATCCTTACAGGGTGCATACTTGTAGTCCTAAGAACTCGGCCGAGTGGAGTGATGATCAACGAATGATTGATTTACATACTCACACTAATAATAGTGATGGCACCGATACTCCTCATGCGCTCATCAATAAAGCACTGTCGGCGGGAATCACAGTGCTTGGAATTACCGATCACGACACCACATCTGGGTGGAAAGATGCCATCGCTGCACGTCGAGCAAATCTCGCTCTAGTTCTCGGTGCTGAAATTTCATGCCTGACCGAAGATGACGTTGCCGTGCACATGCTGGGACTTCTCTTCGATGGCGAAAATGCGACGATGCAAACGATGCTTGAGGAATCTCGTGATTCACGCCTTCCTCGTATGCGCCGCATGACCGAATTATTGACAGCTGATGGAATCGAAATATCCCTTGAAGACGTATTTGCCGTGATGCCCGAAGGTGCCACGTTGGGACGCCCCCACTTAGCAGATGCTCTTGTTGCAAAAGGGCATATCGCAAGCCGTGATGAAGCATTCGCAACTCTTCTGCATAATGGCTCGAAGTACTACGTCACACACATTGCACCGACTCCGGAAGATGCAATTAAAGTAATCCGGCAAGCTGGGGGAGTTGCAGTTATCGCACACCCATTTGCAACACGACGCGGCCAGACACTTTCTGCGATGAGCTTCCCATCACTGATTGCCACAGGGCTCAATGGAGTAGAAGTAGAACATCGCGATCACTCTCAAGAAGAGCGCGAACAATTGCGAGAATTAGCGCGTGATTTAGGACTCGTTATTACGGGTGCAAGCGATTACCACGGTACAGGAAAGCTCAACTCAATAGGCGAAAACCATACCGATCCTGCAGAATGGGCTCGCCTTGAATCAATGGCAGATGCTCGAAGGGTTGTTACAGAATGAATCTGACTGAAGTAAGTGCACTGACATTTGCTGTGCAATCCTTCGTCACCCTTTTGGTGATCATGGATCCACCAGGTGCGACTCCAATATTTTTAGCCCTTGTCTCAGATAAAACTCAAAAAGAACGCATCCGTTTGGCATGGCAAGCTGCAGCAGTATCCCTTCTTGTCATCACATCATTTGCTCTCTTTGGACAGTTTGTCCTTGAGTATATGAATGTTTCGATGGAAGCTTTGCAGGCTGCGGGCGGACTACTTCTTCTTTACGTCTCACTTCAACTTCTCACTGGAAATATCGAGGAAGCAGATTCTGCAACAAATAAGAATGTGGCACTTGTTCCCCTAGGAACTCCACTACTTGCTGGACCTGGTGCAATCGTTGCGACGATGATCTTTGTTAAGCAGGTTGATTCAACGCCACTTGCTCTTGGCTTAATCGCCGCAATCGTTGCCGTACATATTATTATTGCCTTAGCCCTCATGGCTTCGACTAAAATTTTGAGCGTCATTAAAGATGCTGGTGTCACTTTAGTAGCGCGAATTGCAGGACTCTTGCTGGCCGCCATCGCTGTTCAAATGCTCGTCGATGCGATCAAAGTTCTCTCTGCATAGATCCATGTCTTACGATCCACGCGGTATTTATAGCCCCGACAGCATTGTCTGGAAAGTTCACAGCGATCCTTCCATGCTCATCGGGGGAGTCCGAGCTCTCTTCCAACAAGCACTTCATCCCGTTGCTATGGCAGGCGTTGCTACCCATTCAAATTTTCGTGAGGACGCGTGGGGGAGGCTGCAAAGAACCGGTGATTACGTAACCACCCTTACTTTTGGCAGCACAGAACAAGCACTCGAACTCACATCTCGCGTTCGCAGAGTCCATACAAAGCTAGGTTTAGATGATCCACACGAGTTGCTCTGGGTACATATGGCGATGGTCGATTCCTTTCTTGATGTCGCATTTCGTTCTGGAGCGCCCCTGAGCGCCGAAGATAAAGATATGTATATCTCTGAAATGGTTGAGTTTGCAGAACTTGTGGGAATTCCTCGCAGCGATGTTCCAACAACACTTGCTCAACTCAAAGAATATTTCACAACAATTGCGCCAGAACTTGCCGCGACAGATGATGCAAAGCGCGCAGCTATCTTTCTCACCTTGCCTCCGCTTCCAACAGTGATTCGCTTTGCTACACCGGCTGCTCCGGCGTGGGCGGCGCTGAGCTCACTCGCTGCTGCAAGTCTGCCTCGATGGGCGCGTGATCTCTATGGGTGGCCCACTCTTCCTGCACAAGAATTGGCGATTAACCTCTCTCTTCTTGCTACCCGTAAATCTCTCTCACTCATTCCTTCTGCATTTATTGCACCTCCAATATTTCATGAAGGTGTGGCACGCTGGCAAAATCGATCGGTGAATGTATGAGCCCAAAGGTAGTAGCAGTTGCAAATGCTGCAGGAGGAAGCGCAAAGACAACTGTTGCACATGCGCTCTCAGTGGCATCTGTTGAATATGGCAAGAAGACCCTGCTCATCGATTGCGATCCAAAGGCATCGCTGACATTCCGTGTGGGTCGCGAAGGAACACGACTCACTTTGGCAGATTTTCTCTCCGGAACATCGATTCGAAGCGAAGATCTAGATCCGCATTCAGAACGCTTTGACTTTATCTCGGCTGACTCTCGAGTAGGGAATGGATTTACTGGGCAGGATATGAAGGCACTGCTTGAGAAATTGCCCAAAGAATATGATGTTGTAATCATCGATACTCCGAGTGATATCAATGCCAGCTTGAAAGCTGCCCTTGATGTTGCCGATTTGGTACTTGTTCCATATTCGAACACTCTGCATCAACTTCGAGGAGTTTCACAGATTTCTAAACTATCTGTAGATACTCCAATCAAACTTTTAGCTGTTGGCGAGAATTCCAAGCCAATTAAAGAATTTTCACAATGGGAACACTTGGATGGATCCTGCAGTATTGCTCAAGAGATCGAAGCGGCTGCGCATACAACTACAAGTGTTCTTACCTATGCCAAAAACTCAACCGTTGCTGGCCAACTAAGAGAGTGCGCATATAGCGTGCTTGAGGTCCTCGGTTTAGATTAAGAAGAAATCTTCTTCGTGCGCACTCGCTCGCGTTTTTGGCGGGGAGCGGCAGCAGTCCCACTCTTCTCGGCCTTATCGCGTGCAGGTGCAGCCTTACGAGGTTTATCCATACGGCCCGTTGATCCAGCAGGAATTTTCATTATCTCGAAGAGATGTTCAGATGAAGAGTACGTCTCAACAGGTTCAGGGAGTCCAAGCTTAAGCGCCATATCAATCATCTTCCAGCGTGCAAGATCATCCCAATCAACAAAGGTGAGAGCAATGCCATCTGCGCCAGCTCGAGCAGTACGACCAATACGATGCACATAGGTCTTCTCATCTTCTGGGCACTGATAGTTAATTACATGGGTAATGCCATCGATATCAATTCCACGAGCAGCTACATCGGTAGCAATGAGTACATCGGACTTTCCATCCTTGAACTCATTGAGCGCCTTTTCACGTGCAGCTTGTCCCATATCTCCATGCAGAGTTGCAGCACGAAAGCCACGTTCAATTAAATCATCTGAAGTTTTCTGACAAGCTCTCTTTGTCCGACAGAAAACAATTGTTGGACCACGACCTTCTGCCTGCAAAATGCGAGCAAGCATCTCAATCTTATCCATCGCATGTGCACGTACAACGTGTTGCTCAATACGCGAGACGACGTTGCCTTCATCTTGTGAATCTTGAGTACGAATATGCACAGGCTGATTCATGAACTTACGAGCTAGAGCGATGATATCTCCAGGCATTGTTGCCGAAAAGAGCATCGTCTGTGTGCGATTAGGGGTACTTGCAAAGATCTTCTCTACATCAGGGAGAAAGCCGAGATCGAGCATCTCATCTGCTTCATCGAGAACAACGCGAGTGACGCTTGCTAACTTGACCTGTCCTTGGCGATAGAGATCGAGCAAGCGACCTGGAGTACCCACGATAATTTCAACGCCCTTTTGAAGTGCTTCAATCTGAGGTTCAAAGGCTCGACCGCCGTAAACAGCTAAGACTCTAATTTTTCTGCTCTGGGTAATCTCTTCAAGATCTTTTGTCACCTGTACGCAGAGTTCGCGAGTAGGAACAACTACAAGAACTTGTGGTGAGTCTTGATATTCAAAACTCTTCCACTCTTCATCTGCAGGTGCGATAACACGATCAACGAGAGGAATTCCAAATGCAAGCGTCTTTCCCGTTCCAGTCTTGGCTTGTCCGATGACATCTCCATCTGCAAGTGCGATGGAGAGAACCTGCTCCTGAATGGGAAATGGTGCTGTGTAGCCATGTTCGTTGAGAGCAGCGATCGTCTCTTTACGAATTGGAAGGTCTGCGAATGTCAGAGTCACTTACAACGCGCCAAAACCGACGCGACGTTCGGTCGGTTGGCCAATCTCAACATAACCAATACGCGCAGCAGGCACAATCACTTCATGGCCTCGTATATCGGTAAGGATCAGGGGAGTGTTATCTGCCAGAGCTTGAGCAACAGCCTTCTTAATATCGGCTGGACTCAATTCGCACTCAAAGGCTAGTTCACTTGAAATATCTGCAACAGCAATTCTGATGAGAGCTGCCTGAGCGCCCTCTGATTTCTTTGTACTCATGGGCTCATCCTAGATGCAAAGGCGGTCTACTGCTATTCAGTGCTATTCGGTACGTGGGAAGCCCGATATTCCTCGCCACATTAAGTTTTCTACAAGATCGACCGCTTGTTGACGGGTCAATTTGCTATCGCGATCAAGCCAATGGCGAGCAGTTACTTGTGCATATCCAATCAAACCAACACCGAGCATCATTGCGACTTCTTTAGGTAATCCGGTGTCATTTGAGATTACACCACTTACTGCTGCGGCACAGTCGTATGTCATACGATTGAGACGCTCACGTACTTGTGGCTCAACATTCATATCGCTTTCGAAGAGAAGTCGAAACGCTTCTCCTTCATTTTCGATAAATTCAAAGTATGCAACAACAGTTGCACGCACTCTTTGTGCATTATCTGGAGTTGACGAGATTGCCTTCTGAATTTCAAAGACGAGCGAATCAATATGAAGATCGAGAACTGCGAGATAGAGATCTAACTTTGAAGGAAAATGCTGGTAGAGAACAGGCTTGCTCACACCGGCTCGATCTGCGATCTCATCCATTGCGGCTGAGTGATATCCCGCAGCGGTGAAGACCTCAAGAGCAGCGTTAAGCAAGATCGCCCGACGTTCATCACGCGGAAGACGCGCCTTATCGCCAATCGTTGGCTTCTCTGAAGTACTCATTGTCCTAATCGTAGACGCAAAGTGGCACGCTTTCATAGTCTGAGGCAGAATTGCTAATTATGAAGAGACCTCCGCTCGTTTCACCTGGCCCAGCTCTGACCGTTGATGAGGTGCGCAGATATAGCCGCCACCTGATCATCCCCGATGTGGCGATGGCAGGACAGCAACGCTTGATGAATGCAAAGGTTCTCTGCGTTGGTGCAGGCGGTTTAGGTTCACCTGCTCTGATGTATCTAGCGGCAGCAGGTGTTGGGACAATCGGAATTGTTGAATTTGATACCGTTGATGAATCTAATTTGCAGCGTCAAATCATTCATGGTCAATCCGATATCGGTAAGAGCAAGGCGCAATCTGCAAAAGAGAAAATTTTAGAGATTAACCCTTATGTCAATGTGATTACACATGAGCTCCGCCTTGATGTAGATAATGTTATGGATATCTTTGCTGACTATGACATTATCGTTGACGGTACAGATAACTTCGCAACGCGTTACCTCGTCAATGATGCGTGCGTACTCCTCAAGAAACCTTATGTATGGGGTTCGATCTATCGCTTTGATGGCCAGGCAAGTGTTTTCTGGGCCGAATATGGTCCGTGCTACCGATGCCTGTATCCAGAACCACCACCACCAGGAATGGTGCCATCATGTGCTGAAGGCGGAGTGCTCGGAGTTCTCTGCGCAACCATCGGTTCGATTCAAACTACCGAGGCTATAAAAGTCCTCACGGGTGTGGGTGAGCCACTTATTGGTGAACTTATGATTTATGACGCACTCGAAATGGATTTCAGGAAGGTGAAGATTCGTAAAGATCCGAATTGTCCTCTCTGTTCAGAAAGAGCTACACAGAAAGCGCTTCTTCCCGATTATGAAGCGTTCTGCGGAGTTCTCTCATCAGAAGTTCAAGATGCGGTAACAGATTCAACAATCTCTGTAACGACGCTGAAAGAGAAAATTGATCAAGGAGCTGATTTCTACCTTATCGATGTGCGCGAACCAAGCGAATTTGAAATTGTTCGGATCCCAGGATCGCATTTGATTCCAAAGCAAGGATTTATTGATGGAACAGCCCTTGCCGGACTTCCACAAGATAAGCCAATCATTATTCATTGCAAGAGTGGTGTTCGTTCAGCTGAGTGCTTAGCGATCGTTAAGGGTGCCGGCTTTAAAGATGCGACACATGTTTTTGGTGGTGTCATTGCTTGGGCTAAGCAGATCGATACCACTCTTCCGGTCTATTGATGGGAAAAAGCTTTCAAGGAGCTCGCATCCTGTTAGTACATGCTCATCCTGACGACGAGACAATTAATAATGGCGCAACAATGGCCATGTATGCAGCCCGTGGTGCGCACATCACTCTCATCACATGCACACGTGGTGAAGAGGGCGAAGTTCTTGTTCCCGAGTTAGCGCATATCGCGGCATCCGATAGAGATGAACTTGGTGCACACCGCGAAGTTGAATTAGCCGAGGCGATGAAAGCCCTCGGAGTAACTGATTTTCGCTTCTTAGGCTCACCACATGCTTCTTATCGAGATAGTGGAATGATGGATACTCCACCCAACAATCGGCCTGATGTTTTCTGGCAGGCAGATCTACAGCAAGCTAGCCAGCATCTTGTAGACATCATCGAGGAGATAAAGCCTCACGTACTCATCACTTACGATGAAATTGGTGGATACGGCCACCCTGACCATATTCAAGCCCATCGTGTTGCTATGGAAGCGTCGAAAAAATCTACGTGGAAGATTCCGAAAATTTACTGGAACACGATGCCTAAATCAGTTATCGCCGACGGAATTGAAAAGATGAAAGTGCTGGGTTCTGATTTCTTTGGAGCTGAGAGCGCTGATGATCTTCCCTTTGCAAAAGATGATGAATCTGTCACAACTCTTATTGATGGCAACGAATATGTTCAAGCCAAGATGGATGCGATGGCGGCACATAAAACTCAGATTGCACTCGATGGTCCCTTCTTTGCGTTATCAAATAACATCGGATTGCAGGTTTGGGGAAATGAGTATTACACCCTCGTTCACGGTCAAACTCACGAGCCATTTGATAAAGATGGACGAGAGACAGATCTTCTCTCAGGAATAGATCTCTAAATGAAATACCTATTAAGTTTTCTTGTCGGTGGCCTTACTGCTGCCGCAGGTGTCTTTCTCCATCTTTCATATCCACCGGCAGGGTTAATTCTTGCTCTTGTAGGATCTGCTGCAACCTTCTGGTCGATCGGCAGACGCTACGGAAAACCTCGCTTTAAAGTTGTAGCACTTCTTGGCTGGCTCCTTGTGATTTTCGATGCAAAATCTCTTGAAGGAGGAGAACTCTTAGTTCAAGGTGATCAAGCTGGAAACACCTTTCTAGCAAGCGCATTTGCGATCGTTTTTATTTCAGTCTTACTACCCGTTAAGGATTAGCTCCAGCTCTGCCCTTGAGGCCCATCTTGAATTTCCAAACCACTTTCTTCAAGGAGTGTTCGCAGGCGATCACTCTCAACAAAATCCTTAGCTGCACGGGCACTTTCTCGTTGACTCAACAGCTGGCTCTGCACCTCTGTCAGATCTCGTTTTTCCGGCACTCTTTCAAGATCTAGCCCAAGAATGTGATCTGCAAAGCGGAATATCCCTGCCTTTTCTGCTGGAGTAAGAGTTGTGCTCTTTTCGACTACACGCAATCTTTGTAGCGCACGAGGTGTATCAAGGTCTGCATAGATCGCTGTAAGAAAGTCCTGATCAGCAACAACTTCAGTATGAGGCTGACCAGATTGCACGAGTATGCGCCATCTACGCAGAGTGACGTGTGCGGCGTCTAAGGAAGCCCACGTTAAATCCATCTGCGATCGATATCGGTTTTCAAGAAATGCAAGACGAGCAGCTAGCGGGTCAAGTCCACGATCGATGATGTCTTGTAATAAGAGAACATTTCCAGCGCTCTTCGACATTTTCCGTCCTTCAAAAAGTAAGTGCTCCCCGTGAATCCAATGTGTGACAGTTTCACTTCCAGTGAGTGCATTTGATTGTGCGCGCTCATTTTCGTGATGAGGAAAGCGTAGATCTATTCCACCAACATGGAGATCTATGTTCTGACCCAAATATTCAATAGACATGGCGCTGCACTCAATATGCCAGCCTGGATAGCCATCGCCCCACGGAGTAGGCCAGATCATCTCCGTGCGCTCACGAGCTAATTTCCAGAGCGCCCAATCTGCGTGGAAACGCTTTGCACCATCTTCTGAATATTCATAGCGATGACCCGGTTTTAAAGAATCTAGGCGGTTGCCACTAATTGCACCGTAGGTTTGAAATGTTTGGGCATCAAAGTAAACATTTCCATCGGTAGCAATGTAGGCGAAACCATCTGCAATGAGCTTTTCAATTGCAGAAATCATGAGTGGGATATTTTCACTTGCACGAGGGTAAGCAGTAGCTGGCTCAATATTGAGTCTCTGGAGATCGAGATGAAATCGCTCTTCATATTTGCGCGCGATTGTGAATGGATCAAGGGCCTCACTCTTTGATTGCGCGAGGATTTTATCTTCAAGATCATTTGCCATATGGCCCACATCAGTGATGTTCTGTATCAGTGTGACTCTCAACCCAGAAAGTCTTGCGGCTCTGCTAATGAGATCTGAGAGCAAGAATGTGCGCAGATTGCCCACATGGGCATCGCGATAGACAGTAGGTCCGCAGCAGTAAACCTTGAGGGCTCCGTCACGACCTTCGATGGCGAGAACCTCGCGCATACGTGTTTCGTAGAGCTTTAACATGCGCACTCAGCTCTATTTTCACGTTCAATAAAGCTATATGTGTGATGGATTCGAAAACCCATTTTTTCATAGAGCGCCTGTGCAGCGCTATTCGACCGATCCACCTGGAGACACATTTTATTAACACCATCAGCGTGCGATAGTGTGGTGGCAGCCTGCATCAGTAATTCAGCCAAACCTTGGCGACGATGAGAATCGGCAACGATCAGTCTTGTAGTTATTGCCCACGATTCCGAAACGGCTATTCGTGCAGTGGCAATAGTTGCTCCTTTGCTTCGCAAAGAGAGATAACGTGCTGGGTATGAATTCATAATCGACTCGAGAATTTCATCGCTATGAAGAGCTAAGAATTCTGGAGTCGGCGCATCTTCATTGAGGAGTATCAGATCTCTCTCCTTCAGAGTCTCAGTGATATTCCGCGTGCTATCAATATCGCATACGAGAAAGGCAGCTCCAACTTTTTCTTTCCAGCCTCTACTGAGTAGGTAGTCAGTGAATTCCTGATACATCGGATGTACGAGATGAAAGACAGCTGGTAACTGTGCATCAGCATAAATTTTCTCAACCTGCTCAATGGCAGCATCTAATTCCAGTCCAGGTTCACCAAATGGTGGAGTGCCCGAAACGAAAACAGAGTTAGCCCGATATGTCAGTCCATCTGAAATTCGAATCTGCCACTTACCAATTTCTTTGATCTCACGAGGTGGCCATGTCCGAGTAGAGAGAGCTTCAAGTTCGGCGATGCGAAGCGATAGAGGTGCACCGCTACCAGCTCTTTGTGGGACATCCGTGATGAGATGAACGATTGCGATCTGACGCGGATCAAACTCAACAATTTCGCCAGAACGTTTTCTGATTGTTGTGGCCGATTCCAGTACTCCAACGAGATCTCGGTAGCCACCATCGGGATCATGTAGGCGTAAGGTAAGGCGCTGGCCGATCAGTGCTAGGTCAAGGTCGACAGATCCCGCGTTCATAGGCTCACATTAACCCTGCACATACGATGTCGCATGGTTAGAATTACCCTCTAATCAAGCCTTGCCCATTCTTTACCCTTCGGAGGTTGCTCGTGACATATGTGATTGCCCAGCCATGTATCGATGTGAAAGATAAGTCCTGCATCGAAGAGTGCCCAGTGGATTGCATTTATGAAGGCAACCGAATGCTCTATATCCAACCTGATGAGTGCGTGGATTGTGGTGCCTGCGAGCCTGTCTGCCCAGTTGAGGCTATTTACTATGAGGATGATGTTCCGGGCGAGTGGAAAGAGTATCCAAAAGTTAATACCGAGTTTTTCGTAGAACTTGGCTCTCCAGGTGGAGCTGCAAAGGTCGGTCTCACAGATCACGACCATGCAGATGTGCTCGCCGTTGAGAAGAAAACTTCCTGATTTTCCCTGGGATGCACTTGCTCCTTACGGAGTAAAGGCGCGAAAGCACCCAGGAGGGATCATTGATCTCTCGCAAGGAACTCCTGTAGATCCAACGCCTGATTTTATTCAAAAGGTTTTGGCAGAGAGTGCAAACTCTCCAAGTTATCCAACCACTGCGGGTACACCTGAGTTACAGCAAGCAATTCGTACCTGGGCGACAAGCCATCTCGGCATTACTGGTGACTTTGATGTTCTGCCGGTCATTGGTTCCAAAGAATTAGTTGCGTGGCTTCCAACCTTTCTGCAATCACAGACTGTGCTTTATCCAAAGATTGCTTATCCGACCTATCTCGTAGGTGCGATGTTGGCGCAGTCACATGAGATTGCAGTAGATATTGATGCTTCACAGTGGCCACAAGCCGATTTAGCATGGGTAAATTCACCTGCAAATCCCACAGGTCGTGTGCACTCACAAGAAGAGCTTCGCACAGTTATTCAATGGTCGCGAAAGAATAAAGCGGTAGTCATTTCAGATGAGTGTTACTTGGAATTTGGTGATGGGGTAACTCCCACATCAATTTTTGCTTACAGCGATGGTGATAATTCGAATTTACTTGCCGTCCACTCACTATCAAAGCGATCCTCGTTAGCGGGCTATCGCGCCGCATTTATGGTGGGAGATCCTGCGCTCATCTCAGCAATTCGTGAGATTAGAAAACAAGCTGGAATGATGGTTGCACTCCCTGTTCAAAAGGCAATGACTGCAGCCCTTGGCGATGATGAACATGTTGCAACTGCTCGCGCGCGTTATAACTCTCGTCGCGCCACACTTAAGCCAGCTTTAGAGGCAGCTGGATTTCGAATTGAAGAGAGCGTTGCCGGACTTTATATATGGTGCACACGAGGCGAAGATGCATGGAAGTCAGTTGAATGGCTTGCAGAAATTGGCATTCTTGCCACCCCAGGTACTTTCTATGGCCCTGATGGCAGTCACCATATTCGTGTTGCAATGACCGCCACCGATAACGCAATAAATGATGCAGCTGCACGCATCATGGCTGCGATTGGCGCATAAGCCATGACTGTTGGAATTTTGCTGGTTGGGGGCCGAGGAACTCGCTTAGCGCCCATTACTTCAGAAATTCCTAAACCCATGCTTCCAGTTGCATGTAAGCCTGTTACCGAGCACCAAATCCTTGCAGCACAACGTGCGGGGATTACTACACTGGTTCTTGCAACCTCATATCTCTCAGAAGTTTTTATTCCATACTTTGGAGATGGAAGTAAGTGGGGGATCGATCTTCGCTATGCAGTCGAAAAGGAGCCTCTAGGAACCGGGGGAGCAATTGCCAATGCTGCGGCCCACCTAGAGAAAGGCGCATCTGATGAGCTAGTCGTAATTTTTAATGGTGATGTTCTCAGCCATCACAATCTTGCTGCCCACATCGAATTTCATAAGAATGCTGATGCTGATGTCACGCTTCACTTGATTCAGGTTGACGATGCTCGCGCTTTTGGTTGCGTTCTGACGACAGCAGATGGACAGGTTGAAGCATTCTTGGAGAAAATGGAAAATCCGGTAACTAATTGGATCAACGCGGGATGTTATGTATTTAACCGTGAAGTTATTAATTCAATCCCACGGGATACTGTTATTTCTGTCGAGCGCGAAACTTTTCCTGAGCTCATTAGTGATAAACGTCGTGTCTTTGGATATAAAGAAGCTGCATACTGGCTCGATATTGGAAATCCAGGCGCGCTCTTTCAAGGATCTCGAGATTTAGTCGCAGCCGACTTTCTTATTTCGCCCTCTGCCGATGTTGATTCCACCGCAGTACTCACTGGCGGGACATCAATTGGTGCTGGTGCACAGATTGGAGCTCGAGCAATCCTAGATAATTGCATCATCTCTGCAGGCGCAGTAGTTAAATCGGGTGCGCATCTGACTCGAACCTTCCTCACACCTGCAGCCCTTGTTGCAGAAGATGTCATTTTTGAGGATAGATACATCTCCCAGAGTGAGAATCTTCCAATAAATTTTTAGCGCCATAATTCTGTTTTTGTGGCTGAAATCACGCTTAATTGCGGTAAATATTCACCAAAAAGCGCCCCTGAAAGCCACAGAGGGAGTTGACAGGAAGGGATTACACGCGTGTAATTCATCTATAGCGTCCCGAAAGCCACTCTCGGACCGGGCCCTAATGACTTGAGGAGATTAGCAAATGCCAATCCGTCCAGAAGCACATCCAACTGGCAAGCCATCAGCCCCCACTGCTGGACCAACTATCCAACTAGCAAATGGCGAGAACATTGAACTCTCGTGGCAAGAGCGCGCACTCTGCGCTCAGACCGATCCAGAAGCTTTCTTTCCAGAGAAAGGCGGCTCAACTCGTGAAGCAAAGCGTGTCTGTCTCTCATGTGATGTTCGCCAAGAATGTCTTGAGTACGCACTTGCTCATGATGAGCGTTTTGGAATTTGGGGCGGACTCTCCGAACGCGAGCGTCGCCGTTTGAAGCGTCGCCCAGCGTAAGCAATGTCTTCACATCGCGTCAGCGCGATTCTCGTTGTCCATGACGGTGCAACGTGGTTGCCTGAAGTTGTTGCATCGTTAGCTTCACAGACGCGGGCATTTGATCACATCGTTGCTGTTGATACAGGCTCGGTTGATTCATCAACGAAATTACTTAAAGGCGCTCGCATCCCAATTCTCACAATGTCGCGCGAGACTGGATTCGGTGCAGCAATTGCTTCTGCAGTTGAAAAACTTCCACCGACAGTTGAAAACGAATGGCTTTGGATTCTCCATGATGATTGTGCGCCAGCACCAGGTGCACTTGAAGCCTTACTCGCAGCCGTTGATGATCGCCCAAGCGTTGTTATGGCTGGTCCAAAATTACTTGGGTGGCACGATCGCACACATCTTCTTGAAATCGGAATAAGTATTGCAACAAACGGTGCGCGTTGGACGGGACTTGAAGATTCAGAATATGACCAAGGACAACATGATGGAGTTGCAGATGTATTGGCGGTAAGTACAGCAGGTGCTTTGATTCGCAGAAGTGTTTTTGAAGAGCTCGGTGGCTTTGATCAGAACCTAGAACTCTTTCGCGATGACGTTGATTTTGGCTGGCGACTCCACGCTGCAGGCCACGGAGCAATTGTCGTCACAGATGCCCTTGCTTATCACGCGCAAGCTTCTGCAACAGAGCGACGTGAAGTTGATGTGAAGGGTGCGCTCCTTCGTCGACCGCTTCTATTGGATCGGCAGAATGCTGCCTACGTTCTCTTAGCTAATGCAACATGGTGGCTACTTCCGCTTCTGGCCATACAACTTCTTGGTTCTGCAGTTATACGAGCAGTGGGCTATCTCTTTGCAAAGCTTCCTGGGTATGCAGCGGATGAAATTCTTGCAATTGGAAATCTTCTGGTGAAACCAGGGGAGTTACTGAAGGCAAGAAAGGCACGCAAATTAACACGTCTTGTATCTTCACATGTTGTATCCCGATTTATTCCGTCAAGAGGACGCCAACTTCGCTTAGCAATCGATCGGGGCTTGAGCTCCCTGAGAGAGTTCATTCTAAGGCCCACAAAGGAATCAATTCTGGATGAGTCACTTCTAGATCTTCCTACTGAGAAAGAGCTAGAAGAAGAAGATCTGCTTACTCCCGTTATATCTCGTAAATGGAGTTCAATATTTCGCAAGCCCTTTGTCATCATATTTATTTTTCTCATATTACTCACACTTATCTGGTCTAGAAATCGAATCGGTGCCGTCTCAGGAGGAACATTGGCTCCTTCGCCATCAGGGGCGCAAGATTTGTGGGATTTTTACTTCGCTCCTTGGCATGAAGTTGGCTTAGGAAGCAAGAGCGCTGCTCCATTGTGGATGCCCATCATCGCCCTAGCTTCAGTTCTCACTCTAGGCAATGTTTCACTCTTTATTTCACTCTTCTTTATTGCTGCGCCTCTTTTATTATTTTTATCAGGACATCATCTCGTTAAGAAAGTGAGCCAGAATCGCTTTATCACTGCTTCGGCAGCGCTCCTCTATGCAATTTCACCAATAAGCATCTCTGCCGTTAACTCAGGACGCTTTGGAATTCTGATGATTATGATTCTCGCGCCATTCCTTGTTGATGTGGGTATGCAGTGGCGAAAAGTTGATGAATTTTCGATTCGCAAGATGTCAGCACTTTCGCTCTTACTTGCACTCATGTTCGCCTTTGCACCACCGTTTTTCATCGCACTGCTGATTCTTAGCTTGGTGGCCGTCACACATGACCTCATTGAGTGGCGAAGAGTTCCAGATCAGCCTCGTCCCTATTCGCTCCTGGCACGACGGGCGCTCCTTTTGATTGCTCCACTTGCACTGACAATTCCTTGGAGTTTGGAGATCATCAGCTCTCCTGAGAAATTCCTCATTGATATCGGCCTGCTCTCTTCTGGCGGTGGAGCACATCTTGCTTTCACAGCAAATCCAGGCGGTGCAGGTTCACTTCCTTGGTGGCTCATCAGCCCTGCTATTTTAATTCTTGCAATCGGACTTTTCTCCATTGAGAGTGTACGAAAAGTTGCACTCGTTGGCGGCTCATTCATTTGTTTGGCAACCATCGCATCGACATTTACTGTCACTGGAAAGGGGACGACTACTCCTAATTACATCTACGCAGGGGCATTCATCGCACTTGCAACTCTGGCCGCCTTGTATTGCTCTGTTGCAATTCTCGATAGAGTTCGTGAGCGACTAATCGCAACACATGTTAATTATCGTCACTTCGCAGTCTCTGCTCTTGTAACCATTTCTGCCATTTACGCGGTCACTGCCTCGGGATGGATCGTCACGCAAGGACCCCAAGCACCTTTACAATCTGCTCAAGGTGAAGTTCTGCCACCATATCTTGCAATTGAGACTCAATCGAAAACTCTTGTTTTACGCGAGCGACTTGTCGGAACAGAACCCTCATTAAATTACTACATTGCTCGCGGTAGTGATGTCTCGCTCGGTGATGCTGATGTTGCACCAGAAGAAGTTTCTGAGATCATAGTCGCGGTAACTGCTCTCGCAGATGGAAGCGGTGTTACTAGTAGCAAGACTTTTGCAAGTTATGGAATTACCTACATATTTCTCAAGGCACCATTTCAAGGCACATTGGTCCAGACAATTGATGGAGTTGGGGGCTTTACTCGTGCATCTTCGACAACTTCGGGGATTGTGTGGAAAGTTTCTGGTGCAACGGGAAATCTCATCCTGACTGATGCAAGTGGAAAATCTTCTCTGCTTGCTCCGACCTCTGTGCCAGATGAATACATGGTTGCGACTCCAGGTGTGGTCACTCTTACTGAGAGTTACAGCCGCTCATGGCATCTTGTGCAAAATGGAGAGCGGCTCACACGTATCAAGAATGATCTCTTACTTCCGCAATTTTCAGTGGAAGAAGTTGGCCCGGTGCTCTTGATCCATGACGGATCAGTCAGGCGCGGATGGATCTCACTTCATCTCATTATTCTCCTCACCTTCCTCCTCTTTGCAGCCCCAAGTGGTCGCCGTAAGCGAGAGATTTCCGAGAGGGAGCTCGCATGAGATTTAAACGCCCTCTACTCATCGTCGCAGCAGTAATTGCAACCCTGGCATTGAGCAATCTCACTTCAGTATCTGTAACGCAGAGTGAGTTCTCAGAAAATTATCCACCCGTGGTTTGTCCTGCAACACCTTCGGGTGAGAGCAGCGCAATTTCAGTTCCATCAACACAAACTGGATCAAGAGTTTTAGGCAAGAAGACAGTTATCTTCAAACCTACCCGCACCTTGCGCTTGACGCAGAGTTCTAGCCCGACGATTCTAGAAACTAAGAATATGACTTCACCAGTCTGGCAAATCAAGAAAGGCGTATGGGCGGGCGCAACTATTTGTTCGGCACCATCTACTTCTCAATGGTTTGTTGGCGGAGCTGCAGATATAACAAGTAAAGGAAAGCTCATCCTTATTAACAGTGGATTAAGTGAAGCAATTATTGATGTTGAAATTTGGAGTGAATCTGGAATTCGACCTCCAAAGGTAGTGACACTCAAAGCTAATTCCTCTGTTGTGCAGCCTCTTGATTCGCTCGACCCGGGTGCTAAGCGAATTGCTCTACATGTCGCGCCACGGTCGGGACGAGTAAACGCCTTCCTTGTAGATGAGCGTGGTCGCGGACTTAAATCTCTCGGCGGAGATATGGTCAATGCATCGCCAGATCCAACTAAAGTGGTTGTGATTCCCGCAATTCCTCACATGAAGCAATCAGGCAAGGTGCTAGGTCATACCTTGCGTGTTATCGCTCCGGGTGATGTAGATGCACGAATCTCTGTTGAGCTGATCTCAACAAAGGGTTCATTTGTTCCTGTCGGATTTGATGATCGTGCAATTAAGGCCGGCATCGTGACCGAGATCGCCCTTAATCCTCAACTCATTCCGAGCACCTTTGCTCTCAGAATTTCATCAGACCGCCCGATTGCGGCCTCGGTCTATTCATCAACTTATGCGCAGGCGAAGTCAGACTTTGTATGGAGTACATCGACTGAAGAAATGACGGAGTATTCATTAGCCGTGAGCGGACTTGCTCCGACGCTAGTCTTTTCGGGAGAGAGAATTTCAATTTCCCTCTCAATCCTCTACACAAATAAGAAAGAGAAGAAATTCACAGTAACCGGAGAAGGTATTGCGACCTTTAAAGTGCCGGAGAATGCTCGAACTATAAGTTTCACAAAAGTGAGTGATAAGACCGTGGGTGGTGCACTCATTTCAACACAGAGTGGATACGGCTATCTCCCACTAATCCCTGGAAGTGAATTGACCCGCGTACTACTTCCTAGTGCGAATATTCGTGTCTTAAATCCATAGCTGTACCTATTCCCACTAATCTTCTATCTATGACTTCGTCAGTTCGGACAGGTAGGGGTTGCTCGCGGTCGACATGTCGCGCGATGGCGACAATGACTCTTACCTATATCTATGCGGATTCGACTGCTGTACTCGGGCCCTTAGCGACCTTTGCAGAACCTCATGCCTATGATTTATGTGAGTTTCATGCACGCAAGTTAACTGTTCCCAATGGCTGGTCCGTCATCAAAGAAGAAATTTCACAATCTGGATCTGGACCAACAGAGGATGATCTGATGGCAATTGCAGATGCAGTACGTGAAGCCGCGGCAACCATTTCACAAAGCACTGAAGATCTATCTGAGCAAGAGCAGAACGCACCTCACATTGGTGTACGTCGCGGACATCTTCGCGCAGTTCCAAATTAAAGGCACCAAGAGATGTCAATATTTAAAGCCTATGATGTCCGAGGACTCGTTGATTCTGAGATCACTGCCGACTTTTGCTTTGCAACAGGGTTAGCTTTCGCTCGCTTTCTTCAGCAAGAGCGAGAACCAGGCACAGTTCTTATTGGTGAGGATATGCGTCCGTCATCTCCAATTTTTGCTGAAGCATTTTCGGCAGGAATTACATCACAGGGTATGGATGTCATACGTATTGGTCTAGCATCGACAGATATGCTCTATTTTGCTGCCGGAAAGTTAAATATGCCAGGTGCGATGTTTACTGCAAGCCACAATCCAGCAGAGTACAACGGAATAAAAATGTGTTTTAGTGGGGCCCGTCCAATTGGTAAAGAGTCAGGCTTGCTCATAATTGAAAAATATGTTGAGGAAGGTTCACCCATCGAGCTAAGAAGTGTGGGAGTGGAACGTTCTCAGCCAATGCTTGATGAGTATGTGAAGCACTTGCTTAATCTTGTCGATGTGGGATCGATGCGACGGCTCAAAGTTGTCATCGATGCAGGAAATGGAATGGCTGGATACACAGCCCCTGCAGTATTTAAGGGTCTCAACGCTGAAGTCATTGAAATGTATTTCGAATTAGATGGAACTTTTCCCAACCATGAGGCCAATCCAATCGATCCTAAGAACTTGCAAGACTTATCGAAGGCGGTAAAAAAGCACAAGGCTGATATTGGTTTGGCATTTGATGGAGATGCCGATCGATGTTTTTTGGTAGACGAGAACGGTGATTTGGTTAACCCATCGTCTCTGACAGCTCTTATCGCAGACCGTGCCCTTGCAAGTGATCCTGGATCGACAATTATTTACAATTTAATTTCATCTCGGAGTGTTAAAGAAGTGATCGAAGAAAATGGTGGGATTGCAGTTCGTTCTCGAGTAGGCCATTCTTACATTAAGAAAATGATGGCTGATACTGGTGCGATATTTGGTGGTGAGCACTCTGGCCACTTCTACTTTAGAGATTTTTGGCGAGCTGATTCTGGAATGTTGGCAGCCCTTCACGCACTTGCTGCACTTTCTGAATCTCAAGGAACACTGAGCAAACTATTGCATCCATATAATCGTTACTCATCGAGTGGAGAAATTAACTCAGTCGTTAGCGATGCACAGTCGGTTATGGAGTCGATTGAGTCACATTATTTAGCTATGAATTTAGCTATAGGAGGCATCACTACAGATCACTTGGACGGCCTTACTATCGAGAGTAGCGATTGGTGGTTTAACGTCCGCGCCTCAAACACTGAACCTCTACTCAGACTCAACGTTGAGGCTAACTCTGATGCACTCATGAAGAAAGTTTCTATGCAGGTCTTAGCCCTCATAGGTGGCGAGTAGCCTCTTTACCCAGTAATCTTGGCCTACCGCAACCTAGCAAGTAGAGCCCTACGCCTTAGGTAAGCAATTAGCCACCTACCGTGTAGAGGAGAAGAGTTATGACAACCACACAAACAACACCCAAGCATGACATCGCAGATGCATCCCTTGCTGCCGAAGGTCGCAAGCGCATTGAGTGGGCTGAGCGCAACATGCCAGTTCTTGCTCAAATTAGAGAGCGTTTCGAGAAGTCACAACCATTTGCAGGAGTACGAATTTCAGCATGTATGCACGTCACCACTGAGACAGCGAACTTGATGCGCGTCCTTAAGGCAGGCGGAGCTGAGGTTGCACTCTGTGCATCAAATCCACTGTCAACACAAGATGACACAGCAGCAGCTCTTGTTCACGAATACGGAATCTCTGTATTTGCGCGCAATGCAGTAGATCGTGATGGATATTACTCACACATCAACGCAGCTCTAGACATCGAACCACACCAAGTCTTTGATGATGGTTGCGATCTAGTTAACACCCTTCACACCACACGTCGCGAACTTCTTCCAACCATCGCTGGTGGATGCGAAGAGACCACGACTGGTGTAATTCGTCTTAACCAGATGGCTAAAGATGGAGCTCTTACTTTTCCAATGATCGCTGTCAATGACACCGATACTAAGCACATGTTCGATAACCGCTATGGCACGGGTCAATCAACACTTGATGCGGTATTCCGCGCAACAAACTTCTTGCTCGCTGGACGCATCGTTGTTGTCGCAGGATTTGGTTACTGCGGTAAGGGCGTTGCAGAGCGTGCAAAGGGCATGGGCGCAGATGTAGTTGTAACAGAAATCGATCCAACTAAGGCACTCGATGCGATGATGCAAGGCTTCCGAGTCATGCCAATGCTCGATGCTGCAAAGGTTGGAGACGTCTTCATTACCGTTACCGGTAACCGTGACGTACTCCGTGACGAGCACTTTGCAGTCATGAAGGATGGCGCAATCATGGCTAACTCAGGACACTTCGATATCGAAATCGATGTTGCTTGGCTTGAGCAGAATGCAAAGAAGAAGAATTCAAAGATGCGCCACCAGACTGATGAATATGTACTTGCAGATGGTCGACGCCTGCTTCTCCTTGCAGAGGGTCGTCTTGTAAATCTTGGCGCAGCAGAAGGTCACCCAGCATCAGTAATGGATATGTCATTTTCTGATCAGGCACTTACAGCTGAATACCTCGTTAAGGAAGCTAAGAACCTTAAGCCAGGCGTTCACATGGTTCCTGAATACATTGATAAGGAAGTTGCATCACTTAAGTTGATCTCTATGGGTGGTCGCATTGATGTGTTAACACCAGCTCAAGATATGTATCTCAACTCTTGGGAGCACGGTAGCTAATGACCTTAGTCATGGTCGTCGATGACGACCAGGATCTTGCGGAGATGCTCGGCATCGTTTTAACAGGTGCCGGCATCGACGTAGATCTAGTCAGTCGTGGAGACGAGGTTATGGAAGTTTTTCGAAGCAATCCACCAGATCTCGTTCTCCTCGATGTGATGTTGCCTGGTCTTGATGGAGTAGAAGTATGTAAGTTAATTCGCGCCGAATCTATGGTGCCGATTGTGATGTTAAGTGCCAAGGGCGATACTCAAGATATTGTCGCAGGACTTGAAGCTGGCGCTGATGATTACATGGTTAAGCCATTCAAACACCCCTCTGAATTAATCGCACGTATTCGCACACGACTTCGTCGCACAAATGCTGATGTAAAGGGATCGCTGATAATCGGAGATTTAGCAGTTGATGTTACTGCTCATGAAGTACGACGTGGTGCCAAGCTGATTGCACTTACTCGCCTTGAATTCGATTTACTTGTAGCCCTAGCAAAAGAACCTGGTCGTGTATTTACGCGCGATTCCCTTCTGAGCGAAGTATGGGGATATCGTCATTCAACCGATACTCGCTTAGTAAATGTCCATGTTCAACGTCTTCGTTCTAAAGTCGAACACGATCCAGAGAACCCAACAATCGTCATTACGGTACGAGGAGTGGGATATAAAGCTGGAGTTGTAGGCGCTTCCTAATGTGGCCACAACGTTCGACTCTTGCACAATCGCTAGCAGCCAGAGTTATTCTCTCAACAGTGCTCTTATCTTTAGGTGTCGTTTGGCTGACTGGCTCTGCTCTGTATTCACAGCTTTCAGATGGAATAAAGACGGTGAATCTTGAGTCTTCTCTCTCTGATGCACGTTCAGTTTTCTACAACGCTCGTTATCAATTCTTGCTTGTTGAAGGAGCTTCTCCGCCGCAAATTCAAGTGCAAGTGACAGATGTGATTACATCGTCGACTTCCCTCGGAACCACTCAAGGCGCACGTGAAATAATTTTAATGAAAATTTTTAGTAAAGGTGATACTGCTAAGAATGGCCAAGAGCCAAATTATAGCTTTGCATCAAATGGGCTATTAGCGACAACAATCCCAGAAAATCTGCGGAGTAAACTCTCAAAGGATTTTGACTTATCCCATCAATTTGCCCCGTTGACCTATCGAACTGGCAAAACAATTGATGCTCTCTATGTAGGACAGCGCGTATCGATTCCTGGTTCCGGTCGTTACGAAATGTACTTAGTTTTTACTCTAGCCAACCAGGGTGCCACTCTTGATCTTGTCCAAAACTCACTCCTTCTCACCGGAATTGTCCTTCTGCTCTTAATCGCCCTGATCACCTGGCTCGTTGTGCGACAAGTTGTTAAACCCGTTCGTGAAGCTGCTCGAGTGGCAAGCCTTTTTACCCAAGGTGACTTCACCCAGCGATTACAGGTTCAAAGTAATGATGAGATTGCAACTCTTGGAAATGCCTTTAATGAAATGGCAACGTCCATTGAGGCTCAAATCAGCCGTTTGGAGAATCTCTCACAAGTACAACAACGATTTGTTTCTGATGTCTCTCATGAGCTTCGAACCCCGCTCACAACTCTACGCATGGCCTCTGATGTGATTTACGGTCAGCGCAAAAACTTTGATCCAGTAATCGCCCGAAGCGCAGAACTCTTACTCGCGCAGATTGACCGCTTTGAAAAACTTCTTCAAGAGCTTTTAGAGGTAAGCAGATTTGATGCAGAGGTCGCAGTTCTCGAACCAACCGATTTTGAATTTACCGCCCTTGTGCGACGTTGCGTGGCAGATCTTGGAGTCGTTCTTGACTCTCCAGAATCTCAAATTTCAGTTGTCGTACCAAAATCACCAGTCCACATCCGTGCAGATTTTAGGCGTGTAGAGCGCATCATGCGTAATCTCATTTCAAATGCCCTCGACCATTCTGATGGAAAGCCGATCGAGATTGAATGTGTTGAGACACGGACTGAGGTTGCAGTCAGTGTGCGCGATCATGGAGAAGGAATGGAAGAGGCTTCATTAACGCGCGTGTTCGATAGATTCTGGCGGGCAGATCCATCACGAGCTCGCACACGTGGTGGAACAGGTTTGGGTCTATCGATTGCCCTCGAAGATGCCAGACTTCACAACGGAGAACTCGATGCTTGGGGCGCGCCAGGTGAAGGTGCAAACTTTGTCCTCACCTTGCCTCGAATTGCCGGTAATGCAATCTCTGGAAGACCTCTTCCGGTTAATCCACATAAGAGAAGTGAAGTAGAGAACGAAATCATTTAGCCAGTAAAGATCATCTCTATGATCTCATTACTTGCGCTATCAGATTTGATATTTCCGTCACGGTGCCTTGGATGCCGTCAACTTGGTATAGGAATCTGTTCACAATGTCGAGCTTCATGGCATCCCCATATTTACCGAACCTCGATCTCTGCAGACGGAATTTCTTTCCCTGTTTATTCAGCCGTTGCTTACTCACCTGTTGCTCAGAAAGTATTACTTGGCGCAAAAGAGAGCGCATTTCACGATGCTGATCGACTCATACTTCAAGCGCTATTACACAGCTTGGCTTATTTTTACAGTGAAGTTGGAATTGCAGACCTTGTACCCATTCCTTCCAGAAAAACAAATACACGCAAGCGAGGTCGTGATTTCATACTAGAACAAACGAAGGCACTCTCTCAAACCCCTCACGTTCAAGTCCGAGCAATCTTGAGCCACTCACGAAAAGTGAAAGATCAAACAACCCTCAACTCTCGTTCACGGGAGATAAATCTCAGCCAATCAATGAGTTGCGCGAACCGAGAAGATTCATCGAATATTCCCGTCATTCTCATTGATGACTTAGTGACATCTGGGGCAACCCTGCGCGAGGCGGGCAGAGCCCTTCATGGAGCCGGATTTACGGTCATTGGCGCTGTTACTGCCTGCGTTGCCAAACCCCTACGATATACCCAGTGACGCGCGGGGAACTTCGCCCGTCAAGTTGTCTCATCACGGCAGTCTCTGAAAGGTTTGTAGATGTCAACGATTCTTGATCGGATTATGCGCGCAGGTGAAGGAAAGATTCTTCGCCACCTCTCAAAGATTGCTACAGAAGTTAACTCCTTTGAGCCATCAATCGTGCCATTATCAGATGAAGCACTTTGTGCAAAAACTCAAGAATTTAAAACTCGCCTGACACAAGGTGAAGATCTCGATGACTTACTCCCAGAAGCCTTCGCAGTTGTTCGCGAAGCAGCCAAGCGCACACTAGGTCAGCGTCATTATGACGTTCAGCTCATGGGCGGCGCTGCAATGCACATGGGAAATATCGCTGAGATGAAAACAGGTGAAGGTAAAACTCTTGTTGCGACCCTTCCATCATATTTAAATGCACTTGCAGGTAAAGGTGTTCACGTTGTTACAACAAATGATTACTTAGCTAAGCGCGATAGCGAATGGATGGGACGTATCCATCGTTTCCTTGGTCTGACCGTAGGGGTAATCCTCAATAGCATGTCCCCATCTGAGCGTCGTGACGCCTATAACTGCGATGTCACCTATGGAACAAATAATGAATTCGGTTTTGATTATCTTCGCGACAACATGGCTTGGAGCTTAGAAGATTGTGTACAACGAGATCACTTCTTTGCAGTAGTAGATGAAGTTGACTCAATTCTTATTGACGAAGCTCGTACACCACTGATCATTAGTGGCCCTGCTGATAAAGCAACGAAGTGGTACGTTGAATTTTCAAATATCGTAAACCAGCTCGGCCGCGATACTCATTATGAGGTTGATGAAAAGAAGAGGACGATTGCCGTTATTGAGGAAGGCGTAACTAAGGTCGAACAGCTTCTAGGCATTGAAAATCTCTATGAAGCTGCAAATACGACCCTCATCGGATACCTCAATAATGCCGTTCGCGCCAAGGAGCTTTTTAAGCGCGATAAAGATTATGTCGTCATGAATGGCGAACTGCTTATCGTTGATGAACATACCGGCCGCATGCTTTCAGGGCGTCGCTACAGTGATGGCTTGCATCAAGCGCTTGAAGCGAAAGAGCGCATTGAGATTCAGGATGAAAACCAGACACTGGCAACAATTACATTGCAGAACTACTTCCGTCTCTACTCAAAGATTTCAGGTATGACAGGTACTGCAATGACAGAGGCATCTGAATTTCATCAGATCTACAAACTTGGCGTTGTTCCAATTCCTACAAATCGCCCTATGCGACGCATTGATGCTGCAGATCTAGTCTACAAATCTGAAGCTGGAAAATTTATTGCAGTCGCTCAAGATATTGTTGAGCGTCATCGTAAGGGCCAGCCTGTCTTGGTGGGAACTGTTAGCGTTGAGAAATCTGAAGAACTCTCTGCGGTGTTAAAGAAAAATGGAATTCCGCACGAGGTTCTTAATGCAAAGCACCATGAGCGTGAAGCAATGATCATTGCTCGCGCTGGTGTAAAAGGTGCGGTAACAGTTGCGACAAATATGGCAGGTCGCGGTACCGACATTATGCTCGGTGGCAACCCGGAATTTATGGCCGACTTTGAATTACAACGTCGTGGAATTTCACCTAAAGAAGCAGAGTATCAAGCCGCTTGGCCAATTGAACTTGCAAAGCAGAAGGCAGCTGTTGAATCAGGTCACGAAGAAGTTGTCTTTCTCGGCGGTCTCTACGTATTAGGAACAGAGCGCCACGAATCACGACGTATCGACAATCAGCTTCGTGGTCGATCTGGCCGCCAAGGTGATCCTGGTGAGTCGCGTTTCTACCTCTCCCTGCAAGATGATTTGATGCGTCGATTCAATTCGGGAATGGTTGAACGCTTCTTATCCGCAGCTGGTCTTCCAGATGATGCACCCATCGAGTCAAAGATGGTGAGCAACGCGATTAAATCTGCTCAGACACAGGTTGAGGCGCAGAACTTTGAAATCCGAAAGAATGTTCTTAAGTATGACGATGTCATGAATCGCCAACGTGGTGTCATTTATGGAGAACGTCGCTTAGTTCTAGAGGGCGAAGATATTTCTACACAGGTAGGACAGTTCTTGGCAGATACTATTCACGCCTATGTCGATGCAGAGACAGCTGAAGGTTTTGCAGAGGATTGGGATCTAGAGAAGCTCTGGACAGCGCTTCGCCTTGTATACCCAGTTACGCTCACAGTCGATGGACTTATCTCTGAAGTGGGATCTATAGGCGGCCTTGATGCTGAGTTCTTAGCCGCACGAATTATTGAAGATGCAGAAGCAGCATATGTAAAGCGTGAGAGTGAACTTGGCTCTGAAGTTATGCGTGAACTTGAGCGCAAGGTCCTCTTATCTGTTCTTGATCGCAAGTGGCGTGAACACCTCTATGAGATGGATTATCTCCAAGAAGGAATCGGTCTTCGAGCGATGGCTCAACGCGATCCTCTTGTTGAATATCAACGTGAGGGTTATGAACTCTTTGCAGCGATGATGGATGCAATCAAGGAAGAACTTGCAAGTCTTGTCTTTAACGTGCAAGTAAATGTTGAAGATGGCAAGAAGGTTTCAGCTCCATCGATTGATGCAAAGCCCGCTCAAGTGAGCGCTCTCTCTTACACAGCTTCAGATGAAAACGGCGTTGTAACAAAGAATGAAGTGACACGTAATGCTCCTTGCCCATGTGGATCGCGTAAGAAGTACAAGCGTTGCCATGGTGCTACCTAGCTTTTAAAGCAGATCTAACTCGGTGCATAACCATCGCCCATCAACGCCCTCAAAGCGAATGACGATGGCGCGCATTCTTTCACCGAAGCGCACGGTGATTGTCGATTCGCAGATTCCATCAAGTGGCTCGCTTTGATGAATTGTTCTCACTCTGCCAACTTCTTTCTGAGATCCTGTCTTTCTAATTAACTCGTTATAAATAACTCGATGACAGCGCGCCATCAATTGTGCAGGTTGTCTCCTTCCGGCCCAGATCTCAAGGAGGGCTACGACAAAAGTCATTGTCCACGCATGTAACTCAGGCAATTCATCTGCTGAAGTTGGTTCAGGGCAATCATCACCATCAAAATCTTCTCCCAAGTGCGAGGGGACAAGGTAGAGCTTCGCTTTTTGAATGGGAAGGGGTGGCAAAGGTTCAAACCGTGGAGAATCTGGATAGAGATCAAGAATCGGATGGCTCCATAGTGCGTGATCTTCACTAATGGCAGTGAGCGTGTAATTGGGATTTGAGTAAGTTGTCATTGCGCCAGCATTGCCAGTACGCCTTACTGATCCATCGGCCTCAAGGTTGAATCTGCATCAACCTAAAGGATGACTGTGGAAAGATGGCGGCAAAGGTTAAGGTAATAGCGTTTGCTCCACCCTTATGTCACATCAAGCGCACTCTTCACATCAGCTAAATTCTTCAATCTCCTTGAAATCACCTCGAGTCATCGTCGCTGGTGTCCTCTTCCTAGCCGCATTGCTCTCATCATTTGCCTTTGCAGCACTCTCTGATCGTAGCTCTGCATATTGGGTTGTCTCACACCCCGTTGCAGCAGGATCCTTACTCACATCAGGAGATTTAGAACTTATCGACGCTTCTCTTGTTGGTAATCGAGATCTCTATATGGCTGAAGATCTATCACCAATTGGATCAACAACAACGAGATATATCGCAGGAGGCGAATTTGTTGCAACCAGCGCAGTCACAGAAGATCTCCAGGAATTTGATGCTGAGCAGGTACCACTGAATATCTCAGCTTCAGATATTCCAGCAACGATAGAGATAGGGGAACCAATAAGTATTTATTGGGTTCCAGAGCCACAAGATAATCAGAGCCTGAGCACACCAGAACTCTTATTAACGGGGATATTTCTTCGATCTATTGATCGCAAAAGTTCTAACTTTGGAAACGGACTGGCGATCACAGTCTCGGTTGATAATTCACAGGTCCAAAGGTTATTAGCTGGGACATCAAATGGCAGATTGGTAATTGTTAAATCAAATGGCTGAACTCAACGTCATCACAGCAATTAAGGATCCAGAGTTCGAGGCGATGGTCGCTGGAACGCTCTTCTCTCATGGATGGAGCGTTATCTTTCGTGCATTTGATGTGGCTTCCTTGCAAAGTTTTCTTACAGCATCTGCTGAGTCCAAGCCTCTACTTATCTACTCGAGCGATGTTTCCGAATTAGATTCGAAGATACTTGCAACTCTTTCACCATACTTGGATCGAGCAATAGGTTTTCTCGCCTCTCATCACAGTGACGTCACAGATGGATATCTGACTAGGCCGAGAGATGAGATTGAATTATTAGCCATGATTCGCTCACCTCACAGAGCTCCCATGCTGAGATCAGTAAGTAAGCATCACATCCCATCTCGCTGCAGGATGATCGCTCTTGCGGGTGTAAATCATGGCGAAGGTGTGACACTGACAGCGCTCAATCTTGCTATCGAACTCACACTTACTGGTAAGAAAGTTTTGCTCATTGATGCGCATCACCAGATGCCGGCTATCGCAACGATCTTGGGGGAGCGGCATGCAAATAAGGATGTTCTCAAGGAAGTCAGCCCGACGCTACAAATCTTTGAAATCACTCGCCATAATGCACCCCATGCAGTTGAGCTGATGCTCGATGCAAGCCTTACCGTAGATTTCATTCTCATCGATCTTGCTCTTATGAAATATTCTGAACCTTCATTACTTGATCGACGTTGGGAGAGTATCTTTTCAACATGGGTATTGGAAGCCGCAGATGATATATGGATTTTCTCCTCACCACGTGTAGTAAGTTCACGTGCACTTCGTGAGATCACAGCGGCTCTGCCTGGGCTGACAATTCGTGGACGAATTACTTATCTCTTAACACAACGCATCCCTGGCAAAAAAGGAGATGAGCAGGAAGAGAAATTCCTCTCTATTGTCTCCCCAACACAACCGCATGCGCTGCGAATACTTCCACTCGACCTCAGAGGTATCAGCGCTGCTGCCCAAGATCGCTCAATTCTGATCGAGAGTAATTCCAGAGGCGCACTTCGACGATCACTTGCAGCGATAGCGCTCGAACTTACTCAATAGCCTCACACCTTGTACGCTTAGCAATATGCGCAGCTATGTAGGAGTTTCAATTGAAGAGCTCGAGGCTCTCCTTGCGAGCACTTCGATCTCAATTCCTGCTCTCTTTGCTGCTACGACAGAGTTCATTGCGACCCATTCAGAACTTGGTGAAGAAGAGCATGAGTTCATTCTCTCGATGTTGGCTGCAGAAGAATCACTTGAACTACGCGAAGGTGGACAGGGTTATGTACTTGCAGTTGAGGTGCCGGATTCGCTGATTAGTGAGATGGGTGCAGATAGCATCTCAATCGATGCGCCAATCGCACTTGAATGGGTCGCCTGTATCTTCCTTGTCTCACCAGATGGTGAAGATCTCACCTGGTTTGCCACTGAAGAAGTTGCTTCTATGTTGCCTAGTTGGAGAAAGTAATGCCAACTATCGAAGAATTTATCCAGGGGAAGAGCCCACTCACCCCATCTCAAATTTATCGCCTCCGTGAGCTCGTTGCAGATTGGCAATTGCTCTCAGATCTTTCATTTGCTGACCTGATTTTATGGGTTCCACTTCGTAAAGATATGAAGAGTTGGCCAACGGGCTATGTCGCAATCGCACATATTCGCCCGATGACTGCTGCGACAGTCTTTGCCCATGACATCCTCGGTGAAGAGATAGGTTGGGGTCAACGCCCATATGTTGATCAAGCTCTCTCTCGTGCGGAAATTATTCGTGACACGGTTCCTGAAAAAGTTGGCGAACTCCTCATCAAAGAAGAGACAACACCTGTTCTCTATAAGGGTGAAGTAATCGCCGTAATCTCTCGTCATCGAGATTCAGAGCTCATGCGTCAACCCTCTCGTCTTGAACTTAACTATCGTGAAATTGCTCATCAGCTCTATCGCATGGCAGCTGAAGGAAATTTCCCGTATGAGCATGCGAATTCATTCTTCGATCCAGCGCCGCGAGTGGGAGATGGGTTGCTACGTTTAGATATCAACGGAGTGATTACATATGCAAGCCCTAATGCGAGATCAGCATTTAGCCGATTGAGTTGGAATAGCGCTCTTGAAGGTCAGTTATTGGCAGAGGTTGCAGAGCAAATTGCATCACCTCAAAGTCAGGCGCATGAAGAAGCTCTACGAGTACAGCTCTCGGGTCGAGCAATTAGGCGAGTTGAGATGGAAAATAGTGGAGGAACCATTGAACTTCTTGTTCTTCCACTCATTCAAGGTAGTGATCGCGTCGGTGCGTTAGTCCTGCTACAGAATGTGACCGAACTCAGGCGTCGTGAGCGCGAACTCGTCACTAAAGATGCGACCATCCGCGAGATCCATCACCGCGTAAAAAATAATTTGCAGACAGTATCTGCCCTACTTCGTCTGCAGGCGCGTCGGATCGATGACCCTGCAGCTAGCGCTGCACTCAATGAAGCGGTTCGCCGTATCGCCTCTATCGCGCTTGTGCATGAAACGCTCTCATCTGGCACCGATGCATCCGTTGCCTTTGATGATGTTCTCGATCGATTAGTCTCGCACTCACTTGACTTGAGCTCGCGCATGAATGAATTAGTTATCACTCGAAGTGGCCAATTAGGATCACTCGACCCGGCGATCGCAACTCCCTTATCACTTGTCGTTACAGAGCTCATTCACAACGCTTTGGAGCATGGTTTAGAACACGGAGGGAGTTCGTTAGAAATACTCCTTGAACGAAGTGCAGGTGTTGCTCATATTTCAATTATCGATAATGGAGTGGGTCTGCCTGAAGGATTTGATCTCACGACTTCATCCAATTTAGGTCTACAAATTGTGCGAACCCTGACAGAAAATGAACTTAAAGGTCAATTAGTTTTGGAATCAACAGAACGTGGAACTACTGCTCGACTGACCTTCCCGATCTAGGGCATATTAATTGGGGAGATTAATTATGCGGCTCTGTAGTGCGAGCACGATTTCGAGCTGCACGGCGTTTGAGTGCACGACGCTCATCTTCTGAAAGACCGCCCCATACTCCAGCATCCTGTCCACTTTCAAGAGCCCAAGAGAGACAGGCTTCGCGCACGATGCAACGATTACAGACTTTCTTTGCCTCTTCGATCTGAGTGATCGCAGGGCCGGTGTTACCGACTGGGAAGAAGAGTTCAGGGTCTTCATCGCGGCATGCTGATTGATGACGCCAATCCATGATCTCTCCTTTACAAATGCGCGCTGCCATACGATGTGAATTCATCTGGCGGAGCGCATATTCTCTCGCGAATAACTGGCATGCACAAGAACATATGGAGAAAGATTTTAAAATTCGGCGTGATATAGATCGCGCTTAATTCTTAATTGAGTGCGTGCCCCCGACAGGAATCGAACCTGTGCACCCGCCTCCGGAGGGCGGTGCTCTATCCCCTGAGCTACGGGGGCGCAGGTATCCCTAGTTTACGTGAAGAAAGTTCTCTCCAACCATGAAAGACTTCACCCATGAGCGCTACACATGAGATTGCATATTTTGCCACCGGTTGTTTCTGGGGAGCTGAGCGTAGATTCTGGTTACTCGATGGCGTCATTGAGACTTCAGTCGGCTATATGGGTGGAAGAACTTCCTCGCCGAGTTACGAGCAGGTCTGCACAGGTTCAACTGGTCACGCCGAAATGGTCGCAATCACCTTTGATCCATCACTAATTTCCTACGATCGATTACTTGAAGAATTTTGGGTAATGCACGATCCCACATCCCTTAATGCACAAGGTGGGGATATCGGTACCCAATATCGAAGTGCGATCTACACCTCTAATGATCAACAGATGGTGACAGCGATGAATTCACGTGAGCGATATCAAGGTGCGCTCACTTCTGCTGGACTTGATCAGATTGTCACAGAGATCAAGAGCGCTTCCGGGATGGAGTATTTTCTCGCCGAGGAGTATCACCAGAAATATCTAGCGAAGAATCCCAACGGCTACGACTGCCACTCAAGTACAGGCGTTGCATTCCCCGCTTAGCGCTCGCCCCTTGATATTTGCAGGATCTGGCGATACTTTTACAGTTGTTGCAGTTTTTTACAGTCGCAATCTTTAGGAGTTAGAGTGGCAGGAATCAAAGAGATTGCAGCTCTCTCCGGAGTCTCAATCGCCACGGTATCCCGTGCACTACGCGGCCTTCACCACGTTAACCCCGATACGCGTAAAAAAATCATCGATGCCGCAGAATCACTTGGGTACCCCATCGAATCTGATTCAAATAAATCAACCCCTCACCGAACAAATAGCGTAGGAATTGTCGCGCCATACATTTCTCGTTGGTACTTCGCACAGGTAATTAGCGGGGCCGAACAAGCACTACGCGAAGCAGGCCTTGATCTACTTCTCTATAACTTTAGTCAGATGAAGGGGCGTGAGCGCCTCTTCCAGCACCAACTTCTTAAAGGTCGCGTAGATGCCTTGATTGTTATCAGTCTTCCACCAACAGAGGAAGAGTTTGAATCAATGCTCAGCCTTGGTATTCCAGTGGCTCTAGTCGGAATGCATCATAAAGATTGTGCAAGCATTGCAATTGATGACGTTGCAGCTGCTCGTACAGCAACTCAACATTTAGTTAATCAAGGACATCGCAATATTGCTTTAATGTCTGGCCACCCTGACGACCCATTTAATTTCAGCGTCCCTCAAGATCGTCGTAAAGGTTTTCTGCAAGCGTTAGTTGAAAATGGACTTGAATGGGACCCATCTCGCGAAGTCCATGGTGGTTTTACTATGCATACTGCCGCGCGAGCAATGGATGATCTACTCGCACGCCCTAATCGACCGACTGCAATTTTTTGTGAGTCAGATGAGATGGCATTTGGAGTCATGCAGGCGATACGGCGTCACGGTCTTAAATGTCCGGATGATATTTCGATTATTGGTTTCGATGGACATGAGATGTCTGAATTTTCAGAGCTGACGACAATCGAACAACCGGTACAACTGATGGGCGAGATGGCTGCATGGTCAATTATGGAGCGCCTTCGTAAACCCCTGAAAGAACCAATTCCTCTCATTGTTCCAACAACACTTGTGGTTCGAAACTCGACAAAACGTCTAGCCCCCGAGCACTCTTAGTGGAATACTCACTATATGAGCGACATTGACGTCACAGCACCTTCTCTTGCCGAACTTGCGACACACCACAGCGAGAAATGGCGCGGCTTTGCTCCCGATGTAATTCCATTGCCTGTCGCCGAGATGGATTTTCCTGTTGCGGCCCCAATTCGAGAATTTCTCCACACAATGGTCGAACACTCAGATATGGGTTACCTCGGACCAATTCCAGAACTCGGTACTTCATTTGCGGCATTTACGGCTGCACGATGGAACTGGAATGTAGATCCATTGTGCGTGCGTGTGGCAACTGACGTTGGAGTCGGTGTTGTTGAAATCCTTCGAGCCTTCACACATCCTGGTGATGGTGTCTTGATCAGCTCACCCGTTTATCAGAATTTCTACACCTGGATGAATGAGACAAAAGTGAAGTCGATCGATGTCCCATTTATTCATCAACCATCAGATGATGTTTCACTTGCATGGAGCATTGATTGGCTAGGGATCGAAAAGGCGTATAGCAGTGGCATCAAAATTCATCTTCTCTGTTCGCCACACAATCCGATAGGCCGTGTCTACTCCCGAGAAGAGCTCAGTAAATTTCTTGCTCTGGCCGTCAAATATGATGTCATCATTATTAGCGATGAGATTCATTCACCTCTTGAATATTCCGAGCATCCATTTGTACCAATACTTAGCTTAGGTAAAGAGGCTGAAAGTAATTGCGTTGTGGTAACCGCGGCAAGTAAAGGCTGGAATATCGCAGGACTTAAATGCGCAATTATTGTCTCTGCCAGCGATGCGATGCACGAAAGACTTAATGCTCTTCCACCTTCACTTCACTTTCGCGCATCACTCTTCGGCGCCTTCGCAACCGCTGTTGCATTCGACAAGTGTGTGCCTTGGCTCGATGCTGTGATCGAACAGCTCGACCACAATCGACATCTCATCTCGACCTTACTCGCCGAACATTTGCCAGAGATTGCCTACAATCCTCCGCAACATTCGTATCTTGCGTGGTTGGATCTCTCAGCTCTCAACTTGGGTGATGAACCAACAGCAGTCATTCTGGAAAAGAGCAATGTGGCTTTCAATTCGGGCCACATTTATGGTGCGCAGTGGGGACAGTTTGCTCGAATGAATTTTGCGACAAGTCCTGAAATCATTACTCAAGCAATAACTCAGATGGCAAGGGGAATTCGTGGCTAGTGTCTACGACGCAATTGTTGTAGGTGGGGGACATAACGGACTGGTTGCCGCTTCGTACTTAGCCAAAGCTGGTAAGAAAGTACTACTGCTTGAAGGTGCAGCTGAACTCGGTGGAGCAACTGCCAGTGTTCGTGCATTTCCTGAATTCGATGCTCGCCTTTCTCGCTATTCATATTTAGTGGCGCTACTTCCAGATCAGATTGTGAAAGATCTCGGAATCAACTTTGAAACTCTCAGCCGCGAAGTCTCTTCTTATACCCCTTACGAAAAAGGCGGCAAACATGATGGGCTTACCGTTTTCACGAATTGGAACACGGAGTCCGCTGATTCATTTTCCAGACTCACAGGCTCTGATGCAGAAGGCGCTGCTTGGCAAAGCTTTTACTCAGAAATTGCTGAGTTCGCTGCTCGATCAGCACCATCCATGCTCCAACCATTAATGAGTCGTTCGCAGATGCGCACTGCTGTAGGAATGGATTCAGTCTGGGATTACATGATCGAGCGTCCTATTGGTGAAGTTATTGAAAATCGATTCGCAAACGATCTTGTACGCGGAGTTGTACTTACAGATGCGCTCATCGGAACATTTATAGATTCCATGAGTATTCAAGCAAATATTTGTTTCCTCTATCACTTGATCGGTAACGGTGTGGGCCAGTGGAAAGTTCCACGTGGGGGAATGGGCGCACTGGTTACTGAACTTGAGCGAATTGCTCGTGGACATGGAGTCGAGATCCAGCTCAATTCACAAGTGGCCAGTATTAAGAGCAGTGGAGAGAGAGTCACGGTTGCCACCTCTGACGGACGAAGCTTTACTGCCTCTGATCTTCTCTTTGCAGCTGCGCCACAAACGTTGGCAAAACTACGGGGAAAGACGCCACCTAAATCTTTGCAGGGTTCACAGATCAAAATGAATATGCTTCTTACTCGTTTACCTCGATTAAAATCTGGTGTGGATCCACGCATCGCATTCGGTGGCACATTCCACATTAATGAGAGTTACTCGCACCTCAATCAGAGTTATGAGACTGCGGCCGCTGGAAAGATGCCAGATCGACTCCCGCTTGAAATGTACTGCCACACACTTACCGATCCGAGCATTCTCTCTCCAGAATTAGCGCATCAGGGATATCACACACTCACACTCTTTGGCCTGCATACTGATGCATCTCTCTTTGACGCCAACCCAGAACAATCACGAGATGCTGCAGTAGCCAGTGCTCTTGCTAGCCTTAATGAATATTTAGAAGATCCAATAGAAAGCGTTCTAGCAAGAAATTCAGATGGCACATATGCACTTGAAGCAAAATCTCCTCTTGATCTAGAAGCGGCGATCGGATTGCCTCGCGGAAACATTTTTCATCGCGATCTTGATTTCCCATTTATTGAAGATCACGAAGCGACAGAGATCCCACAATGGGGCTGCGAAACCGATGATCCCCACATCTTCATCGCCGGAGCAGGTGCTCGGCGCGGGGGAGGCGTCAGCGGTATTGCAGGTCATAACGCTGCAGCGTCAGTTCTCTCTCGCCGATAGTCTGCATTAGGCTTGCACCATGAGCCACGATGCATCCAATGAGAAGCCCTCAACGAGAGCAGTTACTGCAGGCCGTCCACCTCGCGCCGGCGATAGTCCACTCAATACACCGATCTCACTGAATAGCACATTTACCGCTGGCGGCCCGATTGGTTACGGACGTTATGGCAATGACACATGGAGTGCAACAGAATCTGCAATTAGCGCACTCGAAGGTGGTCGTTCGCTGATTTTCTCTTCAGGGATGGCAGCAATTTCTGCAGCCTTCTCAATTCTTCCTTGGGGTGCTCGTGTCGTCGCTTCGAATCAAGGGTATAGCGGAGTAATGACTCTGCTTGACCAATACAGTAAGAGTGGTCGATTTAAAGTTTCTCTCGTAGATATTTCACATACAGATGAAGTGCTTGCTCAACTGCCAGGTGCAGATTTATTGTGGCTGGAATCGCCAACAAATCCATGCCTAGATGTCGCAGAGCTGCCTCAATTAATTTCTGCGGCGAAAGCTGCAAAGATTCTTGTCATGGTCGATAACACATTTGCTACAGCGCTGACACAACGTCCTCTTGAAATGGGTGCCGATGTGGTCATGAACTCTGTCACTAAATTCCTCTCAGGCCATAGCGATGTACTTATGGGCTCACTCTCTACCAATAGCGCTGAACTCTTTTCCTCACTCGAGAGTGCTCGCAAATTTAACGGATCGATCGCTGGCCCATTTGAGGCATGGTTAGCCCTACGAGGAATCCGCACCTTTGCTCTCCGATTCGCCCAGTCATGTAAGAGCGCTCAAGAGTTAGCTCAACGCTTAAGCGCTCATCCCAAAGTCTCGCGCGTTCGCTACCCGGGCCTTGCTACCGATTCACAGCATGAGCGCGCCAAGAAATTTATGGCAACCTATGGCGCAGTCCTCTCCTTCGAAATTACCGGTAGCGGGGCAGATGCAGATCAAGTCTGCGATAGCTCTTCGATCATTACCAACGCAACCAGCCTTGGTGGGGTGGAATCTCTGTGGGAACGCCGCCGCCGCTGGCCAATTGAGAGCCCTTCCGTTCCGGAAACTCTCATCCGACTCTCTGTTGGCTGTGAAGATGTGGAAGATCTTTGGAAAGATATCGAAAGGGCGCTCTCTGCCATTTAACTCAGAGGTAGGCATTTTCTGAAAAAGAGGGGTAAATTTAAGGTATGAAAATCATTCGACGAATCCTTGCCGGGCTGGCTGTCATCGCCCTGGCATTTAAAGGCGTCGCTTCATTTCTGTCGTGGGTAGAGCGTCAAGATGATCAACCAGCGGAAGCATGGCTTGATGAAGACGATTTGGATGAATCTGAACTCGAAGAAGCGTAAATGAGTACCGAATACATTCCAGGTACCTGCAATATCGGTGCCAGTGAAGTTCGAAGTCGCCAACTTGTTGCCGCGGTGGGGTTTCTACTCTTTATCACTTCTTCAATCTCCCTCTTTGGAATCGATGCACCACGAGGTGCACGATTAGCACTCTTCTTTCCTTTGATGATTGCAAGCATCGGCTGGGTTCAATCGCGTAAAAAGTTTTGTCTAGCCTATGGATTTATGGGCACATTCAATTTTGGAAAGCTTGGCCAAATCTCACGTGTCACAGATAAGGCAGCAAAGCGTGCGGATCGATTGACTGCGATCTCAATAATACTGCAGGCACTTATTTATGCTGCGGCAGGTACAGCCGTGATGTATCTGCTACCAACCTCTATCTGGTAGCCCCTTACCTTTTTCCTCGTTTACTGCCATTGTTAGTAGGCACCTCTGGAGAAATGAGGGTCCTCATGAAGTTAGTTATCCACTCACGCCATGCAGCTTTGGCCGAAGATTTTTCGCAGATTGTCGAGGAGAAAATTCACTCTCTTGAGCGATTTAGCGTTCTGATAGAGCGAATTGAAGTGGAAATCGTCCACGAAGCAAATCCTCGCCAAGGTAAACAGGCCCATCACGTCATTATCACTACACATGGCGCGGGCCCATTGATGAGGGCGCAGGCACAATCATTTAATGACTTGGCTGCTTTTGATGAAGCGGTGAAAAGTATTGAACTACAGATAAGAAAAATCCACGAAAAGAGTAAGAGTAAAGATCGCGATTCACTTCGCTTCAAAAGTCTTTCTTAGGCAAGTGCAACCCAGCAAGCAGTTGCGTTCGGCAACTTAATTTTTTTACCATCAGAAGTGATTCCAGAGTGTGATGAAAGAAGAAGTTCACCGGAGGCAGAGTAAGACTTCTCATCCTTAGAAGCATTGAGAAGAACCAAAACATCTCCACGTTCAAAAACGAGTAGGCCATCAGCGCCATCTTCGCGCCAGATAATTTCTCGATCGCCTTTGAATAGCTGGCGACGTGCTCGAAGCGCTCTTCGATAAAGGTGAAGTGAACTTCCCTTATCTTCTTCCTGCTTATTGATGCTCAACTCCTGCCAGCTCTCGGGAATTGGAAGCCATGAATGGCCTTTCGTGAATCCAAATTCTGACTCTTCAGAGTTCCATGGAAGAGGAACACGTGCCCCATCTCTTCCTTTCTGCTTGCCATTGGTACGAAAGAAGACAGGATCTTGTCGATACTCATCGGCGACTTGTGCATCGGGGAGTGAAAGTTCTTGCCCGTTATAGATATAGAGCGAACCTGGAAGTGCAAGTAAAGCAATGAAGAGTGCTTGAGATTCCTCAACTCCCACCCGAGAGGCAACACGTGGAGAGTCATGATTACTCAGGGCCCACGTAGGTAGTGCACCGACTGGTGTAAGAATTGAGAAGGCAGAGTCAATACTGTGGCGCAAAGACTTCGCATCGAATGGTGTTGTCAGTAGATCAAAGTTAAAAACCTGGCTAAGTTCATCGGGTCGGACATAGTGAGCTGCCTCCTCTGGAGGATGCACCCATACCTCAGCGACAGAGACAACATCACGATCGTATGAGTCAAAGATCCTTCTCCATGAGCGATAAATCTCATGAACTCCTGGTCTATTAAAGAATGGGACTGTAGAAAGAATTGATGATCGCTCATCGGAATCCATCTTGATATCTAAGCGGAGGGCATCGCTGAGCGCCTGTGGCGCATGATGATCCTGATCAAGATTTTCTTTAACCAATCCATGTGCCACATCAATGCGAAAACCATCTACTCCCAGATCTAACCAAAACCTAAGCGTCTGCTCAAAATCTATTCGAACCTCGCTATTGTTCCAATTGAGATCCGGTTGGGATTGATCGAAAAGGTGGAGGAAATACTCTCCATCAGGTGTCTGCGTCCACACAGAGCCGCCAAAGAGTGAGATCCAGTTATTGGGTAACTCTTTGGTTGGCATAGCTTTGCGAAAATGGAATCTATCTCTTGCTGTAGAGCCAGATGGAGAGTGAAGAGCTTTTTGAAACCATCTATGTTGATCCGAGAAGTGGTTAGGAACTAAATCAACAATGACTCGAATGTAATTCTGATGACAAATTTCTACCAGCTGTTGAAAGTCGGCGATTGTTCCAAAGCGTGGATCAACTGCACGCGGATCACTTACATCGTATCCACCATCTTTATTTGGGCTCTCATAGAACGGGCTAAGCCAAATAGCATCAATTCCAAGTGAAGATAGGTATGAGATTTTCGAGGTGATTCCAGCGAGATCGCCTTCTCCATCAGCATTACTATCAAAGAAAGATCGAGGGTAAATCTGATAAATGACAGCTTGACTCCACCAAAGTTCCTGAGCGCTATTCACAGTGCGACGCTATCAGCAGAATCTCTCGCAATTACAAGCGAATTAATTTTTCTTTCCAGGTTTTTGTAAAGGAGCAAAACCCTTCGCGCCCTTCATTGGCTTCATGGGTGCAATAGGTGGTTCAGGTTCAGGGCCAAGAAGAGCTACTGCCTCATCTCGAGCTGCCGCTGCCGCTGCTCTAGCAGATGCAAGTGCTGCCTTACTCCCTGCGCTCTTACCCGCAAAGCGAGCGTCATCAGTGGCTTTCCTTAGCGCACGATTAAAATCGTTAAGTATCTCTCGCAGCTGTTGTTCGCGAAGTGCGCGGGCTCTTTGATAAGCCTTCATATCAACCTTAAATTGTTCCAAAGCTTCTTCATATTGCGCAGTCGGAGAGAGCGTGGATGTGGGAGCAGGCGTAGGTTTGTGATCAGCGTACGCGGGAGAAGCAGAGATACCGATAGAGGCAATGGTGATTGCAATTACGATTGATCTGAATTGTTTCGTGACCATCAAAGTACCCCTTTCTTCTATATCGCAAGGATGCCAGTCGACTTTGTGAAGTCTCTGTGAATATCCATTCGACTCGCTGGGATGCTTAGGGTGAAGGTGGAAAAGTTGCCTAAGACCTGTAAGGCTAGGGCCATGAACGCAAGTGATGCTCAGCTGATTAAAATCCTGATCGTCGATGATGAGGCAGGTGTTCGTGAGTTACTCAAAGATGCTCTCAAACTGGCAGGATTTGAAACACAAACTGCTAATGATGGGATGAGCGCACTCACCGCTCTTCGTAATTATACCCCCGACATAATGATTATTGATATCAATATGCCTTTAATGGATGGCTTCGAACTTGTTGAGCGTTTACGTAAGAACGGAAATGAAGTACCAGTTCTGATGTTGAGTGCTCGAGCAGATCGAGTGGATGTCACTAGGGGATTAACTCTTGGGGCTGATGATTATGTCGTCAAACCTTTCAGCCTTGAGGAACTTGTTCTTCGGCTTAAGGCAATTTTGCGACGTTCACAGATATCTGGAACGTCAAACACAGCCCTCAAGTGCGGGCCAATCTCGATTGATGACTCCACACATACTGTGAATTTTAGTGATGATGTTATTGATCTCTCCCCAACCGAATATCGATTGCTTCAGGTTCTGATCGAAAATAAGAATCGTGTGCTTTCAAAGAGCGTCCTTCTCGATGAAGTATGGGGCATTACCTTTGAATCAGAGAGCACGGTGGTCGATACCTATATTTCTTACCTGCGAAAGAAACTTCACAGAGATGGGTTTGAGGGAATCAAAACCAAACGTGGCGTCGGTTTTGTTATCCAGGAGCCAAAGAAATAGTGAAGCAAAGAGGTCTTCGATACTTATTTGCAAGCGCAATCATCACGACTGCGCTATCGCTTCTTATTGGTGGATTTGCAACAATATCGGTAAAAAACTCACAAATTGCAGTGATTGATTCTCAACTTAACACGATCGCTGACTCTGTGCGTCAAAACTCGGATGCTCCAGTCAGCGCCGCACTCGATAGCGCTGCTGAGCAAGACTTCAATCTCACGATTGCATTGGTATCAGCTTCTGGTGAACTCACCATTATTAATAGCTCACAACTCAATCTAAGTAACCCACCAACTGAGTCAGTCATTAGTGAGTCACTTCGAAAGGCTGTGACCGTTGACGTACAGGAGGGCTATCGCCTGATCTCTCTCAATATCTCAGGCGGAGATCGTTTACTCATTGCTGATTCACTCAGAGCCACAAATGAGAACTTTATAGAGAATCAGAAACGGCTAGTTCTCTTCACCTTCCTAGCAGATCTAGTTGCCATTGCTCTGTCGTACCTAGTGATTCGAAGAAATAATCGAAAGTTGCAAGCGGATTCACTTGCACGAATGCAGAGTTTTCTAGCCGACGCTTCACATGAACTACGCACACCATTGACGGTGATTAAAGGCTATTCAGAGATGTTAGCCAAGGGTCAGATTTCTGCAGAGAGTGATCGCCAGCGAGCCTTTGATCGAGTCAACTCAGAGATAGTTCGAATGGAAAATCTTATTCACGATCTCTTGCTCTTAGCTGAACTCGGCGAAACGACTATACCCATGCGCGAAGAGGTCGACCTCTCTGAGCTTCTGAGTTCACACTCTCGTGACTTTCAGATGCTCCATCCTCAACGTACAGTCACGATTGAAATCCAAGATGGAGATTCCTGCTTAGGCTCCATTGACCACCTAAAACGCTTAATACAGAACATTCTCAATAACATTTCTCGACACACACCCGTTGATACTCCAGTGCGAATAAAGCTTTCTCGAAACGGAAAGAAGTCATTGATACTCATCGAAGATGGAGGTCCGGGCTTGCCCGAAACTTCTTATCGAGATGGAATCGAACTACTCAATCGTTTTGATTCCTCGCGCTCTCGCGAAACCGGCGGATCTGGCCTAGGCCTGTCAATCATTGCTGCCATTGTTCACGAGCATGGTGGAACGCTTGCGTTGCGTAAAAGCACTCTGGGTGGCTTAGCTGTCGAAATTACTCTCTAATCAGATTTATCGCGCGTACTTACCAAGCTTGCGATAGTGGCAAGACCAAGACAGGAAACAATCACTATCAAGCTCTGTGTAATCGTAACTTCTGGAATATGCCATCCGCCGATTTCATGAATATCAACTGCATGAAAGGCATGGAATAATAATTTGAAACCAATAAATGCTAGAACTGCTGAAAGACCTTTACCGATATAGACAAGGCGACTCATGAGTCCACCGATGAGGAAGTAGAGCTGTCGAAGTCCCATCAGGGCAAAGATATTTGCCGTGATAACGAGATAAACATTTTCGGTCAATCCAAATATTGCAGGAATTGAATCTAAAGCAAAGAGCAGATCAGTGAGCCCAAGAGCCAGTAAGGCAATCGTAAATGGCTTCAAGCCTCTACGCTGTAAGAATTGAACAAGCTTGCTGTCTTTCTCTTCTTCTTGATCTTTATGTGTGCTCTCCAAAAAGAGCGAGACTGCGGTGTAGATGAGGAAGGCACCGAAGATAAAGAAAACCCACTCAAATCTCTCGATCGCTGCCTTACCAAGAGTAATTGCGATAACTCGAAGAACAAGGGCAATCAGAATTCCAATCAGGAGTGCCAACTGTTGCTTCTGCTTATCGATCTTTAGGCGAGTAAGAATAAGTACGAAGACAAAGAGATTATCGAAAGAGAGGGAATATTCAGTCAGCCAGCCTGCAAAGAATTCCTGTTGCTCGCGCGAAGTAAGCCATTGGCTCAGGAAGAGACCGAAAGCCACCGCTAGGGATACATAGAAAACGCTCCAGGCAGTTGCCTCTCGCATAGATGTATCTTTTTCGCGGCGAGCTACAGCCCAAGCAAAATCAAGACCAATGATCACAAGTAGGGCAACAATGGTAATAACCCAGTTGGTAGTAGAAATTGTTGCAACTGGCGTCATGCCTGAAGCCTAACACTTGCAGGATTTGAGGTAATTTAGCCACTATGTCGCCGAAGTCGCGTATCTCACTTGAAGAGGCCATTTCTCAGGCACTTCTATATTTTCAAAGCCCAGAGAAAATAGCTCGAGTTGTTCTTTCAGGTCGTCGACGAAATATGCAGATAACTACAGATCGCATAGATATACGGCCTGTCATCATTAAGGAGACGCTTCACTTTCAAGTGAGCACAAGCGATGGACGAGCTGTCACAACAAAGAATTACCCACCTACAGAACTACCAATCAATGAATATATTCATTCAGGTTATGCAAATATTTTGATTGAGGGTATTGAGGAGAGCTTCTCGCTTCGTATCACTAAGAAAGATGAACCATTGATTTCAATGACACCAGGTGCAGGTGCTGTTGATCTTGCGCATGATAAGAAGAAAGAGCGGCTACTGGATGCTGCAGATCCGTTTTTGCGCGAGGTTGGGATTAGCGATGCATCCGGACAGATAAAGCCATCCAAGAGCGATAAGTATCGCCAGGTAGAGGAGTTTTTGCGACTGCTTACGCCAACACTTACCAGTGCAATCGAAGCAGGACATATTAATAAGCCAAGTACCTCGACCCCGCTCACAATTGTCGATTTGGGTTGCGGGCACGCCTATTTAACTTTTGCAGCCCATCAATATTTGCGCAGCATCGGTATGAATGTGAAGGTAATCGGTATCGATGAACGTACCGCCTCACGTGATCGAAATAATGAAATTGCAAAGAAGTTAGGTATAACAGATAGCATCGAATTTAGGGCTGAAGAAATTGCAGAGACAACCTTGGTGCAGGCAGATGTCGCAATCGCTCTTCATGCGTGCGACACCGCCACTGACGATGCGATCGCGTGGGCTGTGAAGGCGGAGGCTAAGTTAATGATGATCGCACCTTGTTGTCACCATGACATTCAATCTCAGTTATCTGAATCTCCTGAACCATGGTCTTTGATTACCCGCCACGGAATCATGCGTGAAAGACTTGCTGATTTGCTCACAGATTCCTTGCGAATGCAGATTCTCAAACTTC
>Ga0209617_10000012_pt1 | contig 58315 bp, 55 predicted proteins | sample LakEriepJuly2011_2_FD_187459 | JGI IMG/M metagenome (GOLD analysis project Ga0209617, IMG submission 187459) | Freshwater microbial communities from dead zone in Lake Erie, Canada - CCB epilimnion July 2011 (SPAdes) (version 2) | ecosystem: Environmental > Aquatic > Freshwater > Lentic >...
AGATAAAGCGCACCCAATAACGGCTTTTTTATTTCCAAAATCATTGCCTCTGAATAAAAATTTAATCTGCTGGGTTAAATTTATTTTTTTTCCATCTGTCGCTTTATAAATTTCGTAATCTTTGATATTATTCTTATCAAATAATTTTTTCATATTTTCTCTTCTATCTGGTCTACGTTCTAGATTAATAATATATTTATTAGATACAAATTGGGACGTTTGATTTAATGTATAGGCATTTACACCTGTTTTGTCCCCCACTAATTTACCGATGTGAATGCAACGTATGGAATCAAAAAATGCCGATTTTAAACCACTATTATAATACTTTTTAGCATATTCTATTTCAAAAAATCGTTCATTGCTATCAAAATTACCAATTTTCAGAATATTTTCAACTAAAATCATTGATGGGCGAAAACTATAATGTGGCCAATATCCACAATTTACACCGTTTAAATCGTAACGTTTTTCGTGTACTTTATACCCCTTTTCTAAAAGTTTGCCACCATTATAATTGTAATGTTCCAGTATTTCGGCATAATTTCTATTATATAATATTTGATTTATATTTTGAACCTTGTATTTATCCAAGAAACTGACACTTTTTTCTACATAATTATCTGAACGTAAAAACAACCAATCGTCTTCCATATGTATCCAATATGTGGGTTTTAGTTTATTCAATGTATCCCAAATTAGGTTCATACTCTCCTTATGACCTGCTTGTTCAGGACCTTTCATATAAAATTCAAAAAATGGATATTTTTCTTTCATAATAATGCGATCTTCTTCAGTTGAATTATCGTCGACGCACAGAAAATAATCTATTTTATCTAGATCCTTCCACGTATTTATTATAGAATTCATTGTATTTAAGAATAGGTCTAATCGTTTACAGGCGGTTATTGTGAAAATTATTTTGGGATTTTTTTTAGCCTTTAATGTATTTTGTATGGGTTTTTCTATAATTAAATATGGTTTATAGTTTTCTACAATCTTATTAACTATTTGAAAGTGGTTTGTATTAAGAACGCTATTATTTTCATAAGTAATATCAATATATTCTAATATAGCGTCAAGAGTTTCTATAGTTTCTTCGGAATAATCTATCAATTCTAATATATGTATTAAATTATTGAAAAATTGTTGTGTATATAAACTATTTGAAACAATTTTATTTTCCAATAATATCTGATACATAACTATCAGTGAATCTGTATTTTTTGTTCTACAGCATACAGTAATCATCAAAATAGGTAAATAAAATATATATTCCTGTTTTCTTAAAAATAGTCTATCTCTACTGAATAAATTATATTGATTCTCAAAATCTACTTTTATTAAAGTATAAAAAGCATACGCCACATCCCACATGTTTCTTTCACAATAATATTTTATTAAACGATAAACACATTCTACGCGCGTTTTATCATATTTTGTAGATTCTATTAGGAAAAATAGACCTTGGACTTCTGAACCTTGTCTTTTATATAATTCATATAATTCTAAACAACTTACATATTTTTCCTGATCCCACGTATTAAAATCAAGAACCTTTTTATAATATTCTATAGCTTTATCATATATATTAGCGTCTCTGTATGAATTAGCTGCATAAAAGGCGTACCGTGCATAAATGGGTTCCTTTTTAACAAATGCTTCAAGATAAGCATCTTCTAAAATAACTGCGTCATCTCTATATTTATTTGGATTTTTGTTTCTCCAACCACGACGACCGGATATAAAATGATAATCACCTTCAACAAAATGGGCTGGGCGTTGAGAATCTATACCCTCAATATATTCATGTAGTACGCCCACATATTTCCATCTTATAGTATTTCTTACTAGTTGTGTTCTACGATAATATGTATTTCCCCCAAATTGGAATGAATACGAATCTTCTCTCAAGTAATGTGGCAATTTGAAATCGCCAACTATTTCATCATCTGCATCCCATATAAATACAAAATCTGTTTTATTAAACGCCTTTTCTAAGGCTATTGTACGATTGTGACCGAAATCTTTCCATTCTGAATTTATTAATTCGCCTGATATTCCCACATTTTCAAAATATTCTTTTATCAAATCTTTGGTATCGTCCGTTGAACCTGTGTCACATATAACCCAGTAATCAAAATTAATATATTGTAATAATAAATCAAGAGTATGGCATAAAATATGGGCTTCATTTTTAACTATCATATTTAGACATATTGTCTGTTTCTTTGGTATAATACTCATTAAAAAATAAAATATTTATAATAGGGCGAAATAACGCATTGTATATACCGTTAATTACCAAATTTACAATTGAGATACTGGCCAATATTTCTATAAAATTGAATTGGAAATGTCGGGTTATATATTTCAAACCAAGAATGTCGCGCGATTATGGTAATTTTACCTGGATGAGGCCTTTGCCATTAAAACCTCATGCAATTGAAGCATATCCGGATGCGTTTAATTTATTAAATAGTATATATGGTTTAAAAAAATGGTTTAAATATAAAACACCACCCAACGACGATTATGCCCATTGGAATAACAAAAAATGTCGGTATATTGAATATCGTATGAAATACAATCATACCGATAACACTTTTAATGATACAATGTTGTGGCTAAAGCAAATTTCTTTATATGAGATTGACGGATGGATTTCTTGGGTAAAAAATTGGGACCTTGCAGTAAATAACTGGCCTTTTCTGAGGCCACGGATGGGTGACTTTTCGTATATAAAAGAAAACGAATTAAGAGAGGAATATGTAGTTTTATACCATATATTATGTAAAGAACCTATTTATTGGTCTCTGTTTATTTCAGAAGAATTTTCGGGAGAAACAGACATATTTACAGACTTCGCAATTATATTATATATGGGGTGGGAAAAATGGATTGATAAACAAATTGGGAAAAAAATTTTAAATTCCAATAAACGTGATAAGAAAAATATAATCATGGGGTGGTTACTTTGTATACCATAAAGTACTGAAGTTAATTGCTCCCCCTTTTTTGGGGGAAGCAATTAACTTTCGCTACTTTCATAGCAGAGGTCGTACATATTTAGGTGCCATTAAAGGCAGCCAACTTTGGTACTGACCGGTACACATGTTCCGTTATACCATGAAGTAACAGAGGTCGATCAAATAACAAATAAACCCATATGGTTTTTTACTGTCATTTGCGCACTTTCTATAATTTTTTAAAATATATTATTGTCATCTGAAAACTGTGAGTTTATTTTTATCGTTTATAAAATAGATAATGATAGAAGGCCAAAGATGCCTGCTTTCAGGAACTCTTGTTTATACCCCCAATAAATGGGTAAAAATAGATGACCTAAATGTTAATGATTATATTATAAATCATCATGGGGATAAAGTCTTAATTGAAATGATAGGCAAATGGCCAGTGTATTGGGAAAACAGACGATTCTGTGATAAAGTATATAAGATTCCCGGAGGTTTATATGGTTGTACAAAAGATACATTTATCTCTTCGTTTCATAAAATATCCCATGGAGAAATGGTAGAAGTGTTCAAATTAGGTTTGGAACTTGCTAAAAAAGAAGAAGTTGCAGATAATGGGCGTTATATATTATACCATTTAAAACTAAAAGATGACGATATAAATCATTTTATTGTAAATGGTGGATGTGTTGTCGAAAGTTGGCATGGGGATATCTGGTGATTCGGAGTTATATACTGACCGCTACGCGAATAGCAAAAAATTGATTTAATCTATTCAAACAATGAATAGATTAAAAAATGCTTTCTATAATCTGTTTTATTATTCATTTCACGTATGTGTTTGGGCAATATATATATGATACACGCTTAGTATCGTATAATCAAAATAATATAATGAACACGATAAATACGCCGTTCTATAGTAATTATTCATTTGGATGTTTTGGATGTTTTGGATATTTGCCCTGTTACAACGCATTTGGTCTTACCGACATATCTTCGTATTGGCGTTTTCAGATGTTTAAATTTTACGCCTTAATTACTGGACATGCTACTGCAATGGCTTTTACAACACTTCTAACAGGTGTTACTGAAACATGTCTTATTGAATTTAATCTGTTTAGTTTCTCTGAAAATATTCAAATAGGAAATACATTTATTTGGTCTTTTAGTAGTATTGATGGTAATGGTATAAACAAAGTTAGTACAACAGTTAATATTACAAACGCTAAATGGAGTATGACAAATGGTAGTTTATATTATCTAATGATACAAACTTTTAGATACAATACAATGGATACACCGTGTATTGTATTTATTCCATATAATATTGATAAAATATTACCTCCCAAATATGCCGTAACCGTAATACAGGGGTCAAATAATAGGTCACGACAGACTACATCTTTGTCTCCAATAATGGCGGTTGATGACGGATATATACATATGAATATGATGGATATCCAGTTATCTATTGCCTTAACACCGTCTGTTACTTTGCGTCCCAGTGTAAGTGTGTTGCCTACTCCTACTTCCAGTAGGCATGGTTGGAGAAGTCTAAACACTCCTTCGGTAACACCTACTTCCACTTATACATTTGTAAATGTTATAACAAAATCAAATACTCCTTCGGCGACACCCACTTTCACTTATTCATTTGTAAATGTTATAAAAAAATCAAATACTTCTTTACAAACGCCCTCTTATACCCCAACAATAAATAGGAACATAACAAAATTATATATTCGAAAGCAAGATAATACAAATGTTAGCGATCCTATTACACCGTTATTAAATCCTTCTGACGCAATTAATTCTACACAAATGTCATATATTGTTGGTGGCGTTCTTTTAGGTACAATATTTCTTATTAGTCTGACTCTTCTTTCTTATTTAATTCATACATTTTATAGAAGAAAATATAACGGATTTAGGAGACAACAAAGCAACGATTCAAGTGTAATTACTATAAATCCTGCAAACCAACCTGTTGTGTATTATAATCCTGTATAAATTATTAAATATATTAAATATATTAAATTATATAAAATAATCTATGAGTGAGTTCATCCCGGATTTTTTGTTTATTGCTATTCATTAACATGCAGAGCGGAACCATATCTAAAGAGCAAAAAATCAATGAGCGCAACGACTCAAAAAAACGCAATATTAATGAAAAAACAGAAGACGCTTATTGGCGGGCAATTAAACGAATTAAGCGGGGGTTAAATCTAAATGAAAACGATGGTGATATGGATTTTCTACTTGACTATGACACGATTCATAAATGGATTGAGGATTTATCCTTATCTAATTCTTCCAAAAAAACATATTATATCGCAATTCATCATACGATTGAACATATGAAAGACACCCGTTTTAGTAAAGTAGCAAAGCAATATGATACAGATATGATGGCATTTATCAAACGTACCCAAAAAGCCCCTAAAAAGAAGAAGGATGATGTTATTTCATGGTCTGAAATTCTGGATATGCGTAAAGAGTTAAGTAAAAAGGCCACGATTGATCCAAAAAATTATTTATTGGATTATCTCATAATTAGTATGTATACTTATTTACCGCCATCGCGATGTGAATATGTACGAATGAAAATCTTAGAAGAACGCCCAAATGATCCAGAGAAAACCAATTATATTTTATTAAAGGAGCGTTCGGGTGTTGTTGTATATTCGGATTCAATCAATATTAAATTGCCATTGCAACTTGTTAAAATTCTTCACGAATGGATGAAATTTAATAAATTTTCCTATCTGTTTGTAAAAACGGATGGAAGCCCCATGTTAAAAAATACGCTTTCACAACGTATTTTATCTATTTTTCAAAGAGAGATTGGTAAAAAATTAGGTGTAAATTCCATACGAAAAGCATATGTGGCTTCTGTCCGTAACGAAATCATTTAAATTGGCATTTATAATTTGGGGTTATTGGGGTGAAGCAAGTACAAATTTAGTTGATAAGAACCGGTACGAATCTTTTATTAAGAGACACACGTGGAAGAGAGTCGGTATTAGACGACATAAAGATTTATAATATATATAATATATATTATAAATAATGTCATTTGATCCCATACCTTTTCGCACAATAGAAGAATTACGTGAAGAATATCCATATATAAATGAGGCAGAATGGTTAAAACTTCTTTCCTTTTTATCAAAATCTCTTGAAGAGAACTGGCAATCTTTCAAGAACAAGAACGCCGATAAATGGGATATTTTTGTACTTGCTGAAAATGCTACCGGTCAATATCCAACACGGGCATATATAGCCGAAAAGAACCTTCATCCAGTAGAAGAATATTATTATAATTACATATATGAATATTATTATAAACTTTATGAAACATATAAATCTTTAATAGTATCAGGTGACAAGAATTCTGAAAAACATATATTTAATAACTTCAAATATAAATTGGGAAATTATCAAATGACCGTTGAAGAAATTCGTGCTTGCATAGAATATATTTTACGCAATGGGCGTTATCGTAATACATTATTAGCATTAAAAATTACTAATAAATTTGCTAAATTTCATGGCATTCGTGTACAGGACGCCGAAACTGTTTTTCGCGAATGGGTTCTAGATTATAAAATTGTCAATTAAGTTTCTAAAAAAATTATTTTGCGTTGTAAATGTTTATAGATAATATTTCATAAGAAGCAAAGAAAATACCATATAAACAGACATATATAATCGCATTCTTTTTGATTTTGGTGTTATATCACCAAATCCAATAGAAGAAAAAATTGTAATACCGGAAAAGAATAAACTGACAAATCTTTCTACCCCTTGTTCTGGTAAACCACCCATATCTTCTTCCGTAGCCCAACTAATGGTTACTATAGAAAAAACAATATTTAGAAGAATAATATATAATAACACTTTAACAATATAAGGTATACTGCTCATTTATAATATAATAACATAAAAATAATAGGGTTTTAATTTCTCTTGTCCAAACTTAGACTTTTGAAACGACTACTGAGTACCATGGAGCGCCGAAGTTAATTGCTCCCTCTTTTTTGGGGGGAGCAATTAAATTTGATACTTTCATAGCAGAGGCCGTACAAATTTAGTTGTCTTTAAGACAACTAAATTTTATACTGACCGGTAGTACTGATTTTAGTTGCCTTAAATGCAACTAAAATTTATACTGACCAGTAATATATAAATAGATATATATTTATATAAAATTGATATAACATATTTTATAAAATAATATAACAAATAAAAATGTCAAACGCAACAAAATCGTCGTACAAAAAATACAAAAAATTGCCACTTCCAAGAAATTTCACCGAAGAGCAAATACCCAATTTTCAGATTACAACTGAACTACTAAATACAGCTGAAAATCATAAGGTTCTCCATGATTTATTTAGCAGTCTTTATAAATGTTTTCATAAAGTTACTATTTCTGGTCCATTTGGCGGTTCTCCTGATCCTAAACAATCAGTTGATTCTAATCGGTATACAATTATTATAGTAGAATCAAAAAATCCGAAAACAATGGAGCCGTGGTATGATATATGGCGTATTAATAAAAAACTTGGTTCTGATTTTATGTATATGACTAATAACCTGAGTTCATGGATGTGGTCAAAAATGTATTTATCTAGATCCATACGAATTTTAAAATACTGGTTAAATGAGATTATTTATAATAAGCAGGCAAAGATTTTGGGACAATTTGTAAATGAAATGAAAACTATTAGTGAAAAATCATTTTATACAAATATGGCATACGGTTTACTATTAAATGACTCATATATAAGATATTTTGTAAAAGATTTGCCTGATCCACTAACTTGTCTTACGTAGTCTTTTCGTTACGTTTCGTTTTATTATTACGATTATTATTTAGTTGTTCCAATAAATGTTGATTCCATGGTTTTTCCTTCAAAAAAGCCGTTAATACTTGTATTACAACGGTTACTTCTGCGTTTGGATTTTCGCCATCCGTTGTATTTACTAATCTATATGTATTTTTCCAATTTGTAACTTCACATTGTTTATCTAATAATGAACAAACTTTGCCCCGCCTTTTCAATGTTAGTAATGCTTTGAATACATTATATAAATCGGACGACATTGCTTCTTTATTATATCTGGCACATGAATATAATATTTGTGTTACATCACGTGTACCTACGTAGCAATATTTAAATCTTGTCTGGCTTGCATTTATTGTTAAACCTTTATAATTTAAACAACTTAAACCAAAATCTATCAATACAGGGTCCATAAGTCCATATTTAGTCGTCTTATACATACAATTATTCATTTTAAAATCGCGATGATTAAATTTCAACTTGTGTTGTAATATACCTAGAATTTTCATAATTTTTATAATACTTATAATAATCATCGTGTCTTTTTCTTTTTGACTTAATGAATTTAAATCTGGAAATGTATCTAAAAAATTATCAAATGTATCGTCCATTATTTCAGATTGAATATAACATGTGTGTTCTTCCGGATCATATCCTATACTATATATATTTGGAACAAAGGGGCCTATTAATTCGTGACTTGGTAGGTCTATTGTATTTGTTTCTTCGCTTATTATTATTTGAATTATAACTTCTTTTATTACATTTATTAATTTTGAATCAGAACCTTCTACAAAATGAATCTCTTTCATTGCATATACTTTGTCGTCTGAAGTACACTTAAATACACGCCCGTATGAGCCTTTTGCTATTAATTCTGAACGAACCAGTGTGTTAATAACAATACCTTTATGATTATATACAAAATATGAATTGTCTTTTCTTGAAAACCGGGTAAGTGCTATTTTTGTTGTATAGTCTTTTGGTACAGGATTTTCAACTGGATTTAGGGTCCAGTCCAACCCATATTTTTTTAATTGTAACATTCCTATATTACATATTGATTTTATATTTGATGGTACTTTCACGGCACTTTAACGGTACTTTCATAGCAGAGGTCGTACAAATTTAGTTTCCTTGTGGGGTAACTAAATTTGTACGACCGGTATATTAAATGAAGAAAAAAATATTAACTAATATAGAAACCTTGTTATAAAGTATCTAAATCTATATCCTCTTCAACAGTCTTCCCTTTTTTATTTGATACATTAATTATAGTGTTTGTATATTCCTCTTCATCTTCATTTAATAAATCGGTTCTGTCAAATAGATCCTCCGTGCCATCGTCTGTTGAATTTGCATCCACAAATATTTTGGTATTTATAGTTGTTTTGCGCAGTTGTGCTATATGTTTATCACTAAGCGTACCGATAATATAGCCTCCACCAGCGATTGACGCACCACCACCAATATCTGTTTCATCATCCGAACCATCTGATATAGCATCAGTCAAACTTACAGCAACCATCGTATTTACATCAATATACACTTGACCTTTCTTTCTTAAAAGTCCACGAATACGACATTGTCGTGTTGTGCCGTCGTGGCAATAAATTTCATATCTACCGAATCCGAATTTCTTCATTACCCGTCCAACTAATAGATATTTTGATGCTTCTAAATCAGTTGCTTCTAGAGGTGGTTGGGGTACCTTATTAAATAATATTGTCATAATATATACAATCTCCTCTGCCGCCTCTCTAGAAGCCTTTGCACGAAATCCTTCGGAACCAGTCTTGAACTTTTTAAAATTTTTACCACCTACAGTATTTCTTCCCATTTTTATTTTTATATATTATATAAAAATAAAATAGGATTCAATTTTGTATATTTTATACCATGAAGTAGCAGAGGTCGTACGATTTTAGTTGCCCTTAAAGGCAACTAAAATTCATACTGACCGGTATTTATTTTTTCTTTTTTTCCTTGTTTGTTTTATTTGTTTGGGCCATATGTAATTAGGGCTTTTTTTAGGAAATACACGAACATTGCGTAAAGGGGTTTCAAAACCCATACCCAATCGTACTACATCCATTAATTCTTTAACATCTGAATCTGTCATTGCTCCAATTTTTGTACCCCGTTTAAATGTATCAAAATCAGAACGAATTGCTGCGTTTCGCATAATTGTTGCCGATATGCTATCGATTGTACCAGTATTTACAGTTGTACGGGTTTCACCAACTTTCTCTATCCACATTTGCAAATTATATTCAGAAAAACTATCCATACGATCGCTTCCAATTACAAGAACCAATTCTTCGTAACCCATCTCTTTTAATTTTTTATGTATATCTTGAAAATTACTTTTACATGTGTCACCGTTTATAAATTTAATAGGTGTAGTAGGATACATTAATTTTAAAAATTTTATACGTGTATCTGCACTAAGAGGATTGCGATTTTCCTTTACTGATTCCAATGTACGAACCTGTTTAGTAAATTTTACATATTTTTGTCGTTCATCACCTTTTCGTGTGGTTTTAACAGGTACAATATTTTTTGATTTTGATACACAAATATAGCCGTCGTATTCACCAGACGCAATTTTTTCTTCTATGTGTTTAACAATAATGGCATGGCCTATAGTTGGGGGCTGAAATCTACCAAATGTAAAAACTGCCTTTTTTTTAGTAATTTTTTCGGGGAAACAATCCATCTATTATTTACTACTATTATTTATTCTTTTAGACCCGTGAAGTACCGGTCGGTACCGAATTTACTTGCCATTAAAGGTGACTAATTTTGATACTGACTGATAAGAATAAATGGTAAGATTTATAGCATATGTAATAGGGTCTACATTTGAAATGGTGGCTTCCATTTTATTACCTATAAGAATCGTCGCTTTATTTGAATCTCCTTGTAGTGTGTTTTTTGTACAATCAAAATACCAAAACTGTTTAGGTTCCAGACTTGATACATGCGCAAATCCATTCAATGACATAGACGGCATAAACCATAGAACTCCGCCTTTTTTAACATCTGTAATCCAAACCTCATATAATTTTTCTTTCTTATGTGTTATTTTATATAGTTGTGATTCGTTTTGCACATGTCGTATTATCTTCCACATAGTATAGAGATCTTGTATAGACCTTACAGTTGATGCGCGAAAGTTCATCCATTCAACTTCTTTATGTAGTGCTTCGTCATTGAATTTAACTCCTGACAATATTCTATGAACTATTACATCGGCATAACGACGCATTGGGCTTGTAAAATGAACATAGTCTGTTAAACCAAGACCAAAATGCCCCTTGTTATCTACACTGTAATAAGCACGGGCGTACCGCTTTACCATTATGAACGAATCCACTAGTTCGTTTTCAGTTGTTGTAAATTTAATATTACTCATACCGTGTAAATTATCATGGAACCGATTGGGAAGGCAAACATGGCAGTCTTTAAGATGTTTACTAACAACTAAATTTGCCAAAATCATTGCAGTAGCCACAATATTGTGTGAATCGTCATTTGTGGATTCCACCTTCAATTCGTCTATTAATCCTGTTGTTCTATCTATATTAAATCGCAATGAAGGTAAATTTATATTATATTTTATATTTGATGAACGCATATTCGTAAGATTAAGAAGATACTGTAATTCTTGGGGAGATTGGTCACTGTTGAACATATTTGCCACCTCATCATAATTCCATCGGTTTTTTACTATTATTATACTCTTATATATATCATAACTATTTACCATACCTTCGTCATTTAATGATACTTTTACTGTAATAACTTTGCGTTCTTTACCCTTAATTAAACTTAGTGTATCTGACGCTATTTCAGGATCCAATAGATGTTCTGTGTGTTCGTTTGATAAATATAATGTTAGACATCGTTCATGTAGCCTTTTTTCAGCTGTTTCAGTAATCAGAGATTCGGATTCTGCAGTTGCAATATCTACAATATGAATATAAATGGTATTATTTACTGTATCTACGGATATAGCGTCGTCAAAGTCTTTTGATGTGGCCGGATCGATTGTAAATGTATTCAAATCATTATGATTGATTTGTGTATCTATTGTGTATAGAGGATGGGAGTAAAGTGTTGGAATAAAATTTTCTGGTTTTTTATACAAAGAATACATTTTAAGAAGACATGATACATCGTCTATTGCGTCAGGTGAATAAAGTCCGCGAAATTCTATAGTGCCGTTTTTACAGAACCAGACTACTATACGATCACCCACTTTTATTGGTAGTTCGTTTAAAGAAATTTCTGGCGCAAAGGGACAAGATGGTCCAAAATTTGCAATATATAGTTTAGCCATTCCCTTATATATTGATTTTACATATGCGATTCCGGCTTGTTCCTTCCGTTCAATAAGAGTTAATTCGGGTTTTACGTCGATTTTATCACCTGGCATAAATTTATCCGAATAAATTATTCTTGTATCTTGTTCATCGGAAATATTGACGACTAATTTTCCTCCGTGTAGTTCTACTATGCCGTATATGGACATTTTTATTATATTGTTTATACGATAATTAAAATATGTTAGTTATTCAATTTTATTAATATATACCATGAAGTAGCAAAGGTCGTATAAATTTAGTTGTTCTACAATTCACGCACCCGATACCGGTCGGTTAGTTGCCTTGTTGAACAACTAAATTTATACGACCTTTGCTACTTCATGGTATACGATTTGTAAAAAAATGGTTTTTTAATTCTTAAATACAATCAAATAAATGGTACCCGAAGCCGTTTCTTTATTTACACAGAAAGATGTCCTAAATTCTATTACATATATAAAACAAGAAAACCCCAATACTTTTATCAATTCATTGTTTGATGAAATTTATGTTATAACTACAACAAATGATATACAAAGACAAAACAACATCAAAAAAACTATGAACGCATTGGGAATTCATTATACACTATGTGTATTTAATCCCCCCTCCGAACAATTATATAATATTTATGAAAAATGGTATAATGAAATAGTTGAACCTAAACAAAAGGCTATAGACAGAAAACCTACTAATTATTCAAAATTGTCGTTGGGTGAATTAGGCTGTTGTTCCAGTCACATATTTGTATTAAAAGAAATAGAAAAAAAAGAGGACAGTAACAGACTCTCTCTTGTATTAGAAGATGATGTCGTTTTCATAAAACATTTTGAAGAGCGCTTGAAAAGTATGCGAATAGTTACAACCGACTGCCATTTTTTTTCTTTAGGGACAAATGATTACAATATACTACATCGTGATATACCTATTACTATGGATGACCCTACAAAACAACATTTATATCATCCCAACCCCGAACACGGTACTTGGTACGGGATGCATGCTTATGCATTGCGACCTCATAAAGCCAAGCAGTTTATATCCTATATTGATACATTTCTGCGCCCGTGTGATCATTATGTATGGTCATTGTATAATACTGAAAAACCCGAACAGGCATTATCCATTTGGCCCCCCTTAGTTATTCAAGATAGAACACTGCCTTCTAAATTACGTAATATTAGGGAAGAGATTAATACAGAAGCCTATTATTTTCAAAAATGTTTGCCCAAATTAGATAAAACTATGTATAATTATTTATATGAAGTAAGTAAAATTGTAGAACAGACAAATATATTGTACCCTATATCTGTTGTGTTAGTTTATTTTAATCCAAATAAATACATTTCAAGGAAAGCCAATTTTGAATGTATGATTAAAGAACTGATTTGCTATCCTGTATCGGAAATAGTTATGGTTAGTCCCAAAAATACGAAACCAGAACTAACAATACCTGATGATTCGCGAATAAAAATTATTGAGGTTGAAACACAAAGCGTGTTTTTTATGAAAGAATCGCTTCAAAATAAAGGCTGGAAGGAATCTAATAAAGAAAATCCTTATATTCTTTTTTTAGACACGGATATTGTGTATGAAACAGAGTGGATAGATAAATTAATAAAATCATTAGAAAAAAATGATATTGTACAGGCATGGCACAAGGCTACGTTGTTGAATCGTTACAATACGATAATGACAACTGAAGATTCTTGGGTATCTTTATTTAAAACAAAACCAAAATCCCAAGAGGTCACTAGTTTTAAGGCTCATACGGGGTTTGCCTGGGCATTTAGGCGCGATTTTCTGGAATCTATTGGCGATTTAAATATGTACTGTGTAATAGGGAGCGGTGACCAGATTTTAGCCCGTGCTATTCTAAATACAGAAATTCAACCGCGACATATGTATATGAAAAATGCATATGAAAAATTCACAAAAAAAGTACAAAATGCGTTGAAAAAGGGGGTTGGATTTCTAGAAGGGGTTCATATACGACACTTATATCACGGTGAAATAAGTGACCGAAAATATTACGAACGACATATTTATTTAAATGAAATAGGGTTTGATGAATCTGAACTTTGTATAAAAGATGATATGGTACATTTCAAAGACTCACTAAAATGGAATTCACATTTTAGTAAATATTTTTCGGAACGAAATGAAGATGTTGGATTTTATATGTATTGTATTGTTAAAAGGGGCGATAATGTACAATGTGCTGCTGCCGTCAAAAAGTCGGACGTACTGATAACTATAAAAACCCAGACGGAAGAGAGTTATATTCAATTGTTGAAATATGCCGAACATCATCCAGATGCTTCGTTGTTTATATATGAGTCTCTTGACTCTGGCTTATTATCAAGTGCTATATCGCGAATAGATTATGTCACGGCGGATTTTCTTGCGAATCATGTATTATATAAATATAATTTGTGAGTGTGATAACTATTACATAATTGGAGGGGGTAAATATGTTGGTATTTCAAATATACCTTCTTTAATTCCTGCAGGGATGTGTATTGCGGGTTTTTCAGGAAGACCGGTATTGGTGCTGTCTTCGGGATACATAAAATGAATGATTGGTATATCATGAATTTTATCTAGAACGTGGATTTCTATTTGATATCTTGAGTAGTTCCAAATACACGCGACGGATTCTGTATTGTCCCACTTACGGAGCAGAATTTGACGTTTATTGAGTTTTGTATCTGGTTTAATTATGCTTATTTTACCAACGGTTATTATTCCTTCTGGCCAAGATATATTAATCAAATTGGCTTTGTCATCATATTCTATTACAATTCTATAAATACCGTAACCTTCTGGATACTTTACTGCAAAATAATAAGGTAAGCAATCAGAGATATCCATTATATCTGTTATTTGGCTATAAAATTAATTTAGTAAAATTTGGCTATGCTAAATTTAGCAATGATAAATTTCTTTATTGTAAATTTCAAATCGGCACTCTAAAGAAAGAATAAGTGAGCAAAACTTTCGAAAAGTGTCCGTTTCAATTTGTGTATTGGTATACATTAGCGCCTATTCAAATTTATGGAAACGTAAACAAGTATAGTATGGCACAGAAAAACATTCTTTGAGAGTACGGCGACTATACGTTTCAAAGAGGATTTTTGATTGGATATATTTCTGGTATTTGTGTGTGTGGTACAACCGTCTGGACAATTCTTTCCACAAAGAGATAAGTTACCAGTATACAACATGAAGTGCAAATTATTTCGGCATTGCCAAAACCAAAACAATTCCGGCGCAATCCAACTGGCCCGGTAAATTTTGTTGTATATTGAAAATACATAACAAAATTGCCCATTTTATACCTTTGAAGATATACATTGGAACAAAACTGATGTTAAACTTAGGATTATAAAATATTATCTTAATTTATAAAAATGTTTAATAATTGTGATTCTAAAACAAATGGGGAAGAAAAATTCTTTTTAGACATAAAAGACAGCATACATGTTATTTTCGATGTGGGTTGTCGTTTCAATAGTGAATTTATTGCTTTTTGTGGCGAAGTTCATTACTTTGACCCGGTAAATGAATATATTGAAAATTTAAAAAAACAAAAAAACTTAAATAAAACTTCATATTTCAATAATTTTGGATTAGGTGATGAAAACAAAGAAATGTATTAATATCCAAATTACGAATCATTCTATGACAGAATAAATAGTTGTAGTATTAGTGATGATGCAAATAAACAATTATTACATATAAAAAAAGGGTACGATTATGTTACTACCAAAAATATAAACAGTATAGATTTTCTTAAAATAGATACGGAAGGCTATGAATTGCATGTGTTAAAAGGATTTGATGATTTTTTACAAAATATCAAAATAATACAATTTGAGTATGGCGGGACATTTCTTGATAATAATATCAAATTAATAGATGTAAAAGAATATTTAGAACAAAAAGGGTTTTATAAATTTTCATATTTAACAATGGATGGTCCACAAATCATAACAGATTTCAACGACCATTATCAATACTGTAATATAGTTTGTATAAATAAAAATTGTGATTTGGCCCCATTTTAGACTGTCGAACATTTCAAGCCGGCACTAAACGTAAAGAGAAATGGAAAAGCACCATGCCAAAGATTATAAATTATCTGCTGTCAAGTATGCTTTGCGAACAGATAATCAAGAAGAAACATGTGAAGTATTTGATTGTAAAAGGCCATTGCAAGATAAACACTTGGTATTCGTATTGTTTCAACAAAAAAATATGTGATGATGTAAATTGGATTATATGCCTTAATAAATGATTTTCCTCATATGATAAGACAGTATATTTGTTGCTTTCGTCGGTTCTGATAGTTCAGAAGAGGAAACATAAGTGCCGGTTTGAAATGTTCGACGGTCTAAAATTGAAAAATGTAAAGACTATCTGGCCCTTTAAAGATTACTATTTTATTGTCAATAGATATGTTATTATTGAAGATTCCGTGTCGGAATATTGTGTAATAATGTGGTATTATAGAGAAGATATAGATAAAGATAAAACACCCACGGAGTATTGAAGCAGAAACAGAAATGTACACAGGCAACCAGTGTTGCCGAAAAAAGGGCAATAAATGAAAGAAACACTGAAGACTATATAGATTACTATACATTGTTCTATGGAAGAGAATACAAAAATTATACAAAGAAGAGTATAGTAATGTTGTATTAGAGAGACCTTATAAAAATAAGCCCGTATGCGAATATCATCAACATAGCATACGGGCTTATTTTTATAAGCCCGTATGCGAATATCAACAACATAGCATACATTATTATTACGAACACAATAATAACCAACAAAATTATGGTACCGGTCAGTATCAAAATTAGTTGCCTTGTATAACAACTAATTTTGAACGACCTGTAACTAATTTTGTACGACCTTTGCTATGAAAGTACCGATACAAAAAATATTATAACTTATTATTTTTGTGTTTAATATATTTTAATAACTATTTAATATAAATATTATTTGGCGCAAGAACGCAAATTATAACCATGACTTACGATAGTTCTTTGTAAAGTAGCATTAATTAATTTTAGAGAACGCAAATTATAATTATACGTTACTTTCTGTTTTGTCACCTTACGTGGGCGCAAATTATAATTTGAAATAACCGTATTAGTGTGGTGTGCAATACCAATCTTAAAGAAGCGTTTATTTTGTGAGCGCGTGACAATCATTTTTTAATTATAGAAATATAAAAATATAAATTTCAAATTTCTGCTATTTTTTATAATAAATCGCCTAGATAAGGCATAATATCCTTATTCATACTATATTTCAAACATGTATATGTTATAAGTAGTATCATTAAATAAGCGATCATATATGATAAAGCACAAATCCATCTACCATTGTGGACAGAATCATTATTATTAATAACAATAGTAACTGGACTATGAAATCTACTAATGATGGACTCTGGTTCTGGATCCGATTCAGGTTCTGACTCTTGTTCAGAATCAGAACTTAGACTATATTCGGAATCATCGCTTAATTGTAAAACATCAGATACATCACCGTCCGTTTCAAGCCAAGGATACACCTCTAATAAAAGAGAATAATAATCTGGGCTAAAACAATATGGGCTTACTTTTCGGAATTCATCTAATAAATCTGCCAATGATGTCTCATACAAATCATCTTCAGAATGTCGTGGAACTCTGTTGTGGACATTATAGAAATCAATCAATTTTTGAAGAATAGATTCGCCATAAACCTTCTTTTTTTGTGAACGTGTCCGGATTATACTTGGACTGTTATTGCTTTGAACAGCGTTTAGCATAGATCTTGTTTGTACCATTTTTATTATTTTAATTATTGTTATTGATAGTCAATTTTTTGTAGTTTTAATCTAAAAATATATTTTTATATAATAGATATTATGAGTATAGATATTATAAGTATACATAATATGAGTATAGAATTAATCACAGAATATGATTTTAAACAAATTAAACCTGCAAAACCACTTCCCCCTTCTATTACTGATAAAATAACGAAATTTTGTGATTCTATTCCTATTACACATGAAATAGACAAAAGCAAATACGATGTTATATATACAACAAGCGACATTCATGCGGACGTTTATAAGTTAAATAAACTGCTTTCTAGTGCCGGTTTAATTGATTCTACAGGTGAAGAAACAAGAGATACAATAATGAAGCCAATAAATTGGCTAAAATCTAGAACACTTTTCATTATTGTTGGCGATTTGATTGATGGTGCACGAAATGGTCAATATATTTCAGAAATACCCGATGATAAAGGTGATATAGAGTTGGTCTTACACACTTATATTTTTAATTTGAGAATAAAAGCCTTACAAAATAATTCCGATATCCTTTTTACCATTGGTAATCACGATTATCATACAGTTATAAAAGAAGACGCTTCTGATACCCCCCGTTTCTATAATGCTTATGTACATCAATCAGCAAAGGCTTTTTTTAGCACTAGAGAAATACGACGAACATGTTTGCTCCCCTTTTACTTATGTTCGCCTTATTTTATCTTACGTGTTGATAATGAACTGGCTTTTGTTCATGGAGGATTACATACACTAGATTTTACGTCTGTTGAAGATATGACAAATGATATATTATACATACAAAAAAATATTAATAGTGTGCGAAATTTTTCTAGTATCAACTACAATCAACATCTATTTTTATCTACTTCAGGTTATGATAATGAAATGGGAAGCCCCTTATGGACAAGATTTTATTCATTCGGAACACCCGATAAAGTATGTAATAGTTTATGGTCATCAACCTTCAAGACGGTTATAGTGGGACATTGTCAAACAGATAGTTGTAGCATAGGAAATAATATGTCTGATATATTAAAAAAACCAGAATTTTCCGATTGTCATAACGGTGGTTGCGTTCTTATAGGCTGTCATAAAAAAACAGATGGTTCGCCCGGTTTAGTATTTGTAGATATTTCATTGAGTTCTGCCTTTCGTAATTATAAAAACGGTTCATTATATACGCAAAGTTCAGCAGATTTAAAAGAATTAGAAGATAGTCGCCGTGCCGAAATACTTAAAATGGAACACGACACAACTCTTGATGACAGTGAAAGATATTATAATAAAATAAGTAGAGAAAAAATTGGAGGCGTGGGTCTCAATAAGTCTTTGCTTTACTGGCTGGCGTTAGAAAAGACAAAAGGTGGAAAAAGATCAAAAACTGTAAGAAATAAGAATAGACGAAAAATTAGAGCAAAGGGCATTTCAAGACGACGTTGTACAATGAAGTACCGAAGTTAATTTCTTCCCCAAAAAGAGGGCGATTAACTTTCGCTACCGGTCAGTATCAAATTTAGTTGCCCTTAAAGGAAACTAAATTTGTACGACCTCTGCTACTTCGTGGTATGCCGAATTAATAAAAAATGCCTATCAATCTTAGCCATTTTCTTCTTAATCAGTATACTTGCCAGTATCAAATTTAGTTGCCCTACAAGGCGACTAAATTTGATACTAACCAGTACACATTTTCTTATTTAAAAGTTCTTATGATATATAAATATAGAATGAACAATATTCAGATTTTTATCATATTTCATAAAAATATTTTTGACGATTGTTATAAAAATATTCCAGATTATATTCTTTACAAATATTTTACATTTTATGCTGTTAATAAAAATATACCGAAATACTATACGAAAAATAAATATAAAGTTGTTAATGAATGGGAATTATCTATTTATGATGAGACATTTCAAGATAGGGGATATAATGAAAATTCTGCCATATACCATGTATATGCTAATAAATTACATAAAGATTATAAATATATAGGGTTTTTTCAGTATGATATGATATTTAATGATAACATAATAGAGTTTTTACAAAAAAATATAACTCAAATACCAACGAATTTTTATATTGATATTCAAGATTTTTATTTTTGTAGTTATTTATCATGGAATGAACCTACTACCTTAAATTATATAATTAACGATTATGAAAAATTTTATAACAAATCTTTTAGAAAGAATGGTTATTATCCATTATGTAATAGTTATATTATTCCAACTGAAAATTATGAAAAAATAATGAAGTGGGTTGTTCAATTATATAATAAAATTTATCCTTGGTGTATTGAAAAACCCAATCAATCTCACTTTGGCCATATTGGAGGAATTTATGAAAGAATTATGGCTTATGCTATAGGAGAAGAAAATTTATATAATATTAAAGTAAATGTATCACATGAACATAATTTAAAAAAGTTATCTTATTAAAAACGGACGTTTTTAATTTCGGTACTGATCGGTAACACGTCTGGAATGTTGAATTGTTTGAAAAACAATAGTAAAAAATTTTTATTTTTGATTTTTATTTTTTATTTTTGATTTTTATTTTTTATTTTTGATTTTTATTTTTTATTTTTGATTTTTATCACTTATACATGTACCGGCCTCTGCTATGAAAGTACCGAAGTTAAATGCTTCCCTCAAAAAGAGGGAATCATTTAACTTCATTACTTCATGGTATAAATCATTTATGTCTACCGTTGAATGCTATACCACAACAACTTTTGGAAGCGAAATGGCCTTGGTTATTTGGTCGCTTAGGAGGTTTGCGATTACCAGCCTGGATCCATTCGTCTGATGATATTGGCTTCTTCTCAATGAGTCTCCAATCATTTTCAATAGGAGGAATCACTATTTCGTGTTTAAATATACACTCAGCCCCCTTTCTACAGCCACCAGGAAGATTAAAGTATCTACACAATTCTGGCTCAGGGCTTATTCCATCAATATGTTTATACGGACAGGCTCCCTTACCCTCTGCCTCCCTTGTACAACCGCCTGGAGTATTGAAGTAGCGACAGATCTCTGGCTCACCGTTTTCGTCAAGATGAATTTCTTCTGAAACAACGGAGCAAGTGTCTGTATCATGGCTATATTCACATTTGTCACCCGCACGGCAACCAATGGGAAGTTGGAAGAAACGACACATCTCCTTTCGCCCATACCACCACCTATGCTCCACACGCTTCATGTGAGCATCATAAAGGTCTGTCCATACACTTTCCGTACACATATCCCATTCGTCCTCCGTAATGCGTTTGTAGTCTGGTTGAGCATTCACCCATGCATCGCGCTCAGACAGATACTCCTCCAGTCTTTGCTGAGCCAATTCAATCGCTACAGGAGACCTCATAATCTGACTAATCACAGAATTATATTGATTGTGCGCATTTTTCTCAATGTCCTCCTGACGCCAAATCTTCTTCTTTGTCTCATAATCCATATCTAGTACATACACCTCATCGTCTATTAGGTCGGCAAATGAACCAATGTTCAAGCATTTCTGGAGCAGCTCCGTGATTTCATTTGAAGAATACTTGCACATTTTGACTAATCTAAAACTTCTTTGGTTATAGACTTACCTGCTTTTACATATTTGTGATTTATGATTTCAATTTTTTGTGTTTTCTAATGTCCAACGACAGTACCATGAAGTAGCAGAGGTCGTACAAATTTAGTTGCCTTTAAAGGAACTAAATTTGTTACTGACCGGCACTTTCATATTAGAAAAATAATAAATTTGAACTCTATATTTATGCCTTAATATAATTAAAAGAATGATAGAAATATTAACCCGCGAATATTTACAAAGTCTTGCTTTAGATCCTGCAGAAGTGTCAAAGCGTCGTAACGATTTAATCACAAAAGAGATAGAAGAAACACTACATAATATTAAACAATTATCAACTATGAGACGCACCAAATATAGAGTTAATACCAACTCACGATTATTTACGCCTGATATTATTCAAGGAATTTTGAGTGGTCTAAGAATGCATCTCCCTGATTGTAAAATAACAGAAGATGTATTGGGTAATGGAATTGCCATTGATTGGTCTTAGGCGTCAACGGTACCCGGTTCAAGGCTTCATAGCAGAGGTCGTACAAAATTAGTTGCCCTACAGGGCAACTAATTTTGATACTGATCTGTATTTTTATTTTATTGGTTAGTAACGCTACAATAAAATTATCATTTTATAAATAGATATGTCAAAAATATACGGATTTCATCATATCTGTTTTGACAAAAACGGAAGAACCGTTTTTGAGGAACAACTCAAAACACTATATGAATCCGGCCTTTATGAGGCTTCAGAAGTGATATTCTGCACTTTTCTTGGCTCTTTAGATAATTATAAACTACCGCCTAAATATAAGATTATTTATTTATCGACAAATAGTAAGGCGTATGAACGGCCTATATTAGAATATATGTATGAACAATCAACAAAACTTCCTGGTAAATATTGGTATATTCATACAAAAGGTGTTTCACACTATGGTACAGAAAAATATGAGCGGGTGCGTGACTGGCGTATTTTTATGGAGTATTTTGTTATTACTAATTGGCGAAGATGTGTTAAAGATTTAGAGCAATATGATGTTGCCGGTGCAAATTACGCAACAAACCCTTCGCATTACAGTGGAAATTTCTGGTGGGCTACAAGCAACTATATTAAAACCAATAAACCGAACTTCAATTATAATGATTATTATGAAACTGAAATGTGGTTGTGTAAGCAAAAATCTTTAGTGGGTATATCGTACCATCAATCAAATATAATACATTATGAAAATCGTTACCCGCCTAGTAATTACGTGAATTATCCACAAATGTCAATTATATTTAGTCCAGGTATTTCAGAAACAATTTGCGACTTTGGTCAAACAAGTCATAATTTGGACTATCGCAAATTCAAGAATTATTAGACAGTTTTAACAATTCGGCACCGTTCGATATTCTAAATGTTAGAATTCAGAGAAAAATCTTTAGAATGAACAAGTTCTTCTATAGTGAGTTCTGTCCATTCGTGTTCTTGTACATTTATTTCTCCATCTATATATCTAGCTATCCATACACCGGCGTTGCCGTTTTCGTCACTATATTCGTTTTTAAGCCAACATTTGGGATAGGTTTCTAATATTTTTTGTAAATAGTCGTAAAATATTCCATTTCTAGCATCATATTTTATAACCATATAATTAGTATCTTTGTGGCATATTTCTATATTATTTTTTCCAAAATAATTTTCCGCTATATATGTTAATTGTTTGTCGTTTGTTGAAAAAACAACCCCTGTTTCTTCTAGTTTGTTCAAATCCTCCCTTGGCCCCCTTATGTGTAGTGTATTCCAACCGTCAATACCCATTATATTTATTAATATATCGTTTTCTTTATATTTAGATTGATGTGGATTTTAGACCCTTGAACATTTAAAACTGGCACTTACGCCAATTAAAACATTAAAGGTTTACCCATTTCAGGGATATCTAAGTTTTGATTATGATGGTTCGTCTAAACCACCTGAAGATTTGTTTCGTGATAAATAAGATGGTCGCCCTAACCCATTTATCGCATCTTTTGCTATTCTATAGATATTTGTGGCTCCGTTAACATCTCTATTCCAAAAACCACATCCGTTCTTACAACGAATTAGCCCATGTACTAAGACATTACCTTTCCTATATGCTCGCGGTTCGTCCTAACCATACTTTTCTCACAAATACAAATATGACATTTAGAACATCCGCAACTGGTTCTAAATTCATCTACCAAATAGGTTTTATAGCCTGCTTTTCTAAATAGTGTTCGTATACCTTTACCAACCGAAGGTTCCTTAAATTTCATATGTTTTTCTGCTCAAAATCCCCAAAATATACTATTGTATCCTTTTCTGGTCCAAAGATCTTTTTGAAGTTATTTAACATTCGCTGTTCACTCTTTTTCATATTTATATAACTATTTAACTTTAGTTTTCTAAATATGTATTGTTGGTAAAATGTAGGTAGTTTACCATTTGTTTCACTTTTCTTTTTGATATATTCTTTAAATTTGATTATAGAAAAGCCCTTCTTATTTGATACTGACCGGTACTTAACTTCGGCACTGGCCTGTACCTTCTTCATTTATAAGAATTATCTAAGTTCCCCCTCTTTTTAGGTGAGCAACTTTCGCTACTTTCATAGCATAGGTCGTACAAATTTAGTTGCCTTTAAGGGCAACTAAATTTTATACTGGTTGGTCTAAAACACTAGTTACGCCGGGAATAACGACGACGATTTTTACGTACATTCTTCGTTGTTTTATTCGTTTTACGTCTGCCACCTTCTTGTAACTTCCAGTAATCCGTAAATTCATTATATAAATCTATATGAGTGTAGGTAACTCCATCTATATTACAGGATACCCTGTGATTTTTTCCAAATTCCTCATGTTCCATAGGAATGCCATCACCCTCACAAATTGTTCCCACCGGTAGATTTATATGTACAAATTTATTTTCTTTTCTAGCGGGTGTTTCACCTTGTGGTTTCAAAATGACAAACTTAACCATTATATATTTTTATATAAGAAAATTAAAAATTTGTCATGGGTATCATGAAGTATGGAAGTTAATTTCTCCCTCCAAAAAGAGGGGGCAATTAACTTTCGCTACCTTCATAGAAGAGGTCGTTCAAATTTAGTTGCCCTTAAAGGCGACTAAATTTCATACTGACCGGTATAAAAAGTAGAACTACCGCTATTGACATTAGTCATATAAATTATCATTGTCGTTTTTTGTTTCTTTTTTTGATTCGTTTGTTGATTTATTTATAATATTTATAGATAGTTCTTTCATTTCTAATGCGTGGCGAAATAATTCCGTAAATTCTTTGCGCTTACTTACCCGTTCTTCTTCTGTCATATTTGTTCTACATTCACGCGTTTCAAGCCATTTTAGATTACAGATTAAATAATTTATATAAACATCTGTAGACATTTGTAATGAATTTAAAAATACAAACAATACACATATTTATCTCAATTTTTTACATTGAGCTAATTTTTATTCTGTAAATATAACAAACATGATAATACTGTTATAAGATACATATATATATTTGGAATATGATACATATAAATATTTAATAAATATATTATACATGTATATATAAATAGAAATATATTTGTAACAATGTAATATAAAAGTATTGTAACAAAACCCAATGCTATAGAAGCAATATTATCCTTTGTTCTATTACTAACTTCAGCACTTACTACTATAAATATGCCTATGGGGAAAATACATTTCATAAAAGAATAATTATTTCTTTCGCAAACAAAATAGCATAAGGTCACTACACAAATAGTGAATATTTTGGGAAAATATTCACTATTATAATTTATTTGAATTTTTTCTAAATTACTAAGAAGATATAATACGTATAGTATTGACACAAATGTTATAATATACTGGTTGTATAATAAATGAGAATATAAATTGAATATTAATATAGTAGTTTTAATCAGTAGATACACAAAATAAACGGCAAATCCAGTTACAAAAGTCGCGATGGAGGCGATTTTTAAAGATTTGGTTATTCCGTAATATACATAATATGTTAATATTAAGAATTGTATTATGAAACAATATTCAATTATTGACATCATTGGAATAGTATATTTGTTTGTAATCTAACTGTGAATAACCCATGTTCAATTTTTATCAAAAGTATAAAAAAATGAAGTCATGTTATCAGTTCATTTATACATAAAAACAGAATGCTAAAAATTATTGATCCATCTAAACCATGCACAAATATGCCTGAATCTTTGGTCTACAATTATTCATATCCACTAGATCCTTTTCAACAACATGCAATTGCCGCCATTCATAGAGGTGATAATGTGCTTGTTACGGCTAAAACAGGTTCTGGTAAAACTTTAGTGGGGGAATATCAAATTCATTATTCTTTGGCTCAGGGAAAAAGGGTGTTTTATACAACCCCCATTAAAAGTCTAAGTAATCAAAAATTTCATGACCTAAAGAAAATATTCCCATCCGTGGGGATTTTGACGGGTGATATTAAATTCAAACCGGATGCACAACTGGTTATCATGACAACAGAGATTCTGCGGAACATGCTTTATAAACGTGGAACCCTTACAGAAAATCTGGGGTTAAGTTCAAATATTTCTATGGATAATGTGGGGGCAGTTGTATTTGATGAAGTCCATTATATTAACAATAAAGAACGTGGAAAAGTCTGGGAGGAAACTCTTATTCTAATGCCACCGACTGTTCAACTTATTTTATTGTCTGCCACGTTATCTGCTCCTGAAGAGTTTGCCGGTTGGATTGGCGATTTAAAACAACGTCCTTGTGTATTAATATCTACTTTATATCGTGTTGTACCTCTTTCACATTATGTATTAAAAGATGAGACAATGATGTGTATAATGGACGCAAAGGAGCGCTATGACGAACAAGCATATCTAAGTTGGTTACGATGGCAAGAAGATAATGCTGGGGCAGTAGATAAATATAGGCAAAAAGTAAAAGATGCACGTGCAGGAGGCACTGAAGGCGCTATTGCTGGAAAAGTTGTATCCACGTCTTTTGTTCATCGGTTAAATACCGCAATAAGACTATTTGAATCAAAACAATTATTGCCCGCTCTTTTCTTTGTATTTAGTCGCAAGGATTGTGAAAAATACGCAAATAAAGTTGAAGGGTCGCTTATTGATTCCAGTGATGCAGCTGCCGTAAGACATATTATTGAATTTCATCTTCATCGGTATGAAGATGTAAAGAATAGCCAACAGTATTTCGCGCTTAAAGATTTAATGATGCGTGGAATAGCGTATCATCATTCTGGATTATTGCCATTAATAAAGGAGATTGTTGAAATACTGTTTTCCAAGGGACTTATTAAAGTTATGTTTTGTACAGAAACATTTGCGGTTGGAATCAATATGCCTACAAAAACGGCTGTCTTCCTAGATTATCATAAATATGATGACACTACCCAAGGACTTCGTTGCTTATATACAGATGAATACATTCAAATGGCCGGACGTGCTGGACGGCGTGGAATAGATACAATTGGAACAGTTGTATATTTGCCACAAAGAAAGCCGGCTTGGGCAGATGAAGTTAAAGCGATGATGAAAGGTTCCACACGCGCTATTCAATCACGAATGGATTTTCATTATGATTTCTTAATGAAAACCTTGGGTTCTGATAATTTGCGATGGATGGATATTTTGAAGAACTCATATTGGTATAAACAACGCATGATTACGAAGGAAATATTAAAAAACGAACTTGTGAATTTAGAGAAGGATTTGGGGGTGATTCTAAAGCAGTTAAGTCAAAACGATTATGACGAATTATTAGAAAGAATTAAACTTGAAGAGAAAATGAAAAACAGTGTGAATGCTTCTAAAAAAGAGGCACAAAGAGCATTGGATAGTTGGAAAAACAAACATATGGGACCGCGTTGGGAGCAAGGGTGGAAACTTATGCCACAAATTCAAAGAATCCAAAAGAGTGTCTCAACAAAACGCAATGATATTGATAGTTGCGATAAAGTAGATTCATATGTGGAACCACGATTACAGTTTCTTAAACAGTGTAAATTTGTAACTGTCGATTTAAAGTTAACACTAAAAGGGGTTTTGGCTACAGAAGTGAATGAGGCTCATTCACTTTTAACGGCCGAAATGTACGATAAGCAGACTCTTCACGAATGTAGTGCTGAGGAAATTTTAACTATATTATCAACATCTATTAATGAAAAAAAATCAGATGAAGATGCCACTATTACTGTTGATAGTCTGAATGTACCTTCTATTATAAAAGATAAAATATATATTGTTGATGATATTGCAAATGAGTTTCATCTTGTAGAAAAAGATTTAAATATATACGACGATACATATTGGAAACCATGTTTATATTGGGTTGAACCTGTTTGGAGATGGCTTCAAGGTGAAACTTCTGCGCAAATATGTTCAGATTATAAAATATATGATGGGAATCTTTTACGTACAGTTCTACGAATGGCAAATATTGCAGATGAGTGGATTGCTTTGGCAACTTATTGCGAACATACAGAAATGGTTACGAAAATGACTGAAATAAAAGAACGATTAATTCGTGGAATTGCTATAACAGATAGTTTATATTTACGCATATAAAAACAATAGAAAAATTACTAAATAATCTATTGTATCGTCAAGTAGAGGTCGTACAAATTTAGTTGTCTTCAATGGCAACTAAATTCTGTACCATGAAGTACCGAAGTTAATTGCTCCCCTCTTTTTTGGGGGAGTAATTAACCTCCGCTACTTTCATTGCAGAGGTCGTTCAAAATTAGTTGCCCTTAAAGGCAACTAATTTTGATACTGACTGGTATTGACCGGTAAATAATTTATTGATATTATTTTTATAAAATACCCACATAACCATGTCTTATTTGCCCTTTTTCACCCTCAATACCTAAAATAAGAGGGGGAGGAGCGACACCTGCACCACCCAAAACTGGGGCGTTTGAACCCCTGCCGATACCTGGTCTATCAAAAGGCGTTGCTTTATCGGTTATTCCACCTATTTTCTTACCATAAGGAGCGTTAACAAAACTTTTGCGTTTAGATGCCGGTATATATCTTATAGGCGTTTTCTTTAATAATTTAGATTTTCTGGAACTCTTGGAACTCTTAGAACGTTTGGAACCCTTGGATCGTTTGGAACCCTTGGATCGTTTGGAACCCTTGGATCGTTTGGAACCCTTGGAACGTTTGGAACCCTTGGAACGTTTGGAACCCTTGGAACGTTTGGAACCCTTGGAACGTTTGGAACGCTTAGAACTCTTGGAACTCTTAGAACGCTTAGAAGGCTTAGAACTCTTGGAACTCTTAGAACTCTTAGAACGCATGGAACTCTTAGAACTCTTAGAACGCTTAGATGAGCGGCCAGATTTTTTGTATCTATTAAACTTATTAGCAAAAGATTCAATACTTCCTTGAAATTTTTCAACCCAATGTCCAGGAACCGGTTCAACCCACCGTCTACCCTTTTTAATATTTTTTCTTACATCTTTACATGACATATTTTTTAAACTATTCATTTTGTCCTTCTTTCCTTTTGATCCCTTGGATCCTTTTTTGCCTTTGGATCCTTTTTTGCCTTTGGATCCTTTTTTGCCTTTGGATCCTTTTTTGCCTTTGGATCCTTTTTTGCCTTTGGATCCCTTTTTGCCTTTGGATCCCTTTTTGCCTTTGGATCCCTTTTTGCCTTTGGATCCCTTTTTGCCTTTGGATCCCTTTTTGCCTTTGGATCCTTTTTTGCCTTTGGATCCCTTTTTCCATTGTAACCATTTTGTCAAATAAGCATCATATTCCTTACTTTTTCGTTTATAATTTTCAGGACTAGTATATTTTTCAATAATGGCGACTTGAAGGCCGTTTAATTTATCCTTCAATAATTTTATTTGATAATGTACTTCATTTATTTGTTCTTCTTTAAATTCTATTTGTTTATGTAATACATAATTTACACTTTGTGTATTAACTGGTTTTTTATAACTTTTAATATTTTCTTTTACCTGGGTAATCTGTTGCGCAATTATTCTCTTATTATTTTCAATATCATTAAATAATAATTCATCTGTTTTTATTTCGGATAAAACTTTATTTTGATTTGTAATAGAATTATTTAATATTTCCATATTTTCATTATATTGGGTTTGTAATTCATCCTTGTAAGAACTCAATCTATGAATATTTCTTTGAACAGTTGGTATAATATTAGGATTAGTTAAAATACTGCCTTCTGTTTCGCGCACTGTTTTTAACTCATTATTAACATCTGTTATTTTATTATGTAATATTTCTACTTGTTCTTTTATCCTTCTTAAATTCTGTTTTAATTGTATTAGCGAATCATTGCGCTCTGTTATTTTTTTGCGTATTACCGACGACTTTATAAGTAGTTCTTGTTCACGTCTATTTAAAACAGACAAATCGTGTTGAATATTATCTATTTCATACGTTGTATTATCGTCATTTGTGGATGATGTGGAAAGTTTGTGTGATAGTTCTGCTATTTCATTTTCTAAACTTGTTTTCTTATCGGCCATTCTTTTAAGTTCATCCAGTAAATTAGAAAAGGTATTAGAATTAGCAGTATCTGTATGAGATTTTAAATAATTAGTGTATCTTATTATAGAATCGGCAATAGGTTCTGAATCGGAGGAGAAATAACTGCCGGAAGAGCCAGAAGAGCCAGAAGAGCCGCTACTTGAACTACCACCGCTACTTCTTGAACTATTAACACTGTTCCGTGTTGCAGAACGTACAGATGTATTTGACGAAGTTTTTTGGACAGAAGATTTTGTTGATTTAAAATAATAATAGCCCAATACAAATACTAATATTATGAGTCCTAATATACCCATTAACATTCTAATATTTAGTTTCATTCTACTATATAAATACTTTTAAAAAATATTTTAATAATAAGTTATATTAATTACATTAATATTAAAATTACAATTCCATTTTATTTAAAATAAAATGGAATCATAATAAACCGGGAGAGATAGCCAAATGTTATTCATAAACTTTATAAAAAGTATTTGAATACAAATATTTGATTCATATAGTAAGGGTTAAGTTATAAACTATATAATATTATTAATAATACATGTAATCTAATTATTACGATACCGTTTATATTTCTATGTAAATAATAATAATTCCCGATAATATATATATAGACATAGATCATGTGCGATGACAGTGACAATGATTGGTGCGATCATGAAAAAGATTGCGGATGTAATTCCAATAACAAAAATAAAATATGTGGGTGTAAAGAAAAAAAAGACGATTGTCAATATAAAAAATGTAAAACTGAAAAAAATGATGATTGTCATTATATAAAATGCAAGGATGGTAAAAATGGACCAACGGGACCCAGAGGTCCTCCTGGTTGTAAAGGTGAAAAGGGTGAAAAAGGAGATAGGGGTTGTGAGGGTTATCAAGGTGAAAAAGGCGAAAGAGGTGAAAGAGGATTCAGGGGGCCAGAAGGGGCGCAGGGTGAAAAAGGTGAAAAAGGTGAAAAAGGGGAAAGAGGAGAACGCGGTGAAAAAGGTGAACAGGGTCGCAAAGGTGAATCTGGTGAAAGAGGTCCAGAAGGTTCAAAAGGTGAAGTTGGCGATAAAGGAGATAAAGGTAATAAAGGGGAAAAGGGCGATAAAGGAGAAAATGGTGAAAAGGGGGATAAAGGAGATAAAGGAGATATAGGCGATAGAGGTCCCAAAGGATGTAAAGGTGAACAAGGAGAAAGAGGTTGTGAAGGACCACAAGGTGATAAAGGAGAACAGGGATGGCCTGGTGAAAAAGGAGAGGCAGGTTGTCCAGGCGAACATGGAGATACAGGGCCAACTGGACCCCAAGGTTGTAGAGGTGAAAAAGGTTGTGAAGGACCCATAGGATGTAAAGGAGAAAGGGGTAAAACAGGCTATACTGGGTATACTGGACCCACTGGTTTAGGCTTTACTGGACCTACCGGTTATAAAGGAACGGATGGTACGACTGGACCTACCGGACCTACTGGTTTAGGCTTTACAGGACCTACTGGTTTAGGCTTTACTGGACCTACCGGTTATAAAGGATCCGATGGCACAACAGGATATACCGGGCCTACAGGTTTAGGCTTTACTGGACCTACTGGTTATAAAGGAACGGATGGCACAACAGGATATACTGGACCCACTGGTTTAGGCTTTACTGGACCTACGGGTTTAGCCTTTACCGGACCAACGGGTCCAAGCAGTATAGGGAAAGGGGCCATAATTGTATTTGCAACAAATGAATCTGTCTCAAATGACGATTATATAGGTACAGGTGTTTCTAGTTCAAATCAACTTCGTAGCACAATTGTAGTCCCATATTCTTGTACTACATCTGTAATGGTGTTTAGCATTAGAGGGACCGCAAATTCTACACCTTATACAGCAACACTTTTTGTAAATGGCGTTGCTTCAAGTCTTGTTGCTACTATACCCAATGGCGCAACGAGTACAGGAGTAGTAGTATCAGGAAGCGTGGCTCTTTCTGCGCTTGATTTAGTTACTATAAAAGTTACATGGAACGGAGGAGCATTAAGTAATGGTGCTTGTATTTCTTTAACAATAATTTAAACAATACAATGTTAAAATAAAAATGACCATTTGTCAAAAGATATTACGGCGCGTTTGGTATTAAATATATTTTATAAATATTTTTTCCGGATATATATCATATTATAGATGTCCTGGTTGTCCGCCGACAGTAGTGACGACGATTATTCGTGTTATACTACATTTAGATCTCATAGATACGACCATCATACTAAACATAGATTGTGTAATACCGGTTCAACTGGTTCAACTGGTTCAACTGGTTCAACTGGTTCAACTGGTTCAACTGGTTCAACTGGTTCAACTGGTTCAACTGGACCTGCAGGAGGGCCACCTGGACCTACTGGACCAACCGGGCTTTTCGGACCAACCGGTTATACAGGGCCTATCGGTTTATCTGGTGAAACAGGCCCTTCTGGTTCATTCGGATCAACTGGACCATTCGGACCAACTGGATATACCGGACCTATCGGTTTATCTGGTGAAACAGGACCATTTGGACCAACTGGATATACCGGACCGATTGGTTTATCTGGTTCAACTGGACCATTTGGACCAACCGGATCAATCGGACCAACTGGATATACCGGACCGATTGGTTTATCTGGTGAAACAGGACCATTTGGACCAACCGGATCAATCGGACCAACTGGATATACCGGGCCTATCGGTTCATCTGGTGAAACAGGGCCATTTGGACCTACTGGACCCCCCAGTATAAATTTGGCTTTATCCTATGCCGATTTTTATGGTCTAATGCCTGGTGATAATTTTGCTACAATTGCTGTCGGTGCCGATGTAGAATTTCCAAGTGATGGGCCATTCTTAGGTTTAGATATTTTGAGATTGAATGCGTCAAGTTTTAATTTGGTGTCTATTGGTACTTATCAAATATTATTTCAAGTTAGTATAAGCGAACCTGGACAATTAGTAGTCACATTAAATAATTTGCCATTGGCATATACTTTAGTAGGAAGAGACACCGGTACATGTCAAATAGTCGGCATGTGCTTAGTTCAAACATTAAGTATAAATAGTACATTAACAATTCGCAATCCTGCAGGCAACCCTCAAGCACTTACAGTAACGCCATCGGCAGGAGGCGCTAGTTCGGTATCTGCTCATTTAATAATAACGCGTTTAACTTAGACAATTAACGACAGATAGAAGACGGTTCAAAAATATAAGCATACAATGAAATAGCAAAGGTCAGTATCAAAATTAGGAGTTGCCTTAAAGGCAACTCCTAATTTTGATACTGGCCGGCACTTCATGGTACATCGGTATAAAAATTGAAATCACAAAGTAATATATTTTATTACTTGACGTGTCTAAAGAAGATACAAGTATATTCAAAATGAGTGATTGTAAAATTGATCAGACTTTAACAGAGGCATATGATTGTTATGTGACAAATAAACTTAGGGGACATTGCGTATTAGTAGATAAGGCTCTAACCTTTGTCAATCCTGGGATGAAGGTTATTTGGCAAGTACTTGTGACCGGGTTTCCAAAGGAGTATATTGCTACATATGAAGGGACGATAGATGAAGTCTTCTTGGATAAAAATCAAAATTATATCACAGTTCTCACAGCATACGACCCGACCCCTAAACGCGTATCATTGGAGGAACCATCTCTTAAGTTTCTTCACTAACTTCGCTACTTTCATAGCAGAGGTCGTACCATGAAGTACCGAAGTTAATTGCCCCCTCTTTTTGGAGAGCAATTAACTTCGGTACTTCATGGTAAAGGCAATTAATTTCGGCACTGACCCCTATGCGAATGTCCTTATTTTTATACTGACATGTATACCGGTCAGTATCAAATTTAGTTGCCCTTAAAGGCGACTAAATTTCATACTAACTGGTATTCATAATATTTTTGGTAAAGTCGTAAGAAATTAATATTCATATATAATAAGAATGCCACCAACACCACGACGACCATATTGGGAAAGATTCACTTTTGGACTTGCTTCTTTAGATGGTCGCAATGTAAGGACATTTATGAACACTGGCGCAAGATTAAAGATAGGTGAAACTGGAGTACCTATTAGTACAACCGGGCATATTATTAAATTTACTGATAATTTTCATTTTATAATATCAGATCATAATAATGTGCCTGTTATAAGTGGTTCTATAGATTATAGTACGGGTTTAAATAATGTAAATAGTAAATACCTTCGTACAGATGCTAATGAACCTATATATTATTGCCCATCAAATATATGTCGTTCACGTTCTAGGGTTAGTATTACTAGACGAAATAGAACCAATAACAATGAATAGAATGTGGTTTTGTGTTTAACTCCATACCATGAAGGACAGAATTTAGGGGGCGTTTAAGGGCAACTAATTTTGTACAACCTCTGCTATGAAAGTACCGAAGTTAATTGCCCCCAAAAAGAGGGGCAATTAACTTCGGTACTTCATGTTACGTACTTCATGGTACTTTGCGATACTTGTCGGTAATAATTTTGTTATGATTTGTCACAATACAATTCTTAGTATCGCCTTATGTTCTCCGTCTCTTTTTATATCTCTTGTACATTCATAATTAAAACTGTGTAATAAATCACTAATTGTTGTCTTATCTGTTTTTTCAAAAACGAATTTGGTCATAATAATATTATGATAATCTACAAGAAGAGATATGGGAAATGTACCTATTATTAATGACCATATTTCTTCATTATGGTTATTTTCAGACACAGGATCAACATATTGTTGATTAGTATTTTTAATACTATTAATTTTAAACTTTAATCCATTTTCGTTAATTAATTCAAAAGCAATTATCTTTTTATTTTCCATTCTAATAAATGAAAATATTATAATACCGGTACTTTCATAGCAGAGATCGTACAAAATTAGGTTCCTTTAAGGGCAACTATTTTTGATACTGACCGCGGGTAATTTCATAGCAGAGACTTTACAAATTTAATCATTCTTAAGGGTGACTAAGTTAAGTACTGACTGGTACGTACCGTTATATTTATATTATATAATGTTCCCGAAAAATATTATTGTTATATAATACATGTGTGACTGCTGTGAAAATAATCTGTGTATTAAAAAAACACAACATACAGAATTAAATTGTGAATGTGAAAATTGCGAATCAAAAAAACTTCAATGTTCTTGTAACAAGTGTTCAAGAGTTGCCGAAATCGAAATTAAATGTGCCGAATTTAATATTGATTTTTCTAAACCCTGTAGTTCACTTATAAAGCATCCAACTAAAATAATATATAAAGTTGATGATAAATTTATTTTAATGGTATATGGGTTTGCTGTAAGTGAAAATTCATCTTGTCAAAGCCACCTGTGTATTAAAACTGATTCGCGAAATAATTGTGATAATGGAATCTATTTAAGTTGTAAAGATTCAGATAGGTGTGTTAAACATTTTATACAAATAGATTTGGGCGATTATATCCGAATTAAAAATTTAAAATGTCCTTTGCCAAAAATTAGAATTGGCGGTTCTCATGATAAATTTTATATTTATGGTTCAAATAAACTCGGGGTTTTAGGGCATCAATTAAATATAAATAAATCAGAGAAAAAATGTGTCTATGACCCCGCTTTCATAATTCCATCCTTTAATACCACCGATTTCACCGAATATGGGGATTTATCAAAATATGGTGTAATACCATTTCGTTATATCGGAATTATGGCTCATTGTGGAACAAATGTATGCTTAAATTCTCTATGTTTTTATCTTTGTTAAAGAAAAATTTGATAACTCGTTTTAAAAAGTTCATTTCTTAAAATAAATGACTCTAGAATTTTCACTTGATTCTAAAGTAAAAAATAGAGAAAATGTTTATTACGACACGGAATCTAATTCGGGTGTCGTAATACTCACTAAATCAAGTGACTTTGTAGATGATTTACAGAACAATGAATCGTATGATGTTATTGTTCATTTAAATGATTCCGTATTTATAAAAGGTGTTCGTGTTGGTAACTATGTTGCATGTGAAGTATTAAAAGACTTTGTAACAATATTGCCAAAAATTAAAACAAATATATTCCTTTATAGAAATGGTTCGTGGGTTTATTTACGCAACTCTTCTGTTTATACATTGGAGATTGAAAACAGCAGAAGACAAATGTGGATAGGAGAAGAATTTACTTTTGAAGATATGAAAGAAAATACATGTCTTTGTACAGTTTTACTCAAAGAACCTAACGCAGGTATTTTGGAACATGTCCAAATTGCGTATGCCAGATGTAAGTTGTCCATGTTATTTCTGGATGATTTACATAGAGAATATATAGCAAATCTTCCCTTTACAAAAGATGCTAATATACACAATTGTATAGCCGTAAAAGCCGTTGCAGGTAGCGGTAAAACCACTACCATTTTAAATTTAGCAAAAAAACATTCAAAAAAACGGCTTTTATATCTAGCATTTAATAAAAGCCTAGTTACAGATATTGTATCCAAATTAGATAAAAATGGTATACGAAATATGGAAGTGCGAACATTTGATTCGCTATTATATAAAACGTACACAGATATAAAAGGACACAATCCCAATTTAACGGATATCAATCCACAAACAATGTTGAACATATATCCTTGGTTTCAAGGAAAGGCGCACAAAACGCGAAAATACTATTCTAAAAAATTTATAGAATTTTGTGGCAACCCCCTTTATAGTTCTATTGAAAAATACTGTAAAGAGGTTTTGAAAGAAGACAAACCCATTTTAAAACAGTTATGGGATAAAGTTTTAAACGGAAGTTTATGTTCATTTGAAACAATCCGTAAATTCTGCTTTATGGAACATTGGTTCCGTAATTCTATTGATAGTTTATACGATATAATTATGATTGACGAAGTTCAAGATTTTGATCTGCTTATGTTACGAATGATACTTGATGATACTACCATACCCAAATTATTTGTAGGGGATCCGCGACAAGCAATCTACGAATGGCGTGGTTGTATTAATGCTTTTGAATATATGCCCAAAAATGCTTCGTTGGTTGTAGAATTTTACTCAACATTTCGTATTGGAGATCCTGCATGTGATGAAATTTGTGCCAAATTTAAAGATTGTTGGATGGTATCTAAATCAACTAATCAAACAGTGTTTGGTAAAATAAAAGACGGCGATTCTTATGTATATTTATTTAGAAGTTGGCGAAGACTTTTGGAGATCGCACGTAATACACAGAATATGTGGATTTATAGTTTTGATACAAAAATAGTGCAAATGCGTAAATTACATGAAAAATTGCAATATAGCAAAAGCGACGACGATGATATGGAATTTGAAGATGATTTACCCAATTTTCTAAGGTCTATAACACGGGAAGAATTAGAGTCGCTTATTCATGATATAGAAGCAAATATGGTTGCCGAAAAAACTAGTTTATATAAGTTTTATACAGTTCATTCATACAAAGGAATGGAAAACGCAATTGTACGAATTGCGGATGATGTAAATGGAAAAGAAAGCCCAAATATACAATATGTCGCCTTAACACGCGGTATGAAAAAAATATGTGAAGATCCGACTACGGCTACGGCTACTATTTTACAAAATAATACAAAACAATCTTCCAAAAATAAAACTATTGCGAAAGAAAACGACATTACCGATATGCTTATAGGTTCAATGAGTAATACGCCACAAAATCTAAAACAAAGTTCAACAAGTCGTGTTAAATCTTGGACAAAAGAAGAAGATGATTTATTATTGGATTTAGTTGGGAAACAAACTGAATATGACATTATCATAGAAAAACTTGGCCGCAGTATTTTGGCAATAGAAATACGTTTGAATAAGTTGGCATATGATCTGTATTTGGAAGGAGAGAATATATCTGATATATCGTTAAAATTTGGTATTAGTACAGAGTCATTTGAATCGTACATTAAAGAACAAAATGTGAAAAAAGACGCTATAAGAAAAGGGGTGCGTTGGGATGAAACGGAAATATCAAAAATGCTCACAAGTGTTTCTCAAAAAAGGGCATTTTCCGATATTGCGTGTGAACATCAACGAACAACAGGAAGTATTGAAAGCAAACTAAAAGAGTTATCTGTTGGCTATTATGAAGAAGGTTTAACTATTGCCGATATTGAGTGTCGTACCGGATTATCGGAACGCACAATTATTGATAATCTAATACGGTCTGCTAAAAATAGTAAAAAGACTGTGTCTGAAGATAATCAGACTGCTTAAAACTAATGCTAAGTATCATGAAGTATCGAAGTTAATCGCCCCCTCTTTTTGGGAAGCAATTAACTTACGCCACTTTCATAGCAGAGGTCAGTATCAAAATTAGTTGCCCTTAAGGGCAACTAATTTTGATACTGACCGGTAGTATAGGGTAAATATGCGTATAAAAAAAATTTTAAAGTACTCCGGTATTTTTAACTTAGATGAGTTTGTCTTGGACTACCAAGTCAGATTTAAAATATGTTGCGGGTGATTTAATATTTACAAGTTTTGTTGATACACTCAGTATTAAATCAACTATTGTTATAAATATACCCGGTTTTACATATTCTAACGACTTACACACACTTAATATAAAATTCGTTGTAAACCAGGCCTCCATGAAAACCGATATTAGTTTTAATACACAGATTGAGAATGAATATATGGATAATCTAAATTTATTCTTTACAATTAACGATATATTAATTTCAAAAAATAATTTAATGACTGGACTACCATATAATATTGAAGATATAGATATTAACATTATTGAAAAAAAATCACGGAATACATTATACACACTTTCTTCTAATAAAATATTAAATTTTACTACTGCCGCCGCATCTTGTTTGTTGAAAGGTACAAAAATTAATACAAATAATGGCTGGTTACCTATTGAAGATTTAATTGAAGGTGATTATGTATTAAATCAACACGATGAACCTGTTGAAATTGTTAAAAAAAAGAGTTGGCGTATAAAATGGGGTTCTAAAGATTTTGCTAACGCGGTATATAAGATTCAACCAGGATTATGTGGTGCTGTAGAAACTGTATATATATCATCTTATCATAAAATTCTTATAGGAGGCCATTTATCTGAAGCATATACACTGGGGTTACCTCTTGCTACAAAACATGAAATATGTATGGGGGATTATTATGTTCTATATAATATACAACTCAAAAATCATAGAAAAAACCATTTTATGGTAAATGGTATGTGTTTGGTTGAGAGTTGGGACGGGAGTGAAAATGGTCTGGTTCTTTCAACTTCAGAAACGTATATTGTACCCAAAAGCACTCTTCTAATACAGACTTAGTTCATACTAATTACCATGCGTTTTTTCCACGAACGTGCTTTCAAATCTACATGATAATAAATATTGATCTGTTTTCCTATATAAATATCAAATACTGTTTTTTCATCTTTTGTTATAACCGTATTTTTTTCTGAACCATTTTTATACTTTAATTTTATAATTTGCTTCCAATGTGGTACATAAATAGATAACTTTGAAATATTGTCGTCGCAAGGTGTAATGAGAATAATTTTTGCCGGTAAAAGAGGGATCGGATTCTTTAAAGCCTTTATAAATGTGTAATCACGATCATGTTGTTTATTTGCCTTCGCTATTTTATTTAATGATATAATTAAATCATTCGTATTATTAAATTCTGGTTTTAATGACTGTAAAATTGCTTTTAAAGCACGTTGATTAACTAAATCTGCATATCGTCGTATAGGTGATGTTATATGAGTGTATGCGTCGGCATCTAGACCCCAATGACGTGTGTTTGTTGTCAATGCATCAATATATTTTGCTGAATTATATGCTAAGAAAGCCAGTTCTGTGTCTACAGAAGTATATGTATTAAGTAGTTCTTCATTTGGCTGGTCGTGCGAACGAAGAATCCCATAACCGTGCTTTTTTAATAGTTTTGCCGCCTCTATATTGTAAAATTTCATAGCAACCTCTACCCATGTATGACTGTCTGTTGAAGGTTTATCTAAAATGGAACACATTTGTTCTAATACTGTCGTAATTGATTTATTTGTATATATTGTTTCGTACGTATATGATGTGTTTGTTATTACTGCAGATTCAAACCATCTAATGTCTTTTGGATTGGCTAAATTAAAACGAAGCGATAGCCCTGGTTTAGGTTCTGTTGACGGACTTAAAGAAAGACTACCTTCACTTAATTCGGGTGGAAACATATGTTTTGGTTGGACAGTGTCTTGATAAAATGTCTGACCAATAGATGCCGCGCGTAAATCAACAGGGTGTTCGTATGGTATAGATGCAGCTACATCCGCAATTGTAATTGTTATAAATGTTTCGTTGTTTTCTGGATTTTTCTCTATTGTTAAAACATCATCTACATCTTTACAACCAGGTGGGTCAATGTGAAAAGTGTTACCTTTAAGTTGTAGCCGATTTGTTAAAATTGGGGGTTCTGGAAAAGAACCACGATATTTTTCACATGCTTTGGGCGTATACGTCCAGAAAAGCGCCTCTTCTTCTGCTTCCAATGGAAGAAGCCGTTGGAGATGACCACGTGGAAAGGTTTCAGACCATTCATTTTCAAATCTTATTAAAGCATATCGATTGGGACTGGGTTGTTTTTCTGAGGAACCGACTATAAAAGAGGGGTATGCCTCATTAAAAGGAGTGAAAAGATATATTGGGGTATTGCGACTACTAAAACCATAGCGAACTTTTGAATTTAGTTCAAGAAGGCCGGCAATAACGTGATGATTTACACGCTTTGATAATTCGCAACCTTCTGTTGTAGGTATTACAAAATCGCCAGGCAGTGACTTGTCGGTGTTTCTTGCTCCAGAAAATTTTTTTATTGTAGTATTTGTTGATGTTTCTCTGATTTCAAAGTCTTTGTAATTTTTCGTATAGAGATAATATGGCATTTATGCTTATGTGTTTAAAAAAAATGATTCTATTCAAGTTGTGTCAATTTTTTGTTTTATCTATTGTGCTTTGCCTTTCTGCGCTCTTCTTCTTTATGCCTTTTATTAGCCTTACCTTCTTCAGTATTCCAGTCGTTTGAAGTTCGCTCTGCTTGAATATGTGCTTTTCGCACAAGTGTATTCCATTGCCCTTCTTTATCACGTCGTGTTACCCATACCCAAACTGCCCTATCTATATAATAGGGTTCATCAGATTCTTGTAGTCCGGTTTTTATTGTATTATATGCAGTTTCAATATCTGTATATTCCGGTGTTTCCAATTTATCCTCCCGTTCATATAATTTATATAATCGTTCATATGCTAATGTTATTCCTTCGGAAGATTCTGTTTGTTCTACACCTAAAATATCGTGGTAAGGCTCCATTTTTGTTTTATATTAAAAAATGGGGGTTGATTTCAATTTTATATACTATATTTAGAATGTCATTGTGCTTAGATTGTGTTTTATTTACTATAAAAGGTAAATCTGTAAAAGATAATAAATACATACCCATATTCAATATGTGGTTAAGTATGTGTTTAAAAAATGCAGGATTAAATGAGCATGATCTTTTACATATAAAAATAGACAGTGATACATATGACTATATTAAAAATGATTTGGTTTTTACAGAATTACATAAAAAGCGCACATCTCCAACAAAAATTTTATTATGCCCACCTCCTCTTACTGTACAAGATGGAATGATGATGAAATATATTGATGTTGATTATAAACAAGATATATATATGTATTGTGACATTGACATATTTATAATGAAATCGTTACATTCATTAACCAATAATATTCTAACAAACACTATCTATGTTCATCCAGAGGGATCTTTAAAAAAAGCAGATTATGGTGGCGCTTTTAGTGAAGAAGAACTGGCAAATTTGTCAACAGATTCTCAAGGATTTAGCGCGGGGAAATTTATAATACATGGTAAAAATCTATATACGGAATTAATAAAATTAATTAAAAAAATATCTTCTGAAAATTCAAAAATACATTATACCGTTGAACAGCCTTTCTTTAATAAAGGGTTATATAGCCTTGATAAAACATTATATACAGTTGATAGCAGTTTATTTAATAACCATATAGTATCGCCAAATCGTCATTATTATTCAAAGATTACAACTATATTATTAGATGCAATGGGTGTTCCAGGTGACGGGGATTTTCATTATGATAAAATTCTAAAATTTTATATATTAATATTTTCTGGATGTTTATAAATATTCATTTGTTGTTTTATATAGTACCAAATTTATTATTTTTTGACCATACTAACAGATGTCGTAAAAAAGTTAAGCGCATTGCTCCCTCTTTTTGGAGTGTAATTAACTTCAGTACTTCATGGTATCGGGAGGTTTAGACACAAGATTACCAACCAAATTATTATGACATCTGTTGCAAATACATTTCATATTATACATAAAATTGATATGACATTTTTATGAATAATATGGTTTAAATAAAAACGAAGTATTAATGTATAATGTCCCTTACAGGAGCGTCATATTTAATCAAAATTTTGGCAAACCGGGGTATTAATAGAATCTTTGGATATGGAGGGGGTGCCGTATTACCAGTTATAGATGCTATATCGCGACAAAATGATGTGAAGTTTACAATGACGCGAACAGAAGCCGGTGCCGGATTTATGGCATCCGGATATGCCAGATCCAGTCGTTCTATAGGAACAGTCATGACAACATCTGGGCCAGGGGCTCTTAATATAATGACGGCTCTACATGATTCTAAAAGTGATGGTATACCTATTTTAGCATTAACCGGTCAAGTGGCAACAACAGTCCAAGGTACAGACGCTTTTCAAGAAGCCGATGTTGTTGGAGCATCCAAACCCTGTACAAAATGGAGTACAATGATCGACGATGAAAATAAAATACATACAATTACGGATTTAGCATTTTATACAATGAAGAATGACCGCCCTGGGCCGGTATTGCTTGATTTGCCAAAAAATATTATGAGTAAAACTGTGAATGATGAACATATTAAGCCTTTAGTATTTGGAGAAAGTGTAACGAAAGGTACAATTTTGCCAAAAACAATTTCCTCTTTTATATCAGGATCAAATAGACCTCTTATTTTGGCAGGACACGGAGTTATCTCTAGCAATGCTACTACAGAATTACGGAATATTTCTATAATGTATAACATACCTGTTACTACAACTTTGCTTGGGCTAGGAGCCGTGAATGAAAGATCGCCTCTTGCTTTACAAATGTTGGGTATGCACGGCTCCTATACGGCAAATATGGCCGTTCAAAATTGCGATTTGTTAATAAATATTGGAAGTCGTTTTGACGACCGTATCATTGGTGATCCAAAACAATTTGCTAAAAATGCTGTTATAATTCATATTGACATATCGGATAAAAATATAAATAAAGTTGTTAAGGCTCATCATCATATTATAGGCGACTGTAAAACTGTATTATGTGATATTTTAAAACATAATCCTTATTACCCAGAAATACATGCTTATCTGGGTACACAAATACGCAAACCTTGGATCTATAAAATAGAGAGTTGGAAAAAGCGGAATCCGGCTTGGAATGAGGTTTGGGGTTCCAGATCAGTATTATACGGACGACAAGTAATTTCTTGTATTAATAAAATTATATGGTCAACTAATCATCCAACAAAATTTACGATTGTTGCTGATGTAGGGGCACATCAGATGTGGGCTGCGCAATATATTCAGTATGATTATCCACGGGTGAAATTCATGACTTCGGGTGGGTTAGGCTCAATGGGATTCGCCGTTCCCGCCGCTATAGGGGCAAAAATGGCGTCGGAAAAATCTGAACAAGTGATTTGTATTTGTGGCGATGGGGGTTTTACAATGAGTTTTGTTGAAATATTGACGGCTATTGAAAACAAGGTAAATGTGAAAATTATAATTATAAATAATAATTATCAATTAATGGTTAAAATGTGGCAAGATAAATTTTATGAAGGTCGACGTTTAGGAGTCAAAATGAACAATCCGCAATTTGAAGAGGTTTGTCGTGCTATGGGTTGTGCTTCAGTTTTAATTCAGGGTTCTGATGGATTAGAGGCGGCTTTACGTGACGTTTTGAATCATGAAGATGGTCCCATTGTGGCAAATGTCATAACAGATAGCGATGAGCCCGTTTTACCAATGGTATCGCCAGGAAAGGCGCTTGATGATATGATTTTAAAAGATGACAAAATACAAATAGAAGGCGATGCTCCATGTTAACTTTCACAGCAGAGGTCGTAGCGGTCAGTATCAAAATTAGTTTCCCTTAAAGGAAACTAGACCTCTGCTATGAAAGTAGCGAAAGTTAATTCCCCCTCTTTTTAGGGAAGCAATTAACTTCGGTACTTCATGGTGCAAGGCAACTAAATTCCCCACTGACCAGTACTTTTTTATGATAAATGTGTTTATTTAGTTAATAAATTCCAACTATCAATATTTGCTCCTGACCCTCCGCCAGGAGCGATCTCTGTAATTATTAAAATATATGTATTATATGATTGTGTATTAGTGGTTAATTTTTCTGTTATTTTATTTCCTGTTATAGTCCTACTTATTTGTTCATCTATTAATGTATATGTTGAACCCCCATCATTGCTCCCACCAATTGTCCAGGATTTAATGGGTGTATTTTTATTATCTTCGTAATTTCCACTTACTATATTATATGATTTAACAATAAAACTATATGGTGCCGTTATTCGTATCCATTCGCCTTTTATTATTTTATTGTTTATATTCGTTTCGGTATCCGAATTATATTTCCCAGTTTTTGTATCATAATTATTTATAGTTGTTCGTGATAACCACCCGTGAATATTACCAGGCAAAATACGTTTAAAACATAAATTGGGTCCGCTATACGCGTTATTACCATAATATAAACGACTTGCAACAACTGTATATGTACCGTTCATTAACGGATTTATTTGATTAGTAGCAACACATTTCCATGAACCTGGTTCTCTGTTATCAGCAGATAACTGTGTATTTATTGTATCTGTAAAATCGGGTATAGCATATGGTGAATGAGTAGATTTATCATCATTATTACTTACCGATATTTCAGAAAATTCTAATGTGTCCGAATTATTATCCACATTTATATCGATCTTTGCTAACTGTCCCATGTCATTTGGAGTTTGTGATTGTACTGGTGAGTCCGATGATAATTGTATTGGGTCAGAAAAATTTGGCGATTCTGATGACAATCGTTTCGGATTAGAAAAACTTCGCGATAATATTAACGGGAGAATAGGTTCGGAAAGAGTTGGTGAATGTATAGGATCGGAAAGGGTTGGTGACTGCGATGATGACTGTATAGGATCGGAAAGGGTTGGCGACTGTGATGGCGACTGTGATGGCGACTGTGATGGCGACTGTGATGGCGACTGTATAGGATCGGAAAGAGTTGGTGACTGTATAGGATATACATTATTATCTATATCCGATGATTTGCCTATTTGAACCAAATCTGGTTCTCTTTTGTTTTTATTAACATTTATATTATCTACCGTTACATAGGTTCTTCCCAATATTATAGATAAATAATGTGATTTTTCATTAGACGATCCGGTACCTCCAGAGACATTCGCGCGCAATTGTTCTTTATTGAGTACAGCCTGTTGTTGAGATATATAATTCATATAAGCAGTCTTTGCTTGTATACGTTTTATTCTATCCGACTCAGACATTGTTGGCATTCTTTAATTATAGTTCAGATTATAAATTATATTTATCGGTCAGTATCAATAAACACAACTTTTAGCATTTAATATATGTATGTATATATTAAAGAAGCATAATAAAATGGCACCGGAACTACCAATAGATTTAAAACCTTACGGAATGAATTGGTTTTTTGATCCTATAAATAAAATAATTGTTCCTAAAGACTATTTATCGCGGTTAAATAAATTTACTATAGCAAAAAAAGAAGATGGTAATCTTGTAATTGAATCAAATGTGGAAGGACATTTATACACAACAAAAGGTATATTAGGAAAGGGGACATATGGAACAGTATATTTAGCCGACCGTTCGGATGGTAAAGAAATTACTTTAAAATTAATTGAGCCTGGTGTTCCAATACCCGGCAATATTAAAGAATCGATCGTACAATTAATTGTATATGAATTAACAAAAGGATTGCGACACGAAGAAATAGGATTATTTGGACCATATGCTCCTGCTCTTTACGAAATCGGTTTTTCTGAAAATACAAGACAATTATTTATTGTATCCGAAAAAATGCGTGCTACCACTAACTCCATGTTAAAAACACGTGAGTCCAGACCCGATATGCTTAGAATAGATGTACCAAATATGTTAATACAAATAGCAACGATTCTTGAAGATTTATATGTTTTATGTAATTTTAATCATCGCGATTTGAAATCTGATAATTGTATGTATATTCGGGATGAAGCCGGTAATATGCAAATACGCCTCATAGATTTTGGTATGTCATGTCTAAAATATGGAAAGCGTGAAATAACCGGGTCTACTATTGAATTTGTACATTGTTCTCTAAAAACCCGCGATATGACACAATTATTATTTGAGTTACATCGTTTTCATAAATATTTTCCAGATGACTTAAAAAGGGTTTTGGAGGGACTTTTAACATTTAAACGTGACGGCGTGTTGTGTAAAATGTATGAAGATTGTGCCAAACAAACAAAGTGGACTAATACCTATTCGTATTTGAATAGTGACGAACCAAACCCTAATTGTAGCCCATTGGTTGTAATTAATGTTATGACCGCATATAAAAATAAGGAAGATTGGAAGGTTCATTTAGATTATGTACCAGGTAAGGAGGTTGTAAAAAATACTCTAAAAATCAAAGTGCCAAAGGGAAGATTATTAAACCCTAATACAGGCAGACTTGTTAAAGCCGATGGGAAAAAAGGAAAAGAACTACTTGTTTCTTCTAAAAAGAATAAATCAAAAGCTAAATCCATTGGACTAAAACCTTGCCCTACAAGTCAGCCTATTTTTAATCCATTTACACGAAGATGTGTTTCAAAATGTAGCCCTGGTCATAAAAGGACTAGCACATTTAAATGTGTAAAAATATAAATTTGAAATCGTATTTTCATAATGTATATAAATAAAAAAACTTTCTTATGCTAGGCTCTATTATAGGATTTTATTATACAGATACCGGCGTGTGTAATTTATATAAATGTTTCAAGCGCAATCCAGTGGATGTTTCAAATATTTATTATTATGACTTATATAAAAAACAATATTATTCTCCAAATATGAAAAATTTGGAGACGAACGGTCGCACTATGAATGGTTATAAAAAACCTGCCCATTACTGGTCGCAGTTTATTATAGATTCCCACGATTCAATGGTCAGATAATTAAACCCGTGCGGATTTTAAATGAGCGTCTAAGACCAGTCAATAATACCCTTTTTAAGAACCCTGTTATTTGAGTTAATATCAACCCAAGTCTCTTGATACGAAACTTAGCATTCAGGAAAGCGGACACAGGGGTCGTCATTAGCGATTACAGGCAGTGATGGATACTGATTTAATACACGAAGGTTATCAGGACTATACATATAAGAGGTTTTTCCATCTGATGCCGCATTTTGTAAATTATTAATAAACTCTTGAATAATTCTATCTATATGCTGTTGCTTACGCACTTCTGGAATACCTTAAAGAAACGAACAACTAAAGATTTGAGAACTCATTTTATCATATACACAAAGTATATGTGTATACTTTGTGTATATGATAAAATGCTCATTTAAAATCCGCAAGTGTCTAAACCTGACGACCGGCACTAAGGGCTTTTATTCTCCCAAATTTGGATCCACCAAAGGTTTTTCATATGATGCTAGAAACATATTAGGATAACCACTAATATCTATTATAATATATCCCATATTTATTATAAAACTAAAAAGATCTTTATTTTTATCATTTGATTCAAATAATATTTTCGGATATTGACTTTTTTGTATTGTTTCAACGGCTCCTTTTAGTGCCTCTAATTCATTGCCTTCAATATCCATTTTTATAAAACCAATATTTTCTAAATCTAAAGAATCAAGTGTCGTTATTGCTACGCTTTCTGTTTTTAAAATGTTTGTTGTGGCGTGTAAACTAGATCCGCCACCATCATTGCTTATTATTTTTAATGTTTGCACGCCTTTTTGTTCTTCGGATCCAAGTCCAAAATTATGACAAAAAGCATTATTAATATTTGATAATGCTACACTTCCACATAATGAATAATATGTCATTCTTTGAGGTTCAAAACTATGTACAGTTTTACAATATTTTGCTAATGAAATAGTATATGTGCCTGAATGCGCGCCTATATCAAGAAAAGTTTTATCAGTATGGCAAAACTGCCTACACCACTTTATTAAACTCTCCTCAAAAAGTCCATTCATTGCATAATAATTCAAATATGTATGTGGTAAAATATATGTATGAGGTTTATTGAGTACTATAATTTGATCCTCCTCTTCATCCGATTTTGTTAATATAATGTATTTTGTGGACATTTTATATTATAATATAATATAATACTTAAGTCTTTATATGTATTATACCATGAACTACCGAAGTTAATTATTCCCCAAAAGGAGGAGGAGCAATTAATTTTGGCTATTTTCATAGCAGATGTCGTTCAATTTTAGTTGCCTTTAAAGGCAACTAAAATTGAACCTGACCGCTATACCGGTCAGTACAAAAGTTAAGCACATTTTGATGCGCTTAACTTTTTACGTGTTCTATTGGTCAAGTATGATCAAAGTTTAAAGTATATTCCTTAATAGGTTGTACTTAACTGCAATATTTGACACTAACAGATTGTTATTCTAAAGCAATGACAGTTGCCGAATCTGAAAGTGGGAGTGGGGGAGATGAAGATGGTGGTGGAGGTGTAGGAGATGAAGATGGTGGTGGGGGCGGAGGTGTAGGCGATTGTGTTTCTGTTTGTGTTGTAGGCGGTAGTAATTCTTGTTCTAAATCTTGCTCAGTCTCTTCAATTTCAATATGCGGTATTTCATTATTTATTATTAATGATCTTTCTTTCATATATGTATTGTAATAGTCTATTGCGTTTCTAACCGCTTGATCCATATTAAAATACTTATAACTTGCTAATCTGCCCACAAAATGTACTCCTTTTGCCTCTTTCGCAAGTTCGCTGTATTTTGTATATAAATCGCGATTAGTCTTTGTAGGTACGGGGTAATATGGTTCACCATTGTCTGTGGTTGTTTCCTTTGCTATTATTGTCCAGTCACTTTTTTGATTCAGAAAATGCTTATATTCCACACATCGTGTAGAATCTATTAGTGAAGATGGATAATTTACAACCGAATTAGGTTGATAATATCCGCTATTCTTCAATCGCGACCATTCAAAATTAATGGAACGATATTCTAAAATGGGAAGTCCAGAATCCTTAAAATAAACATCTATTGGCCCTGTGAAAACTAACTCTGACCAACACTTTTCCATTTCCGGATTCCATGATGTATTTAATTGGACGGTTATTTTAGGATGATCTAACATATTTTTAACGATTGACGTATAACCGTCTGTTGGAAGAGCCTGATACCGGTCGCTAAAATATCGCTCATCAAAATTTGGACGGACTGGAATACGCTCCAAAACGGACGGTTCTAGTTCGCTTGGTTCCTTTGCCCATTGTTTCACAGTATAATTTTTAAACAGTTTTTCATACAACCTGGGTCCAACACGATTAAGAGCAATCTCTTCACTATTTTGTGGCGTTTCATATTTGGTCGTCTCTGTTTTCAACCATTCTGCCATTTCCGTTTCATCCCTTATGTGTGTATTTAGAAGTGTATTTACTGTAATGATATTGACGGGAACGGGAACAAGTGTGTTATCGCATTCCGCTATTACTTTATGTGTCCATGGAGTCCATTTTCCGAATCTATTTACAAAATTCCAAACTTCCGTATCATTTGTATGAAAGAGATGTGCGCCATAACGACTTATGCGAATACCCGTTTGAGAATCTATTTCGTCATATACGTTACCCGCAAGATGTTCACGTTTATCTATAACAAGAACTGATACACCGTCTTCTGCTGCCAACCGTGCTATTGTGGCACCTGACAGACCGGCTCCTACAATCATTAAGTCATATTGTGTCATTGTTATATATAATGATTTTATTTTTAAATGGGTTGAAATAATACCGGATATTATGTTATCTATTTACCGAAAAAAATGATGGTCATACTGACCGCTACATTTATTAGCGCATATATACGAAAAAATGATTTTCAAATTTATTTTTTTATGAATAAAATCAAATGACCAACCCTGTATCAATAAATTATTATGATATGATTGTAGGTTTTATAATATATAATTGCTACCCATATTTATCTGAAATTATTTTATATTCACTACAACTTTTAGGATTTCGTAGTTTTATTATATTTGGTGATAAAGAAAAATATAAAACTATTATAAAACGACTTGAAAAGGATACTTGGAGTACTAGTTTTATTTATAGAGGTGGAAAGGAACTCCCCATGGGATATTTTCTTGGAAAACAATGTGTAGGTTATTATTGTCGTGATTCTAGATATATAGATGACGAAAAAATACATATTATAACTACTAACGAATTTTACACATCATTGTGTAAAGATGATATAAAACTTCACAGTGATATATCTGGAAATAAACAACATGAAATCGATTTCCTTATTGACAAAGAAAATAAACAAAATAAACAAGATAAAATAAAAATATTTATACGTAGTGGTACATATAAAAGTTTCTATTATATATCTTTATTTCTAAATGTATCGCATATAAATCCTACTAATGAACAACAACAAATTGTTGATGATATAATTCGTATTTATAAAAAAAAGGAGAGAGTGGCTACATTTATCCATGGAGTTTCAGGCGCCGGTAAAAGCACTATCGGATATATGGTTGCTAAAGAATTGAATGGAAATTTCTGTCATACATTTAATCCCACAGATCCAGGAGATAACTTTTGCCATCTAATCCATGAAACACAGGATGGTGATAATGAAGATGTGCCTTTAATTATTGTATTGGAAGAGGTAAATCAACTTATTAAATCTATTCACAGTAAAACTTTACAAAAACATAATGAAATACCCATTTCTGTGTATGATAAAACAACATGGTGCAATTTTCTAGACGATATGATATTATATAATAAAATAATACTAATACTTACAAGTAATGAAAACAAAGATACAATTGACGCAATGGATATTGCATATTTGCGATCTAGACGTATAGATTCTATTTATAGTATGATGACTCCTTTGGAACTACCAGATTAAGTTGTTTTGATACCATGAAATACCGAAGTTAATTGCCCCTCTTTTTGGGAGTACTTCATGGTAGTTGCCTTTCAAGGCAACTAATTACGATAGTGACCGGTATTTATTTAAGAATGAGCCAACAATGAGTCTGTTATACTTTCTGGATCATAATCCCATTCGTCATATACGAATTTTTTCTTATATGAATTAACTATATCACAATAAATGATGCGTTGTTCCTTCGTAAAACTATATTTGTTCGAAATTGTACAAAGGGTTTTAAAATTATACTTTGCATACCAGTGAAAAAAATTACTATTTGTGAGTTCCAATGATTCACGTAGTTGAATTAGTAAATTATCTGTTGTTGCAGATAACATTTATTTTTGTAATTATTTTAATTTTATATTAATGAAATATAAATATTCAGATTTTTGTTTTACCGGTCATTATCAAATTTAGTTGACTTTAAGGCAACTAAATTTGAACGACCTCTGCTATGAAAGTACCGAAAGTTAATTGCTCCTCCTCTTTTTTGGAGAGTAATTAACTTAGGTACTTTATGGTATAATGTTATTTTTGCTCCTGAAATTTAGTATATTTTGTCTTCTGGACTAATTAAATTAATATCAACGCAAAAGAGGTGGAAACCATAAAACTCATTCCTCTAAATTGTATTATAGCACATACTTTTACACCCTTGAAGATTTAAAATGGGACAAAACCATAAAAAACTTCCAAGGTCGGACACAGCAAATTCCATGTAAATTTATATTAGGTTGTCTTGTTTCATTTTAAATCTTCACCGGTATAAGCCGGGTTTTAGACCCGTGGGCATTTCAAACGGGCACTGTCTGAAAGAAATCGTGCCCGTTTGAAATGACCTACAGGTAACAATAGCCCGAATGAAATGACCCGCAGTTTAAGTGAAGCAATGGCTAATAACCGACAAATTTAAATATGTATGGGTTTAATACTTGAAAATGCCAAGTTAACCTATACAAACGAATTTGTTCATCAATGCTTTACACCTTTTAACATTTAAAATGCCGATTGATTTATAAATAAAGAATCAAATTCTGAAAAACCATTTAATGTTAAGTCGGGAAAATTATTGTGAAATTTATTACTTGAAGTATACTTAAAATTATAATTAGTTAAATAATCATTTATTTCTTTGAATGTATCACCATTAGTATATGTAGACATTATACTACATTCAGTTATTATATATTTAACTTTATGTAAATGATTTCCTAAACTTTTTATCGCATTTAATTCATAACCTTGTAAATCAATACATAATAAATCAATATTTTCAATGTAATTTTCATCAATAAAAGTATCTAATCTTATACCATCTACAATAATTTCTTTTTGAGGATTTTCTCTATTATAATCAGGGTCATCTTTATTTCTAACTGAAAAGTCAATTTTTAACATAGATGAAGCACCCATATTGTTATATTTTTGTAAATCAAATGGATAAAATGTTACCTTACCATTATTAATTGATACTGCTTTATCAACTAAAATTAGTCTTTTCTTTTGTATTTCATCTAACTTATGTATATTATTATGACATTCAATTAAGCAATCTGGGTTACACTCAAAAGCATACGCTTTACTGTCTTTAAAATAATCTAATAATTTAATTGCGTCAATTAAATCACGACTACCCAATTCAAATATCGTTTTTATTTTATTACGATCAATTAAATTAAAAAAATCACAATATGACATTTATATAATATATATAAAAAAAATAAAATTAAACGAATAATCGGCGTTTTAGACCGCCGAACATTTCAAACCGGCACTCCGGGTAAAGAATTCGGGGGCAAAAATTTCTAACAGTGCCCGTTTCAAATGTTCATTGGTCTAAATGAAAAAAGTTTAAAAAAATGAAAAAAAACCACCCTTGGAACCGGTCTTAGACTTGACTGACTTGGACTTGGACTTGGACTTGGACTTGGACTTGGACTTTATGGGGGAGAGTGCCTTGGCGGCGCGGGCGGCTCTTGCCTTTACCAATGCAGCCTCACGCCTCTTCTGCGTAAGGGCGGTTGCAGAACGAGTCCGAGGAACGTGCTTCTTTGCTGCTCTTTTGAGAGTTGCTGCGCGTACACCGTTCATTTTATATTAATAACTTATATTTTTTTAACGCAAAAATAAACATTTATTTATAATTTGCGTAGATACAATATATTTTCAACATAATTTGTAGCCTCTTTGAGTATTGCCTGATCTTCGGGTAGCATTATCTTTGCTGCCGATAGACATACAGGCAAACAAAAAGCCCATGTTCCGGGTTTCTTTAGATCTATATTTCCTGACACTGCAGACACAACTACATCTATTGTTGTTGATACCGCTTTAAATAACTGGTCTTCAAATGCTTGTTTTACTTCTGGGGTTGCATTTGTAAATCCGGGCAATGAATCTACACCACCAGAAGCATCCAATGCCTTTTTAAGAATGTGCATCAATAAGGCCTTTTTGTCCGAACCAGAAAGACTTACTATTTTTTGTAGTTTTTGCGCTAAATCGGTGGCAATATTAATAACTTCGCCTGAATCTAGTTTACCGTCACTCTTCGCCTTTATAAATGCCTGACATGTTTCTGTTACAATTGTTTCAAGTGTACCCGACATTTATATATTAATATATAATGTTTTTTGTACCGGTTAATATCAAATTTAGTCGCCTTTAAGGGCAACTAAATTTGATACTGACCGGTACATTTCTAATAAAATTGATATATTACTTTTATACTAATTAAGTATAAAATGAACAATTCAGAAATGACTTATGAACAACTGTGGCTTATGAAAAATGGGTTTCTAATGTGTCGTGATGGCACCCTTATTCGTTGGACACCTACTTTTGAACAACCACCTATTGAAAATATTATGGCGAAATGTATTCTTCATGAAAAAGAAGTTGATATTGATCTAACAAAATTGAAAATATCCAATGACATTCAGAGTAGTTCAAGAAAATGAATATATTCTTCTTACATACAAATCCGCGAAAATGTGCCAGATGGCACTGCGATAAACATGTCGTTAAAATGCTATTAGAAACGTGTCAATTATTATATACTTGTCATTGGATTATTGATGGAAATGTACATAACGCTCCTTATAAAAAGGGGACTACAAATCGTGGATATAAAAAGTCTCATTGGAATCATCCTTGTTCTAAATGGATAAGAACCAGTGCCTTTTGTTATAGATGGCTTAGTACACTTGGTATAGAACTGTTGCGGGAATATGAATATCGTTATCCTGGTAAAATACACGCTTGCGCAACACACATATTTTGGCTTCATCAGAATTGTCCAAAAAAATTAGTTGATAACGGTTGGATTGAACCAGCCATGGCTATGCCCGATAATTTTAAAAATGGAGATCCCGTTTCTTCATATAGACGATATTATATTGGAGCCAAAAAAGATATACTTATATACACTAAACGACATAAACCACATTGGTTAGAAAAAAATCTTACCGGTCAGTATCAAATTTAGTTACCCTTAAAGGCAACTAAATTTGAACGACCTCTGCTATGAAAGTAGCCGAAGTTAAATGCTCCCCATCTTTTTGGGGAGCATTTAACTTCGGTACTTCATGATATAAAATTAATTATTTGTATAAATCCAACAGTCCTTTTATTTTGGCGATGATGGATTTGAATTACTGATCTTTTTTCTTTTTGTGGGTTGAGAGTTGAAAAGATCAAAAACCAATGCTCTTGGCGAACCACCCCCTTTTTCATATTCGCTCATATCTATTTCAATAATATCTTTTTTAGTTATATCGTTGAGAATCTTTTTAACGGAGTTACTTAAACAGTGACTTATAATTCTATCTTCTAATACAATAGAACTCAAACAAAAAGGATCATCTACATCTATTACTCTAATGTTACCATGTCCTAATGTTTCTTGTAATACTAATAAATCTTTAATTCTTATTGAATTTTTATGTATTATACACTCTGTTTGCGAAAAATCCATCATTGCCATTTGTAAATGAAATAATTCGTGTCGCTTTAATTTTACAGGGATTATGATAGGAGGTAAAATATCGTACATTTTATAGATGGCATATATTAAATTTTGTAAAATAGCCACCGATTCTTTCGTTGAACGATAACCATGTCCTACAACTAGCACTGTTCCATTGTGAAACCATTTCACTTCTACCTGACCTTCAAATGGTGCCATCTCATTTCCTGGAAAATCAATTGTTTTTACTCTAAGTTCATTAAAAATTTGTTTTTTATAAATAATTTCGTCGCGTCGTTGTGAAAATTTCATCCAAGGGAGGATTACAACCGGTTCAGGTAATCTTGGAAGGCTTAAACCTGCGCTAGCCATAAAAACTAAATCTGGTACATCTGTGTTTTTTTTCACTGTAAATTCTAATAGTTTAGGGAGTTGCCGAATTACATTTTTATGTTGCTCAAATGCTTCATTGCGATCGATTTTAACACCTTTTTTTCCAAAAGGGTGTTGATCTAATAAGTTGTTTGAAATACCGAAAGTTGTTGGTTTTATAACGATGTGATACATCAGTATTTACAGATACTGATGTATTTTATTAAATTTTCTTTATATTATTTTCTTAGGGTTGTTATCCAGGTTTTTCCTGTGTCACATGTTGTCAATAAAATAAGCACAGGTGAGATACCTGTTATGTCGTTCGTATATATATCATTATTGTTACATTTTATTGTTATTGTAGTTGGATTTATACTGGCGGGGTATATAAATAAAGATACATTACAAATTTTATTTTCTGGAATATTTTCCAAATTAATATTATTATTTCCAGATAAATCAATGCGGATATTTTCAAATAATGTACAATCTATTATTGATGGATTTATAATAATACTTTTAATAGGAGTGTTTTGAGATATAATAGATGTATTGCGCGATTTAATTGCATAACATTTCAATAAAAGATTATTGCCTGTTGAACTTGTTACCCATGTTTTATTATTTAAACTAAAGGCTAACACAGGTTTTCCCTCTCCACCAACAATCCATAAAGAACCATTCCATGTTATTGATGTACAATATATATCGTTGAAAATAGAATTTGCGAATTTTGACCAATATATACCATCATAACTATACACAAGGCCTTTTGTTGCACCAATCCACATATTACCATTCCATGCAACTGCTTCCCATTTTGTAGAAAACGGATTTGTAATAGGTTGCCATGTTATTCCGTCCGAACTCATTGCCAGAGATGTTCCGACTGCTAACCACATAAGTCCGTTCCATACAACAGAATTACATCTTCCAGTGTTACCAAATATTGCGTTTCCTGTTAAAGATGGATACCATTTTATACCATTATAACTATAAATAAGTTGATTTTTACCCATACCACCTGCTATCCATATTGTCCCATTCCATGATAAACAATAACATACAGATATTGGTACGTCTGTTGTTGATTCAAATAATGAATTTTCTTGTTTAAACCAGTGAATTCCATCTATACTTGTGACAATGGTATCTGAACCTTGACCACCGGCAATCCACAGGGAATCTCCATAACATATAGCATTACAACACCCTATTTGCCCAGATATGTCCTGAAAAACTGAGTTACTGGATTCTGAAGCAATCCATGTCATTCCGTCGTTACTATACGCTAGTCTATTTTTACCATGACCGGATGCTACCCATAATAGGCCGTTCCAATTAATAGAATCACAATATTCTGTAAAAATATCATTCGAACTCAATGCTTGTTTCCAATAGATTCCGTCTGTACTATATACGATTGGAGAACCGTTTAATGTTTTAGAACCGACGGCAACAGTGAATTCTCCTCCTATGCTCATAGAGCCTTTTTTCCCTTTTGGGCCTATCGGACCATCTGGGCCTCTTATTCCAGTTGGACCTATATCTCCTTTTGTACCTTTTATTCCTTGGGGTCCTTGTGGTCCGGTATGTCCCATTTCCCCTTTTTGACCCTTTACTCCCTGAGGACCTTGAATTCCTTGAATACCTTGGATACCCTGCTGACCCATTTCACCCTTTGCCCCTCTTAACCCGATTTCACCTGGTGACCCTTGAAGGCCATCGTCACCTTTTAAACCTCTTAACCCTCTTTCTCCAGGTGGACCAGGCTCCCCTTTTGGTCCTTGTGGCCCAATATCTCCAGGTGGCCCCTGATCCCCTTTTGGTCCCATTTCTCCAGGTGGCCCAATATGCCCGATATCTCCTTTAGAACCCTGAATGCCTTTTTCTCCATCGACACCTTGAATTCCTTGTTGTCCCTGAATTCCTTGTGGCCCTATCTCTCCTTTTTGACCTTGTGGCCCACGTTCTCCTTTTTGTCCCTGTTCCCCCCTATATCCTCTTTCCCCTGTTGGCCCGGTATTTCCCTGGATTCCTTGAGTGCCGGTAGGGCCGGTGACACCTTTTTTCCCTGTGGGACCATGTTCTCCGGTTGAACCTTGTTCCCCTTTTAGTCCCGTTGGACCCTGTTCTCCGGTTGAACCTTGTTCCCCTTTTGATCCTTCTGCTCCCGTTAGTCCTTGTTCTCCTTTTAGTCCCGTTGGTCCTTGTTCCCCTTTTGATCCTGTTGAACCTTGTTCTCCTTTTGATCCTTCTGCTCCCGTTGGTCCTTGTTCCCCTTTTGATCCTTCTGCTCCCGTTAGTCCTTGTTCTCCTTTTAGTCCCGTTGGTCCTTGTTCCCCTTTTGATCCTGTTGAACCTTGTTCTCCTTTTGATCCT
>Ga0209617_10000013_pt1 | contig 56009 bp, 44 predicted proteins | sample LakEriepJuly2011_2_FD_187459 | JGI IMG/M metagenome (GOLD analysis project Ga0209617, IMG submission 187459) | Freshwater microbial communities from dead zone in Lake Erie, Canada - CCB epilimnion July 2011 (SPAdes) (version 2) | ecosystem: Environmental > Aquatic > Freshwater > Lentic >...
AGCCCACCCAGCCACAGCCCGCAGGGCAGCCGCTGGCACCTCGCCTGAGCCTGCACGCGGGGGGGCCGGCCGAGGCCGCCTTGCGCCAGTCGCTGGCCTGGCAGCCAGAGCAAGATGCAGACGGAGCGCGCTGCGGCCTGGTGCAGCTCTATGCCACCGACATGCGGCGCACGCGCGTGCAGTTGACCGTTGGCACAGGCACCTTGCACGAAGGCGTGGTGGAGCTGGCACTGGACGAAGGCGCCATCCTGGCTGGCACTGGCGCAGCCCAGCGCAGCGTGCCGGTGCGCGAACTGGAGATCGAACTCATCCATGGCCACCCACAGGCCGTCATCGACGCGGGGCGCGATTGGGTGCAGCGCTTCGGCCTGTGGCTGGACACCCAGACCAAGGCCCACCGCGGCGACCGTCTGGCGCGGTGGGCCGTCGATGGCGATGCCGCTGCCATGCAGCCTGAATCTTTCTCGCCCCGCCCTGCCCGCCTGCCGGCCAACGACCTGGCCTCGCTCAGCGCCGAAGCCGCCTGGCGCGCCGGCGTGGAGGCCTGCCTGGCCCACATCACCGCGCACATGAGCGAGCTGGCCAGCCTGCCTGAGGATGATCTGTCCGCCGCCGCGCCGGTGGCCTACCAGTGGCGCCGCGGCTTGCGCCGCCTGCGCGCCCTGGGACGCTTCGTGGCCGACACCCAGACCCACGGCACGCCGCTGAACCTCTCGCCCGTGCCCCACCTGGCCCTGCAAGCCGCATGCGCACATGCCGCGGTGCTGGCTCGGCAGCTCGGCCATTGGCGAGACCAGGAAGCGCTGACCTGGATCCCGCGCAAGCTGCAGAAGCTGGGCCTGCCTGCCCTGCCCGTGCCCACCTTGCCCGCGCCAGATGGCTGTCCGGCCTCGCCCGTGGCCGCAGCCCGCAGTTTCCTGGCCACCGAGCTGTGCCTGCAGGTGCTGACCGCCCTGCTGGCCGAAGGCACGGACACGGCCCGTGCGCCATCGGCCACGTCACCTGGCCAACCACCGTCAGGGCGACAGGGCGAAGTGCTGAGCGCACAGGCCTGGCTGTCGGCAGGCTTGCACCGATGGCACGGACACTGCGCCCGCACGGCCCGCCGCTTTGGCGATTTGGGGCCGCGCGCGACCCACCGCCTGCGTCGCCGTGCCCGCCAGTTGCGGGATGTGCGAGACCTCTACGCGCCGCTCTTCGCCCCGCTCTTGGCCTCGCTCTCGCCACGGGACGAGGCCGCGCACGCCCAGGCCCTGGCCAAAGCCCTGGACGCCCTGGGCACCCTGCAGGACGAAACTGTGGCCCTGGCGCGCTACCAGTCCGTGCTGGCCGAGGACATCCGCGCGCAAGCCGCCTGCGCCTGGCTGCTGGGCCGCCGCAAAACCTCGCGCAAGAAGGCGCAGCGGGCATTGCACCGCTGGCGCCAGCAGAAGTCGCCTTGGTGAATCAGCGGATGCGCATGCCCGGCTGAGCACCGACCAAGGGCTCCAGCACGTAGATGCCGGGCGTGCCCTTTTCATCGGCATGTGAGGCCGCCAACACCATGCCTTCGCTGATGCCGAACTTCATCTTGCGCGGCGCCAGGTTGGCCACCATCACGGTGTGTTTGCCGATCAGGTCTTCGGGCTTGTAAGCTTCCTTGATGCCGCTGAAGACGTTGCGCGTGCGGCCTTCGCCCACATCGAGTGTCAGGCGCAGCAGCTTGGTGCTGCCTTCGACGTGCTCGGCGTTGACGATCTTGGCGACGCGCAGGTCGATCTTGGTGAAATCGTCGATCGTGATGGTCTCTGAGATGTCTTCACCACCGGGCTTGACTGTTTCGACCACCGGCGCAGGTGGCGCTTCGAACAGCGCGTCCAGCATCTTCGGGTCCACGCGCTGCATCAGGTGCTGGTAGCTGCCGATGGTGTGGGCGCCCAGCAGCACATCGGCATCGCCAAAGGTCAAAGGCGCGGTCTGCAGGAAGGCCTCGACGTTGGCCACCAGGGCCGGCAGCACCGGCTTGAGGTAGATGCTCAGCAGGCGGAAGGCCTCGATGCAGACGGTGCAAACCTCTTGCAAGCGGGCGTCCTGGCCTTCGAGCTTGGCCAGCTCCCAGGGCTTGTTGGCGTCCACGTACTCGTTGACACGGTCCGCCAGCAGCATGATCTCGCGCAGCACCTTGCCGAGCTCGCGGGCCTCGTACAGCTCGGAGATGCCCGTGCGGCCTGCCTGCAGCGTGCTCAGCAAAGCACGGCCATCGTCGCCCAGGGTGGCGGTCAGCTGGCCCCCAAAGCGCTTGGCGATGAAGCCCGCGGCCCGGCTGGCGATGTTGATGTACTTGCCCACCAGGTCGCTGTTGACGCGGGCGGTGAAGTCGTCGCGGTTGAAGTCCACGTCTTCCACGTTCGCGTTGAGCTTGGCCGCGATGTAGTAGCGCAGCCATTCGGGGTTCATGCCGATGCTCAGGTACTTCAGCGGGTCCAGGCCCGTGCCGCGGCTCTTGGACATCTTCTCGCCGTTGTTGACGGTCATGAAGCCATGCACGTTCACCTGGTTTGGCAGCTTGCGGCCGCTGAACTTCAGCATCGCAGGCCAGAACAGGGTGTGGAAGTAGGTGATGTCCTTGCCGATGAAGTGCACCTGCTCCACGGCCGGGTCGGCCATGAAGTCTTCGAAGCTGCGGGCTTCACCGTACTTGGCCAAGGGGCCGCCGGCCGCGAAGTAGGACTTCAGCGAGGCCAGGTAGCCAATGGGCGCGTCCAGCCAGACGTAGAAATACTTGCCCGGAGCATCAGGGATCTCGATGCCGAAGTAAGGCGCATCGCGGCTGATGTCCCAGTCGCCCAGGCCGCCTTCGCCGTTCTCGTCTTTGGTGAACCACTCCTTGATCTTCTTGGCGACACCGGCCTGCAGCTTGCCGTCTTGCGTCCAGCCCTCCAGGAACTCGAAGCAGCGCGGGTCGGAGAGCTTGAAGAAGTGGTGGTCAGAGGTTTTCAGCACCGGCGTGGCACCGCTCAGCGCCGAGTACGGGTTCTTCAACTCCGTGGGCGCGTACACCGCGCCGCACACCTCGCACGAATCGCCGTACTGGTCTTTCGCGCCGCACTTGGGGCACTCGCCCTTCACAAACCGGTCGGCCAGGAACATGCCCTTCTCGGGGTCGAACATCTGCTCGACCGGGCGCACCGTGATCAGGCCCTCGGCCTTGAGCGCCCGGTAGATGGCCTGCGCCAGCTCGTGGTTCTCGGGACTGTCGGTGCTCGACCAGTGGTCGAAGCTGATGTGGAAGCCATCCAGATACGGTTTGCGGCCCGCGGCGATGTCGGCCACGAACTGCTGCGGCGTCTTGCCCACCTTCTGCGCCGCGATCATGATGGGCGCGCCGTGGGCGTCGTCGGCACCCACAAAGTGCACCTGATGCCCCTGCATGCGCTGAAAACGCACCCAGATGTCGGCCTGGATGTACTCCATGATGTGGCCGATGTGGAAGTGGCCATTGGCGTAGGGCAGCGCGGTGGTGACGAAAAGCTGGCGGGGCATGGTGTGGGGAATCCGGGAGATGGCCGCAGGGCAAACCGCGATTTTAGGCTGGCAGCGCTCGCGCCACACGCCTTTGGGGGGCATCGGGGCCGGCCCTGTCGTGCGCCGGGACGTTCCCGGCTAGACTGAACGGTTACAAAGACGCACATCCCCGGCGCTGCACCATGAGACGCCCTGCCTCGCGACGCCCCACCCTTTGCCGTACCGCATGACCTCCGCCACGCCCTCCTCCGCTGCCGCCCAGATTGCCCAGAACGCCCTGAGTGCGGTGCTGGACCCGCTCACCGGCAAAGACTGGGTGTCGACGCGCCAGCTCAAAAGCCTGTCGGTGGCCGACGGCGTGGCGCAGGTGGACATCGCCCTGGGCTACCCAGCGCGGTCGCAGTGGCCCGCCTACACGGCCCTGGTGCAATCGGCCCTGCAAGGCCTGGACGGCATCGAGCGCGTCGAAGTGAATTGGTCCACCCAGGTCGTCACGCACCAGGCCATGCGCGGCCAGGCCTTGCTGCCGGGCGTGAAGAACATCGTGGCCGTGGCCTCTGGCAAAGGCGGCGTCGGCAAGAGCACCACCGCCGTCAACCTGGCCCTGGCCCTGGCGGCTGAAGGCGCCACGGTGGGCATGCTCGACGCGGACATCTACGGCCCCAGCCAGCCGATGATGATGGGTGTGAGCGGCAAGCCCGACAGCCCGGACGGCAAGACGATCACCCCGCCGGTCAACCATGGCCTGCAAATGATGTCGATCGGCCTGCTGATCGATGGTGAGGCGCCCGCCATCTGGCGTGGCCCCATGGCCACCCAGGCCTTCGACCAGATGCTGCGCCTGAGCAACTGGGGCGCCCCAGGCGCACCGCTCGACTACCTCATCGTGGACCTGCCCCCCGGTACCGGCGACGTGCACCTGAGCATCAGCCAGCGTGCCCCACTGACGGCCGCCATCATCGTCACCACGCCGCAAGACATCGCCCTGCTGGACGCCAAAAAGGGCCTGCAGATGTTCGAGAAGGTCAGCGTGCCGGTGCTGGGCATCGTCGAAAACATGGCCACCTACCACTGCCCGAACTGTGGCCACGAGGCGCACATCTTTGGCCAGCATGGCGGTGAGCGCTTGTCCGAAGCCTGCGGCGTGCCGCTGCTGGGCTCGATGCCGCTGGACCTGGGCATCCGCGAACAGGCCGACAGTGGCCGCCCCACCCTGGTGGCAGCCCCCGACAGCGCCGTGGCCGGCCTGTACCGCGAGATGGCCCGCAAGCTGGCCGCTGGCCTGGCGCAACTGCCCAAGGATTACAGCGGCAAGATGCCCGGCGTGTCCGTGCAGTCCAAGCCCCAGACCGACTGAGCGCGCACCCTCGCCTGCCATCGTCGACTGCCGTCCTCGCCTGCCGCCCTCGCAACACCATGGCTCCCAACTCCTTGCTGCACACCGACGACGCCTGGTTCGACCTCGTGCCCATGGCACTGATCGAATTCAACGAGCACGGTCGGGTGCTGCGCAGCAACTCGGCCCTCAGCGCATTGCTGGGCTACGCCACGCCGGCCGGCAGCAGGCTGTCGGACTGCCCGCAGGCCCTTCAGCGCCTGTGCAGCTGGGACGCACCGCTGACCTTGCTGGCACTGGGCCCGGAAGATGGCCCCCTGCAAAGCCAGGTGCCCCAGGCCCGCTCAGGCCAGGCACCGGCCACACTGCGCAGCCAGATCTGGACCCACGCCCAGGTCAACCCCGAACAGGCCCGCCGCTTCCTGTGCGCCATCCGCGAGAGCCTGGACGCCCCTTCGGCCTTCGGCGCGCGCGGCATCACCTCGGACGCCGACGCCGCGCCCGTGCCCGACCAGGCCCAGCTGCTGCACGAGCTGTCCACCATTTTGGAGAGCACGCCCTCCGGCATCGCCTACCTGCGTGACGACATCATGGTGCGCTGCAACCGCCGCTTCGAGCGCATGCTCGGGCTGTCGTCAGGCAGCATGGTCGGCCAGAAGCTCTCCGAGTTGCTGGCCCTGGACCCGCGCATCGACCGCGCTGTCACCGAATCGGCGGTGCAAGTCCAACGAAACGGCCAGTTCGAAACCGAGCTCGAAATCGTCCTGCCTGGTCACACCACACGCTGGTACGCCCTGTCGGTGCGGCGCATCGGAACCTCGGTGGACCCGCTCGAAGTCATCGCAGTGCTCTCGGACATCACCCGCATCCGTGCCCAGCAGGTCGAACTTGACGCCCTCGGCCGCGACCGCAACCTGATGTTCTCCCTGTCGGGCGTGGGCATCGCCTTCGTTCGCGATGGTCACATCCAGAGTGCCAACCCTGCGCTGTCGGACCTGATCGGTGAATCAGACACAGACCTCACCGGCCGCGACCTGAGCACGTTGTACGCCAGCGAGGTGGACCTCAACACCGACGCCGACGTCAACAGCGTGCTGCGTAGCCTGGGCCACTGGCAGGGCGAGCGGGCCCTGCGCGTCACACGCACCGGCCTGCCCCTGTGGGCCGAGGTCGCGATGCGCCTTGTCAACCCCTTGCGTCCGGAGGAAGGCTTCATCGCCTCCTTCGTGAACGTCGATGACCGCCACCGCGCCGAGTGGAACCTGACACTGCAGGCCGACCGCACCCGCGCCATCCTCGATTCGGTCTTCGTCGGCATCGTCACCATCGACGTGCACGGCATCGCCTGGATGAACCGCTCCGCGCGGCGCATGTTCGCCGGCGATCTGGCCGATTTCGTGGGTCAACCTCTGAGCACCGTCGCCACACCTGACCTCGATCACCCCTTCCGCCTGACCGACTACCTCGACGAGCTGCAAGACGGTCAGTCCCACACCTTCGAATGCCAGGTCATGGGCCGCGACGGCCGCGTCTTCTGGGTGGTGGGCAATGCCGTGGTCACGCTTGACGAGCTTGGCCAGCGTCAAGCCACCTATGCGCTGCTGGACATCGACCGCCGCCGCCAGGCCGAGGCCGATTCCGCCGAAGCCCAGGCCACGCTGCAACGCATCATCAAGATGGCGCCCATGGGCATCCAGCTCATCGACGCTCACGAGCTGACCCTGCTGCAAGCCAACGAAGCCGCCGCAGCCTTCCTGGGCACCGACGTGCTCAAGGCCCTCGGCCAGCCGCCCGAGGGCATTTACCCCTCGGACCGTGCACGTCTGATGCGCGCCGACATGCAAAGCGCATTGGACAAGGGCAAGCCCATGCACCGCGAGCACAGCGTGCCCGGTCGCAATGGCCTGCAGATCTGGGACATCAACCACCTGCCCCTCGCCGCCGAAGGCGAAGTCGCCGACCAACTGTTGCTGGTGGCCTCCGACATCACCGAGCAGCGTGCCGCCGAGCAAGCCCGACTGGAGGCAGCCATCGCCCAGCGCGAGATGCTGGTGCGCGAGGTCCACCACCGCATCAAGAACAACCTCCAAGGCGTGGCGGGTCTGCTTCAACAGATCGCCGCGCGCAAGCCCGAGGTGGCATCGGCCATTTCGGAAGTGGTTGGACAGGTGCAGGCCATCGCGCAGGTCTATGGCCTGCAGGTGGGTGCCGGCGGGCCTCTGCGCCTCAAGGCCGTGGTCGAAGCCATCTCGCTGTCCGTACAGCGCACCTTCGGTCGGGCCATCCAGCTCGCCGTCGAAGGCAACCTGGCGGGCGACTGGCAGCTGCCCGAGGCCGAGTCCATCCCGATCGCGCTGAGCCTCAACGAACTGCTGACCAATGCACACAAGCACGGCCCTGGCACTCAGGCGCTGCGTTGCGTCATGGCAGCCGGTGAGCAAGGTGTGCGGATCGACATCCGCAGCCCTGGGCGCTTGCCCGACGGCTTCAGCCTGGACCGTGTGCCCGGCGGCGTGTCAGGGCTGGGCCTGGTGCGCGCCCTGCTGCCAAGGCGCAGCGCCAAGCTGAGCATCCAGCAAGATGGCGATGACGTGCTCACCCGCATCGAGCTCATCCCGCCTGGGATCACCCTTCTGCCGACCCCAGCCGCCCCCATGACCAGCGAGCCAGCAGGTCACCAGATCACGCTGTGGCCACAATGAGGGGGTTTTGCTGGTGAACGACTCGCAGTAAACTGCACCATTCGGCGGCCCATTTGAAGGTTCGTCGCAGCAACACAGGTCCAGCGTGAATCAAAAAGGCAAAATCCTGGTGGTGGACGACGATCGGCTGGTGCTGGCGACGTTGACGCACGGGCTGTCGCAGGCCGGCTTCGAGGTCATCGATGCCGACAATGGCGACGACGCCATCCTGCTGGCACGTGAGCACCGGCCCGAATTGGCCTTGCTCGACATCCGCATGGAAGGCAAGTCCGGCTTCGACGTGGCGGCCTACCTGCGCGAGTACCTCCAGACGCCTTTCATGTTCCTGTCGGCTTTTGCCGACGAGGGCACCATCAAGCAGGTCAAAGAACTCGGGGCCCTGACATACCTGGTCAAGCCCCTGGACATCCAACAAATCGTGCCGGCCGTGGAAGCCGCGTTTGCCAACCGACCCAAGGCCAAGGCCGCGGTGTCGGCCCCGCCCGAAGCTGCCCCTGCTGCCGGCGCGACGGTTGCCACCACAGCGATGCCGCCGGCTCAGCTCAGCGCAGCCGCCGCAGACCCACTCACCGCCACCGTGGCCATCGCCATCGGCTTGGTCATGCACCGCCACTCGCTGACGCGCCGCCAGGCTCTGGACAAGCTCTCCCAGCAAGCTCGACAGGAGAACCTGAGCGTGGCCGCTCTGTGCGAGCGCTTGATCAACGCCCAGGAAGTGCTGGCCGGTCTCGGCTCGCTCTGACCCTGGAGCGCGGATCAGGCCGTTGCAGAGCGCTGCGCCTCGACCGTCCCGATCAAGGTGAAGTAAAAACACGCGCCCTGCCCCGGCTGTGCCTCGGCCCACACCCGGCCGCCATGTCGGCGCACGATGTTGCGAACCCCGGCCAAACCAACGCCAGTGCCTGGAAAGTCTTTGGCGCTGTGCAAGCGCTGGAACATGCCGAACAGCTTGTCGGCATGCTGCATGTCAAACCCTGCGCCGTTGTCACGCACGAAATAGACAGGCGGGTTTGTGGCCGGCATGCAACCAAGCTCCACACGAGGCTCGGCCACCTTGGCGCTGTATTTCAAAGCGTTGCCCAAGAGGTTTTCCAGCACGCGCCGCACCAACAGGGCATCGGCCTGTGCGCGCAGGCCGTCGGCGATCTCCAACCGCACGCGTTGCGCATCGGCCTGCAAAGACACCAACTCCGATGCCACCTCGCGCGCCAAAGCGCTGAGGTCCACGTCTCCGCGGGCCAGGCAGGCGCCGGCGAGTTGGGCCTGGGCCAGGACGGCATCGATCATGCCGTTCATCCGGGCCGATGCCGCCAGGACGCGCTCCAGGTGGTCTTGTCCCAAGCGGTCAAGGTGGCGACCGTAGTCTTCTTTGACGATGCGGGTGAAACCGTCGATGACGCGCAACGGGGCCCGGAGATCGTGCGACAAGGCATAACGCAGCATGTCTTGTTCGACATCGCGCGCCGGCTCCGTTTCGACCTCGGCGTCAGAGGCGGGAGGTTGCGCCACAAGCCTGTGTGTGTCTGACGCCACAGCCGCTTCGGTGAGATTCGTCGCCGTGTCAGCGCTCGCGCTGTCCACCGATGCCCGCACGGCTTCGGCGACTGCCAGCGTTGCCGCGTCTGGGGCAGGCCTCGCCACTGGCCGTTGCCAGATCCGGACCAGACAAAACCCTTGCAACCAGACACCGGCCGCCAGCACGTGAGCCCAGGCTGGTGCGTCGGTCAGGTACAGACCGAGCAGCAGCAACATACCCGCGCCCCACCAGTATCCGGTTCCGGCGTGAATCTGCCGCTGGGCGGCATCCAAACCGGATGACAAATCGTGAGGGCTGTGCATTCAAAAGATTGTAAGGAGGGATGAAACGGGGTTTCTTCTGCTGGCTCCGCTTTTCACGATGACGTTAAAGTTCGTGAGATTTCTGACGATTGTCACCTTATTCCCGCAACATTTTCCGTCGGGAAGCATTGATTTGCCTGCAGCCGCCGGTGCATTTTTCCGGCCTTTGTCACACCAACGCATCCATGCGCACACCTTGGAAAGCCCTGACCCTGATGCTGGCCCTGGCCGCCCTGTCGGCCGCTGGCTTTGTCTGGGGTCCTGCGGGCGCAGGCCTGGCTCTGGCGGTGCTGGCGTCATCGGGCATTGGCTATTTGGCCAGCCGCCGCCGCGAACCTGGCAATGGCACGACCATGCGAACGGCGCCTGCGCCGGCATCCCAGTTTCCATCGTCATCGCAGCTGTCACCATCGTCACTGCCCACGACCGTGCCAGAAACGCCGGCCAATGCGGCTCCGGCCGCAGCAGCCTCAGCTCGGCGATCGCCCACCCATGCGCATGCTGTGGTGTCCGCGGCCAAGGAAGAGCGCCACGGACGCGACGGCACCCCCACGACCGTGCCCCAAATGGACGCCTCGGACAACATCGAAGCGCAGCAAAGGGCAGAGCGTCAAGCGGGACTTCTGGCGCTGGTTCGCCAGATCGCCGGGGAGGCGCACGGCGCCACGACCCTGGCTCAGGCCATGCACCGCGTGGGCGAGGCGCTGCATGCCCACCTGGGCTCCCGCGCCTGGGTGGCCCTGCGCGTGGAGGGCTGGAACGGCGAATCCGCGCTTTTGCGCCCTTGGACGGAAGGCGGTCTTGACAGCGGTGACATCATCGATGTCAGCAGCATCGCCACCACCCACCGCGACGATCGCCCCCTGGGACAGGCCCTGGTCAGCCTGCGCGCCGTCCTCTCTGACCTGACGCGCACGCCCCAGCCACCCAAGCCATTGGACGAGGCTGCCGCCTCCGCACCCTGGCGAGACAACGCCACGCGCCGGGTGCTGGCCCTGCCCATTGCCATCGACGGCTGGCCGCTCGCCTTGCTGGAGTTCGACGACCCCCGCCACGTCCACCCCGACGTGGAGCCTGTGCTGGACGTCGCCGCCATACAGCTGGGTTTCGTGGCCCAAGGAGAGGCCAATCTGGCACGCATGGCCAGCCACGCCGAGCACCTCGGCCGGCTGGCGCTGGTGGCCTCGCGGATCAGCTCTGGCGTGGCCATCACCGACCGCCACGGCACCATCGAGTGGATCAACGCTGCCTTCGTGGCGCTGACAGGCTGGGACGAAAGCCGGGTCGTTGGACGCCGTCTGACAGAGCTGCTGGCGCAAGAGGTGTCGGACGGCGAGGTTGTGACCGAGCTGGAAAGTCAGCTCTCCCGAGGCGTGCCATTCCGCTTGTCCTACGAAGCTGGTCGACCAGGCGCCGGCACCACGACCCGCTACTGGGGCGAGATCGACGCCATCCAGATGCTCGACGAATCGGGCGGGCGCAGCCAGTACGTTTGCCTGTTCAACGACATCACCAAGCGCAAGAGCCAAGAGCACGTGCGGGACCAGGAGCGCGAGTTTCTCGAGGCACTGCTGGGCAACCTGCCCGTCAGCCTGTTCGTGCTGGACCCTGTCAACCTCAACGTCGTGGCGATCAACCGCTACACCGAGATCGAATTCAAGCTGCAGCGCGACCGTGTGGTGGGTCGCTCCATCGAACAGGCGCTTGGCAAGTCGGTGCTGAGCCACGCCCAACCGCACATGCAGGAAGCCGTCGAAACCGGTCAGACGGTAGAACACGATTTCACCTGGGTGGGCGACGAAGGCGAGCGCTTTGTCAATGCACGGCACTTCGCCCTTCGCCACAGCAATGGCCGCCCTCGCCTGCTGATTTCGCTGGTGCGCGACATCACGGCGTCGCGCCAGGCCCGCGCCGACCTGGAAGAGTCCGAGCGCCGCTTCCGCGAACTGGTCGAGTCCATGGACGATGCGGTCTATGTGTCCACCGCAGACCGCGCCAACTTCATCTACCTGAGCCCGCGCACCCACGACCTGCTGGGCATGACGGGCGACGACATCGTGGCCAAGCCGGGCAGCGTGCGCGCCCTGATCGTTCCCGAAGACACCGAGGCGCTGGCCCAACAGGAAGCGCTGGAGCACGCCGGTCAGCCCACCGACACCCTGTTGCGCATGCAGGTGCCAGGCAAGGGCCTGCGCTGGGTGCGTCACCGCACCCGCACACGCCGCCTGCCGGACGGCCAAGCGCGCATCTATGGCTTGGTGTCGGACGTCACAGACGACCACGGCCAGGCCCTGGAGCTGCAGCGCGCCCGCGATTTGGCCGAGGCCGCCAGCCAGGCCAAGAGCCAGTTCATGGCCAACATGAGCCACGAAATCCGCACACCCATGAACGGCATCCTGGGCATGACGGAGCTCCTGCTGGGCACGCCGCTCAACGACAAGCAGCGCCGCTTCGCGCAGGCGGTGTACCGCTCGGGTGAGAGCCTGCTGGAAATCATCAACGACATCCTGGACTTCGCCAAGATCGAGGCCGGCAAGCTGGAGCTGGCCAACAGCGACTTCGTGCTGCGCACACTGGTGGAGGACACCCTGGAGCTGATGGCGCCGCGGGCCCATGAAAAGGGCCTGGAGCTGAGCTTCCGTGAGCAACCCGGGCTGCCCAGCGTCATCCATGGCGACCCCTTGCGTCTGCGCCAGATCCTCACGAACCTCGTGGCCAACGCCATCAAGTTCACCGAACACGGCGAGGTGGTCGTGGACATCCGTCGCGCCCTCGGCGGCAACATCATCGCCCATGAAGGCGACCTGCATGCGCCGGTGGAGCTGGAGTTCATGGTCCGCGACACCGGCATCGGCATCCCCAGCGACGTCATCCCGCGCCTGTTCAGTGCCTTCGTGCAAGCCAATGTGGGCATGGCGCGCCGCTACGGCGGCACCGGCCTGGGCCTGGCCATCTCCAAGCAGCTGGTCGAGCTGATGGGCGGCCGCATCGAGGCGCACAGCGCCCCTGGCGTCGGCTCCGAGTTCGTTTTCCGCGTGCCCGTGCGCGTGGGCGACACGCAGATCGACATGGCCATGCTGGAAGAGCCCAAGATGCCTTCCTTCAATGTCCTGGTGGTCGATGACAACGACACCAACCGCACCGTCATCGAGAACATGCTCAATGCCTGGGGGATGAACGTGACGCAGGCCGCCAATGGCCGCGAAGCCCTGGCCATCCTGATGGCCCACCCCAGTCAGGATGCCGACTTCGACCTGGCCCTGGTGGACATGAACATGCCCGAGCTGGACGGCCTGGGCCTGGCCGAGGCCCTGCGCACCAGCGGGCGCTACCGCAACCTCAAGATGGTGCTGCTGTCGTCGGTGTCATCGCCCGACGATGTCAAACGCGCACAGGACGTGGGCTTCCAGCGCTTCGTGCCCAAGCCGCTGCGCAAGGCCGAACTGCGCCAGGCCATCCTGGGCATCTCGGCCGAACTGGGTGGCGACCACCTCCAGGAAGTGCCGCGCCTGAACAAGGCCGTGCTCGTGGTGGAAGACAACCCGGTCAACCAGGAAGTCTGCAGCCAGATGCTCAAGCGCCTGGGCTGCGAGGTGCGTGTCGCCTCCTCGGCCCTCGAAGGCCTGCGCCGCCTGGGCGAGCAGCGCTTCGACCTGGTGCTCATGGACATCCAGATGCCCGGCATGGACGGTGTCGAAGCCCTGAGCTGGTTCCGCCGTGGCTCGAACAACCGCTTCACCTTCCTGACCCCGTCTGACACGCCGGTGATCGCCGTGACCGCCAACGCCCTGGAGGGCGACGAACAGCGCTTCCTGAGCGTGGGCTTTGACGATTACCTCTCCAAACCCTTCCGCCAGAGCCAGTTGCTCAAGGTGCTGGTGGAGCACACCCAGGCCGAAGGCCTGCCCGATGACTTCGTGGACACCGGGGCACCGGCCGAGCTTGCTGCAACCGATGTGCCTGCCTCTGCCACGGCGCCCGCTGTGACGCCCGTTGCGACCCAAGCGGCACAGCCCCTGTCGGCGTCCTCGAGCGACGTGGACGATCCGAACGAGCCCATCACCGTGCCCATGGGCCTGCTGGACGTACCGCGCCCCTTGAGCGAAGCGGCCATGTCGCCGCTGTTGACGCCCACCGACGAGCCCACCCCAGTGGCGCTGCACGAATCCGATGCCACGCCGGCATCGCCGAGCAACTTCACCTTTGACGCCAAGGTGGCCGTTGCCACCGCGCTCCACCCGGACGACATCTTCGACGCCGAGGCCTTGCGGCGACTGCGCGAGCTCGACCCGCGCGGCGACAACCACCTCTTCGAGCGTGTGGGGAAAGCCTTCGAAACCTCCGTGGGCAGGCTCTTGCCCCAATTGGAGGATGCTTTCAACGTCAATGACACCGCCGCGATCGTGCATGTCGCGCATACACTCAAGTCTTCCTCGGCCAGCATCGGCGCGCTCAAGTTGTCACAACTGTGTGCCGAAATCGAGACCATGATCAGGCGCCAGACCGGTGAAGATTTGAGCGATCGCATCCGCGAGATTCCCGCCGAAACCGAGCGGGTGCTTGCGGGCCTGCGCCTGTTGCTGGAGTCCGAGCGATGACGCTGGGTTCGGCCATCGCGCCGCACGACCACGAAGAGCAACCCCGCGTGCTGCTGGTCGATGACGACGAGGTCAACCTGCTGTTGACGTCGATCGCGCTGCGCGACCGTGGCTTTGCCATCACCGAAGCCAGCTCCGGGGAGCAAGCCCTGCAGATGATGGCCGACTGGCTGCCCGATGTCGTGGTGCTCGATGCCGTCATGCCCGGGCTCGATGGCTTCGCCACCTGCCAGGAGTTGCGCCAGATGCCGGGCTACGAGTCCGTGCCCGTGCTGATGCTGACGGGGCTGGACGACGACGCCTCCATCACCCGTGCCTACGAGGCCGGCGCCACCGACTTCTTCGTCAAGTGCACGCAATGGAGCCTGCTGTCTGGCCGATTGCGCTACCTGCTGCGCGCATCGCGCACCCGCCACGAATTGGAACGCAGCAAGTCCAAACTGGCACGCGCCCAAGACCTCGCCCGCATGGGCAGCTTCGACTGGCGCAAAGGCTTGGGCGACATCGCCTTCTCGGTCGAAGGCCTGCGCGTGTTTGGCCTGGGCGCCACTGACAGGCTGGGCCTGCGCGACTTCGCGCGCATGATGCCTGCCGAAGAGCGTCGCGGCTTTTTGCGCATCCTGCACGAAGTGCTCGAGCACGGCACCATCCTGTGCAACGACATCCAGGTCAAGCTGACCGACAACCGCCTGCGCATCCTGCACATCGAGGCTGAGCCGGAGTTCAACGAACAGGCCAATCTCATCGGCTACACCGGCATCGTCCAGGACGTCACCGACCGCCGCGTTGCCGAAGACAAGATCAAGCACCTCGCCAACTTCGACGTGCTCACTGGCCTGCCCAACCGCCGCCAGATTTTCTGGCGCAGCGAGCGTGCCATCGAGCACGCCAAGCGCTTGAACCACTGCGTGGCGCTGCTGCAGGTCGGCCTGGACCGCTTCAAGATCATCAACGAGAACCTGGGCCACCATGCGGGGGACGAGTTGCTCATCGAGGTGTCGCGCCGGCTGCGTGGCTGTGTGCGTCACTGCGAACAGATCCTCGAAGGCAGCGTGGACATGAACGGCCAGCGCGTGCACCGCACCCTCGAAGCCGTGGGCCGCCTGGGCGCCGACGAGTTTGTCGTGCTGCTGCCCGAAGTCGCCAATGAGCGCGAGGCCATGGACACGGCCCACGTGCTGCTCAACGCGCTGCGCGAACCCATGATGGTGGCGGGCCAGGAATGCTTCATCACCGCCAGCGTGGGCGTGGCCTTGTTCCCGGCCCACGGTCTGAACGTGGCCGACCTGCTGCGCAACGCCGATGTGGCCATGGACCTGGCCAAGAGTCAGGGCCGCAACACCGCACAGCTGCACGACCCGCAACTCGCCAGCAAAGGACGCGTGCGCCTGGACCTCGACACCGCCCTGCACAAAGCCCTGGAGCGCAACGAGCTGGTGTTGCACTACCAACCCAAGATCGACGTGCGCACCAACCGCATGGTTGGCGCCGAAGCACTGATGCGCTGGAACCGCAACGGCCAGCTCGTGCCCCCGAGTGATTTCATCCCGCTGGCCGAAGCCACCGGCCTGATCAACCAGATGAGCTTGTGGGCCATCGACGAGGCCGCCCGCCAGGCCGCCGAATGGCAGAAGGCCTTCGGCTTCGATGCCTCGATCGCGGTCAACCTGCCCTCGCGCCTGTTCGAACAAAGCGACCTCGTTGAAAAGATCGAAGCCATCCTCTCGGCCCGGGGTGTGTCGCCCCGCTGCATCGAGCTGGAGATCACCGAGACCGGTCTGATGAAGGACCTGCAGGGCGTCGTGCCCTCGCTGCACCGCCTCAACCAGCTGGGCACCGAGATCTCCATCGACGACTTTGGCACGGGGTACTCGTCGCTCGCCTACCTGACCTCGCTGCCCATCAGCGAACTCAAGATCGACCGATCCTTCGTGCGCGACCTGGGCGACACGCCGCAAAGCTCGGCGGTGGTCTCGGCCATCATCGCGCTGGCTCGGGCCCTGGGGCTGCGTGTGATCGCCGAAGGCGTGGAAAAAGCATCGCAGATGGAAGTGCTCTACAACCTGGGCTGCCACATCTGCCAGGGCTTCCTGTACGCTCGTCCCATGCCCGCATCTCAAGTCGAACAGTGGCTGATTGACACCCAATCCGGCCTGACGCAGCCCCCCGCAGGCAGCGCGCCGCCACTGGCCCCCCTTGACCTGCTCCCCAAGGTGATGGGCGCGCACCGCTGACCCATGAGCACGCCACCAACGACCCCGCCAGCCCAACTGGCCAAAGCCGCTTTGCGCCGCTTGGCCGAACAAAGGCTGGAGCCCACGCCCGACAACTTCCGCAAGGCCTACGAGGCCGAGTCGGGCACAGCCACCGAGCCCGACAGCGCAGCCCCAGCAGCCGCTGCGCCCAACCAGGCAGAGGAAGGCGAGCGCTGGTCCAAGCTCATTGGCCGCATCCTGCGTGGCGCCGAGCGCGGTGGCCGTCAGTGGACCACCGCCCGCAAAAAGGACAGCCTTCAGCGCGTGCTGGAGGGCAGCAAGAACTCCGGCCAACGCCTGCACCAGCGCCTGAGCCAGCTCGTGCAGAGCTGGGACAGCGACACGCTCGACAACACCTTGATGGACGAGGTGGCCGAATCGCCAGAATCGGCCTTGGTGTCGCACGCGGACCAGGCTGCACCACAGACCGAGGCCACGGCTTCGCCGCCATCCCCTGTGCCTCTGGACACCGCGCGCTCAACCAGCACCGAGTGGCCCCTGAATGCAACCCATGCGGTCGATCAGCTGAGCGACACCGTGCACGCAGCCTTGCCCACTGCGCCGGACACTGGCGCCGAAGCGGGCGAGGCCCTGCGCAAGGCGCTGGACGCCACCCGCCTGACAGCCCAGGCGCCGGAAGCGCTGGACGCCGCCCGCCAGGAACTCACCCAGGCTTGCGATCAGGCGCGCCGCGTCATCGCGCACCGCCACAGCCTGATCGACCAGCTCACGGGGCTGTGCCACTCCCTGACCGACAGCCTGGTGGACCTCTCCGAGGACGACAGCTGGGCTCAGGGCCAAGCCCAGGCCATGCGCCACCAGCTGGAAACCGGTCTGAACCACCGCGGCGTGCGCCACGTGCAGCAGTTGCTCAGCGATGCCCGAGAACGCCAGAAGCAGCTCAAGGTGGAGCGAGCCGCCGCACGCGATGCACTCAAGCACCTCATCCACCAGATGCTGCAGGAAATCGGCGAACTCGGCAGCACCACGGACCGCTTCCAGAGCAACCTGGGTCGCTACGCCGACACCATCGGCCAGGCCGACTCCCTGGAAAGCCTGACGGGCGTGGTGCGCGAGATGGTCGAGGAAAGCCGCGCCGTGCAATCGGTGGTGGCGCAAACGCAGGTGCGCCTGCACGACGAACACGCCAAGGCCAATGCATTGACCGAGCGCGTGCGCACGCTGGAAGACGAGATCCGCAAGCTGTCCGACGAGGTCTCGACCGACCCGCTCACCCAGATCGCCAACCGCCGCGGCATGATGCGCGCCTTCGAGGCCGAACAGGCGCGCGTGGACCGCCAAGGCGCATCACTGGCCATTGGCCTGCTGGACGTGGACAACTTCAAGAAGCTCAACGACCAGATGGGCCACCAGACAGGCGACGAAGCTCTGAAGTTCCTGGCACGCCGCGTGGGCGAGTGCCTGCGCCCGGTCGATGTGGTCGCGCGCTATGGTGGTGAAGAGTTCGTCGTGTTGCTGCCCGACACCCCGGCCGAGGAAGGCCAACAGGTGCTGACCCGCCTGCAGCGCACCCTCAGCGCCGAGTTCTTCACGCACGAGGACAAGAAAGTCTTCATCACCTTCTCGGCCGGCGTGACGAGCTACCGCCCGGGCGAAGCCATCGAGGCTGCGCTGGAGCGCGCCGACGTGGGCCTGTACGAAGCCAAGCGCACGGGCAAGAACCGCACCTGCATCAACTGAGGCGCATCAACCGAGGCGTTTCAAGGCCTGGGGGATCAATCCCGGCAGGTCATCCGCAATCAGCCCCACCCCAAACGCTGCGGCGGCCTCGCCGTGCAACCAAACCGCGGCACACGACGCTTGCCACGCCGGCATGCCTTGCGCCAGCAGGCCCAGGATCATGCCCGCCAGCACATCGCCGGCGCCCGCCGTCGCCAGGCAGGCTGGCGCGTGGCGGTTGATGGCAGCGCGGCCATCGGGCGTGGCCACCACGGTGTCGGCACCTTTGAGCAGCACCACAGCGCCACTCAGCCGGGCTGCGGCACGCGCCCGCGAGAGCTTGTCACGCGCCAGGCTGACGCTGGGGTCGCGGAACAGGCGGGCGAACTCACCGTCGTGCGGCGTCATCACCACCGGCCGGCTGTGACCAGCAATGGCAGCGAACAGCAAGGCCGGGTCGTCGGCGAAGACGGTCAGGGCATCGGCGTCCAGCACCACGGGTCGGCCGCTGGCCAGCATCGTCAGCACCAGGCCCTTGAGGCCACTGGGCTGCGTGCCGCCCAAGGCGCCAGGCCCGATGAGGACGGCGCTCAGGCGGTGGTCCTCCAGCAGGCTCTCCAGACCAGACTGCCACTGCGTGGCGCCCTCGCCTGCCACGGGGTGCACCATCACGCAGGTCAAGGCGGCTGCATGGATGGCCCAGGCCTGCTGGGGCACGCAGACCGTGGTCAGGCCCGCGCCAGTGCGTGCAGCCGCCAGCGCGGACAAGCGCGCGGCACCTGTCATCAAGGGGCCGCTCCACACCAAGGCATGGCCACGGTGGTACTTGTGCCCGGCGGCATCCACCTGTGGCCACTGGCTGCGCCACAACCCGGGCTGGTTGTCCCAGGTCTGGACGCCCAACTCGGGCAACACATCGTCGGGGATGCCGATGTCGGCCACCAGCACTTCGCCGCACAGAGCTCGCGCGGGCATCAGCGCATGGGCTGGCTTGAGCCGGAAAAAAGTGACAGTCAGCGCGCAGGTCACGGCGCCATCGGCCTGACCGTCATCGCCCCAGACGCCACTGGGGACGTCCACCGCGACGATGGGCAGGCCACGCGCATGGGCCAGCTCCAACACCTCGCGGGCCACGCCGTCCAGCGCACGGCTGAGGCCGGCACCGAACAAGGCATCGATCACCAATGCCGCGCCCTGCAAGGCTTGAGGCGCCAGGGTCTGCCAGCCTTGTTGACCAACGACTTGGTCTTCACTCCCGCCACGGCACGATGCCAAACAGGCTTGTGCTGCCAGCGCGGCATCGCCATGCAAGCCCTCGGGCGGAACCAGGCTGGCCACCGTCACTGGCCAACCTGCAGCACGCAGCAGCTGCGCCACCACCCAGCCATCCCCGCCGTTGTTGCCTGGGCCGCACAACACCGCCACAGGCCGAGGAGACCAACGCTGCACGATCGCATCGGCCACGGCGCGGCCTGCTGCCTGCATGAGGATGAAGCCGGGCGTGCCCCGGGCGATGGTGGTCGCATCGGCTCGGGCCATCTGCGCCACGGTGAGGATGTCAGAGCTCATGGCAAGAGTTGTGCAAGTTCAAAGGGCTGCAACGCGAGCCCTGGACCGCTCACTCTCTCACATGCCGGTGCCCATTGGCGCCACTCGGCTCGCAAAAACGCCAGCGCGCTCAATAAGCCACTTGCGCCGAGACGTACAGACTGCGTTGGCCAGGCTTGTTGGCGATGTTGCCCAACTCCAACCAAGCGGCTGTGAGGCTGACATGGCGCGTCGGGAACCAAGCCACGAAGGCATCGTAGGCGTTCTCCTCACGGAAAGCGCTGAGCTTGCTCGGCTTGGCTCGGAACTCGGCACCGACCGCCAAGTCATCGCGAAGCAGCACCGCCATGCTGAGCTCAGGCATCAAGCTGTGGCTGTCACTGCGGTCACCGCCAAAACCCAGCAGGCCGAACTGGTTCGCACGCGTGGCGCGCAGCGTGGCGTTGACCAACAGGTTGTGTCCCCACACAGCGCCGAGCCAGACCTTGGTCGCACTGAGGTAGATGTCGGTATCGGCATTGCGCAGCGCACCGAGCAGCTTGGGCACCACGCCGTAGTCTTCATTGACCTTGTAATGCAGGCCCACGCTGATCTGGGGCCACCAGGTGTCCTGGTCGTAGAGGGCGTTGCCGGAGATGCGCCACTTGGCGCCCAGCACATTCATGCGGGCCGTCTCGCCAGGCACGGTGTCACTGAACTTGAAGCTCCAGCGTGCCATGGACACCTCCACGGTGTCGTTCACGCCCACCGCCGCGCCTTGGATGTTGAGGTTGTAGCCGCCCTGGGTGCGGATGTGGGTCGCGTACGCCGATGCACCCACCTGGTTGCTGCTGCCGAGGCCGCCCACAACAGCCCACGGCACCAACCCTCCACCAGCCGCGCCTTCAATCTGTGACACGCCCGATGTGGCCAGGATGCGGTCCCCAGCCCACGCTGCGGACACCAGATTCAAGGCGAGACATGCCACCGCCACCCCAGGGGATTTGGGGACGGACCCGAGGCGGGGTCGGCTGGGGCCAGCGATGATGAAGGATTGGGAGAACATCATGTGCAAACAGGTCTGATCGTCTTCAGTTGAAGGGGATATCGGTCGATAAATGCACAACTGAACCCGGCTCATCGGCCGATCGACGGCTGTGCAATGGTGCACATTCGATGTCAGTGCTGCCAAGAGCGACGCCATGGTCTTACCCCGCAAACTCGTCCGTCCCGTCACCGTCATACTGACCACCACGTTGGGACTGCTGCTCAGCGCTTGCGCGCACCCCGGAAGCACTCAGCCGGCGCTTTACCAGCGGTTGGGCGGCGCGAGCAACATCGACACGTTCACCTACAAGGCCCTGGCGCGCGCTGCCGAGGACCCCCGCACACGCCGCACCTACGAAGGGGTTCGCCTGAGCTACCTGCAGCAAAGCGTCTCGGCCTACCTCTGCAAGGTTGCAGATGGCCCCTGTGTGTACGAGGGAGAGAACATGCGCAACGCCCACGGGGACCTGGCAATCACAGGCTCCGAGTTCGATGTTCTGGTGCAGATGCTGCGCGAAGAAATGGACGCTGCGAACGTGGGCACTCCTGCCAAGAACGAGTTGCTGCGACGCCTGGCGCCGATGCGTCGGGACATCGTGGCGCACTGAACACCCACAACACCCGCCCCATGCCGAGCCTCCTGACCATGCGCAACTCTGCCAACCCTGCGCACATCGCCCGCCGAGCCTTGTGCGCTGCAACGCTGGTGATGCTGCCATCCCTGGGCGCGGCGACACCGCTCCAGATCACCATCGTTGACGCGCGGAACCAGCCCCTCGGAGACGCGGTGGTGTCCATCGACGTCAAAGGCGTCAGTCCCACCGCTGCAGCCGGAACACAGGCCGAATTGGCGCAACGCAACCGCAGTTTCGCGCCCAGCGTGTTGCCGATCCAGACCGGTACATCGGTGCGCTTTCCCAACCTCGACACGGTCCGCCATCACATTTACTCGTTCTCGCCTGCACACCCCTTCGAGATCAAACTCTATGCAGGCACACCTGCCAGCCCTGTGACTTTCGACAAAGCAGGCACCGCGGTGCTGGGTTGCAACATCCATGATCGGATGACTGGCTTCATCCATGTGGTCAACACGCCTTACTTCGCCAAAACGTCCGCATCGGGCGTCGCGCAACTGGATGTGCCTGCTGGCGACCACACCATCCAAGTCTGGCACCCGAGTCTGGCCGATACCCGCCCCCCCATGCGCCAGCCTTTGAAGGTCTCGGTCAGTGGCGCTCAAGCTGTCACCCTGACGCTGGCAGCCACTGGTGCCAGCACCCCGCCGGGCAAATGAACGAAGCAACGCACCAGCCGCCCGACAAGATCCGCTGGCACAGCCGGCTGGGCGTGCGCATCGTGGTCGTTTTCCTCGGGCTGCTCGTGCTGGTGCAGGCGGTCACGCTCGCCCTGGTGCGCACTGGCATCGACGACAACGCGCGCGAACACCTCGGTGAACAACTCAACCTCGGCGAGCAGGTGTTCATGCGCCTGTTGCAGCAAAACGCCGACCACTTCATCGAATCAACGCGTGTGCTGGCGCTGGACTTTGGCTTCCGCGCGGCCATTTCCAGCAACGACCAAGCCACCATCACATCCGCCCTGATCAACCACAGTGAACGGCTGGGTGCTGGCTTCGCCGTGCTCACCGACACCGCAGGTCACATCCGCGCCAACACGACCGAATTGGGCGCAGCCACAGACGGCCTGGTGTCCAGCCTGATGCAGCAAGCGGACACCGAACAAACGCAGGACGGCAACAACATCCGCGTGATGGTGCTGGAAGGTCGGCTCTACCAGTTGGTCACCGTGCCTGTGAAGGCACCTTTGACGATTGGCTGGGTGGTCATGGGCTTCAGACTGGACAACGCCCTGCTGTTGGACATGCGACGCCTCACCGGGGTGGACGTGGTGGTTCTCAGCAGCCAGGGAAAGCAGCCATGGCAGGCCACCTTGTCCCAACTGCCGCAAGCCAGCACCGCATCCCTGTTGACGCATTGGGCGCCGATGGCTGAGGCCGTCCGGGAGCAAGGCAAGTCCCCCGTCATGCTGGCCCTGCCCGAGGGCGACCAAGTCTGGCGCAGCATCACGCTCGAAGGCCCCAAGGGGCAGAAGGTCGAGGCCCTGTTGCTGCGCTCGGTGGACGAGGCCATTGCGCCTTACCACAGGCTGGAAGGCACCATCTTGCTGTTCAGTGTGTTGGGGGTGGCGGTGTTCGCAGTGGGCAGTGCATTGACGGCCCGTCGCATCGTCGGCCCGGTGCACACCCTGACCAAATTGGCGCAGCGCCTGTCGGATGGCGACTATGCCGTACCCTTGCCTCAGCAGGGAAAAGACGAAATCGGCGCACTGAGCGTGTCTTTCGAGACCATGCGGCAGGCCATGCAGCAACGCGAAAGTGAGATTCGCGCATTGGCGTTCACCGATGGCCTGACCCAGATGCCCAACTGGGCACGCTTCTCGGCCGACGTCAAAGAAGCGGTGGAAGAGGTTCGCCAGCACCCCGGCAGTGCCTGTGCGGTTCTCATGCTGGACCTCGACCGCTTCAAGCACGTCAACGACGTGCTGGGCCATGACACCGGAGACCAATTGCTGCAGCTCGTCGGCCAACGTTTGCGCCGCCTGATCTTCGACCCACGCAACACCGTGGCCCGCCTCAGTGGCGACGAATTCGCCGTGCTGCTGCGCCAGGGCGACCAGGCCCAAGCCAAGGCGGTGGCCCGCACCATCCTTGACAGGCTGGACGCACCGCTGATGCTCAATGGTCAGACGGTGGACCTTGGTGCGGGCATCGGCATCGCCGTGTACCCTGAGCATGCCAGCGACGGGGCCGAGCTGATTCGCCGAGCCGAAGTCGCGATGTACAAGGCCAAACAGACCCACCTCGGCCACATCGTGTTCCGCCCGGAGCTGGACATGCGCTCGGACGAGGCCCTCTCCCTGCTGGGCGAGTTGCGTCGAGCCATCGAACACCATGAGCTGCGACTGTTCCTGCAGCCCAAGGTCTGCATGGCCAGCGGCATGGTCAAAGGCGCTGAAGCCCTGGTGCGCTGGCAGCACCCCTCGCGGGGCATGGTGCCGCCCATGAAGTTCATCCCCTTCGCCGAGCAAACCGGTTTCATCCGCCAGATCACCTATTGGCTGCTGGAAGAGTCCGCCCGCATCTGGCGCCAGTGGGCCGACAACGGCGTGAAGCTGGACCTCTCGGTCAACCTGTCGGCACGCGACCTGATCGACTCCGACCTGCCTGCGCACCTCAACCGCTTGCTCGTCCTCCACGGTGTGCCGCCGGAGCATCTGTGCCTGGAGATCACCGAGAGCGCCATCATGGACGATCCGAACCACGCACTGCAAACCCTGGAACAGTTCCACTTCATGGGCGTGAAGATGGCCATCGACGACTTTGGCACGGGCTACTCCTCGCTGGCTTACCTGAAGCGCCTGCCAGTGGACGAACTGAAGATCGACAAGTCCTTCGTGATGAACATGGAACACGACAGCCAGGACGAGAAGATCGTGCGCTCGGTCATCGACCTGGCCCACAACATGGGCCTGCGCGTCGTGGCCGAAGGTCTGGAAGACCGCCACGCCTGGGAGCGGCTGGGCGCTCTGCACTGCGATCTGGCGCAAGGCTACTGGATCGCCAAACCCATGCCATCGGACCAGTTCCTGGAATGGTTAAGCACTTGGCAACTGCCCGAGCCCCCCGGAGTGAGCGCCGCTGTCACCGCGGGCCAGACACAGAATGCCACCGCCTGACACAGTGCATGTCACTGCAACGGCTCACAAGACATTCACACGGTGGCGCTAGCATGCCAGCCATGCGAATTGCCACTGTCGTCCTTTTGAGTGCCTGGTTACCGCTGGAAGCCATGGCGGCCCGCCCCTTCGTCACAGACGACGCCCGTTTGACCACCGAGGGCAGCTGTCAGTTGGAAACCTGGGTTCGCTCGTACAAAGACAGCCACGAGGTCTGGGCCCTGCCTGCGTGCAACCCCACCGGCAACCTCGAATTCACCGTGGGCGGCGGCAGGGCGCGCAGCAGTGGCGAGCACGGCACCAGTGACTTTGTCTTCCAGCTCAAAACGCTGTTTCGTCCGCTGAACACCAACGGCTGGGGCTGGGGCCTGGGCGTGGGCACCGTGCGCCACCCGGAAATCAGCCCTGGGCCCAACCTGCTGGGCAACACCTATGCCTATGTGCCCGCGTCGTTTTCCTTTCAGGATGACCGCGTGGTGGTGCACGCCAACCTGGGCTGGCTCAAGGAGCGCACGACACACCGCAACAATGCGACTTGGGGCCTCGGCGCAGAGTTTCAGGCCACGCAACAGGTGATGTTGATTGCCGAAACCTTTGGCGATCACCGCCACAACCCCTACGGGCAGGTGGGTGGCCGCCTGGCCATCGTGCCGAACCGCGTCCAGGTGGACCTCACCGTGGGACAGCAAATGGCGGGGCCGAGCAACAGCCGCTGGGTTTCCCTGGGGCTGCGTTTCACGCCCGACAGCTTGTTTTGACAAGGCCTGAGTGAGGGCACATGGCCCTGCGTCAGCGTCAATGTCAGCCCTGGGTCGCCAACAGCGCCCGTGGCGGGTGCGGTGAGATTCGAACTCACGGAGGGCGCAAACCCTCGCCGGTTTTCAAGACCGGTGCCTTAAACCGCTCGGCCACACACCCTTGGAGCCTTGTATTGTAGGGCACCCACGGGCAGCATCTCAGGCCTTGCCCGGCTTCTGTGCTTGTGGGCAATCGATCTGGATGAGCTCTCGCACCGTGCCATCCACACGCACGGCCGTGAGCTGCCCGCCCCACACGCAGCCGGTGTCCAGGGCCATCAGGTCATCGCGGTTGATCAGGCCCAGCGTGGACCAGTGTCCGAACGCCATCGGTGTGCCGGCCGTGCGCCGCCCCGGCACCTCGAACCAGGGCATGAAGCCCTCGGGCGCGCCGCCCACACCCTCCTTGGTGGCGAACTCCATGAGTCCGTCGGCGCTGCAAAAGCGCAGCCGCGTCAGGCTGTTGACCACGCAGCGCCAACGCGCCACGCCCGTCAGGCCCTCATCCCAGCGCTCGGGCGCGTTGCCATACATCTGTGTGAGGAACTCGCCCAGCGAAGGGCTTTGCAGCATGGCCTCGACCTCGCCAGCCAAGGCCACGGTCTGGGCCGCGTCCCATTGAGGCAGCACGCCGGCATGCACCATCAACCAGCCGTGCGCGTGCACGGCCAAGCGCTGATGGCGCAACCAGTTCAGCCAGTCCTCGCGGTCGGGGGCATGCAAGATGGCGTCGAGCGTGTCGCTTCGGTGCGGCTTGCGCACACCGTGTGCCACGGCCAGCAGGTGCAGGTCGTGGTTGCCCAGAAGGCAGGTGGCCGAGGCACCCAGACCGCGCAGGCGACGCAGCACACCCAGGCTGTCCGGCCCGCGGTTGACGAGGTCGCCCAGGAAATGGACATGGTCCCGCGAGGGGGAGAAATCGAGGGTCTGCAGCAGCCGCTCCAGCGGATCGCAGCAGCCCTGCAGGTCGCCAACGAGGTAGATCATGGGGGGATTCTGCTACGCTTGGACGATCTCGACCGACGGCCCGGCATGCGCCCGGCGCCTTCCATGGAACTTGCGCTGCTGATTTTCCTCACCTTCCTCAATGGCTTGTTCGCCATGTCGGAGATGGCCCTGGCCTCCAGCCGAAAGGCGCGCCTGCAGGTGCTGGCCGAAACTGGAGATGCCGGTGCGCTCGCCGCCATCGAGTTGCACGACAACCCCACGCAGTTCCTCTCCACGGTCCAGATCGGCATCACCTCCACCGGCGTGCTCAACGGCATCGTTGGTGACGCGGCTTTCTCTGCGCCCTTGTCCCTCTGGTTGCAGGCCCATTTCGATCTGCACGACCGCGTGGCCGCCGTCACCGCCACCGGCCTGGTGGTGCTCATCATCACTTTCGTCACCATCATCTTTGGCGAGCTGGTGCCCAAGCGCGTGGGCCAGATGTACCCCGAGCCCGTGGCGCGCCTCGTGGCCAAGCCCATGCGGCTGCTCTCCACCATCGCCAAGCCGTTCGTGGCCATGCTCTCGACCACCACCGTCGGCATCCTCAAGCTGCTGGGTGTGAGCGACAACGGCGGGCGCAGCGTGACGGAAGAGGAAATCGCGGCACAGCTGGAAGAAGGCCTGGACGCCGGCGTGATCGAAGCGCACGAGCACCAGATGGTGCGCAATGTGTTCCGCCTTGACGAACGCCAGATCGGCTCGATGATGATCCCGCGTGGCGACATCGCCTGGCTCGATGCCGAGGTGTCCATGGCAGAGAACCTGGCCACCATTGCCGAGCACGGCTACTCGCGCTACCCGGTCTGCCGTGGCGGCCTGGACGATGTGATCGGTGTGATGACCGCGCAGCAGCTGCTGCACCAGCTCACCCAGCACCAGAACAACGACCTGACGCAAGGCCTGTTGCCAGCGGTCTTCGTGCCTGAGACGCTCTCTGGCATGGAGCTACTGGAGCACTTCCGCGCCTCCGATGTGCAGATGGTGTTCGTGGTCGATGAGTACGGGGAGGTGCAAGGCGTCATCACCCTGCGCGATGTGCTGGAGGCCATCACTGGCGAGTTCACGGCCTCGGAAGACTCGGACGATGCCTGGGCGATCCAGCGCGAGGATGGCTCCTGGCTGATCGACGGACTCATTCCCGCGCCCGAGCTGAAGGACCGCCTGGAGGTCAAAACCCTGCCGGACGAAGACCGCGGCCGCTACAACACGCTGGCCGGCTTGGTCATGTTGCTGCTGGGCCGCCTGCCGCGCACCACCGACGTGGTGGAGTGGGAAGGTTGGCGCTTCGAGGTGGTGGACATGGACGGCAAGCGCATCGACAAGGTGCTGGCGAGCCGTTTGCCACAGCACTGAGCCTGCTCAAGGCGCCTCGCCGGCTGGAGCGTCGTCCCACAGGCGGCGCGTCTGTGCGCGCCAGCATCGCCCCTGTCCCCAGCTGCCATCCGACTGCCACAACCAGGCACCACACGCGGGCGTGGCGTGCACGTGCACGCCCAGTGCCGCATAGCGCGCCACGACCTGGGGTGAAGGGTGGCCGTAGCGGTTGCGACGCCCGGCCTGGATCACCGCTTCCTGCGCCTGCACAGCCGCCAGAAACGCGGGCGTGGACGAGGTCCGGCTGCCATGGTGGGGCACGACCAGCACGGTGCTGCGCAGGCGCTCGGCGCCCACCCGCGCCAGCAGTGCCTGCTCCTGCGGCGCTTCGATGTCCCCCGTCAGCAAGAGACTCTGGCCACCATCGGCTTGAACGCGCAGCACGCACGACAAGGCGTTGGTGGACAGGCGCAGGCGGCCTGACAGGTCAGCCTGCGTCGGGTGCAACACCTCGAAGCGCACGCCGTCCCAGGTCCAGGCTTGACCGGCCACACATGGCTGGTGGGGCAGTGTCGGGGCACCATCGGGCGCGTTGCCCGGCGGGCGATGCAGCAAGGGGTGGTCATCGGGCAAAGAGCTGCGCAGCACATCCACCGGCACGCCGCGTACGACGGACTGGGCTCCGCCGACGTGGTCGTTGTCCTGGTGGCTGATGAGCAAGGTGTCGAGCCTCCGCACACCCAGGGCCTGGAGGACGGGCAGCACGACGCGAGCGCCCATGTCGCCGCCCGCAGGCAGGCTGGCGCCGGTGTCGAACAGCAAGCTGTGCTGCGCCGTGCGCACCAGGACGGAAGTGCCCTGCCCCACGTCCATGGCGATGGTCGCGAAGTGCCCAGGTGCGGGTTTGGGCAAGACACGCCACTGTTCGGGGAGAAACAACAGCGGCAACAGGAAGGGCAAAGCCATGCCACGCCACCGCCAGGGCCCGGGCAGCGCCAACGCGAACGAGGCGGCCACCGCCGCAACGGCCACCCCCAGCGGCGGGCTGGGTGTCGCCCAGATCGCCATGGGCAGGTTTGACAGCCATTGCAGCCCTTGGAAGGCCAGGCCGGTGCACGCGGCAGCCACGTCCCAGGCCAACGGTAACACCGTGCCAGCCAGGGCCAACGGGGTGATGAGCGTACCGAAGATGGGCACGGCCAAGAGGTTGGCCACCACGCCCACCAAGGAGGCCTGCTGAAAACACACCAGAGACAGTGGCAGCAAAGCGAGGCTGACCAGGCGCTGCGTGCGCCACAAGGCCATGGCTTCGTCGCGCAGCCAGTGCCAGGCTCCCGTCACGCGGCCGACGTCCGCACCCTGAGCAGGGCCGATGACGCTGGCGACCTCCAGCGACCGCTCACCCGCCGACATCAACACGGCCACGGCCACGAACGAAAGCCAAAAACCCGCCTGCATGAAGGCGAATGGGTCCCAAACTGTCACCAAGGTGGCGCACGACAGCCACACCAGCGGCCAAGGCCAGGCGCTGCCCAGCAGCCGCAAGGCACCCATGAGTGCCATGGTCCAGACCGTGCGCTGTGCCGGTACGCCACCGCCCGAGGCCAGGGCATACGCCGCGGCGCCCAGCACCGCCACCCACAAGGCCGCCGTTGGGGCAGGCAGCCAATGACAGAGCCAGCTGGAACGCGACCACAAGCGCCGTGTCAGCGCCGCAAACAAGCTGCCCAGCATCGCGACGTGCGCGCCGCTGATGGACACGGCATGGGCAACGCCTGTGCGACGGAGCACTTCCCAGTCGCCCGTGGCGATGGCGGCCTGATCTCCCACCGCCAGACCGGTCAGGACACCCGCCTCGCGCGCCGACGGCACCCGCTGCAAGATGGCCTCGCGCACGCCTTGTCGCCAGCGGTCGATGCTGTCCTGCCAGCTGGGCGCACCGCCTTCACCTGTGCCTGCGTGCTGCAGGCTGTCCGCCCCCGGCCGCAGCTGCCCCACCGCCCGCACACCCCGTCCGAAAGCAGATCGGGTGCCAGAGTTCACGCCGGGGTTGGACAAGCCATCTGGCGCATGAAGCCGCAGCCGCATGCGCCAGCGTTGTCCGGCCCGCGGCGCTTCGGCGTCAGGCCAATCGGCATAGAGCGTGACGTGCTCCGGCAGCCGCCCGCCGGGCTCGGGATGGACGCCCTCCCAGCGCAACACAGCGGCATCGAGTCGCCACCGTGAGGACGCGCCCGCGGACGACACCGGCGTCAACGGCTGCGGCAGCCCTTCCAGCTTCAGCACGGCCCAGACATCGCTACCGTACAGGCTGTGCGGCCAGCGTTGCACCAGCACCTGCGACGCTCGCCAGCCTGTGCTTCCCCACGCCAAGAGCGCCGCTGCCAACGCGAACATTGGCAGCAGGATAGGGCGCCGCCAGCGCAACCGCTCGCGCCACTCCAACCAGACGCCCAACAGCCATCCCAGCGCGCCCAGCACCATGCAGCCGTGGAACCACGCTGAAGGCGCCAGGCTCACCGACTGCCACTGCCCGGCCACGCCCAGCAACCACCCCAGGCAAGTCACCACCCACAGCCAGAGCCCCAAGCCGCTGGGCGCTTGGCGCACGCCAGCCTCTGGGGGCCGCGCCACCGCCATCGCCCTCGCCATGTCCCCATCCCTGCTTTGTGTTGTGGGCGCAGTGTAGGATTTCACCCTCTGGCGCACCGTGACACGCGCCACCCTCTGAAGGGGGATGTCTGTCACCAAATGCGTCACCCGAACCGCGGCCGGATCCGCCGCTGGCCCTCCGCCTCCCCACACGCCATGTCCATCGAACAACGCCTGCAAGCCCTGGGCATCACCTTGCCCCCCGTGGCCGTGCCCGCCGCCTCGTACCTGCCCTTTGCCCGCACGGGCAATCTGATCTTCCTGTCGGGCCACATCGCCAAGAAAGATGGCCAGGTCTGGGTGGGCCAGCTTGGTAAAACCATGAACACCGCCGAAGGCCAGCAAGCCGCACGCGCCATCGCCATCGACCTCATGGGCACCCTGGCCGTGGCCGCTGGCGGCCTGGACAAGGTCGTGCGCATCGTCAAGGTCATGAGCCTGGTCAACAGCACGCCCGACTTCACCGAGCACCACCTCGTCACCAACGGCTGCTCCGAACTGCTGGCCGAGGTGTTCGGTGAGGCCGGTCGCCACGCCCGCAGCGCCTTTGGCGTCGCGCAGATCCCGCTGGGGTCCTGCGTCGAGATCGAGCTCATCGCCGAAGTGGCCTGACCATGCCGCGCCCCACCCCCCGTTTGCTGCTCACGCTCATCAGCCTGGTTTGCGCAGGCTCGGTCGGCCTGGCCTTGGTGGCGCAGCACCGCTACGGCATGGAGCCCTGCCCCTGGTGCATCCTGCAGCGCATCCTGTTCGTGCTGCTGGCCATCCTGGGTCTGGCGGCCGCGGCCCTGCCAGGGCTGCCGCGCCGTGTGCTGGCCGGTGTGGCACTGCTGGGCGCGTTGGGTGGCATGGCGGCGGCCCTGTGGCAGCATTTCGTGGCGGCCCAGTCGAACTCCTGTGCGCTGACGCTGGCCGACCGCATCATCGGCGCCACCGGCCTGGACACACGCTGGCCCGAGGCCTTCGAAGTCCGCGCCTCGTGCGCCGATGCAGCCGTGAGCGTGCTGGGCGTGCCGTTCGAGCTCTGGAGCCTGGCGCTGTTCGCGCTCACAGGCGTGATCCTGCTGGCGAATGTGCTGGCCTCGCGTCGGCACGCGTGAGTGCCTGGGCCTGCGCAAGCGCCAAACGCCGTCACCACCGTGCTGGACCGAGACCCCACCGCGCCAACCGCGCTGATCGACTTCCCCTCCACCGAAACCGGTGGCCTACGCCAGCGCTGGCGCCTGCACCAGCCCACGCGCTGGCTCGTCGCACACGACCCCGCGCAAGTCCCGGGCCTGCTCGACGCCGCCCATGAGATGTCGAAACAAGGCAGCTGGGTGGTCGGGTGGGTGGCCTACGAGGCCGCCCCCGGGCTCGACCCCTGCCTGCCCGTCAAGGCCCTGCCACCGGGGCGTCCTTTCGCTGTCTGGGCAGTCTTTGACCACGCCGAGCCCTGGCAGGACACCCCTGCGGACCCAACCCAGGACGCATCCGCACCCTGGTCGGCCGGCCCCTGGACACCCGCGCTCAGCGAGCCCGAGGTGTCGCACCGCATCGAGCAGGTGCGCGAGCTCATCAGGGCTGGCGAGGTCTACCAGGTCAACCTGACGGACACGCTCAGCGCGCCCTTCCAAGGCGGCCCGCAAGCCATCGAGCCTTTCTTCGAGGCCCTGCGTCGCAGCCAGCCCGCCGGCTACAGCCTGATGCTGGACGCGCGCGCTGCCTGCCGCTCGCCCGGGGTCCTGCTGAGCGTGTCGCCTGAGTTGTTTTTCGACTGGGACGGCGAGGCCCTCATCACCCGCCCGATGAAGGGCACCGCCGCACGCGGGCCCGACGCGCTGAGCGACCAGGCCGCCGCCGAGCACCTGCGCACCAGCCCCAAGGAGCGCGCCGAGAACCTGATGATCGTGGACCTGCTGCGCAACGACCTCTCGCGCGTGGCCGAGGTGGGCAGCGTGCGCGTGCCCTCGCTGTTCGACCTGCACGCCTTGCCCACGGTCTGGCAGATGACCTCCACCATCACCGCGCGCTCGCGTCCCGGGCTGCGCCTGAGCGAGGCCTTTGCCGCGCTGTTTCCGTGCGGTTCCGTCACGGGTGCGCCCAAGCGCCAGGCCATGCACCACATCGCGCGCCTGGAAGCCGGACCGCGCGGCGTGTATTGCGGGGCCGTTGGCCTGATGACGCCTGGGGGGCGTGTGACTTTCAACGTGCCCATCCGCACCGTGGTGCTCGACACGCCACCGCCAGAGGCGCCCTGGACGGCGCGCTGCGGCATCGGCAGCGGCATCACCTTGGACGCCCGCCCCGAGAGCGAGTGGCAGGAATGGCAGGCCAAGCAGGCCTTCCTCAGACGCGCCAGCCAGCCTTTCTCGGTGCTGGAGTCGCTGAGGCTGGAAGGCGGCCAGCTCCACCGACTGGAGCGACACCTCGCTCGAGCGGCCGCCAGCGCCGAGCACTTTGGCTTCAAGTGGGACGAGCAGCGGGTTCGCGCCTTGCTCCAGAACGCCTGCCTGGCCCACCCGAGCGGCGTCTTCAAGCTGCGGCTGCTGTCGGATGCCCGTGGGCAAGCCCAGGTCGAGGTGGCGGCCTTGCCCGCCCCACTGGCGCAGCCCCCACGCGTGGCGCTGGCCGAGCGCCCCATGCCCCCAGCCGATGATTTCATCCGCCACAAGACCACCCAGCGAGGCGCCTACGCCGCTTTCCCTGCGCCCACCGGCTGCCTCGACACGCTGCTCATCAACGGAATGGGCGAGTTGACCGAGTTCACCATCGGCAACCTGGCTTTGAGGCTCGACGGGCGCTGGTGCACGCCGCCCGTGACGGCCGGGCTGCTGCCGGGCGTCATGCGCGCGCACCTGCTGGAGAGCGGCGAGCTGGTCGAGCGGCCGCTGACGCCTGCCGACCTGGCCCGCGCCGATGCGATCGAGCTGATCAACAGCGTGCGCGGTCGCATCCGCGTCAAAGTCGACTCATCGCAAAAATAATTTCCCAAACATCCAACGAAGCGCATCCAACGTGATTTTTTGCACGTAAGGGCTCCAGTCGCGTGCCTGTCGTCACGCGGCGACCATGAAACCACCTTCACAGGAGATCCCTCATGAAACGTCACGTTCGCCACACCGCCGTCACCGCAGCCCTCACCGCCGGCCTCGCCTTCGCCAGCGCCAGCGCACAAGCCGGCGTCAACTACGCCAGCTACCTCAAGTGCCGACACACCCAGCTGACGCCCTTCAACGGCACCCTCGTCGAGGCGGCCATCGCCACGCCCGAACTGAGCACGCTCGTCTCCCTGGTCAAGGCCGCCGGCCTGGTTGACGCCTTGTCCGCACCGGGGCAGCTGACGGTGTTCGCGCCGACCAACAGCGCCTTCGGCAAGGTGCCCGCCCCCCTGCTGGACTTGATTGGTGGCGACACGAAGCTGCTGACCCAGGTCCTGACGTACCACGTCACGCCCGAGACCACCGACCCGCGCCGCAACCTGATCGCCACGCAAGCCACGACGCTGCAAGGCCAGACGGTGTACGTGGGCTACGACCAGAACGGACCCTCGGTGAACCAGTCCACCGCTGCGTGCAAGGGCGTCAAGACCAGCAACGGCACCGTGTGGGTCATCGACAGCGTGCTGCTGCCGCAGTTCAAGTGAGCTGAGCGGGCGCGTCAGCCCGCTTGAGCACAAGGCCCCAGCGCCGGTGGCGCGGGGCCGCATGAGGCAAACTCGCAGCCTTTGCGACACCACTGGCTACGCACCATGCGACTCCTCCACACCATGCTGCGCGTTGGCAACCTCCAGCGCTCCATCGACTTCTACACCCAGGCCCTGGGCATGACGCTGCTGCGCACCACCGACCGGCCCGAGCAGCAGTACACCCTGGCCTTCCTGGGCTACGGCCGCAACCCCGAGCACGCCGAAATCGAGCTGACCTACAACCACGGCGTCGAGGCGTACGAGCTGGGCACGGCCTACGGCCACATCGCCATCGGCGTGGACAGTGCGGCCGCCGTCTGCGAAGCCGTGCGCGCCAAAACCGCCACCCTGGGCGGCGCCGTGACGCGCGAAGCCGGCCCCATCAAGGGCGGCAACACCGTGATCGCCTTCATCACCGACCCGGACGGCTATAAAGTCGAGTTGATCGAGCGCCCGCAGGCCGCCTCCGAACTCAACTGATCCACAGACCGCCCTGCAGACTGGTCAGCGGCATCAGGGCCGGTGGGCCGCGATCTTCGGCGTGCCCACCTGCACATCGCCACACTGGGCGCGGTGGCGCAGCGCATGGTCGATCAGCACCAGCGCCAGCATGGCCTCGGCGATCGGTGTGGCACGGATGCCCACGCAAGGGTCGTGGCGACCGAAGGTCTCGACCGTGGCCGGCTGACCGTGGAGGTCGATGGACTGGCGCGGCGTGCGGATCGAGCTGGTCGGTTTGATGGCGATGGCCACGCGCAGGTCTTGCCCCGTGGAGATGCCACCCAGCACACCGCCCGAGTGGTTGCTGCCGAAGCCATCGGGGTGCAGCTCGTCGCCATGCACGGTGCCGCGCTGGCTGACGCTCTCGAAGCCCGCACCGATCTCCACGCCCTTGACGGCGTTGATGCCCATCATGGCGTAAGCGATGTCGGCATCGAGCTTGTCGAACAGCGGCTCGCCCAGGCCGACCGGCACGCCAGAGGCCTCGACGATGAGCTTGGCGCCACACGAATCACCCGCCTTGCGCAGCTCGTCCATGTAGGCTTCGAGCGCGTCGATCTGGCTGACGTTGGGCGCGAAAAACGGGTTGTTGGGCACGTGCTCCCAGCCCTCGAAGGCGATGGGCTGCTCGCCGAGCTGGGTCATGCAGGCGCGCACCTCGGTGCCGAACTGCTCGCGCAGCCACTTCTTGGCCACGGCGCCAGCGGCCACCATGGGCGCGGTCATGCGGGCCGAGGAGCGGCCACCGCCACGCGGGTCGCGGATGCCGTACTTGTGCCAGTAAGTGTAGTCGGCGTGGCCCGGGCGGAAGGTCTGCAGGATGTTGCCGTAGTCCTTGCTGCGCTGGTCGGTGTTTCGGATCAGCAGGGCAATGGGCGCACCCGTGGTCTTGCCTTCATAGACACCCGACAGGATCTCAACGGCATCGGGCTCGTTGCGCTGCGTCACGTGGCGCGAGGTGCCGGGGCGACGGCGGTCGAGGTCGCCCTGGATGTCGGCCTCGGACAGCGCCATGCCGGGAGGGCAGCCATCGATGACGCAGCCGATGGCCGGGCCATGCGACTCGCCGAAATTGGTGACCGTGAACAAAAGACCGAAGGTGCTGCCGGGCATGGGGGCGTCCAGAAATCGCTACAAGGTTGCAGCCGCTATTGTCCCCCATCGCGCTGTGCGCGTGGTGCGGGTGCGCCCCAGATGCCACCCAGATGCCACCCAGATGCCGCCCGGATGCGAAAACGCCCGGACGAACCGGGCGAGAGGGTGCGGAGAGAGCCTCAGAGATCAGGGGCGGCGGACAGGTCGGCGTCCGATCAGGCCCGCCTGGGCCATGCGCTCAAAGCAGCGCCTGGCGTTCACCGGCCGTGGCACCCTCTTCCACTGGCCAATCACGGATGTAAGCCTTGAGCATGCGGTTCTCGAAATCCTGTCCGTCCACCACGGCCTTGGCCACGTCGTAGAAGGAGATCACGCCCATCAGCGTGCGCTGCGTCATCACGGGCATGTAGCGCGCGTGGCGGCTGAGCATCATCCGGCGGACTTCGTCGATGTCGGTCTCGGGGGTGCAAGTCAGGGGGTGGTCGTCCATGACAGTGCGCACCGTCAGGCTGCCAAACACGCCGCTGTTGCGCACGGTCGCCTGGATGACTTCGCGGAAGGTGAGCATGCCGGCCAGGTCGCCGTGGTCCATCACCACCAGCGAGCCGATGTCGTGGTCGGCCATGGTCTTGGCGGCTTCAGCCAGCGCCTGCTCGGGATGGATGGTGTACAGGGTGCTGCCCTTGACGCGCAGGATGTCGCTGACTTTCATGGGAACGGTCTCCTCGATCTGTGTGCAAGAACAACTTGCATGAAGGCTGTGCACTTTAACGGCTTGTGGCGCGACTTGCACAGCACCACGGTGGGCATCCCTGCCCCAGCTCAACAACAGCCAAAGACAGGCCGTGGCAAGAGGCCTTCATTGCGACAGACATGCGCCCACATGAACAGGGGGTTGTCCCTGATTCGACGCATTTTTTACGACGCCGCACCTCAGCCCCAACGGCGTCAGGACATCACCTGCCGCACGGTCAGACGATCGAGTGCCGCCTCGCGCCAGAAGCCCTGCGTGAGCGTGTCCTGGCGCAGCAACAAGGCCTCTGCCAGGGGCGCCACCAAGGCGCGATCGGGGTCGATGAGCAGCACGAAACGCGCGCCCTGGTCGCCCTCGTCCTCCTGCAGCTGTGCCACCCAGTCGAGCGCCTGGAGGGTCTCCAGCAAGGGTTCGATCTGCAGCGGGTCGGTGCGCAGCCAACGCGCCAGAGCCACTGCCGACAAACCTTTGCGATCGCCATGCTGGACAGCAGCCAGCGCCTTCAACACCGCCAGCGCCAGTGAAAAGCGCAGCCCCGGCGTGTCTGGCCAGCGCTTGACCTGCGACAGCAGGCTGGGCGTGTAGGCCGCCACCACCGCGCCCATCAGCACGATCAGCCAGCTCAGGTAAATCCAGATCAGCAGGATGGGCACGGCCGCGAAAGCGCCGAAGATGGTGGCGTAAGCCGGCACCTGCCCGAGGTAGAACGCCAGGCCCTTCTGAGCGACTTCCAGCCCCAAGGATGCGAACAGCGCGCCGCCCCAGGCGTGTTCACGGCGAACGAAGGTGTTGGGCACGTAGCGGTACAGGGCCATGAACCCGGCCGTCTGCAGGCCGAAGGTCAGCAGCCCCAGCAAGAAACTGACGCCACCCGGCAGTTCGTCCACCAGCCCGCGCGAGGCCGACAGCACGTACGAGGTGACCGACAGGCTGACGCCCAGCAACAGCGGCCCCAAAGTGAGCGCAGCCCAGTACACCAGCACACGGTGGGCGATGGGCCGCACGGAGCGCACCCGCCAGATGCCATTGAGCGTGTGGTCGATGGTCAGCATCAAGGCCATGGCCGACACGCCCAGACCCACCAGACCCAACGCGCCCAACTGGCTGGCCTTGGCGGCGAACTTGGTCAGCGACAGCAGCACCGGCTTGGCGATCATCTCGGGCACCATGCCTTGCAGCACCTGCTGCTCCAGCACTTTGCGAAAGCGCCCGAACACGGGGAAGGCGCTGAAGAGGGCCAACATCACGGTGAACAACGGCACCACGGCGATGGTGGTGGTGAAGGTCAAGCTGCCTGCCGTCAGGCCGAGGCGGTCCTCGCGGAAACGCTGGCGCAAGGTGTCGTAGGTCTGACGCCAGGGCCAGGTGCGCAAGGTGTCGGCGATCTGGTGGCAGCGTTGTCGGGTCTGGGCCCAAAGTGTCCGGGGAGGCGTCATGCTGGCTATGATGCCAGCGGTGCGTGTGCCCACGCGCTGCAGTTCCTCTCTCTTGCCGCCACCACCATGCCCCTGGTCCCCATCGACGCTCCCATCCATGACCCCATCCTGGGCGCACACCCGCCGGCCCGCCTGCGGCTCATTGGCCATCTGCGCGCGCTCAACGTGGCCCTGGTGGTTGGCCTCATCGTGCTGGGTGTGCTCTGGGAACTGTGGCTGGCGCCGCTGCCCGGCGGACGCGGCACCCTGGCCATCAAGGTGCTGCCGCTCGCATTCGCCGTGACGGGCATGCTCAAGCACCGCCTCTACACCTACCGCTGGATGTCGCTGCTGGTGTGGCTGTACTTCACCGAGGGCGTGGTGCGCGTGAGTGGCGATGTGGGCATGTCCCAGTGGCTGGCAGGCATCGAAGTGGCCTTGAGCACGGCGCTGTTCGTGGCTGGCGCCGTGTATGTGCGCGTGCGCCTGAAGGTGCTGCCGCCCAAAGACAAAGCCCAGGCCAAAGCGTGAACGACGCGGCACCGCAGCCAATGTCCCGATGAGCACAATGCATACGCCCACGCCTGACCCAGCCTCATTGCTGAGTGCACTGAGGCAGGCCTTGGGCGATGCGGCCGTGCGCTGTCCCTCCGCCGACGAACCCCTGCTGGCCCACCTCCAGGACTGGCGCCAGCGCTACCGCGGCACGGCACTGGCCGTGGTGTCGCCTGCCAGCACCGAGGAGGTCGCGGCCGTGGTGCGGCTGTGCGCAGCGCACGGCGCAAGCATTGTCCCGCAAGGGGGCAACACCAGCCTGGTGGGCGGTGCCGTACCAGACGAAAGCGGCCAGCAGATCGTGCTGAGCCTGCGGCGCATGAACCGCGTGCTGGACATCGACCCGCTCAACCTGTCGATGACGGTGCAGGCTGGCTGCGTGCTGGCGCAGGTGCAGGACGCAGCCCACGCCGAAGGTCTGCTGTTTCCGCTGAGCCTGGCATCGCAAGGCAGCTGCACCATCGGCGGCGTGCTGGCCACCAACGCCGGCGGCACCCAGGTGCTGCGCTACGGCATGGCGCGCGAGCTGTGCCTGGGCCTGGAGGTGGTGACCGCACAAGGCGACATCTGGCGCAGCCTCAAAGGCCTGCGCAAAGACAACAGCGGCTACGACCTGCGCGACCTCGTCATCGGCAGCGAAGGCACGCTGGGCATCGTGACGGCGGCCTGCCTCAAGCTCTACCCCCGGCCTGTCAGCCACCTGGCAGGCTTGCTGCGCTGCCCGGACATCGAAGCGGCCACCGCCCTGCTGCAGCTGGCGCGCCAACACCTGGACGCCGAACTCACCGGCCTGGAGGCCATGGCGGCTTACCCGGTCGCCCTGACCCAACAGCATTTGCCTCAACTGGCCGCAGTGGCACAGGCACTGATGCCCGCGGCCAAGCTCACCTCCGCCTCGTCAGGCAAGCTGGCCGATGCCCCTTGGCTGGTGCTGCTGGACACCGCCAGCCCGCGCCCTGAAGCGGCCCTGCGCGCCTCACTGGAAGCGCTGCTTGCCGAGGCCCTGGCGCAAGGTCTGATCGACGAAGCCCTGGTGTCCCACAACGAGGCCCAGTACCGCGCCATGTGGGCACTGCGCGAAGCCATCCCCATGGCCGAAAAGCTCGCGGGGCAGATGGTCAAGCACGACATCGGCGTGCCCTCCTCCCGCGTCCCGGCCTTCCTGCGCGCCACCGTGCCAGCCTTGCAGCAGGCCTTCCCGGGCTGCCAGGTCGTGTGCTTTGGGCACCTGGGCGATGGCAACCTGCACTTCAACGTTCAAGGCCCTGCGGACACCCCCACGGTGGCCTTCCTGGCTACGCACGAGCGTGCAGTGAACGACATCGTCTATGCGCAAGTGCAGGCACAGGGCGGCACGATTTCGGCCGAGCATGGCATCGGACGGCTCAAACGCGAGGCGCTGGCCGAACACCAAAGCCCCGTCGCCACGCAATGGATGCGCGCCATCAAGGCCGCGCTGGACCCGGCCGGCACGCTGAACCCGCGGCGGCTGGTGCCCTGAATCAGGGCTTCATTGCAAGGGGCCGTCCAAACCTTCAGGCACCGGCAAGGCCAAGGTGTCGATGCCTTCCTCGCGCAATTCGGCGCGCTCTTCGGGCGTCGCTTGCCCTCGGATCGCCCGCTCGGGCGCATCGCCATGGTGGATGCGCCTGGCCTCATCGGCGAAACGCTCGCCCACGTTCTCGGTTTGCTGGATGACCTGGCGCACCACTTGCAAGTAGGCGGCTTGCAAGGCCTGGATGGCCTCTGCGTGGGGTGCAGGCGCGCCAGCAACTGCCGTGCGGCCATCGTCACTGGAGGGCGCAAGTTGACCGGCACGGTGATGCGATGGACGTTCCTGACGCTGTTGGGCCTCATCCGCAGCCGAGGCGACAGGCTCCTTCAAGCCGGACACGTTGAGCCTCGTCGCCGAAGGCCTGCGCTGAACCGCATGGCTGCCACACACCGGACAACCCAGCAAACCAGCCTGCTGCTGGCGCGAGAGTTCATCGCCGGACGCGAACCAGCCTTCGAAGGCATGGCCCTGGTCGCAATGGAGGTCCACCACCAGCATGGGATGTCAGCCTGACGCGGTCAAACCGTCTGCCAGTCGAGCGGCCAGACGCCGGCGCGCCATTGACGCAGCCACATCATGCCGACGATGGTCTTGGCATCGGTCAGCGAGCCGTCGCGCATCCAGTCTTCCAGCTCCTGCTGGGTGGCGGTGAACACATCGAGGAACTCGCCGTCGTCCAGGTGGCGCTCTCCGAGGGTGAGCTCGTCCGCGAACCAGACTTCGATGCGCTCGGTGGCGTAGCCGATCACCGGGTGCATCAGGCCTGCGCGCGCCCAGCGCCGGGCCACGTAACCCGTTTCCTCGCGCAACTCGCGCTGCGCACAGGCCAGTGCGCCCTCGCCCGGGTCGAACTTGCCCGCGGGGAACTCGATCATGGTCATGCCCACGGGGTAACGGAACTGGCGCTCCATCACCAGGCGGCCATCAGGCAACAGCGGCACCACCATCACCGCGCCAGGGTGCACCACATACTCGCGCGAAGCCTCGCGGCCATCGGGCAAGCGCACACGGTCGTGCTTGGCGTGGAGAAAGTGGCCCTGGTACACCGTCTCTGACGAGATCAGTGTTTCGCTCAAGCCATCACCGAGATCATCGTTCGACTCGGCGAGCGGTAAACCTGGGGCTGGGCTTGGATCTGACTGAGAGAGCGTGTCGGACATGTGCGAACCTGAGGGTCAGAGGCGGCTCAATGCCTGCGCAGGTAGCGCCACACGAAACCCGGAAAGGCCAGCGTGAGGAACACGCACAGCCACACGGCCACGAACTCCCAGCGCAAAGGGCTCGTCTGGCCCAGGCTGCCTTCGATGGCACGGCCGAGCAAGGCCACCAGCACAGCCAAAACAAGCAACTCCAGCAAGCGCCAAGCAGTTGGCTTGGGCGCTCGGCGCGGGCCGACCACGAACAGGCGCTCGTTCACAAAAGGCAAATTGGCCGCGACGAGCGCGGCCAAGAGCACGGTGGTGACGGCCCAGCCGGGAACCAGGCCCGTCATGCCGGGCCACCTTCCCAAACCGAGCAGTCGCAGCGCATCGGCACAACCTCAACCCGCCAGCGACTGGGTGATGGCCTTGGCACACAGGCTCATCAAGCCGCTGGGCAAGATGCCGAGTGCCAGAACGGCCAGCGCATTGAGCGACAGCAACAGGCGCGCACCACTGGCATCGACCGCAGGCGCGCCTTGTGCAGGCTCGTCGAAGTACATGACCTTGACCACGCGCAGGTAGTAGAAAGCGCCGACCAGCGACAGCAGCACCGCCAGGATCGAGATCTGCAACAGCAGGTCCGAATTGGTGGTGATCAATGCCTGCAGCACGGCCAGCTTGGCGTAGAAACCCACCGTCGGTGGGATGCCGGCCAGCGAGAACATGAACACGGCCATGACACCCGCCAACATCGGGTTGCGTTTGGCCAAGCCAGCCAGGTCGGAGATCTGCTCCGACTCGAAACCGGGGCGCGACAGCACCATGATCAGACCGAACGTGCCCAGCGTGGTCAGCACATAGGTGAGCACGTAGAACAGTGCCGAGCCATAGCCGTTGCCTGCCGACACGGTGTTGCCGGCCACCACCGAGGGCACGAAGCCCAGCAGCATGAATCCCAGCTGCGCGATGCCCGAGTAGGCCAGCATGCGCTTGAGGTTGGTTTGCGCGATGGCCGCCAGGTTGCCGATCGTCATCGAGGCCACGGCCAAGATCATCAGCATCTGCTGCCAGTCGGTCGCCAGGTTGATCAGACCTTCCACCAGCAAACGGATGGTGATGGCGAACGCAGCCAGCTTGGGCGCACCCGCCACCAGCAGCGTCACCGCCGTCGGCGCGCCTTGGTAAACGTCGGGCACCCACATGTGGAAAGGCACCACACCCAGCTTGAAGGCCAGGCCCGAAACGATGAACACCAAGCCGAAAGCGAGCACTTGCTTGTTGATCTGGCCGGTCAGCGTGGCCTTGTAGACCTCACCGATGTCCAGCGAACCCGTGGCGCCGTACATCATCGACAGGCCATACAGCAGGAAGCCAGAAGCCAGCGCGCCCAGCACAAAATACTTCATCGCGGCTTCGGTGGACTGCGCATGGTCGCGGCGCAGGGCCACCAGGGCGTACAGCGACAGCGACATCAACTCCAGGCCCAGGTAGATGCTGAGGAAGTTGTTGCCGATGATCATGATGCTGATGCCCAGCAGCGCGAACATGCTCAACGTGAACAGCTCTCCTTTGAGCATGTCACGCGGGCCGGCGTACACCTGTGCATAGACCAGGCTGGCCGCCACGGCCAGGGTGGCGCACAAGGACAGCAGGTGGCCCATGGCATCGGTCACAACCATCTTCTGCATGGCGTACACCGAGCTGCCGTCGTCCAGCGCGCACAGGTGCAGGCCCGCGACAGCGGCCAGCGAGGCCAGGGTCAGGTAGTAGGTGGGGCGTCGTTGGGGGCAGGTGACAAAGAGATCGAGCAGCGCCACCAGGCAGGCCATGCCCAGCAGCACGATCTCGGGGGTCACCGCGAGCCAGTTCAGGTCAGTCATTTGTTTTCGGCCCTCAGTTCAGCTTGCTTTGTGCCACGTGCTTGAGCAGCTCGGTCACAGACACGTGCATCGCGTCGGTGAAAGGCTTGGGCTGGATGCCCATCCACAGCACGGCGGCCGCCAGAACGGCCAGGATGAGGAATTCGCGGGCATTGATGTCAGTCAGGCCACGCACGTTGTCATTCGTTACTTCACCGAAGTACACGCGCTTGTACATCCACAGCGTGTAGGCCGCACCGAAGATCAGCGCAGTGGCCGACAGCAAGCCGATCAGGAAGTCGTACTGCACAGCACCCAGGATGACCATCCACTCGCCCACGAAGCCCGCGGTGCCCGGCAGGCCGCAATTGGCCATCGAGAAGAGCAGCGCAAAGGCAGCGAACTTCGGCATGGTGTTGACCACGCCACCGTAGGCAGCGATTTCACGCGAGTGCACGCGGTCGTACAGCACGCCGATGCTCATGAACATCGCGCCCGACACGAAACCGTGCGAGATCATCTGGACGATGCCGCCGGCAATGCCCAGCTCGTTGAAGATGAAAAAGCCCAGGGTGACGAAACCCATGTGCGCGATGGACGAGTACGCCACCAGCTTCTTCATGTCTTGCTGGACCAATGCCACCAGGCCGATGTAGATCACACCGATCAGCGACAGCGTGATCACCACCGGTGCGAACTCGTGTGCTGCATCCGGCACGATGGGCAGCACGAAGCGCAGGAAGCCGTAGCAGCCCAGCTTCAGCATGATGGCGGCCAGCACGATGGAACCACCCGTGGGCGCTTCCACGTGGGCATCGGGCAACCAGGTGTGCACCGGCCACATCGGCACCTTCACCGCAAAGGCCGCAAAGAAAGCGCCGAACAGCAAGGCCTGCGGCGTGGCGGCCAGCGGCAGCTTGTGCCAATCGAGGATCTGGAAGGAGCCGCCCGACTTGTAGTACAGGAAGACCAGCGCGATCAGCATCAGCAGCGAGCCCAGCAGCGTGTACAAGAAGAACTTGAACGCGGCATAGACGCGGCGCGGACCGCCCCACACGCCGATGATGATGTACATCGGGATCAGCGTGGCTTCGAAGAACACGTAGAACAGCAGGCCGTCCAGTGCCGAAAACACACCGACCGTCAGGCCGGACAGGATCAGGAAAGCGCCGTAGTACTGGTGCGGACGGTCTTCGATGACCTCCCAGCCGGCCAGCACCACGATGATGGTGATGAAGGCCGTCAGGGGCACGAACCACATCGAGATGCCATCGACACCCAGGTGGTAGAAGACGTTGAAGCGCTCGATCCAGGACGCCTTCTCGACGAACTGCATCGCGGCGGTGCTGTTGTCAAAGCCGGTCATCACCGGGATGGTGACGAGGAAGCCAATGACCGCGCCGATCAGCGCGATCCAGCGGGCGGTGCCGGCATGTTCCTGGCGACCCACGGCCAGCAGGAGGACACCGAAGGCCACAGGCAGCCAGATGGCCAGGGAGAGGATGGAAGACATGGTTTGCATGGGCTGGACCTCGCGCTCAGGGGTGCATGAACACGAACCAGGTCATGAGGGCGAACACCCCCAGGATCATGACCAGCGCGTAGTGATAGAGGTAACCCGTCTGGAACAGGCGCGTGAGCGAACCGATCAGGCCGACCAGCTTGGCCGAACCGTTGACCAGCAGACCGTCGATGATGCCGACGTCGCCCACCTTCCACAGGCCGCGACCCAACAGGCGGGCACCGGCAGCCAGGATGTGCTCGTTGAACCAGTCGAGGAAGTACTTGTTCTCGCCGATGACGATGAGCGGACGCAGCACCTTGGCAAAGAAAGCCGGGATTTGCGGGGCCACCATGTAGAACACGTAGGCCGTGACCACACCGCCCAGTGCCAGCCAGAACGGCAGCGTGGAGAAGCCATGCAAGGCCATGGCCGTGGCACCGTGGAACTCATGGGCCAGCTCTTCCATCGCGGGGTGCAGTTCGTGGTTCACGAAAATCGCGCCCTTGAAGAAATCACCGAAGAGCATGGGCTCGATCGCCAGGAAACCGATCACCACCGACGGAATGGCCAACAGCAGCAGCGGCGCGGTCACCACCCACGGCGATTCGTGCGGGGTGTGATCGTGGCCATGGCCGTGATCGTCGTCGTGGTGGTCGTGCTCACCTGGGAAGGGCTTGTGGTGGAAGTTTTCCTTGCCATGGAAGACCAGGAAGTACATCCGGAAGCTGTAGAAGGCGGTGATGAACACACCCGCGGTCACGGCGAAGATCGCGAAACCGGCGGCCGGCAGGTGGCTGGCGTGCGCTGCCTCGATGATCGAGTCCTTCGAGTAGAAACCTGCGAAGAATGGCGTGCCGATCAGGGCGAGCGAGCCGATCAGGGAGGTGATCCAGGTGATGGGCATGTGCTTGCGCAGGCCGCCCATGTTGCGGATGTCCTGGTCGTGGTGCATGCCCATGATGACGGAGCCGGCACCGAGGAACAGCAGGGCCTTGAAGAAGGCGTGCGTCATCAGGTGGAAGACGGCCACGTTGTAGGCCGACAGACCCAAGGCCACGGTCATGTAACCCAGCTGCGACAGCGTCGAGTAGGCGACCACGCGCTTGATGTCGTTCTGGATGATGCCCAGGAAGCCCATGAACAGCGCGGTGATGGAACCGATCACCAGGATGAAGTTCAGCGCAGCGTCCGACAACTCGAACAGCGGCGACATGCGCGTCACCATGAAGATGCCAGCCGTCACCATGGTGGCGGCGTGGATCAGCGCGGAGATCGGGGTCGGGCCTTCCATCGAGTCGGGCAGCCAGACGTGCAGCGGGAACTGCGCCGACTTGCCCATCGCGCCGATGAACAGGCAGATGCAGATGACCGTGATCAGCGACCAGTCGGTCTTGGGCAGGGTCAGCGCGGTCAGCTCGTTGGCCTTGGCAAACAGCTCGTTGTAGTTCAGCGTGCCAGTGAAGGCCAGCAGCAGGCCGATGCCCAGGATGAAGCCGAAGTCGCCCACGCGGTTGACCAGGAAGGCCTTCATGTTGGCGAAGATGGCCGTGGGCTTCTTGAACCAGAAGCCGATCAGCAGGTAAGACACCAGACCCACCGCTTCCCAGCCGAAGAACAGCTGCAGCAGGTTGTTGCTCATGACCAGCATGAGCATGGAGAAGGTGAACAGCGAGATGTAGCTGAAGAAGCGCTGGTAGCCGTCGTCCTCTTCCATGTAGCCGATGGTGTAGATGTGCACCATCAGCGACACGAAGGTGACCACGCACATCATCATGGCGGTCAGGCCATCGACGAGGAAGCCGACCTCCATCTTCAACGAGCCCAAGGTCATCCACTCGTAGACGGTGGCGTTGAAGTGCGCGCCGTCCACAGCCACCGCCTTGAGCGTCATGGCCGAGATGATGAAGGACACCAACACGCCCAGGATGGTCAGGACGTGCGAGGCGCGGCGACCAATGGTCTTGCCAAGCAGGCCTGCGGCGATCGAGCCGACCAGCGGCGCCAGGGGCACCGCCAGCAGCGAAGTGAGAGAAAGTTCTGACATTGTTGTATCTCTCCCGATCAGCCCTTGAGGCTGTCCAGCTCGTCCACGTTGATCGAGGAGCGGTTGCGGAACAGGACCACCAGGATGGCGAGACCGATGGCGGACTCAGCGGCCGCAACGGTCAGGATGAAGAACACGAAGACCTGCCCGTCCATGTCGCCCAAATAGTGGGAGAACGCGACGAAGTTCATGTTCACGGCCAGCAGCATCAGCTCGATGGCCATGAGCAGCACGATGAGGTTCTTGCGGTTGAGGAAGATCCCGATCACCGACATGGCGAACAGGATGGCGCCCAACGACAGGAAATGTCCAAGGGTGATCGACGTCATGCTTGGCCTCCGGTCTGGGTGTCGGCTGCGGGTGCGGCAGGTGCTTCCACCTGGGCCGCGATCTTGACCACACGCAGGCGGTCGCCCTTCTTCACGCGGACTTGCTCGCCCACGTTCTGTGCGCGGGAGTCCTTGCGCTTGCGCAGCGTCAGCGCGATGGCAGCGATGATGCCCACCAGCAGGATGACGGCTGCGATCTGCACCGGGTACAGGTAGTGGGTGTAGAGCTCCACGCCCAGCGCCTTGGTGTTGGGCAGCTTGGCCACATCGGGCGGCATGGCCTTGGCGGTGGGCAAATCGAAGCCGCGCGTCAGCACGAAGGACATCTCCACCGCGATCACGGCACCGATGCCACCGGCCAGCGGGAAGTGCTTCCAGAAACCCTGGCGCAGCGAGTCGATGTTGATGTCCAGCATCATCACCACGAACAGGAACAGCACCATCACCGCGCCCACGTACACGAGGATGAGGGCGATGGCCAGGAATTCGGCCTGCAACAGCATCCAGACGCAGGAGGCGCTGGCAAAAGCCAGCACGAGGTGCAGGGCGGCGGTCACCGGGCTCTTGGCGGTGATCACGCGGAAGCCCGCGTAGACCAGCACGAAGGCGAAGGTGTAGAAAAGTAGGCTGAGGGTGTCCATACGTCGGTCAGCGATATTTCGCGTCCGCCTCCTTGTTGGCTGCGATGTCTTTTTCGTAGCGATCGCCCACGGCCAGGAGCATGTCCTTGGTGAAGTACAGATCGCCACGCTTCTCACCGTGGTACTCGAAGATGTGGGTCTCGACGATGGAGTCCACCGGGCAGCTTTCCTCGCAGAAGCCGCAGAAGATGCACTTGGTCAGGTCGATGTCGTAGCGCGTGGTGCGGCGGCTGCCGTCGTCGCGAACGTCGGACTCGATCGTGATGGCCATCGCCGGGCAAACCGCTTCGCACAGCTTGCAGGCGATGCAGCGCTCTTCGCCGTTCTCATAGCGGCGCAGGGCGTGCAGGCCGCGGAAGCGCGGCGACATCGGTGTCTTCTCTTCCGGGAACTGCACGGTGATGTGCGGCTTGAGGAAGTGGCGGCCGGTCAGGGCCATGCCTTTGAAGAGCTCCAGCATGAAGAAGCTGGAGACGATTTCCTTGAAGGACGTGCTCATGGTCGTGTCCTCTTATTTCCAGATGTTCCACGGAGACATGATCCACACGCCCACCACGACCAACCAGACCAGGGTGATGGGGATGAAGATCTTCCAGCCCAGACGCATGATCTGGTCGTAACGGAAGCGGGGGAAGGAGGCCCGCACCCACAGGAACAGGGTGACGATGATGAAGGTTTTCAGACCCAGCCAGATCCAGCCCGGGATGAAACTCAGCGCTTCGACCGGGGGCAACCAGCCGCCGAAGAACATGATGGCGGCCAGCGTGGACACCAGGATCATGTTGGCGTATTCAGCCAGGAAGAACATGGCGAAGGCCATGCCCGAGTACTCGATCATGTGACCGGCCACGATTTCCGATTCGCCTTCGACCACGTCAAAGGGGTGGCGGTTGGTTTCGGCCAGACCGGAGATGAAGTACACCACCGTGATCGGCAACAGCGGCAGCCAGTTCCACGACAGGAAACTCAGGCCCATGCTGGCGAAGGTGCCCTTGTCCTGGCTCATCACGATGTCGGTCATGTTCAGCGAGCCCGAGGTCATCAGCACGATGACCAGGCAGAAGCCCATGGCGATTTCGTAGGAGACCATCTGGGCCGAAGCGCGCAGTGCACCCAGGAAGGCGTACTTCGAGTTCGATGCCCAGCCAGCGATGATCACGCCATAGACTTCCAGCGAGGTGATCGCCATCAGGAACAGCAGGCCAGCGTTGACGTTGGCCAGCGCGACTTCCGGGCCGAAGGGGATCACGGCCCAGGCGGCCAGGGCCGGCATGATGGTCATGATGGGGCCGAGGAAGAACAGGCCCTTGTTGGCGGCCGACGGCACGATGATTTCTTTGAAAATCAGCTTGACGGCGTCGGCGATGGGCTGCAGCAAGCCGAGGGGGCCGGTGCGGTTCGGACCCGGACGGATCTGGGACCAGGCGATCGCCTTGCGCTCCCACAGCGTCAGGTAGGCCACGCAGCCCAGCAGGGGCAGCAACAGCGCCACGATCTTGATCAGCGACCAGACCACAGGCCAAGCTCCGCCGAGGCTGGCCGCGCCAGCGTTGTACAGGGTGTCAATCATTGGTGCTCTCCCCTACCCTTCAGGCTTTTTCGACACGGACCGTGCCGAAGGAAGCGCCCAGTGTCGCGGTGTCGGCGTGGCCGGCAGGCACTCGAACGACGTTGGCTGGCAGGCTGGCGTCCAGCACGGCGGGCAGCATGGCGCTCACCGCACCGGTCGGGCCATCTTGCGAGACCTTGACCTGTGCGCCTTCGGCCAGGCCCAGCTCGGCCCACAAGGCTTGCGGCAGGCTGGCCACCGGCGCGTGACCGTCGGTCGTGGCTTGCAGCGAGGGCGAGCGGCGCACCAGGGCATCGGCGCTGTAGATGGGCAAGTCGGCCAGACGCTCCAGCGAACCATTGCCACCGACGATGGCGATGGGTGCCGAGGTGGCGTTGTTCAGCTTGGCAGGCAGCAGGGCCAGGTCACCCAGGGCACGGGCCTTGACCTCTTCCGAAGTCTCGAAACCGAAGCCTTCCAGGCCCAGCATCGTGCCCAGCACGCGCAGGACCTTCCAGGCCGGGCGGGCCTCGCCTTGCGGCTTGACCACGCCGTGGAAGCTCTGCACACGGCCTTCGGCGTTGACGAAAGTGCCCGAGGTTTCCGAGAACGGCGCAATCGGCAGGATGACGTCGGCGTAGTCGGTGGCCGCCGTCTTGAAGGACGACAGCGAGACGACCATCTCGGCGCCTTGCACCGCCGCCATGGCGGCAGCCGGGTTGGCGGTGTCGAACTCAGGCTCGACGCCCAGCAGCACCAGCGCCTTCAGCGCCTTGCCGGAGATCATCTGGCCAGCGTTCAGGCCGCCTTGTTGCGGCTGGGCACCGACCAATTGCGCACCGACCGTGTTGGCCGACTCGGACAGGAAGCCCAGCTTGGCGCCGGTCTTGTCGGCGATCCACTGGCCCAGGGCCTGCAGCGTCGCGGCTTGCGAATGCTGCGCGGCGGCGTTGCCCAGCAGCACGGCCTTGTTCTGACCCGACAGCAGCGAGGCCGCGATGGCCTTGGCCGACTCGGTGGCCGTGCCGTTGCAAGGGATGTCGATGTTCAGCTGGTTGGCGATGGCCACGGCCACATCGCCCAGAGCCTGAGCCCAGGCGCTCGGCGCCACGGTGATGCGCTGCTTGAGCGTGATCAGCCAGTCGTCGTTGGCGCCACCGATCGCGGAAATCTGCGCACCGCGCTTGGCGGCCTGGCGCAGGCGCGAGGCGAACAGCGGGTGGTCCTTGCGCAGGAAGGAGCCGACCACCAGGGCGCGGTCCAGGGCGCCGAGCTCGGCCACGGGCAGGCCCAGCCAGCGGGCACCGGCACCGGCGGTGAACTCGGCGTTGCGCAGGCGGGTGTCGATGTTGTCGGAACCCAGGCCACGCACCAGCTGCCCCAGCAGGAACAGCTCTTCGACGGTGCTGTGCTCGGTGGCCAGTGCGCCGATGGCGGCAGCACCGTGCTCGGTCTTCACGCCCTTGAGGCCATTGGCCACGTATTCCAGCGCCGTGGTCCAGTCCACCTCACGCCATTGACCGCCCTGCTTGATCATGGGCTGGGTCAGGCGGGCCTCGCTGTGCAGGGCTTCGTAGCTGAAACGGTCGCGGTCGGCGATCCAGCATTCGTTGACGTCTTCGTTCTCCAGCGGCACAACCCGCAGCACCTTGCCGTTCTTGACCTGAACGATCAGGTTGGCACCCGTGGAGTCGTGCGGAGAGACGCTCTTGCGGCGCGACAGCTCCCAGGTGCGGGCGCTGTAGCGGAAGGGCTTGCTGGTCAGTGCGCCGACCGGGCAGATGTCGATCATGTTGCCCGACAGCTCGGAGTCCACCGAGCGGCCGACGAATGTCGCGATCTCGGAGTGCTCGCCGCGGTGCTGCATGCCCAGCTCCATCACGCCGGCCACTTCCTGGCCGAAGCGCACGCAGCGGGTGCACTGGATGCAGCGGCTCATCTCTTCCATCGAGATCAGCGGGCCGATGTCCTTGGGGAAGACCACGCGCTTTTCTTCCTTGTAACGGGAAGCAGAGCCACCGTAGCCCACGGCCAGATCCTGCAGCTGACACTCGCCGCCCTGGTCGCAAATCGGGCAATCCAGCGGGTGGTTGATGAGCAGGAACTCCATCACGCTCTTCTGAGCTTTGATGGCCTTGTCGCTCTTGGTGCGGATGATCATGCCCTGCGTCACCGGGGTGGCGCAGGCCGGCATGGGCTTGGGCGCCTTCTCGATGTCCACCAGGCACATGCGGCAGTTCGCTGCGATCGACAGTTTCCTGTGATAGCAGAAGTGCGGGATGTAGGTGCCGTTTTCTTCGGCCGCACGGATGACCATGCTGCCTTCTTGGGCCTGGACCTTGCGGCCGTCGATTTCGATTTCAACCATGGGTGGGGTTCCAGGTCAGATGTAAGCCGGGACCGTGCAGGTCTTGTGTTCGATGTGGTGCACGAACTCGTCGCGGTAGTGCTTGATGAAAGCACGCACCGGCATGGCCGCCGCATCGCCCAGCGCACAGATGGTGCGGCCCTGGATGTTCTCGGCGACGTTGTCCAGCATCTCAATGTCTTCAGGACGACCGTGACCGTTCTCGATGCGGTCCACCATGCGCCACAGCCAGCCCGTGCCTTCGCGGCAAGGCGTGCACTGACCGCAGGACTCGTGCATGTAGAAATAGCTCAGGCGTTGCAGGCTCTTGACCATGCAGCGGGTCTCGTCCATCACGATGACAGCGCCCGAACCCAGCATCGAGCCAGCCTTGGCGATCGAGTCATAGTCCATCGTGCACTCCATCATGGTGTGCGCGGGGATCACGGGCGACGACGAACCACCGGGGATCACGGCCTTGAGCTTCTTGCCGCCACGCACGCCACCGGCGAGCTCCAGCAGCGTGGCAAACGGCGTGCCCATCGGGATCTCGTAGTTGCCCGGGCGCTCGACGTCACCGCTGATGGTGAACAGCTTGGTGCCGCCGTTGTTGGGCTTGCCAGCGGCCAGGAAGGCCTCGCCACCGTTGCGGATGATCCAGGGAACGGCCGCAAAGGTTTCGGTGTTGTTGATCGTGGTCGGCTTGCCGTACAGACCGAAGCTGGCCGGGAACGGCGGCTTGAAGCGGGGCTGGCCCTTCTTGCCTTCCAGGGACTCCAGCAGCGCGGTCTCTTCGCCGCAGATGTAGGCGCCGAAACCGTGGAACGCGTGCAGCTGGAAGCTGAAGTTGCTGCCCATGATGTTGTCGCCGAGGTAACCGGCGGCACGGGCCTGCTCGAGGGCCTCCTCGAAGCGCTCGTAGGCCTCGAAGATTTCACCGTGGATGTAGTTGTAGCCCACGGTGATGCCCATGGCGTAGGCAGCAATGGCCATGCCCTCGATCACGGTGTGCGGGTTGAAGCGCAGGATCTCGCGGTCCTTGGCCGTGCCCGGCTCGCCCTCGTCGGAGTTGCACACCAGGTACTTCTGGCCCGGGAAGGCGCGGGGCATGAAGCTCCACTTCAGGCCGGTGGGGAAGCCGGCACCGCCACGGCCGCGCAGCGACGAGGCCTTGACCTCGGCGATGACCTGGTCCTGGGTCATGCCCTCGCCACCGTCTTTGCCGAGGATCTTGCGCAGGGCTGCGTAACCACCGCGCGCTTCGTAATCTTTCAAGCCCCAGTTGTTGCCGTCGATGTCGGCGTAGATCTGCGGGTTGATGTGGCGGCCGTGGAAAACGGTTTCCTTGCCGGTCGCCTGGAATTGGGAGAGGTCGAGCATCTGTTTCACCTCACTTGGCCTGGGCCTTGAGGACATCGACCAGCTTGTCCAGCTTGTCGTTGCCCATGAAGCTGACCATTTGACGGTCATTGACCAACATCACGGGTGCGTCGGCGCAGGCGCCCAGGCACTCGCACTGCTGCACCGTGAACAGGCCGTCGGCCGTGGTACCACCGGCCTCCACGCCCAGCTTGTCGCACAGGTACTGCAAGGCCTTCTGGCCGTCACGCAACTGGCAAGGCAGGTTGGTGCACACGTTCAACTTGAACTGGCCCACCGGCTGCTGGTTGTACATGTTGTAGAAGGTGGTGACCTCGTGCACGGCCATGGGGGCCACGCCGATGTGGTCGGCCACTTCCTGCTCGCTCTCGGGCGAGACCCAGCCGCGTTCTTGCTGGATGATGGACAGGCAGGCCATCACGGCCGAGATGCGCTGGTCGGCCGGGTACTTGGCGATTTCGCGGTCGAAGCGGGCTTTGGTTTGTTCGCTCAACATGGTGTGTGCTGCTCGTTCGGTGTTCGCTCTGCGGTCGGTCAGCGGTCGATCTCACCGAACACGATGTCCATCGTGCCGATGATGGCCACGGCGTCGGCAATCATGTGGCCCTTGGACATCTCGTCCAGGGCGGCGAGGTGCGGGAAACCGGGGGCGCGGATCTTCAGGCGGTAAGGCTTGTTGGCGCCGTCCGACACGATGTAGGTGCCGAACTCGCCCTTCGGGTGCTCGACGGCGGCGTAAGCCTCGCCTTCGGGCACGTGGAAGCCTTCGGTGAAAAGCTTGAAGTGGTGGATCAGCTCTTCCATCGAGGTCTTCATCTCGACGCGCGAAGGCGGTGCCACCTTGTGGTTGTCGGTGATGACCGGGCCCGGGTTGGCACGCAGCCAGTCCACGCACTGCTTGATGATGCGGTTGGACTGGCGCAGCTCTTCGACGCGGACCACGTAGCGGTCGTAGCAATCGCCGTTGGTGCCCACGGGGATGTCGAAATCGAGCTTGTCGTAAACATCGTAAGGCTGGTGCTTGCGCAGGTCCCACACGATGCCAGAGCCGCGCAGCATGGCGCCGGTCAGGCCCATCTGCAGGGCGCGCTCTGGCGACACCACGCCGATGCCGACCGTGCGCTGCTTCCAGATGCGGTTGTCCGTCAGCAGGGTTTCGTACTCGTCCACCAGCTTGGGGAAGCGTTGGGTGAAGTCGTCGATGAAGTCCAGCATCGAGCCTTGACGGTTCTCGTTCATGCGAGCGATCGTCTTGGCGTTCTTGATCTTGCTGGCCTTGTACTGCGGCATGGTGTCCGGCAGATCGCGGTAAACGCCGCCCGGACGGAAGTAGGCCGCGTGCATGCGGGCACCCGACACCGCTTCGTAAAGGTCGAAGAGGTCTTCGCGCTCGCGGAAGCAGTAGATCAGGATGTTCATGGCGCCACAGTCGAAACCGTGGCAGCCCAGCCAGAGCAGGTGGTTCAGCACGCGCGTGATTTCCGCGAACATGACGCGGATGTACTGCGCGCGCACCGGCACGTCGATGCCGAGCATCTTCTCGATGGTCAGGCAGTAGGCGTGCTCGTTGCACATCATCGAGACGTAGTCCAGGCGGTCCATGTAGGGCAGCGACTGGATGTAGGTCTTGGACTCGGCCAGCTTTTCGGTGGCGCGGTGCAGCAGGCCGATGTGGGGGTCGGCGCGCTGGATGACTTCGCCGTCCAGTTCCAGCACCAGGCGCAGCACGCCGTGGGCAGCCGGGTGCTGCGGACCGAAGTTCAGGGTGTAGTTCTTGATGTCAGCCATGGTTCATCCTTCCCGCGTCGCTCAGTGGAGGCCACCGTAGTTGTCTTCGCGGATGATGCGCGGCGTGATCTCGCGCGGCTCGATGGAGACCGGTTGGTAGATGACGCGCTTTTGCTCGGCGTCGTAGCGCATCTCGACGTGGCCGGAGACCGGGAAATCCTTGCGGAACGGGTGGCCGATGAAACCGTAGTCGGTCAGGATGCGGCGCAGGTCTTCGTGACCATCGAACACGATGCCGAACAGATCGAAAGCTTCGCGCTCGAACCAGTTCGCGCTGTTCCAGATCGGATTGACCGAAGCCACCACCGGGAAGTCGTCATCGGTCGCGAACACCTTCAGGCGCACGCGCCAGTTCATGCTGACCGACAGCAGGTGGCTGACCACGCAAAAGCGCGGGCCTTCCGAGTAGATGTTCTCGGCGCCGTCCTTGTAGGTGGAGTAATCCATGCCGCACAGGTCGATCAGCTGCTCGAACTTCAACGAGGCATCGTCGCGCAAGGTGCGCGCAACGCCTTCGTAGTCGGAGGCCGACACCGTGATGGTGAGTTCACCGCGGTCAAGGACCAAGCGCTTGATCTTGTCGCCCAGAACGGATTCCAGGGCGGCTTGCAGGGTGGCGAGTTTCTGGCTCATGCGCGTGCTTCCCGTTCAGCGAGCAATGGTGTTTTCACGGCGGATCTTGGCCTGCAGCTGCAGGATGCCGTAAAGCAGCGCCTCGGCCGTCGGCGGGCAGCCGGGCACATAGACGTCCACCGGCACGATGCGGTCACAACCACGCACCACCGAGTAGCTGTAGTGGTAGTAGCCGCCGCCATTGGCACAGGAGCCCATGGACAGCACCCAGCGGGGTTCGGCCATCTGGTCGTACACCTTGCGCAGCGCCGGCGCCATCTTGTTGCACAGCGTGCCGGCCACGATCATCAGGTCGGACTGGCGAGGGCTTGGACGGAACAGCATGCCGAAACGGTCGATGTCGTAGCGCGCGGCACCCGCGTGCATCATCTCGACGGCGCAGCAGGCCAAACCAAAGGTCATGGGCCACAGCGAGCCGGTTTTCGACCAGTTGATCAGGGTGTCGGCGGAGGTGGTGATGAAGCCTTCCTTGAAGACGCCTTCGATGCCCATGTGATTTACCTCTTCAGATTCCGGTGGTGTGTGCAGCTGCGCGGAGAAGGATCACTCCCAGTCCAGCGCGCCCTTCTTCCATTCGTAGGCGAAGCCCACGACCAGAATGCCCAGGAACAGCATGATGGCCAGGAAGCCGGGCATGCCCACTTCCTTGAGCGACACCGCCCAAGGGAAGAGGAAAGCGATTTCCAGGTCAAACAGGATGAACAGGATGGCCACCAGGTAGTAGCGCACGTCGAACTTCATGCGGGCATCTTCGAACGCTTCGAAGCCGCACTCGTAGGGGGAATTCTTGGCCTCGTCAGGGCGACGGGGGCCGAGCAGGAAGCCCAGCAACTGAGGCGCGACGCCAACGCCGACGCCGACCAGGATGAACAGGATGACGGGGAGGTATTGCTCGATGTTCATGACCGCTGGCTTTCAGGTTGAACGCAATGAAGACTGCTGCAAAGTTGGCGCGATTGGATCACACCGACAAAACAAAAGGCGCGCCCGGCATGTTGTCCTTCAGGCTTGACCCCGACATGACATCATCCACAGCGCGCCCACCCGAGAGCTTGAACCCCGTGACATCGTCCCCACGTGGTGAAGTGACACATGCCCCTGGATCAGCTTCTCGGTGACAGGCAATGCTGATCATGAGGGGAGCACAAGACTCGTTTGTATCTTTCTGGTGCCGACGGCGAGACTCGAACTCGCACAGCTTTCGCCACTACCCCCTCAAGATAGCGTGTCTACCAATTTCACCACGTCGGCGGG
>Ga0209617_10000014_pt1 | contig 53757 bp, 42 predicted proteins | sample LakEriepJuly2011_2_FD_187459 | JGI IMG/M metagenome (GOLD analysis project Ga0209617, IMG submission 187459) | Freshwater microbial communities from dead zone in Lake Erie, Canada - CCB epilimnion July 2011 (SPAdes) (version 2) | ecosystem: Environmental > Aquatic > Freshwater > Lentic >...
GCAGAAAATATTATTATAACTGGCGCAGATGGTAATATAGTTTATACTACTGGACTTAATACAATTTTTATATCTGGTAATAGTGGATATTTTCAATCAGCAGTAAACTCTTTAACAACTAATTTAAATAATACTGGCGCCAATTTAAATACTTCAATAAATAATTTAAGTGGATTGTTTACTGGATATACTGGAACTTTAGATGCAACTTATGCAACAGATTCTCAATTAAATTCAACTGGTAATACATTAAATATTAAAATAGATAACCTAAGTGGTTATGTAAATTCTCAAGACACAAATATATCAAACAACTTAGTATCTACTGGATCTTCTCTTCAAAGCAATATAAATACACTTTCATCTAATTTAAATTCAACTGGTGCAAATTTAGAAAATAAAATTAATTCTCTTAGCGGAACTTTAACTGGAAATTACGCTACAATTGTAAACTTGGCATCGACTGGTAGTACATTGAGCTCTAATATAAATTCTTTAAGCGGATTGTTCACGGGGTATACTGGAACTTTAGACGCTACGTTTGCAAGTGATATTCAGCTTGCGAATACTGGCACTACCTTAGTTAATTCCATTAACTCACTTAGTGGAACTCTAACTGGGAATTATCTTACAACAAATTCTGCATCATCTACTTACGCAACAATAACTAATTTAAATTTAACTGGAAGCACTTTAAGCTCTAGTATATCTTCTTTGAGCGGCACGTTGACTTCTGATTACGCCACAATCATTAACCTTGCGTCCACAGGTTCAAATCTACAAAATCAGATTAATAATTTTGATAACGTTTATGCAACAGACGCTAGCGTTACAGCAGTAGCAAATAATCTTGCTAGTACTGGTAGTACGTTAGAAACTAAAATTGGTTCATTAAGTGGGACTTTGACAAGTAATTATGCAACGATTACTAACCTTGCAAGTACTGGTTCAACTTTAGTTTCTAGTATAAATTCTCTTAACTCTGCTTTTACTGGATTTACTGGAAATCTTGATGCAACATATGCAACCGATAGTCAATTAGCTACTACTGGAATAACTCTTGTTAATAGCATTAGTTCTCTTAGCGGAACTTTGACTTCTAATTATGCAACTATTAGTAATCTCGCTAGCACTGGTTCAACATTAGTTAATACCATAAGTTCATTGAGTGGTACTTTAACTTCTAACTATGCTACTATAAATAATTTAAATTCTACAGGAAGTACTTTAGAAACAAGTATAGCCTCCACGGGTAATACATTAAATTTAAGTATAAATTCACTTAGCGGAACATTGACTTCAACATATGCTACAATAACAAATTTAGCATCAACTGGTTCTACTTTAAATAATAGTATTAGCTCTTTAAGCGGAACTCTTACTAGCACTTATGCAACAATTAATAATCTAGCAAGCACTGGCTCCACACTACAAAGTAACATAACCTCAACAGGTAGCTCATTAGACAATAAGATTGGATCATTGAGTGGAACGCTAACATCTACTTATGCTACTATCGTAAATCTTTCTAGCACAGGTTCTACATTAAACACAAGAATCAATGACTTAAGCGGATATGTTAATACTCAAGACAATTCTATATCTAGTAATTTAATTTCTACTGGTAATACTTTACAAAATAGTATAAATTCACTTAGCGGGAGTTCAGTTTTACTTTATGGAAATCAAAGCGTTGGTGGAGTTAAAACTTTTAGAGATAATGTTTATATTAATAATCTTTTTGTTACTGGAACTGAAACAATTGTTAATACTCCACAGATTAATATTGCAAGTAATTATTTGCTTTTGAATCTTACTGGTGGCGCAGTAGATGGTGGAATTTTCTTTGTTACTGGCGTAGGATTAACTGGAATAAATGATACTGGTCCAATTATTGGTTTTGATCATTCTAATAAATTTAAATTTGGAGTTAGCACAAGAAATAGTGATCACTCGACTTTACCAGATATTGCTTCTGTGCAAGATATTCAAGCTTATAGTGGAGTTGCAGATAATAAATTTAGTACAATAACAAATTTAGCTAGTACTGGTTCGACTTTAGTTGGGAGTATTAATTCTTTAAGCGGTACATTAACATCAACTTACTCTACCATTACTAATCTCGCATCAACTGGTAATACGTTGGCAACTAATCTTGCGTCAACTGGTAGTACGCTAGTATCAAATTTAGCTAGCACTGGTTCGACTTTACAAACTAATATTAATACAGTTTCATCAAATCTTGTTTTAACTGGAAATAATTTAGAAGGAAAAATAAGCTCACTCAGCGGTACGTTAACTTCTAATTATGCAACTATCACTAACCTTGCTAATACTGGCTCAACACTTCAAACTAATATAAATAATCTCAGTGGTTATATTAATTCTTCAGCTAGCAACATTGTATTTACAACTGGAAATCAAATAATATCTGGACTTAAAACTTTTAATACTGGATTAAGCACAACATATATTTCTGGAGTATCAGGAATTAGTTTAAATATATTAGGATACTCTGATTCAATATCAGCACAAACTTTACGCAATATAAATATAACAGCGGGTTTAGGAACATCTACGATAAATGCAGGAGATATAATTTTAATAGGTGGTAATTTAAGTGGAGTTTCGCCAAATATATTAAAAACTGGTGCAAGTATTACTATTGGCGGCGCAAGGACTAGTACATCTACTTCAGATATAACTATAAAACCTTCAATTGATCAGAATGGAACCGCGGGAAATATTGTTCTTGAAGCAGGAGCATCTGCAACTTACAATGGTAAAATTAATATGTTTGGTGATATAAATATTAATGGCACATCTGATATGGGGGCAGCATTATCATCAAAAAATATAAACATATACAGAAGAGGCGATTTTTTTGGCAGTCCATCTCAAAGACTTGCTGTTTCAATAGATAATAATAATGTTAATTTTCAAAATGGAATGGGACTACAAGTAAGTGGCGTACAAGTAACTCCAGCTCTTTATGCTACTTCAGCTAATCTTGCTTCTACTGGCTCCACACTCGATACAAAAATCAACTCTTTAAGTGGATACGTTACTGGAGCGAATGCAACTTTCGCTTCTATTACGAATCTAGCTAATACTGGCTCAACTTTAAATACAAACATAAACAATCTTAGTGGTTATATAAATTCAACAAACAGCAATATTGTTTTCACAACAGGAAATCAAACTATCTCTGGAACTAAAACTTTCATACAAGATACAACATTTGGTGATACTGGTCAAGGAGACTTTTTAGTTATTTCTGGTAATAATTTTACAGTCTACGGAAGCGGTAATTTTACTAGTGGACTTTTTGTAAATGGTACAGGGGTTCTTTTAAGCGGTCAAGTTGCTCAAGTTGACCTTAGCACAACAGTTAGAACCACAGGAAATCAAACTATCTCTGGAGTTAAAACTTTCATAGGAAACAATAATATTAGTGGAAATACAACAATAACTGGTAATCTTGATGTTTCTGGAATGATTAGAACTCCTCAACAAAACAAAACATTTGTTTATAGACCAACTATAACTGGAGGTGGAAATAACACTGCAACAATTGCTTATGGAGCAAATTGTACTCTTACTCCAAGATACGTTGGGACATTAAGAGCAGATGCATGTATTTCAATGTGGGGACTAAACGGCTTATCAACTGATACAGTACAAGCTACTTCATTTTGGTACGGTACAGGAACTGCTCCAGTTTATTCTGGAAATTTAGTAAATTTAGGAGGTACCAGAATTGCAGGATTAAAACATTTACCAACAAATTCTACCAACGGACTAAATTTCCCAAATGCAGTTGGAACTTCTTGGGTCGCAGAAATAACTGGTTTAAATACTGGAACTCAATATTGGTTTGATATTGGAATTTCTGGCAGCAACGGAAGATTACGAGTTCAAGACGTTCAATTGTATATAGAAGAAAAATATTGATTTTTATATACTTTTAAAGTATAATTCTTTTATGGTAAAAGAAGATTTTTTCTTTATTATTATTCCTACTGGTAGTGGTAAAGCTGATATAGAAACTCTTTGGAAATGGTCAACTATTCCTGTTTTTTTAAATAAAAGATTATTTCCTATTACAGTTTATAATAAAGGTATATCTGCTTCTCGAACAGCAGCTTTTAATACTGCCAAAAATACTCTTGATAAAATGGGAGTAAAGCATGGTGGAAAAATTAGAGCTTTACTTTTAGACGATGATATAATTTTGCCAACAAATCTTGATTTAAGAGTGATTGTTGATGCTTTTAAAAAAGCAGATGAAAATAATTGGAATCTCATAGCAAATTACAGAGTCCAACATACTGCCACAGAAAATGGCATGGTAAATGTTATGATGAAAAGAAGAAAAGATGATCAATATTCTTTTTATTCTGATGAAGACTTGGCTAAATTAAAAACTTTTGATGAACTGCCAGATACTGTTTCTGGTTTGGGTTTTTATTATGGAGAAATTAATTTAGATTATCAATTTCATTATGATGATCGTCCAGAAGACATTAACTTTTTCAGAGACAATAAAATACAACTTCGCTATCTTGATTTAAGACTCTATCACGAAAAGAAAATATACATTTAAATGAGGGTAGAGAATGAAATATTAGGCATCAAAATTGATTGCTTAAATTATTATCCAAATAAAGTATATTTAAATGATATATTTTACGAGATTATGGGTGGAATGTATGATATGGAGGTAAAAGATACTAAAGTTGTTGATATCGGTGCTTTTTATGGCGAAACAGCAATCTATTATTCAAAGATGGGCGCATCAGAAGTACTTGCATATGAACCATTCAAAAGCGAATCTTTTATCTCCTCCAATGCACAATTAAATGGATGCAATAATATAAAAAGTTACAGAATGGCAGTTTCAGATAATGATGGATTTTTTAATTGCGATCCAGATTTTGAGAATCGCGCAGAAACAAAGATTTATTATGCTGAAAATCCAGATAAAAAATTAAATAAAATCAGTTTAGAAAGTATCGTTAATGAACATAATATTGAAGATGGATGTTTAAAATTAGATGCAGAAGGAGCAGAATTTGAGATTATAAAAGGTGCGCCAGTAGAAACCTTAAGGAAATTTAAACAAATGGTATTAGAAGTGCATAATTACTTTGGTAATATTGATGAAATAACAGATAAATTAATGAATAGTGGCTTTGATATAGTCTATAGCCCTAATCCTATAGTAAAATTTGAATTTAGAGACTCTATAAAAATGCTAAAATGCACAAGAAATAACAGATAATAAACCTTATTTTCTGTTTATTTAATGTAATAATATTTGCTTTATATAGTGTAATATCTATTATATGAGTAATGATTCTTATACACCTGTTAAAATTGTTGATGTTGCAGACGAACTTTATCGTGAAATGGGCGAACCATCTGATTGGAGTATAGCTTCAATAGCTTGGTGGCTCAGAGCAAACATTGGAGACTTAAATATTTCAATTAATAAAAGATTTTATGTAAACGATACAACATTAGAAATTCAAGCAGATCCAAATAGTGGCGATTTATTTACTAGTGTAGAAAAGAGTATATTCAAGATGCTCTTTGCTACTCATTTTTATGAGAGATTACTAAGAAATGCTCTTGGAGCTGCTAGCACAGATAGTCTTATTGAAATTAATCAAAATGGATTTAGCGCTAGAAAAATTAATAAGAATGAATTAGCTAAAACTTATGCTCAGTTCAGAAAACAAATAAGTGATGAATTAGAGATTCTTATTAGAAGCTACAATCTTAATGAAGCTCGTCCTCTTCAAGTTGCTGGCGATGATACTGTAGGAGATTTCGGAAGAAGTTATACATATAACAATTTTATAAGAAATATCGACAACATAATGCAATAATTTTATGGCTACTAGTTTCATAAGCGCAGGAGATCAAACTTGGTACGAAGATGCGGCCGATACATGGTTCGAGACATTTAAAAAGTCTATTACAGTAAATAAAGAACCAATCAAAAATATTGTTCAAAATACAACAAATCAAATGCTCGGATATGATGAAAATTCTAATATTATTGATTATACTTATACTCCTAGAAATCAAACTTTTGATGCTGTTATTAAATATTCTGTTAGCGAAAATTTACAAGAAAATCCAGATATTAAATTAAAATTCCCAGATGAACAGGTTGAAATCTATGTTAAAGCAGATTGCGCAAATTATATAAACACAGATCGTACAGAAAATATAACATTTGATGATAAGACATTTAATGTTTATAGCACTAGCATAGTTAAACATTATCAAAATAATACTTTTTATGTTTACTTCTTAAGGGAAACAAGATAATGGGCAAAGTAAATTTTAATGTTAAAAATGCCATAGAAGAAATAGAAGCATTTCAAGAAAAAGCAGAAGAAATTGCCTATGAAAAATACCAAGATGGTAAAGAAAAATTTTTAGATGATTTTGAAAATCATCCAGTTACTCAAGAGATAGAAGGCGGAGCAAGTGCCTCAAATTCTTCAAATACTTTAAATGGAATTGGTAATTTATTTAGTTACATTGGTTTTTATCAAAATCAAAATCCAATTTCAGATCTTAAAAAAATATTAAATGAAAATTTCAGTTTCAGAAGAAAAAGTAAAAATATATTTGTAATAAAATATCCAGATCTAGAAAAAATCAAATCTCAAACTCCTATGCCTTGGGAGGGTGGAAGAAGTTGGGTACTTGGCATAGAAAGAGGCATATCTGGATTTGGATATTATTTATATAAAAAATTTAGCGAAGGAAGATCAAAAGAAGGTGTTCAAACTCAAAATAAAGTTAGAAGTTCTTCATTTAAAAAAGTAAGATATATGTCAGAAATTATAAACAATTTTGTAAAGAGCATAAATAGATGAAAGCCCAATTAGATAATGTTTTAATGTCTAGCATGATAATGTGGATAGATAATACTATACTTAAAAGAGGCGAAGCTTTTCAAAATTATAATAGTCAATTTTATCCTATTACAAATATTTATAATGGTTTTTATAGCTACGGATTACCATTTAAACAAGTAGTAAGCGATAGTTCTGTAAGTGGCGCTAATTTATTATCTGGAGTTTATGTTAATAATTCATTTATTACAGTTGGTCAAAGTGGCTTAACTGGAATTAATCCTTTTCAAGGCCAAGTATACTTTACTGGAAATCAAGCTGGTAAAACATTAAGTGGCACTTATGCTGTTAAAGATTTCAATATTTATTTAACAAATCAGCCAGAAGAAGAACTATTATTTGAAACAGAATATAAAATTAGACCAAAAACTACTCAAAATCCAACAGGACTAGCTATTGAATCTATAACCTACCCATGCATATTCCTTAAAAATAATGGTGGTACTAATGAGCCATTTGCGCTTGGAGGCCAAGATCAGACTATGATGGAGGTTAGAGCAGTAGTTTTAGCTGATAATATGTTTAATTTAGATGCTGTTTGTAGTTTATTAAAGGATACAGCTAGAAAATATGTACCATTAATTAATAATAGTCCATTTAACGTTTTTGGAGCATTAAATAGTGGATATTTTAACTATAATAGCTTAACGTCAGGAATTGATGTATCTAATGACGCTTTTTATATCACAGAAGTCAATATTAGCAAAATATTTGCTAATTTAAATACAAAAAATAATCAAGTATTTCCAGCCTTTGTAGACTTTACCTTAAGTAATATACGCTATCCAAGGTGTTAAAAACAACTTCTCTTGATATAAGATTAACTGTAATAATAGACAAGATTTCAAAGGAGAAATAAAACTATGCCAAGAAAAAGAGTAATTTATCAAAGTGAAGCACTTTTCGTAGGAGCTACAGGAGTCGCAACACCAACACAACTTTCCAGAGTTCAAAACGCAAATTATGGTTTCGATATCACAAGAACAGATGTTAATCAATACGGACAATTAGCCGCTATTGATCGTATCATCCTCGAACAACCAACAGTAAGTTTAGATTTTAGTTATTACGCTAGCTCTGGTGGAAACGAACAAGCTTTAGGATTTTCAATAGGCCAAAGCAAAGGTGCATTAGCAGATATTCTTTCTGGCACAAAAGATATTAATAATTACTATATTTATGTTTCTCCAGAAGGTACAGATGCAAATATTGATACAAGTGCAACTGGCTTGAATGGTTCAGCTGGTAGAGTAATTGGTATTGGTAATGCTGGTTTAACATCTTATTCAATTGAGGCAGCTGTTGGAGGATTTCCAACAGTATCACTCGCTGCAGAAGGTTTAAATATGAAGTTTTACGGTGCAACAACTGGTTATACACCTGATGTAAATCCTGCTGATGGCTCTGCAAATACTACAAGTTTATTCTCTATTCCAACCCCATCAACTGGTGTTGGTTTTACTGCTCTTCGCCCCGGTGATATTTCACTTTCTATCTCTGGTCTTGGCGTAAACGCAAGTGATTTAAAAATTCAAAACTTCTCACTATCAACTGATATTGGTCGTGATCCAATTCAAAAACTTGGAAGTAAATTTGCATTCTCTAGAGAAATTACATTCCCAGTAACAGTAACAGCTAGCGTCGAAGCGATCATCGGTGACATCGGTGGAACTGATAATCTTGGAAATGCATTGTCTGATATAGTTTGTAATGATGGCGCAAGTTACGACTTGAAATTCAACCTTGGCGCTCCAAGTAATGATTGTAATACAACTTATACTCCATATGCATTACAATATATCTTAAAAGGTGCTAAATTAGACTCACAAGCATTCAGTTCTGCAATCGGTGATAATAAATCAGTAACATTAGGCTTCAGCGCTCAAATCGGTGGACCTAACGATACAAATAAAGGATTATTTATCAATAATAATGTAGCGTCAGCTTAATATTTTAAATAAATTTTAAAATTACTAAGACCCCGCGAAAGCGGGGTTTTTAGTGTAAAGATAGATAAGGAACAAGGAAAAGATTAAAGGCTTATGGAAACAGATCCTAAACTTAAGGAATTTCTATTATTTCAAATACATAGAAACATAACTTCTCTTTACAAGAGATATCTTAATTTAATTGAAGATATTCAAGAAGAGCATATTAATATGCTTAATAAACTGAATAACAAAATAGACCAAGAAACATTAAAAAATCTTGATTATTTTGACGATAATAAGTATAATTATTTAAGGAAAAAAATATTAGATTTAGGAAACGAAACCTCAAGAGAGATAATCAAAAATTTTGATCTTCTAAATATAGAAATAAAAAATGAAAAGTAAATTAGTATTTAATTATCCTATAGAGGAAACTTTATCAGCTGTACTCTCAATGCAAGCTATTCAAAAAACTCTTGAGAAAGATTTTAAGATTAAATATTTTGATTTTGAATCTTTTATTAAAAGCAAGTCATTACAACACATAAAGACTTGGGATTCAGAAAAACAAAATAAATTTATTAGAACAATTGGTGGAGTTAAGAATTTTAATAAAACTAAAGATTTCTTAAAATCTAAGAATCTATTATAAGGAGAAAAAAATGAAATGGTTACATGAATTTGCAGTAAATGACGAAAAAGAAGTTGAACAAATTGAAACTTCAACAGACGCACAAGGTAATGAAGTTAAGACCACTAAGAAGGTTAAAAAGATTGTTGCAGTTAAATTTAAAATACAAAAACCAACAAGAAAACTATTTGATGAAGCAGAGTTATTTTATGGTATTAAATTATCAGAAGGAATTAAAGCTGGTTTATTAACAAAAGCTCTTCTTGCTAAAAGATATCAAAATGATGGTGGCGCTATGAGTGAACCAGAAAAAGAAAAGTATACTCAACTTTATGTTGATCTTTATTCTAAAGAAACAGAGTTTCAAAAAGTATCACTTAATTTAGAGAATATTTCTCCAGAAGATAAGACTGCAAAAATTGCAAGCTTGTTAGGTGAACTTACTGAAATACGTAGCCAATTACAAACTTTAGAATTCTCGCAAATCGCACTATTTGATCAAACCGCAGAGAATAGAGCAAGAAATCAATGTATTATGTGGTGGGTTTTGAATCTTGCTCATACAGAAGATCAAACTTCTAATGATTTTTCTATATTATTTAAGGGCAAAACATTTGAAGAAAAACTTGATTATTATGACTCTTTAGAAGAATCTGGTAGTTTATTTTGGAACGAAGTATTTAAAAAATTAGCTTATTTTATAAGTTTCTGGTATATGGGCAAAATATCTTCACAAGAAGACTTTGTTAAAGCAGAGCAATTCTACATACCAACTCAAAAAGAACTCGAAGAAGACGCAAAAGTAAGTGACACTAAATAATGAATATAGATTTTTAAGAAAATTATATAAAGATATTCTTTTAGGATATTCTTATGTAGCTTCTGAAAAAATTTATATCAAACATCCATACGAAGTGGATCTTGGATCAATAGAAGATCTTTACATTCAGCATTTTAATGAAGCTAAAGTCCGTGGACTTGCAGATGAAAAAGATAAAGTAAAAGAATTATGCGAAGCCGAATTATGGTCTGAACAAAAAGAAAAAAAGATCGCATCAAATAAAAAAGAAATTGCTAATTTAAGAGATACTCTTAAAAAGCTTTTCATTAAAAGTCAAGTTAATTCAATAAACAATAAAATCAAGAGTATAGAACAAGAATGCGAGACTATGGAAAAAGAGAGGGAAGAACTTATTGGAATAACAGCTGAAAAATACGCAAACAAAAGATCAAATGAAATGATCATTTATAGATCAATATTTAAAGATGAAAATTTAAAAGAGAATTTATTCACAGAGGAAGCTTTTGATGAACTTGACAGTAATGAGCTTAAAAAGTATATTATGATATATAATACAATCACAGAATACTTTAACCAAAAGAACATTAAAAAAATAGCTGCATTACCATTCTTTTTAAATACAATATTCTTAACAGAAGACAACATATATACATTCTATGGTAAACCTATAGTAAATTTGTCTACATTTCAATTAGATTTATTTTCTAATGCCAGAGTCTATAAGAATATATTATCAAAAGGCGTTACTCCGCTAGAAGAATATTATCAGAATCTTGATGAGCTTATAAATTGGTATGAACTTAATAAGAATATAGGTAGTGCTTCAGAAGTTAAGCATAGAAGTAAAAATACAGATGGTGCAACCTATATTGGAGCTTCTAAAGAAGAAATTAAGACAATTAATCAATTTGATAGCACAGATGAGATTGTAGATATATCAAAAGAAGCACAAAAAGCAGGTGGTGAGCTTAGTATGCAAGATATAATAAAATTACATGGATTATAACTATAATAATTAAAAATATCGTGTAATATTTATTAGTATGGCACAAGGGAATAATCAGTTACAAGTTAATGTAGTAGCTAATGTAAGGGCAGCTCAAGCTGCAATTAATAAATTAGCAGCTAAACCAGTTAATTTAACCATTAATTCTAAAGGATTTAGCCAACCTTTGGGAAGAATACAAGGGCAATTAGGCGAATTTGAAAAATCATTAGAAGCTTCTAACGCTCGTGTTATTGCGTTCGGAGCCTCTGCTAGTGCTATTTATGCTGTTCAAAAAGCTCTTTCAGAGAGCGTTAAGTCTGCTATTGAGATAGAAAAAGCTCTCACAGATATTAATGTTATATTGAATTTAACAGATAAAAGCTTGGCTGAATTTGGTACAAGTCTTTTTGATATCGCCAAAAATACAGGAAATGCATTTTCAACAGTTGCTACAGCAGCCACAGAATTATCTCGTCAAGGTTTAGGAGTTGCTGAAACTTTAAAAAGAACACAAGACGCTCTAATATTAACTCGTCTTTCTGGATTAGGAGCCGCTGATTCTGTAGAAGCAATTACAGCTACTCTTAACGGTTTCCAAAAAGCAGCCTTATCATCCACAGATGTTATTAATAAATTAGCTGCAGTTGATGCTAATTTCGCTGTTAGTTCTGGTGATCTTGCTGAAGCTATTAAACGAGTAGGAAGTAGCGCAGAAGACGCTGGTGTTAGTTTCGACCAATTGCTTGCTATTGTAACCTCTGCGCAACAAATTACTGCGCGAGGTGGTTCAGTTATTGGTAATAGTTTTAAAACAATTTTCACAAGATTACAAAGACCAAAAGTTTTAGAAGATTTACAACAATTAGGTATTCAAACTCAAACTGCAGAAGGAAATACAAGACCCTTAATTGATATCTTAAGTGAACTTGCAAAAACATTTGATGTTTTAAATGATAGTCAAAAAGCAGCAATCGCAGAACAAGTCGGTGGCGTTTTCCAAATCAATATTTTGAAAGCTGCTTTGGGAGATTTGAATAAAGAATATTCTATTTTTTCTAATGCATTAAGAACTTCTACTGGTGCAACTGACGAAGCTATAAGAAGAAACGAAGCTTTAAATACGACTCTTGCATCATTAATAAATAAAACCTTAGCTAACTTAACCGCAGCTGGCGCAAAAATTGGAGAATTAAGTCTTGCTCCAGCCTTGAAAAAAGTTTTTGGTGGATTAAATACTGTATTAGAAAGTTTTGGTGGTGGAGATAGCGAAGATTTTGGTTCTAAAATTGGAGAAGGTTTATTAAAGGGTATAGGAAATTTTTTAAGTGGTCCGGGAATTATTATCGCAACAAAAGCTTTATTTAGTATTTTTGAAAGATTGACTGTATTCTCAGCAGACGCAGTTAAAACTCTTTTAGGTTTAAATGTACAAGCAACTCAACAAGCCCAAATTCAACAACAAATAAATGCTTTACTAAGTCAAAATCCAGCGATTATTGCTCAAATAGTAAGTGGACAAACTACTCTTCAAGATATACAAGATAATATTTTAAATACAATTAAAGCTCAAACTCTTGCTATGGAGCAGCAAGTTACTGTATCAAAAGCTTTAGCAGCATCATTAGGTGCAGCTGGAGTTTCTATTGGTACTACTGGAGCAATGAAAGGAAGATTACAAGCCAAAGCTGGTGGATACATGCCAAGTGCATTTAGACAAGAAGAAGCGAGTGCGAGAAGTTTAGGGGCGGTAAATCCAAAAGCTCAACTTTCAAAAGGTACAATTGGTGGCGAAAAATTTATCAAAAATAATAAAGAAATTGAAATTCCTAATTTTGGTAAAAATGGAGATTCAGCTGTTATTCCAACTTATGGATCAGTTGGAGCCAAAAGACAAAAAGAATATTATGATAAATTAAAGTTTTTAGGATTTGTACCAAATTTCGCAGCATTACAAGATATTGAATTAAAAGGATTTGAAAATAAAGTTGGTGTTTTATTAGCAACTGGTGGGTCAGGTCCTATGGATTATACAGAACCTGCTTCACAAATTAGTACTCTTAAAGATAAACCTGAATTTAAAGGCAAAAGAATTGTACTTAAAGGTATTCCTACAAGAGGAATTTTTCCATTACCACGAGCAGGAGTAGAAGGAGCAGAAAAAGAATTTGATTCAGTTTTAGCTCCATTACTTTATGCTGGTTTGCAAGGTTTTTCTGAAGCAGTTGGTAAAATAATTCTTGGTCAAAATCCTAAAGAAAAGCCTAAAGGTGGAGATGTTTATTCTGCATTATCACAAGGAACTAAAGGTGATATATTTGAATCTGCAGTTCGTGGTGCGCTAACAAAAGGAAATTTAGCTGGAGGCGCTGGCCAAGGAGCATTCGATTTTAATCCAAGTTCTCCTGCTCAAAGAGCATTGGTAGATTTTTTTGGCATGGGATTAGGAGATGAGGGTAGAATTGAAAGTAAAATTGGCGCACAAGCAGCAGAAAATATTCCATCTAAAGTTATTAGAACATTTACTGCAGAAGCTTATAGTAAATTAGGAATTAATGAAGCCCCTCCAAAACAAAGAAACTTAAGAGAAAATTACCGAAAAAAGCGAAATAGAGCAACTCAAAGTAGTGGTTTTATTCCTAATTTTGCTGGTATTAAAGATGCAATAGAAACAGAAAAGAGAATGGGTGGAAATCCTGCTCTTGATTTCCAAGAAGGTATCGGATTATATGTTAGAGATAAAGATACTCAATCTAATTTTTCTGCAGTTAAAAGAGATCATCCAGAAGGGATTGCTCAAGCAATGAAAAATTCTCAAAAAGCTCAAGAAAGTCTTGCTAGAGGATTTATACCTAATTTCGCAACAACAAGTGGTGCGCAAGGTTTTCAAATTGGTGATTTTAACGCTGCATTAGGTAGTTTAAAAAAGACTTTATCTGATAAACAATTACCTCAAGCGCTACAAAGTTTTAAGCAAAATATATTTTTAACTTCATTTGCTTTTTCAACTTTAGATGGATTAGTAGAATCTTTTAATAAAGATGGAAAAAATGCATTTGGAAATATTCTCTCTAGCGTATCTAAAGGCGCATCAACTTTTACTGCGTTAGCAGGAGTAATTCCCGGTCAAGCAGGTTTAATAATTGGAGCTGTAGCAGGTTTTGTGCAAGCCGTAGATTCTGTTGCGGAAAGTTTTGAAAATGCAAGTGTTGATGAAATAATAAAACAAAGTGGACAAACTAGTGAAGATTTTAGTAAATTAAGTGATGCATCTCAAAAATATGCTACAGCATTTCAAAAACTAGAAGATATATACAAAAGTAATGCTCCTTATAGAGAAGTTAATAAAGCAGAAAAAGATTTATATGAATCTCTGCAAAACATACCAGCAGAATATAGAAATTTATTTGCTTCTGCGAAAACTTTAACAGAAGTGCAAGATGCTGTAGGTAAATCTTTATCTAAAAAAGGAGAACAAAAACAGGGAGCGGATTTAGCAAAAGCTTTAGCAGAAAATACAAAACAAAATAGAAGCAATTTATTTGCGAAATATGGCAGAAGTATTATTGGAGAACAAAGCAATCAAGGAATTTATACTCGAAATAAAGAAGGATTCGATCTAGCCACGCAAGAAGCAAGTCAAATTACAAAAAAATTAAGCGAAAAATTCTTTATTGACTTTCAAAATGGATTAATAGATACAACTCAAAATGGTTATGGCTTCATAAAAATGTTAAAACAATATGGACTTGATCAAGATTCAGCTAAAGTATTAACTGAGAGATTAAATAATGAGCAGCAGGATGGAGCAAATCAAACCAAGATATTAAAAGATGCAATATACGAAGAGACTGCTGCTAGGATAGAGTCCGAACGAAAATATAAAGAAGGTCAAAAAAATAGAGAAGCAGCTCAAGCTGATGAGGCAGAACAAATTAAAATACAAAGACGTTTAAGTGCAGAAATAGAAAACACTGCGGCTATTTCAGAAATGTATTCAAATGCTTTGAATAGAACAGCATTGCAAGAAAAGAAATTAATTGATATTAGAAGATCAGCTCAATCAGAAATTATTTCTGAAACTTTAAAGTCTGGATTACAAACTGCTCAACCATTTCTAAGTGAAACTGGCATGGCAAGAAGTCAGTATCAAATTGAAGCATTCCAAAGAACATCTAATCTTCAAACGAAACAATCAGATATTATGGCTTCTGCTATTGAACAAATGAGTACTAATTTATCTGAATCTATACAAATAGAAATAAATAAATTAAGAAGTGAAAATGCACCAAAATCTAAAATTCAAGAATTACAAAATAGAAAAGCTGAAATAGCAGATATTGTTCGTCAAGGAGAAAGTCCAGCTCAAATAAGTCAAGCTTTACAACAATTAAGTCAAGAACTAGCTTTAGATGATCAAGCTGTTTTAGCTCAAAAAGCAAATGAAATTTTAGCAAACATACAAAGCGATCAACAAAATGCTTTAATTGAATATCAAAAAGGAAATACTATAGCTCAAGAACAATTAAGAGCCCAATTAACTCAAATCCAAGATCAGCAAAGACTAAAAGTCGCAGGTGGTATACAAGGATTTTTAGATCCAAATTCATTCCAAACTACTCTTGATAGTTTTACAAAAAATTTAAATTTATATCGTGGTGCAGGATCAAGATCAGTAATTGAAAGAGGAAGAGGAGCTACTGGATTACTTTCAGATACTTTAAATTTTGCAGGAGGAGGATTCCCAATCGGAACTGGCGGAGCATTAGGAGGCTTAAGATCAGAAGCTATCGCTGGAAGAGCAGCAGATATAAGAAATCAATCGAGAGCACTTGGCGCAAAAGCTCCGATAGGATTAAGACCAGTATTTAGAGATATCTCCGCAAACGCTAGTGAAATCGCAGCTAAACAAATTGACAATTTAATTAAAGATCAAAATATTGGAAATAACGTAGATAAAATTGCCAATACATTAGAGCAAATTCAAGCATCATTAACTCCAAATCTTGGTCCTACTACTAATGCAACTCAAAGTTTTGTAAATCAAAGAACTGCAACGCCAATCAATGTGGCTTCTGCTTTACAATCTGTAAAAGGTTCTGTAGATTTAAATATACCAAATAATCTTTTGGCTTTGAATGTTGATGGAAAAATATCAGTAGAAGGAGGAAATGTAGAAGTAACACTATCTCCAGATTCTGATCTTACAGCGTTAGTTACTCCAATTATTAATAATTTCATGAACATAGCTAAACAAGATATTAAAAATGAATTTAATAATAGAATATTAAAACTCAGAGAAGAAGCAGGGTTAAGGAGGGAAGCGACAGCAGTATAAAATAAACAAGGGATAAGGAATATAAAGGAATATGGCATATAATTTTACAGACGCAACACTTCTTGGTTACCAAGTAAATAAAAATTACTTGGGCGAAGGCGTTTTTGCGCTGAATACAATAAAAAATATTTCTATAGAAGGTATTCTTGATAATAGAATAGATAATGCAGATTCAGAAGGCGTAAAGCAAACTTTCCAAAAAATATCAGGATTTTTAACTGGTATTGTAAATGCATATGATGCAGTAATTATAAATGGTTATAATCTAGGAACAGGCAAAGTTACTAACTTATCTTTTCCAGATCAAAATCCAATAAGACTTGGATCATATAAATATGATATAGAGATTGTTGAAAATTCAGACTTTTCTAATATTCAAACTGGAGATATTTATGGCACTTTTCTTTCTGGAGTAAGTGATAAAATTTTAGCGTTAGATGAAACTTTAAATTTTGATAATGCCGCAAATGGTGACTATTCATATAACCACGATCTTAATATTCAATATTATGATACTGGATCTGATTTATTTGCTAAATCTAAAGATTTTGCTAATTCTATTTATAATGATTCTTTAAAATTAGGATTGATTGGTTCATTCTCTGGATTTTATGATGTATTAAAAACAAAGAAAAACTACTTCTCTGAAACATACGACTTAATAAGTAAGCGATGTGCATTCTCAAAGAAAATACTAATTAATAAAAATTACAACTCTAATTATAGTACAACTCTTTCTCATGTATTATCTTTTGATGCTAACGGGAAAATTTCAGTAACAGAACAAGGAATAATTAAAGGTCTAGATAATACCTTAAACTATACAGCAGATAATTATTTTAATACAGAATTAGCAAATTCATATACAAGATGTCAGAATATATTCAATATATATGCTGAAAAATATGGATTAAGCACAAAAGATTCATTATTTAATCAACCATTTAATCTTGGAAAAACTGCTGATTGGTTTAATAATATTTTAGAATATAGTGTTAGTTATGTTAATGACCCAGCTTTTGAAGGAAATATCATTAATACCTACAATATAACAGTAAACAAAGATATACAAGAAGTTGGAATTTACACTGAGCAAGGCGAATTAACTCAAGTTGGTCAAGTCGGAGATATTACAGGACTTAATTTAATTAAAACAAAATATCAAGCTGCAAAAAATAGAGCATCTACTAATTATCCAACTTATAAATTAAAAAATAGTTCTTTATCTCTTGGATTTTTAGGAAATACTAATTTACCAGAAACAATTAATCTTAGTAATTGGCCATTAGATGATTTTGGACAAGATATAAATGGTTTATATACTTATAGAATAAGTGGAGTTAGATTACCATATTCTGGAACTTTTAATGGATATGCGAAAGATGATGGTTATAATTCTTATATCTATTTTAATAATAATAAATGGAATCAATATTCTAGTGGAACCTTGAATGTTATTGATCCAGATGCAGAACAATATATAAGTGACAGCTATATAACCGGTTCAGAAGAACAAAGAGATATTAATAATTTTGTTTTAGGATTAAAAAATTTAAATATTTGGAGTGGATTAGATAATATTTGGTTATTGAAAAGTGGATATAATAATGGTAGTGGCGATGTTTTTTTTGATTTAAAAAGTGGATCTTTTAATCCTTCTCAACTTTTCAGTGGATTTCAAATCGGAACAATAAATAAAACATTAAGTGGATATAAAATGCCTTCAGCTTCTTCATTAATTAATTATTTATCTTATCCAAATCATCCAATTAAATTCACAGGAACAAATTGTACATCAATGTTTTTGTTGGAAAATTATACTAGCGCACCAACTAATCAAGAAATTCTTTTTAGTTCAGAATCTTTTCAAGGAAGTGGATTTAGAATGGGGTATCAAGGTGGTGGAGAGAAAGAGTTTACTATTTGGAGTAATCAAAGCACTACTGGGATTGGATTTCTTGCTAAAGAAACTGCGGTACACGCTAAACCTTATTCATTTATAACAGCAGGAATTAAAAATAATTTACAAGGTCGCGGAACAGGAGTACTTTTAGTTGACGATAAGAATAAAGTAGAAGCTGGCGGAGATTATAATGATTGGCCCGCTAATATAAATACGTTCCCTGCTCCAGCTGGAGGAACTTACACCTTTGGCAATAATACAGTTTTATTTATTAAAACGAAGCAAGATATATTTAATCAACATTCTGGAATTAAAAGTTTAGCTAAAAGAACATTTGCTCAAAATTTAGATTTTCCAGCGACTATAGAAACATGGACAAACTCTAATTCATCTTCACCAAATATTCTGCCTCTAAGCGGTTGGATAAGAAGTAACAACTCTACTGCATATGGATCAATAAATAGCTTTGCTCAAAATTCAACATATAATAATAACTTTTCTTATTCAATAGAAAAAACAAATGACAATTCAATACTAGAAGGCCATCCTTATTATAAGAGTCTATCCATGAAAATAGATGATCAAAGTCCAACTAATATGTATAAAGAGTATATCATTGCAAATAAAAATCCAAAAAATGTATTATTCTTATTTGGCAATCAAGTAGAAATTGGTAATAGATCCGTAAACGTAAATGGAACTCTTGTTAGACCAACTGGTAATTTTTGGACTGGGCCGATAGATTTCCCATTAACTGATCTTAAAAGCAAAAGTATATCTGGCGCATTAAATCTTATATCAAATGATGCTTACATTGATAATATAAACTATAGTTATGATTCAGATAATAATTTTTCATTTAATCTATCAGTAAAATATTTAGATAAGGTGGTGTAAAATGGCAAATACTACTATAAAATACAATAATAAAACAATACCATTTCCAACTCCACTAGTTACGTTAGAAAGAGAAAATCTTTATTACAATCAATACTGGGGAAATTCTGATAAAATTGTTTTGAACGGACAAATTAGTGGTACAAATAATTGTTCTCCATTTGCTTCAATAACAAGCGGTCAAACTGGATTGTTAGGTATATTCAATCAAAATTTTGGAATTTTTGAAATATATGAAGATGCAGATAAAATTTATGAAAATAGTGGCATTATAGTAAGATCTATAAATTTCAATGAATCTACTTACGCAGGATTGATAGATTATACAATAGAATTAAATTCAATTAGACCTAGCGGCAATATTATTGATCCAACCAATGAATATAGTTTTACTGAAAATGAAAATAAAACAGTATCTTTATCTCACAATGTTTCTGCCAAAGGAATTAATACAAGTTTAAATCCAAGCAAATCTAACGCAATAGATAATGCTATATCTTTTGTTAGATCTAACACTGGTCTAGCAAATGTTCCAACTACTAAGTTTATATCTGGAGCAAGTAATAAATTTTATATACAAAATTTTTCTGAATCAATAGATAGGTTAAATAATGTTTATTCTGTTCAAGAAACTTATCTTAGCAACCTTTTAAATACAGGATCTTCTGGTAGTTTAACTTATACTTCAGACATAACATCTGGCGCAGATTCTAATATAATTCAAATTAACTTGCGTGGACAATACAAAGGTCCAAAAAATGGTAATATAAATGATTTAAGAAATACCTTAAATGTAACAGGATTACTATCTGGAATCTATTCTGGTTATTATAATCCAATCCCAATTCAATATAATGTAACAGAAAATACTGGCGAAAATTTAATTAATTTTGATTATTCTTTTGATAATTTAAATCTTCCAAATCCATACTTCAAATATGACTCAAATATATCTAGAGATGAGATCCAACAAATCTATAATATTCAAGTAAGAGGAGATATTTTAGCAAGAGGTAATAGAGCTCATAGGTATTTCTTATCCACAGGAAATTTAATTAATTTAACTGGTGAATTATTAGTGGTTGCAACTCGTACTTTGTCTACATTTAAAGATTTTAATGGCGACGCAGTGCCCTCTAATTTGAGATTATTAAATGTAAGTATTGATCAAAACCCTAATGATGGTACAGTTTCAGCTAATGCATCGTATGATGATAAATTTATGCCTACTGGTAATTTTGTTGATGCGACCTATAACGTATCAGTAGAAGCACCTCATTGGTATATGAATAATCAACCAACTTGCAATATTAAAGGTTATCATATAATAAATGATTTTGATATTACAACTTTACCTAAATTAAATATTAATACTACATTTAAAGCTCAAGATATCAAAGGAATAAGTACTGAATCTGGTTTAAGGCAATTAGCCTCAACTCTTACGAATAATCTTGTTCCAATTAATTATAATTATAATACTCAATTAAATGCTACTGAATCATATAATAAAAAATATAACAATATGACTTCATTAAGTGAAATATCTTATAAATTAGACAAAATTGATATTTCTAACCAAAATTCATTATTGCCCAAATTTAACGCTACAATTTAATATGAAATTAGAATTTATAACTGGATATTTAAGTCAGAACCAAAGAAATACAGGTTCATTGGATATTTATTATGATTTTAGTGGAATATCTGGTATTTTCGTTCCTAATAGGTTATATGGAAATCAAGATCAATTTAATAAAGTAATTGGCGGATTTACGGTTAATAGTCAATATTATCCCGGAATTTTCGTATCATGCTATCAAGAAACTGGTTTTACTGGATCTGGAATCTTTGAAGGAACTAATACTCTTAAAGTTTTAAATCCATTAAGTGGAGATGGAATCAGTTTATTTTATAACTTTGGCGCATTAACTTGTGATAAAAATTTTACTATAGGAAATAAAAATATTCAAGTACCTACTGGTAAAATACAAGTATTAAGTTATATTGAATCAAAATCTAACATTAATCCATTTGAAATAATATTAGGACTTAATGATGCATATAAATTAACATTAGAATTTTCTGGAGTAACAGGTAATATTTATGAAAATTACAAATCAACAAATTTGGGGGAATTAGCGACGCAAAATATTGGAGGTTTAAGATTAAATAAAAAAAATATTGAATTTACATATTTTGATGTTATTAAAAATGAAATCTCTAATCAAATTATAAATTTAAGTGGATATTATTTTGATCAAGAAAAAAATATTTATATAGGAAATATTCCAACTGGTAAATATAGAAGTCCATATACAGGTTTCATTGGACATCTTGATGATTTTTTGGGATTTAACGAATACTTTGATTCTAATTTTTCTTTAGGGTTATCTAGAATGTTGATAAAAACTGGAGAAGGAGAAACTATAACAAATATTACTGGAGTAAAATATAATATAATTCAAAGTGGATTTTTAAATCCAACTGGAATATTGGGCACTGGAATTACTGGTTATCAAATGGTCGCTTCTCAAGAAGTCATAGATTCAAAATGTGGAGATACTTGTATAGTATATGTAAAATCTGGAATTACTGGCTTTATAACTGGTGAAAAAATAGAATATACAATAGTAAATCAACAACAATATACTACTTCGCAAAGAGTAACCAAGTACGATATGTATGATGGACAATATGCACCAAAATTTACTAGAAATTATATAATATTTCCAAAACAAATTGACAATGAAGATATTATGGAAATTCAAGTTTATAAAAATATCGATAATACTTTAGAGTTTCCAACTTATTCTCCATTAAATAGAATTTTTATTGCTGACGATATTAATGATAATAAAAATTTATTAATGTTTTTTAATGGCGTTAATATATCTTCTGGAAATTATACAATAATTGGAAATGAAGGAAGATTCATAATTAACCCATATGGTAAAGATGATACGGATACCATTTCCTATACATTAGCTCAATTTACGGATACAAAAAGTGATACATTTAATTATACTACTGGAGAAGATATAATTATAGGAAATCCTAATAATATAAATTTTAATTTATTTTTAAATGGGCAAAAATTAATAAGCGGTTTAAACTATACTTCTCAAAGATTTATAGATACGGTTTTAATTACAGGGGTTACTGGAATAGATAAAGATTCTTTAAATGGAACTTATACTCGAACTTCTGGAGCATATAGCAAATTTAATAATATAAGTGGAAGCACAATTTATTACGATCCAAGCATAATATCTTGGTTTATGTCTGGATCTGGAGCTTCTAATAGAGCTTTTGGATCTTATGAAGATTATAGTCCATTAGTATATTGGAATTTTGATAAAGATTTAAATACCATTACTAATGGTCCTACTGGATATATTGCAACTGGTGATCATTTTGTTATTAACAATAATCTAGCAACCGGTCAAATTTATGTTGTTCAAGATGATTATTTTAATCAAATAACTGGCGCAAATTTAAAATTAGTCATATTAAATCAAAACTATTATAATGAAAAAATATGGTTAAATGGAATTTTTCAAAATAGAAACTATTTATCTACTTCCTGTATCAATACCCTACTCCAACCTACTGGAGATATAGAAGATAAAAATCAAGATATATTTAATAATGAATACAATAGATTTATTTAATAGTGTAAATATAGATAGGTACAAGGAGCAAGGCTTATGCCAATAAGATCTATTGAAAAGATTAGAATAGGTAATTACCCAGATGGTAGGTTTGCTAATGGATATATATATTCTGCGCAAATAAGCCAAGGATATAGTGAAAGTTCTAATAAATTAACGATAGACATTGTTTACGAGCAAGGCACTAATATAATTTTACCAGATAAAAATTTAACAACATCTTATAGAATCCAATTTGGTGATTTAATCTTTCCAGAAATGTATTTTATTTCTCATACTAAAAGCGTGGCAGTAAATGAAGAGATAATTACATGTACATTTTCTGATGGATCTATTTTATTAGATAGATATTTTGTTGGATTAACAAATAGGCATTATAAAATAAATGAAACGACTCAAAATTTTTCAATTGATGTTATTTGCGCGAATTGCGACAACAGCATCGGGCCAACAAATGGAATAGTTACTAGAAGTCTAGCTAATTCCCCAAATCTTTTAGTAAATAATCTTTTAGTCGTTGGAGATGAAGAGTTTATTGATCAAGCTTGCGATGTTCCAGACGTTAAATATAATTTTTCAAGTTTATTGACAACTATGGCAAAAATCCCAAACTTTACTTTTAAGAATTTTCTTGACATTAATCCAGATTACAGAACTTCATATACAGGCACTCTAAGAGAAGTTTTATCAAATTGGTGTTCTGATTTCGGTTTCAATTATTATTGGGATTTTATTACTAATAGTTTAATTTTTGTAGATTTAAGAAATCCAGTAGATTTAACTCCTGTCTCAACTTTTATAAATGAAAATTTTGATCAAAATAATCCTAATTTACCTATATCAAGTTATTCTGAAAATGAATCCTTAGAAGGTACTTATCAACAAGATAACGTTGATTTTATACTTAAACCTTCTAGAACAAAGGAAAGACAATTTATAGATTTTTTTCCAATTACTTACAATTGCATTACTGTTGAGAACGCTTTTTTTAATGATTATGTTAATTATGGATCTGCTTTTAAAATTGGTTGCGCGTTATCTAAATACAATCAACAGCTGCGAACATTATATCATCTGCAAGGTGGAAGATACCGTTTATTAGGATTTAATTTAAGATATAATGGTATAGAAGATTTTGTTTTACAAACTGTTTTGAAAAATATAAATGAATTCGTAAATAGCGGTGGTCAAACCGTAATAGTAATTGGTGATTACAATCAAGCTGTCGATCAGGCTAACGCCGCGAGAGAAAGTTCTATAGCTAGCGATTTTATAGGAAAATACTATTATAATGCAAATTATGTTCAATGGAAAGATTTATATTGCTCTGATAGCGCGAGATTAACTTTATCTACTACGGTAAATCCAGAGCCAGATTGTACGCAGCCCGCACCTTGGAGAGCTTATGGAGGTAGTTTTACAATGCCTCCTCCATCTTCATGTTTATTTACTAGAGGAGGGGCATCTTATTTAGAAGATAATGTGAATAATTTAAATATAGATAATTTGGGACCAAATTTTCTAAATATAGAAGGCGAAATTGCAGATCAAATCAGAGATGCACTTCTATTAATAAATCCAAATAATACAAATGCTGATAAATATAGAGGATTAACATTAATTGCTTACAAACCACTACTTCAAGTAACTCCAACTTTTAATAATTATAACGCTTCAGAAGAAGGAATTATTCCTGCTCAATATGAAAGCGATGAAATAGTTGGTTGCCAAACTATTTGTGAAAAAGATGTTGGAGTAGATATTTGTAGAAGAGTTTGTACAAGATTATCATCTCCTGCTGTAGGTTTATTTTCTAAACTCTCAGAAGGTGTTGCGGTAACTAATTTATTAAATAATAATAGTATTAACATCATATTCCCCTCTGAACAAAATTACTTAGGTTATATAAAAGCTGAAGGAACTCTATTTTATACAGAAGAAGGAATTAAAACAATGAATTTGACTAGTGATTCAAATTATGCTGTAAACCCAAATGTTATGAGTTATTCAATTCACTTAAATGATGTTACGACAGAAGAGCCATCGGTAGGTACTGTGAATATAACAAATATTAAACAAAATAGTAGAAATTTAAATATAAAAAATACAAACTTTAGAAGAAGTATTTCTTTAAAAATAATTGGTATGAATTATGGAGATCTTAATCAATATTTAAATTCTAATTCAGGTTTAACTAGTTTTAATGTTTATTTAAATGATAATGGTGTTTTTACAGATTTAAATTTTGAAAATAGACCAGAACAAAGACCAAAAGAAGAAGTTGTTATGCAAAAAATTGGCCCACAAAAAATGAGGATTCTAAAATAATATGTTTTTTTCTGGAAATAATTTCTTATCTTTAAGTGACCAAACTGGAATATCTTTTAATTTAAATATTTTATTAGATAATTTAAATGGAACTTGCAATCTAGGATTTACTGGTGGTTATAAAGAATCTTTCGTGGATAATGGCTTAATTTTACATCTTGATGCATCAAACCCTAATAGTTATTCTGGAGATAATAATTGGAATGATTTAAGTAGTAATAATTGTGATTATAAGTTAGTAAACAATCCTACTTTTGATGTTGATGGAGGTGGATCTATTTCATTCAACGGAATAGATCAATATGGAAGTGGTGATGCAGTTGTTGCTAATCCATTATTTTTATTTAATAAAGATTATACTATAGAAATTCTAGCAAAAGTTTCAGCTCTTCCAACTCAAGAATATAGTGGAGGAGCTTTATTTGGCCAAAGAATGGGCGCAAATCAATTAATTTTTATATCTGGTAAAAATCAAAATAATCAATCATCATTATCAATGAATTATGATGATACTAGATATAGTGCTGCGGCAAAATTTACTAATAAAAAAATATCTCCTAATGAATGGTTTCATTTTACTGTAGTTAATCGTAATTCTGGAAATATATTTCCAGATACAAATACATTATATACATCCTACTATATGGATGGATTATTAGATTTTAGTGGAAGTGCTGGAGATGGAAATGGAACAGATGATCCGAATGGAGAAATACCAACTTATATAGCTCGACAGGGAAGAGTAGACGCTGGAATTTCAGCGATGTATACTACTGGAAAATTCGCCGTGATTAGAGCTTATAATAGAGCTTTAAATAGTTCCGAAATCTTTCAAAATTATATGTCTATTAGGGATAGAATATATTCCGAAAATTTTAATTTTAGATTTGATAAAGGCAAAATTTTTGATCCAGAAAATAGATTAATTTATTTTTATGATACAAATCAAAATGTAAATATATCTGGTAATATTTCTCCAAATAAATTTTCTTATTATATTAATAATAATCTAATCTGCTTGAATGGTGACAAAAACAATTTTATTACAACTGGATATTATATAAATACAACTGGATGCGGCGCAAATTCTAATATAAATATTCTAGGAACTAGACCAGCCTACAATATAAATTTAAGTCCAATATTTTATATTACAGGAACAAATTACTTAACTGGCTCAATTGATAATTCTAATAATCTTGAATTCAGAATATATAGCGGTACAGTAACAGTACCAACTGGTTTTGCGATAGAAAATCTATCAGAATATGTTACTGATAGTGGGTTTTTCTCAATTAATCATTATAATTTAACTCAAGGTCAAGTTGAAGATGAAAGATTATACGAAGTTCAATTAAATCTTTTCACTAATTTCGGTCAAATTACTCAAAACTTCACAACAACAGGATCATATTCTGGATATGTTAATGTTAATCTTAATACTGATGATATAACTGATTATTTTGTAAGAAGTGGTATTCAAACTGGAGTAGGCGATTATAAAGAAAATAATTATATTTTAAATTTTGATATTATAACTGGTAGTTTAAGATCTTCACCAAGTGGTTTAAATAAAAATTTATTTATAAAATTTGAATATTCTGGTGGTAAAACTGGGGAGATAACTGGAGACGTAAGAGCCATTGGATCACAAAATTTTACTTTAACTGGAATTTTAAATGGAAGTGGATATTTGACTGGAATAACAAGTCTAGCAGCAACTGGATACAACGGTTTATCTGGAGTTAGCGTTACTGGTTTTATAACTGGATCAACCCAAAATTATGCATTTATAACTGGAAATGTTTCTATGGCGAGAACATTAGTTGCTACTGGATATTATTTGAATCAACAATTTATTGATAATCAAGATTTTGTATTAAATACTTTTACTTCGAATGGTTATATTGATTATAATAATATAATAACTAGTATTTTTACTCAAAATATTCAATCATTCGCTACGCCAACTTATGAAATTAATTCTCCTATTAGAGTAAGTTCTAATGATTCTGGAACTTTTTTTATACTAAGCAATCAAGAAACAATATCATCTACTGGTTCAGTGTTATTTTTTACTGGAAATGGAGTATCATGGGATCTAAAATCACAATACTCTGGAATATCTGGAGATATTCAATTTGGAAAAGAAATAAAAATTAATAGAGAAGGAAATAATTTTGCTATTAGTTCAACAGTAGGAGATCCACTTACTGGAAGAGTTTACCTATTAACTGGATCTAACCAAAGTATTTATGATGCACAAATCATAGAAAATTCTGGGGAATACTTTGGAAGTTCATTAGCTTTAAATAGTGGAAATATTTTAGTGATTGGGAATCAAGGAGACAATAATAATTCTGGTTCAGCAAATATATACAAAAAATATGATTTATATAGTAAAAATATAATAAGTGGAAGTTATAATCCTAATCAATTGGGAATAGGCAATACTGATAATTTTGGTATTAGTACTCAGTTTAATGGTAATGGAGATAAATTATTTATTGGCGCAAGTAACAAAGGCAAAGGAAATACTCAGTACGGAACAGGCTCAATTTTTATATATACTGGAAATGGATCAAATTGGAGTCAATATTTTGAAATAAGCGGAGATTCAAATATAACAAATTTAGGTAGATCACTTGCTGTAAATTCTAGTGGAAATATTCTCATGGCTGCTGGATTTGATTCTAGAAACTTTGGAACAATTAATTCTGGATTAGTTTATGTTTATACTGGAAATGAAAAAAATTGGAATAAAGTCGCAGTATTATCTGGTTCACAATCAAGTGGAGCTTCATTTGGTAGTTCAATTTCTTTAAATACAAGTGGAACAGTCGCAGTTATTGGTGGCCCGCTTTGGAATGGATCTAATTTAAGTACAGAGAGCGCCTACACCGGAGCAGCTTGGATATTTACAGGAAGTGGTTCTAATTGGGGCGAAGTAGCTAGGATAACGGGATTTTCAAATAGATATGCTGGACAATTTGGTTATTCTACTGCTATTAGTGATGATGGAAATACTATAGCGATTGGTCAACCATTTTATGGAAGACCAACTACAACAAGTGCATTAGCAACTGGCGCAGTTTGGATTTATACTGGTAATGGATCTACTTGGGATCAAGCAGCTTTAATAACTGGTTCATCTTCACAAACTAGATTTAGATTTGGAAATTCTATTTCTATGAATTCTTCTGGAAATATGGTATTAGTTGGGCTTGGAAATGCTACTAGTCCATATACTGCATTTCTATTTACAGGAAGTGGTTCTAATTGGGATACAGCAGCAACATTTACTGGTTCTAATGTTTTTTGGGGTACAGAAGTTAATTTAAATAAATCTGGAAATCAAGTTTTAATATCAAATACGTTGGATAATCTTGATGGTAATACAACTGGCGCAGTTTATCTTTATACTGGAAATGGAAATGAGTGGGGTCAAGCTCTTTCATTTACTGGAGAAGTTCTAAATCAACCTTCATTTTCAGGAGATTATTATAATTTTGGTTATAATACAGCAACAAGTCCTAATGGAAAAATTTTAGCAATTTCATCTAATACTTTTTCATCTAATATAGAAAAACATGATTATGTTAGCATTTTTTCAACAGATATTGGTTGGACAAAAAATCAATGGCAACAAATATCTAAAATTAGTGGAAATTCAAATATTTCAACTAATAATTTCGGTTCTTCTTCTGATATAAATAGAAATGGAAATGTAATTATAGTTGGCTCACCAAACGGAACTAATGGGCGTAGTTATATATTTACTGGTGATTATAATAATTATAATTTATTATCTACATTGGTAGGATCAGGAAATATTACTAATGATAATTTTGGTTGCTCAGTTTCTTTAAATGAAATTGGAGATACAGCTGCAGTTGGAGCGCAAGGATATAATTTTAATAGTGGTGGAGTATATATCTATACTGGAAATCAAAATGGTTGGATACAATCAAGCTTTATAAGTGGAAATATTAATTCTACCGCATATTTTGGAAACAAAGTAATTTTAAATAAATATGGAAATCTTTTAGCAATTGGCGCGCCATATGATGATTTAGGATCTGGCGCAATATATATTTATACTGGAAATCAAAATTCTTGGACTCAATACAATAGAATAAATAGCAGTAATTTAGATATATTATCTTCTAGTTTATTAGGAACTGGTATAGATTTTGTTAATTTTGGTAATATAAATACTGTATTTGCAAATAATTATAATTTTAATAGAACTCATGCTTTTGCTGATATAAATTTCACAGGTTATATAACTAACCTAGTTGCTACTGGTTTCGTTTCTAGAACTGGAAACTATTTATTTACTGGTTTAATTACTGGACAAGAATATACAAAATCATTTTTTGACGCTTTTGATATTTCTACTGGATATTATTTAAATGGATTTTTAACTGGAATATCAGGGTTAAATAAAGATATAATAAATAATATGTATACTGGTAGTGGAATAATCGATATTGATACAAATAGATTACATGTTATGGTTAAAAGTAGAAATTATTTTAATAATGAAGATGATATAACTGGTAGATTGACATTAAGTGGATACAATATTACTAATAAATATAAAAGTGTAATTATTAGTGGTATAAGTCATAATCAAAGGTAAAAATGCCAGCTCAATTTAAATCAGATTTTGGAGATACATTATTAGGAGCAGCTTGTCTAAATCCAAAAACACGAGATTTAGTTTTAGGAACAAATCCTCTTTATACTGAATGGTGTGATAATGTACTTTATCTTAACTCTATTCGTCAAACTTCAAGTGCTTCTCCATATTTTGAATCTTATCAATATAACGCAGGAATAACCTTCAAAAGCGCTCAATTTCCAAGCTATCAAGCATTAATTTATGGTTATGGAGATAGTATGAATTTAGATATTAAAAGTAGCAATAGAACTATATCTAATAAAGTTTCAAATACTTCTGTTTCATTTAATATAACTGATACAAGTAAAAATATTCAATTAAGTACAGACAATATTCCTGTTAATTCTCAAGTTACTTTAAGAAATTGGGGTACTACTAATTCTCCTGTTTATATTTTATCTAATTCAAATGGAAATGTTTATTTACCAAATACTTTTGTCAAAAATGCTGATCTTGCGTCAAATGCACGCTATGCTTCATACGCTGGCGTTGCTGATGATGCAATTCGAGCAAGTTATTCGTATTACGCACAATTCGCGGGATATTCAGACGAAGCGTTTTACGCATTTTATGCAGGTACAGCCGATGTAGCTACTGCGGCGACAAATGCAGCATTTGCTACAAATGCTGCCTATGCTGCAGTTGCTGGGTTCGGAGGAGGAGGAGGAAATGCTGCCTACGCTGGTACTGCGAGTAACGCAGGATTTGCTACGAATTCATCTTTTGCTAGTAACGCAGGATACGCTGGTACTGCGAGTAATGCAGGATTTGCTACGAATTCATCTTTTGCTAGTAACGCAGGATACGCTGGTACTGCGACTAATGCAGGGTTTGCAACGAATTCATCTTTTGCTAGTAACGCAGGATACGCTGGTACTGCTACTGATGCAGCATTTGCTACAAATGCTGCCTATGCTGCAATTGCTGGTACTCAAGGAGGGGGAAACGCTTCATACGCTGGTACTGCGACCAATGCGGGGTTTGCTACGAATTCATCTTTTGCCAGTAACGCAGGATACGCTGGAACTGCGACTAATGCAGGGTTTGCAACGAATTCATCTTTTGCTAGTAACGCAGGATACGCTGGTACTGCGACTAATGCAGGGTTTGCAACGAATTCATCTTTTACAAGTAACGCAGGATACGCTGGTACTGCTACTAATGCAGCATTTGCTACGAATTCATCTTTTACAAGTAACGCAGGATACGCTGGAACTGCGACTAATGCAGCATTTGCAACGAATTCAAATTACGCTGGAAGAGCTGGTACAGCTACTAACGCTTCATACGCTGGAACTGCGACTAATGCAGGGTTTGCAACGAATTCATCTTTTGCTAGTAACGCAGGATACGCTGGAACTGCGACTAATGCAGGGTTTGCTACGAATTCATCTTTTGCTAGTAACGCAGGATACGCTGGTACTGCGACTAATGCAGGGTTTGCAACGAATTCATCTTTTACAAGTAACGCAGGATACGCTGGAACTGCGACTAATGCAGGGTTTGCAACGAATTCAAATTACGCTGGAAGAGCTGATACAGCTACTAACGCTTCATACGCTGGAACTGCGACTAATGCAGGGTTTGCAACGAATTCAAATTACGCTGGAAGAGCTGGATACGCTGGAACTGCGACTAATGCAGGGTTTGCAACGAATTCATCTTACGCTGGTACTGCGACTAATGCAGGGTTTGCAACGAATTCATCTTACGCTGGTACTGCGACTAATGCAGCATTTGCTACGAATTCAAGTTACGCTGGAACTGCTGCCTATGCTGGTACTGCCACTAATGCAGCTTTTGCATCCTATGCTTCCTCTGCTGGAGCAGGAAGTGCTGCCTATGCTGGTACTGCCACTAATGCAGGTTCTGCTGCTAATGCAGGTTCTGCTGCTAAGGCTGGTAGCGTAGGAGATTTTACTGAATTAGTACTTGCAGTTTGTATAAATGGTGTTAGTCAAAATAAAACTTTCTTAGTTAAATAATCTTATTAATTTGTTCTATTACCATTTCTGGTGTTATAAATTTTGTACATTCAAAAATTCTCGGTGTATTTTTATGTCTTGGACAATAGATAAAATTATCATATGGAAAGATAAATTCTGTATCATTCCAACAGCTATTGCACACATTTTTATTTATTACTCTATATGGAGTAAAAAATTCTGTTTTTGGATCGCTAAATCCACTTATTAATATCACTTTCTTATTTAAAGCCCAAGCTAACCATGAGAGTCCAGATGGTAATCCAATAAAAAATTCACAATTAAGTATATCAGTTATTCTAGTTTGAATGTCTATATCTCCAGTTTTATCTATAGCATTTGATGGCATATTATTCATGTATACTAAATTGCCATATTTATTATATTTATCAATACATAATGCATCATATCCTTTAATATTTAAATAATTTATTACTTTTTCCCAACCATTTTCATGATTCCAATATTTGGCTTGAGAAGTGCTTTGGGTAGCTATACAAACATATTTATTTCTATATTTATTTTGATTATCCTTAATAAATAAATTTGGTTTTATTTCTTTATATGGTATTTTTAAAATGTCGCAAGCTACTTCTTGAAGATTTAAAGTTCTTGGATCTTTCAAGTTCATTTCTTTAAATTTAAGATTTTCAATCCAAAAACCTAGGAAATATACTTTATCAAAAACAAAGTTTTCTATATCTTGTTTATTTATAAAATTTATATTTCCATAATTAAATATTTTATTTAAAAAATTTACGCAATAGACTTTATTGTTACTTAATTTTCTATATTCTTCTACATAAGGCATCCAAGCTATCGAATCACCTAAACAATCTGAATTAAAATGTATTAAAATATTATCTTGTTTTTTCATTTAAAATTTGATCTATTTTCTCAATCACCATCTCTGGAGTTATTGACTTTGTGCATTCAAAAATTCTTGGTGTATTCTTATGTTTTGGACACATTAAAAAATCATTAAATGGCACATCACCAGAAAAAACATTTAAATTTTGATCTGAGAAACAGGTATTACAAACATTTTGATTTATTATACTATATTTATTTTCAAAAGCTATACTTTTCCCCGTCATCCCAAGTATTTGTATTACTTTCTTATTCAATGCCCAAGCCAACCATGAAAGACCAGAGTCCAATCCTATAAAAAAATCGCATTTATTAATTATATTTGCTACTTTATTTAAAGGTAATCCAGTTTTATTAATCGCATTTTTAGGTATACTATTCATGTATACTAAATTTCCATAAAATTCATGCTTATCAACACATATAACGTCATATCCATTTTTTTTAAGGTATTCAGCTATTTTCTCCCAACCATTTTCATAATTCCAATATTTCGCTTGCATAGTGGTTTGAGTAGATATACAAACATATTTATTTTGATAGTTAAAATTTTGATTTGAAAGATGAATATTTGGTTTAATTTCTTCTTTAAAATTAATCCCAATAAATTTACTTAATTGATGCTGTAATGGAAGTCTTTCATTTTTTAAAATTTCAAAATCTTTTTTTACATAATGAGCTGTATGATAGGCGAGGTTATATCTGTCGTATGCGATAAATTTTTTTTGATTATATTCAATCTCTACAAATGAATCAGAAATTGAAATTTGAGAAGGATCTTTTATGAAGAAGATATTTTTATATTCATTTTCAAATAAACTATAAAAATTAGTTAAAAAAAATACATTTTTATTATTCTCAATTTTATAAATATTTATAAAAGGTATTAGAGCAATCGTATCTCCTAAACCCAAAATTGAACCATTAAAGTATACGCTATCATTCATTAAGATTTATGGCATTAAAAGATCCAATTTAAATATATAATCATTTCTTAAATCGTCTGAAATTGCTGCAGCATGAGCAACCCAACAATTTTTTGATAAAATCTCTGGAGTTACTAAATTGATTATCGAAGGGCTTTCTTTGGCATCTATACAATTTATAGCCATAGAATTGAATTGTTTTGATAGATTTTTATGTAAAAAATTATATTTTCTTAAATAATAATTAATTTTTGTTTGATCCGTGAATCTAAACATAACTTTATAATCACAATCTTCAAAAATTTTATAATGTTGATTTTCCAACAGCATAAGTCCAGTATTATAATATCCGTAAGTCCAGTTGATTGTTCCTAACAAAGCTTGAGAAGCAATCATTTCATCATTTCTATTAAAACAATATTCATCTCCATTGCACGCATCTAAAACTGCGTAAAAATAATTCATAGGATAAATTTCAAAAATATTAGGCATTTCTCTAGATAAAACCATATCACCATCTACGCATAATACTCTATCAAATTTTTTAATTAAATCTTTTAAAATAAAAAGTTTATTATAATGATACAAATGACTGCTTTGATGTAAATTTTCATTTTTAATTTCTGGATTTAATTCATCAGAAACAATTAATTCTACATCCCATTTTTTAGCTAAAAATTCCATTCTAGGAAGTACAACTTTCTCGAAAGCCTCTTGATATGATGTTTTTAACCAATTATATGTTATAATTGCTTTTTTCATTTTAATTGAAGAATGGGCATTTTTTAATTGATTCACGCATCTTTTCTAAGTCTCCCAATTGTTCTTTTCTTGAACTAATAAATCTCTTTTTCAATAAAGCTAGCGTAGCTTGTTCTTTGAGAACATCTTTATTTGTAACTTTTCTAATTTTAATATTAAAATTTTGATTTTTTTTAATTGGTATTAATTTTACTATTGATGTTCCAGCTGGAATAATAAAAGAAGTTGGTGCTTTTTTATGTATTTGGATATTAATATTTAAGTGCGATCCAAATTCTGGATTAAAAATTCCCGGCACAGCAGAGAACAATTGCGATTCATTAGAATAATATGTTGGTAGTAGAAGTATTTGCCAATTTTTGTTGATATTAACTCTCCAGTTAGACATAATTTTTAAAATATGTGGCCAAGAATCTTCTCTTGATTTTATAAATTCAGGAAATTGATCACCATTATGGGATTGAACTTCTGGAGATATAAAATTTCCATTAGTTAATGATGATGTTTGAGTTGGAGTATGAATTAAATATTCTCCCTTCTCATCGTTAGACACCAAAGACACCCTTATATCTTGCCAAGTTTTTAAATGAATGCCTTCATTTATAATAGACCTAATTCCGGGACATTTTTCTACAAAAAATGTATTTCCAGATATATTCTCTGGATTTAAATTAATATTTTTTAAAATTTCTTTAGTTTTTTCAGCTCTATTTCTAACCCAATTTGGAACAGGATCTTTATATGCTGGAGTCGGTTTATTGAGCTCTTCTAATCCGGGGATTATAGAATAAAATTCTATCTCTGGATCTTCTCGAAAAAGAGAAAATATTTTCTTAAACATTTTAAATTTTGAATATATTTAAAATATAAGTAAATTCTGGAACTTCTAAACCTTTTAGGTCAGCTCTAGATAGATATTTAAATAATAAATCTATATCTTTTTTAGATAAATTAAATGTAAAGCTACTCTTTTCTTCTAGATTTTGATTTTCATTATTCATGCTTTTTTAATCCTTTCTATTAATTCAAAGATTTTACTCTTAGGAATATCTAAGATACTATTTAAATTTTCAGCATTTTCAAATTTTTCTTTAACTAATTTTTTCTTTAATTGATCAAAATTAATACCCTTATCTTTCATTACTTTTTCAAGAACTGCTTGAGGAGAAGTTGGATTATCATTAACACTTGATCCTTCATCCAATAATTTAGCATCTCCAAGTTCTTCTTGAGATACGATATTAATCTTCAAGAAATTTCTCACACATCTTACAAAGGCGCGATTTTCAGCAATCGCAGCTAAGAAGAATCTTGCGAAACTCTTTGTATTATTTACTGTAGCGTCAGCTAGAGATTCAAAAACGATCTCTTTTCCACCAGTTTCATAATTTGGCAACCAAGTTATCTTACAGCTTGTTGCAAAATAACTCTCAGAAGCTGCTACTACTTTATATTCAACACTTGTATATCCACGAATTTGGGCAAGTTCTTTAATTCCACCTAAAAGGATAAGCAAATCTTTATCTTGAAGTTTTGAGACATCTGTTTCTTGAGTCTTTTGTCTGTTTGGAACAAGATGTTCGGTCTTTACCATTTTACGCCAATTAATAGTTCCATCATCATTAAATACATAATTAAGACTCTTATCTTCGATAAGGCCGTATTGATTTCTTGTTATTAATTTCGGAGGAACTACTTGAGGGGTTTCCGTCTTTTGTTCTGAAACAACAACTGCCTCAAATAATTCCGAACTACCAATTGATATTGTATTTTCTTCTGATTTGATTTTAGGACTCATTTAAATGATGATACCACCTATTATATTATTGGTCAAGGTTAAAAATATAAAGATTGTTGAGTTCTTTATTTAACTCTGGATTATTAATATACTTATTGGACATATCTTTGGTTTCCCATTGATACCTACTATTGAATTGACCTTCAGAAGATATTAGGATTCTTGAAGATTTAAAATATGTATTATTACTTGCTTCGATTTTATCGGTTGGATGATCTCGTTTTACAATAAGGCCATAGTCCATATAATCTAATTTAAATTCATTTAATTCTTCTTCTGAGAGATAAGATATAAAAGCTGAATTAATTGTATTTCTTTTTAATGTTTTTACAAAGGTAGTATCATTATCTTTTTCAACAATATAAATTAATTGTGGGATATTTTGTTTGTATTTTTTAAGAAGTTCTTCGTTAATAGGTTTACTAGTAAATACAATACATTTCTTTTGCTGTAAAAATAATTCTAATACTTGCTCATTAAATACATAATCCATTCTAATAACAAGGGTCTCTAATCCAATTTGGGCTGGATTTATGGGTTTATCTGGAATTATTTCTAGCGTTTTATTGATATATTCATTTCCAATGTAAACAGTCTTAGGAAGATTATTGTACGGAATATTTAATAGTTTAAGAATGCCTTCGGCGATAGCTTCTGGCTTAATATTATTAATGCTTTTAGGAGATTCATTAACAGAATATTGAGGTTTTTTATTTATTTTGGGGCTTAAAAGAACCATATCCTCTGGCTTAGTCCAGTATGGTTTAACATTATTGACATTATTATTAGAATATAATGCCACAATTTTTTTACCATATCCAGAAGCAATATGAGCAGCAAAACTATCTGCACCAACATGCATTATACTATTTTTAATAATATATGCTGCTTGAGAAATATTTGTTTGACTACATAAGTTTAAAGTATTATTAACAGTTTTATCTTCTTTTGCGCCAATATGAACTAATGTAATATTATTTTTTTGTAAATAAGGAGAAATTATTGATACTACTTCATCCCAATAATCATAATTTTTTGATTGATATTTACTAAATGGTTGAAATGATATATATTTTTCAACATTGACTGGAAAAAAGGTGTCATAGATATAAGGTTTATCTATCTTAACTCCGCAAGCTGTTGCATATCTTTCAATTAAGTGCATACATTTTCCTTTATATCAAATTGTATATTAGTTTTACCGTTATGTAAATAGTCTAAAAATCTTTGCGTTCCAGCATGGGGCAAGAAAGCTACTTCAAAATAACCATTATGATCTCCAGCGCCTTCAAGCCAAAGTAATTGATCCATTTGAGGAATATATTCTAAGATTTTATAGATATGAGGATTTCCTTGTAGTATTTGGAAATATTCTGGCTTAGTAGCAACATAAAGATTGTGGTCTGGATATTGCTTTTTAATATTCTTGAATAAAGAAGTTGATATATAAATATCACCAATACTTTCTGGCATAACATATAACACTCTTTTACCTTTGTCATCTTTGCCTAGAAGATCTTCAAATTCAATTTTTTTGTTTTTTTGATTTTCTTGAGAAGCTACTTGTCTAAAATAATTTTCAATATCTTGACGCTTTGCACCTTTTGAAATTTCTTGCATCCAATATTTATGGCCATCATCATTATCATTAACGTCTTTCATTTTTAGAATATTATGATACATATAAGTTAACCATTCATTATCTTTTTCAATATTTGGAACTTGATGAAATGCATCTTTCTCCTCTTCTTTAAGAGAGAAGTCGTAATCTGTAAATTCTGAATTATCAATAAATTGCTCTATTCTTTTCCCTACAGTTTCTACCGAGAAGTTCTCGATAGTCCATTCGCGAGCTTTTCTACCCATTTCTCTTCTTTTTTGAATGGGCATATTGTATACTTTGTTTATTTGCTTGGCGATTGAATTTGGTTTTGTAGAAGCTTTAATAAATTCTGTGCCATGCTCTCTGTATTCGCTCCATTCAAGATCAAATGAGCCAGCGCCTTCTTGACACATTTCTTCTCCGCAAGAATAATTAGTAACAAGAGTAATCAATTCCGTAAGTTTAGCTTCTTGGATTGGAATCTCTTGTCCACCGCTAGTAAATGGATGACAATAAACATCCATAAGATTATATACTTCATTTAATTGTTGTTCTGTTACTCCAATTCCAACATTTGTTGTAACTTGGCTTTTTTCACTTCCACAGAATCTACAATTTACATCTTGACCATGAAAGGGTTTGATTTCATAATTACCGCAGTTTTTACAAATATATGTAGTAAGAATTTCCCTTGGATCAATTCCATATTCTGCTGCGAGCTTATGAATATTCCATCCTTCGCCCCAGTGAGTATGAAGCAATAGGAATGTATTTTTAATTTGAGGATTACTTCGTTTCCACAAAGCATATCCTTCTAATAGGTTGGGAACGCTTTTTCTTAATTGATTTCTAAATACGAAACCAATAATAAATGCATCTAATGGAATTCCATATTTACTTCTTAAGTCTCGTCTTTGAGATTCTTCTAGTCTATAAAAATTGGCAGTTTCAACTGCTCCATGAACTGTTTCGACTTGCTTGTGTCCAAGTTCATGCAAAGCTTTTGTTGCGAAATCACTCCAAATCCAATAGTTTTTAATCTTTGGAGCTTTCTCAACTGCGCTAGGAAGAATAGGCAGAGAATCTAGAGTTGTCCATAAAGCGCAAGAAATTTTATTAAACCACTTTTTATCAATAGCAAAATCAATACCCCAAATATCTTGAACTGCAATATAAGTATCTGGTTTTTCTTCTTGAATAATTCTATCAAGATAATGTGCGCCGTAACTAGCTAATCTAGCTACATTTGGATCTTTGTTAAGTTGCTCAATTTCTTGGGGATTGTCTGGAAGCGAACCTACTGATTTCCAAGGAGTCTTTTTTAATTCTGGATTTGAATATTGCACTCCACAGCAATAATGTACAATATCATACTTACCTGTCTTATAAAGATAAGACAATAGAGCTTTCGCTGCTCTGCCAAACCCAGTTTTGGCTAGAGAGAAATCAGATTGATAAACTATTTTCTTTTTGCGAGACACAATTACCAAAGTTCGCCGTCTTCTTCGGCGTTAGATTTATTTGATTCTTGATTAGGTTTTGAATTTTTAAACTTTTTAATTGCTTCAACTTCTTGAGTCTTAAATACTGATTGCAGAGCATGAACTAAAAATTCTCTTAGAAGTCTAGCTTCATTAAAGTAAAAACCAAGTAGGAAAGATTGTTTGTTTTCTACATTCTCTTTGCTCTCTTTATTTACGCTATAAGAGAATCCAACTTGCTTCTCATCTCTAATATAAGGAGAAAACTTAATTTTTGTAACTTGCTTGTCAGAAGAATGATAAGCTGAAAATTCTACATTCTTATCTAAAGCTTCAAGTAGTCCTGCGGCTTCGGTTATTGAAAACTTTACTTTTGCACTCTTTTGAGGATTATCTTTATTATCTGAAAATGAACCCGTTTTTGTTCCTTCGTTCCATGAACTCTGCTTAATTAAGGAACTCCAGATTGAACCTTCTTTTGAATTTACGCTAAAGCTACAGGCCGTACCTGTATTTTTACTATTTGGTTTATAAAATGATATCATATTAGTATATTATTCTTTATTTTCTTTCTTGTCAACTATTTTCTTTAAATCATTTAATTTCATATAAATTTGCTGATCTTGAATCGCTACAAGATCGCCAAATACACAATCATCTCTTTTTGATCCTTTAGCAATAACAATATTACCCTCTTCAAATGCTTTATTATTCAATAATTTATTATTTTCAATATTATCATTAAATATTAATACGCTAATTGATGATGTTTCATCTGATATCTTTAATCTTACATATCTGGTTTTCTTTTCATTTTTAGAAACGCCAGTAAATACTTCTTCGATTTGACCTACAAATGCGACCTTACTATTTATTGGTTCATCTACAATATCACTAATATATTTTAGATTTTCTCTTTTCTCTGAGAAGATTTCTTTTAATTCTTTATTATAAGTATATCCCAAAAGTTTCTTTTCATAATACCAGTTAGCAAAACTTTCGCTTTTGCTATTTTGATTATAAATTTGTAGATATGGGTCATATTTATTTTTAATAGTTTTTAATCTAGTATCTTTAATTACTGTATGATTCTTTTCATCAGTAAATTTATTCAAATGCTTAATAATCTTAATAAGGTCATAATCAAACTTCTCTGCAAATGAAATTGCATATTTCTTTTCTTTAGAGGTTAGGATATTCCATAATTGAGCTTCTAATACAATCTTACTTCTAGATTGACTAAAACCACTTAATGCACCAGCTTGAATAAGTGCTGACAATACTCCGATATTTAAATCTGCTTCTTCTGCTGCTTGAAAGATCTCAAATTTATTAGAATACTTGTTTCTGAAGCTATTGAGTTTTTGAATCGATTTATCGCTAATACCCTTAATTGAAAGTAATCCGAATCTAATATCTTTTTGTTCAATTGAAAAATCCATTTCAGATTTAATAATATGAGGTGGAAGTAATTGAATATTAAATTCGTGCATTTCTTTTTGAATCTTGGAAATTTCACCAATTGGGTCTGGTTCATTTCTGCTCATTTTTAAAAGAGATAGAAAGAATTGTTGAGGATGATTAAATTTAAGATAAATTGTAACAGCAGCCAAAGCTGCATATGCAAGTGAATGAGATTTATTAAATGAATAGTTCGCTGAATCTTCCATGATTTTCCATAGAATTTCTCCTACTTCTTTTGGTAGTTTATTTTCTTTAACTTTATCTTGAATCTTCTTTTGCCATGCTTTGATTTCTTCAGTTTTCTTTTTACCTACGATTCTTCTTAAGATTTCTGCTTCATCCAGAGTAAATCCAATCTTATGCGCCATTTGCATGAGCTGTTCTTGATAAAGTGCAACTCCACCAGTTTGCTTTAAGATATCGTCAAAGAATGGATGAATACTTTCATGTTCGCTGTAGTTTGTATATTTAGCGTACTTATCTACGAATTGAAGTGCGCCGGGTCTAGCTAGAGCAAGAACACCGCTAAGTTCTTCTAGATTCTTAGGCTTTACTTTTTGACATACTTTGAAATTTGTATCTGCTTCAATTTGGAATAATCCATGAGGAGATTTTAATTCTTGTAAGTTTCTATAAATAGATTCATGACCTAAATCAATATCTTGAACTTTAATTCCAATACTCTTACAAACGTCATCAACAACAGAAACGCTTCTTAAACCAAGAATATCAAGTTTAATGTTAAATAAGCTAACCCAATTCATATCAAAACTTGAAACTGCTTCTTTGTCGCTAGAAAATTCTGTTGGACATACTTTTTCAAGATCATTATAAGAAAGAAGAACTCCAGAAGGATGAACGCCTTTATTTTTAATTAAATCTCTTAGCTTTAATGCAATTTGATAAGTTTCTTTATTTTCATCACACCATTCTTTAAACTTTTCAATTTCTTCATAAGCAGTTGTGATGTCTTTAACTTGACCGAATACTTTTGGAATAAGTGAGGATATCATTGTCATTTCTTCTTCTGACTTTTCTCCTACAATTTTACCACATTCTTTAATAAGCAATTTTCCGCTTAGAGTATTAAGAGTTAAGATTTTACTTGTTTTACCTTTAAACTTTGTTTCAAGATATTCAAGTACTCTATGGCGATTATAATAACAAATATCCAAATCAACGTCACACATCAAACTACCATCTAAATAAGTTACTCCATCTACAACTTGCTTTTTAGCACGAATCTTGGATATAAATCTTTCGAAATAAAGGTTATATTTAACTGGATCAATTCGAGTTACCCCAATAAGATATAAAATTAATGATCCTGCAGCTGAACCTCTGCCTAGTCCTACTGGAATATCATGTGTTTTACAAAAATTAATAACATCCCATACCAATAAAATATAATCAATAAAGCCTAGTTCTTTTAATGTTTCAAGTTCATATTTTGCTCTATCAACATATTTTTTATGTTCAGCAGAACTCTTATCTACATTTAAGTCTTTGAATCCATTTAAAGCTAAAGCTCTTAAGAAATCATAATTTGATACATCTTCACTAACATTTAAATGTCTTTTAGATTGAACATCAATTGAAAACTCTGGTAATCTAACTCCGTGCAATCCCAAATCTACATCTTGGAACTTTGAAGAAAATGCTTTATCTTCTAATAAATTATTCTTCATCTTCTTCCTCTTCGTCTTTATTTATCTTATCTATTTCTTTGTTAAATTCTCTAAGTCCAGCTGACAGAGTTCTCATTGAGTCGTCATTCTTTAATGAAAAGAATACATCTGCTTTACCATTCTTTTTACCTTTTTGAACAGTAATAAGTAAATACTCTATGCCAGAATCATCTAGCTTTTGAAGCATATCATAAATATCGTCTAATGATGCCATATTAAATTTCAACCTGCCACTTCAATTTATTCCATACTTTTAAATTTAGATCAAGATCATTAATTGCATCGTGCAATTTATCGTAATCATGTTCAATGCCATTCTCTTTACCTAAAAATGTTAAAGAGCTTTTGACTCCTTTTTTTCTTGTATGATAGATTTTATACTGATATTCAGTAAGACTTTCTTTTGGATTATATGGTATTCCATATTTGATTCCTCTTGCTATTGTATTTGTATCAATGAATTTATTCACAAGATGATGCCAATTGCACCCCATATATTTATAATACTCTTTAATAAGGTAAATGTCAAAACCTAAAGTATTGTGACCAATAATATAATCCGCATGATCTAGCCAATCTTTAATTGTGGCAAAAACTTCTTTTGGGTCATGCCCTTCCTTTTGGACTTTCTTGTGATCATATCTTGTGATTCTGGCTGCGTCTTGACTAATCTTTAAATCTGTTTGCCATTTTAGATAATAATTCTTTTCATCGACTTTCTTATCGCCTTGAACTTTAATCATTGCAATTTGCCAAGGAATATTATGACAGAAATTAAGACAAAGATTAAATGTCTCACAATCAACGAATACAAGGTTCTTATTCTTATTATATCTTAAGAGATGATCGTCCATATTATTTTGCCCTCAAATAACTTTCAAAAGAAAATTCATTGCTACTCATGTGATCTAGTTCTGGTTTATTTAGAATACTTCTGTTATTGATGCATCTGAATGTCAAATAAGTTTTGAAGTCCTTCTTAGTATTATAATAGATACTTTTAGTTTTGAAAAGTTCTAATTTGTTTTCTTGTGCGAATTTTTCCATCTTATCTTTAATAATATAATCAAAAGGAAGATCATTGTCTTCAATAAAGACGATTGGTTTAGTGAAATTAAATTGAGGAATACATATAGAATTTCTTAAAGTATTATTGAATATAAAAGAATCATAGAATGGGATACAAAGCAATAAATCATCAGTCCAATTTTTAGATATAGTCTCATAATCAAGTCTTGGTTCATAATAAAAACCAGTTTTTGCTGCTATACTAAATAGTTTAGTTAAAAGTCCATGACCTTGTTTATTTCTAAAGAATATAACTATTTTGGAGTTCTTTTGGCGAGATTCATCTGTTTTATCATTAATAGATTCTGTAACTGTGACTCTTAATCCATAATTTAATTTAATGTTATTATTCTTGGTGTTGGTATATGCCTCAAGAAACGATGACATATTATCTTCTACTAGGAATAATTCTTTAAGTTTATTTTCTTTGGCTATTTGAATTATTGAATCTGGATAATCATCCGCTTCACTCTTATCTTCTAGGGTTAATATAGACCTTCCTAAAGAATAATGCGATTTAAATAATGGTATCATTTTCCTAAATATAGCAGACTTTTTAATACTAATCAATCTAAAAATTCATCTTTTGAGCTATCAAGAAAATTATCCTTTGTTGAATTACTTTGAAATTTTGGGCAACCTTCATAATCTCTAGTTTCTACTTTAAATCCTTTAATATCTTTAAAGTTATTCTCTAGACTAGTTTCTACAACTTCACCTTTATCATTTACTTTAACATAATATTTATATGGATCTTTATATGGGCATTTCCAACCACCAACTTGACACATCCATTTATTCTTTTGATTATCTACTGCAAAGTTTGCTCTAGCAGATTCTTCATTAAATTTATTAATATAATTATTAATATGCTCAAGATAATGCTCGAATCCTTTAATCTGCTCATCCGTGAATATTAGTTCTTGAATTGGTTGCTTCGGAAATCTTAAAAATAAAAATTTAACAATAGGCTTTAACTTGGGCCATAATTTCTTACTCGCTAAACTATACATCATAGCTTGAATATTAGCTTCAAGATCATCACCCCTAAACTTATATTTGGAGCTTTTATAGTCGATTATATGCATTTCTTTTTTAATTTTAATAGGCTTATCTATAAAACCCTTGATATGATATTTAGGTTCTTCATTTGTAATATCAAAATCATACTCTGGCTTGACTATTTCTCCACCTTCTCCAAAGAAATCATTCTTAAGGCCAACTAAAATCATATCGTTTAATAGTTTATAATTACTTTCGTCTAGTTTAACTTTTGCTGATAATTTTTTAACTAATCTATTTACTCCTTCGTCTCCATCAATAGCATTCTTTTTTATTATTCTTTTGTAATTTTTAAGATGCCTTTTATTTAAAAGTAATTCAAAAACCGTATGGCAGATTGTACCTCTTAATGCTCCATCGTTTTGACTTTGAGGAACTTTAGTATGATAGTTATTCCAATAAACCCAAGAGCAAGTTTCAAGAGTTTTGATTCTAGATGCAGAGAGTGTTTTTAGAGATTGTTTTTCCATTGTAATATTTCTTCTTTATTCATCTCTCCGAAATCTTTTTTACTTGGTAAAGCTATTTTTAATTGTTTGTCATCAAAATATCTTTTGAGTCTTGAATAGGTTTTTTCTGCGCCAATGTTCCCAGCATTATTTTTATTTGAATCATTATTCAGGCTAATATAAATCTTTTTAATATCAATCTTTAAAAGATAATTTAAAATGCCCAAACTAAGACTTGTCCCAAATGTAACTAGCGTATTTTTAATCCCAGATTGATACAAGCTCAACATATCGCCAATACTCTCAACAAGGATTACTTCTTTTTGATTTTCTATTGCTTCTGAGTTTAAAAATAGTGGATAAACAAAATCGCTCTTTTCACCAAGATGTTTCCATTTAATTTTAGAAAGATTCGTAATATCTCTACCAGAAAATCCTATGATATTATTTTTAATATCAAATATAGGGAAAACATATCTGTTTTTCATCTTTCCAGCTTTGCCAACTCCGCCTTTGAATTCAGATAAGGTTTCGTTATTGATGCCTCTTTTGTTCCAATAAGAATGATTATTTTCTAGATTAGATAATAGATCTATATCAAACTTTTTAGTTGATTTAAGAAGTGGTTTTGAAATTTCTTTTGGTTGATGAAATGCAAAGTTTTTATCTTTGAGCCATTCTTTAGCTTTACTTGGGTCTTCTAATTTTAAAGTCATACCAACTAAAGAATTAAAATCTCCACTTATATTTTCTTTGAAATCAAACCAATGACCAGTATCTTTATAAATCTTTAATACAGTATCATTATCGCTATCTCTATAAAGAGGTCTAGTTCTATATTCTTTACCACAATCTTTTAATTTATATCCTAGATCAGTTAAGATTTGATAAACATTTACTTGATCCATTCTAATGCCTCGCTTATCACAGGAAACTCTTTAATAAAAATCTTCTTACATTTCTCTGCAATAAGTCTATGTTCTTTTTGAGTATTTTGTTCTGTTCTTAATTCAATGTAATGAATCCAACTTCTAAGTGAACCTTTCATATACATTGTAGTTTGAGTTGTTAATGGTAATATCATTCTAGCTACTTCTTTTGCAACTCCATTTTCAATCATTGTATCATAACAATGTTGAGAAAGTGATAAAGATTCTATAAGAAGCTCATTAACTTTATCGTATGCATCCGTATTTGTGTTCATAAGAATCTCGCCTACTTGTCTATTCTTATCTCCTTGTAAACGAAGTTCAATATCTTCAAACTCATTTGCGATACTATATCTTTGGCTAAACTCTTGAAAACTAAATGATCTGTGTCTTAGAATTTGAGCAGCGATTCCACGACTTGTTTTAATTTCAACGCACATATCAACAAGTTCAAATGGACTCCAATGTTTATGTTTAATTAGAAATTTTAAAAGCTTTGGAGCAGTTTCGACATTCATTTGATTTGATGGATTACTAACTCTAGCACAAAACGCAACTAAATCTTCTGCATTTTTAATTCCTTTCATTTCTGGTTTTGTAACTGATACTAAATCTACGTTCATAGCAATTCTCCATCATTGGCATTTTGATCATTTAATTCGTATTGTTCTCTTTGTCTTTCTGCGACATCGAGTAATGATCCTCTTTCTTCAATGTTGAAATTTGTTACTTGATAATTAAGATAGTTTTGCGCCCAAGTTTCCTTACCAGTACAATCTAGTCTTCTTACTAAATCTTGGTGACCAGCAGCATCTTTTCCTTGGAATCTGGTTTTAGTTGGAATTAGTTTATGAGTTCCAAATGCTTGACCATCAAGAGTAACCTCATCGAGAGTCTTTCTTCTAAAGATTGCTACAAATGATGCGAACCATTGTAATCTATCTGATAGCGAGATTACAGAGCTATCATCAACAACTTCGCTAGCTTTTCTATTAAAACTTTCTCCACTTCGATTTAACTGCATCGCAGTAATAATTGGACAATGAATTTCTTCTGATATTCTTTTGAGCTTATCAATCTTATCACCAATCGCTTGATGCTCTGCCCAATTTGCGCCAACTTTCTCGCCAGTTAGTTTAATATAATCATAGGCGATCATCGCTTGATTTCCACGACCAACTTTAGAAAGATACCATCTGCGGATAATAGAACATACTTGATCAATGTTTTTATTTCCTACATGATAATGAAAGTATTCGTAAGTTTTTACTTTTGCCCAAGCTGCTCTTACTTTTCTAGTCATCTCTTCGTTCTTACGCCAATTACCAGTCTCAAGATACCATACTGGAACATCTGTTAATGACGCTACCATTCGTAATTGAATGTCTACAGTTTGCATTTCGGTATCAAGAATAAGAGTTTTAGTTTTATTTTTTGGATTAATAGAAGTCTTAAAACAAATATCATTTAACCAAGTTGATTTACCTTGACCCGGCCTACTTGCGATTGCATAAATATTACCATTCTTCAAGCCACCATACATTCTATTAAATTCAGAATATGGAGTAATAAGTCCAGTATCTTCTTTTGGAGAATTACCAATCTCTTCTACAAGATCTTCAACTTCAGCGAAAATATTAATTGGCACATCATTTTCTGAATATGCTGATATTTTCTTATTATAAATTTGATCAATCTTACCAATAATTTCATCCATTGAATCTTCAGAATTCTTGTTTACATAATCTTTTAGCTTATCTGCTGTTTGAGATATTTCTCTGCGAACTCTTAATTTAATTAACTCTTTGCAAGCTGTCATTGTAGCTTCTTCTGTGATCTGTGAAAAGCTTAAATTATCAATATAATCAAATATATTAATCTCATCTTTAAATGTAATACCAAGATTCTTGATCTTTTCAGCTAATAGGACTTTATCTACGTTTTCGCCCTTATGTTTAATATTTTTAAATACAGTATATATTGATGAGTGAACATCATTATAAAAGTCATTTTCAGTTAAAAATACATCAATATCTGCAAATAGGTCTTGATGCCTTAATAAGCCGCTTAGTACATGTCTTTCTACTTGTAAAGAGTATATCATCCAGCTTTATATGATACCAAACTAAAAATTAAAAGTCAAGAGTTTTTAATCTTTATCTTCTTCTGAACCATCAAAATCGTCTTCTTCTAGGTTTTTCTTTGCTATTTGATCTGTTGTTGCTTCTAGATTTAATTGATCTACACTTTGACTCCAAGTATTAACATAATATAAAAGTGCCATAGCATTTATTTGATTATCAAATTTTGTGTATACTTGAGGTTCGCCTTTACTTGAAAAATTAAACATTATGTATCCACCAAAACTGCATTCATCAATTTGCTTTAAAAGGGATTCTGGAAAATTAAATTTTTTCTTATTTGTCACCAGAAGATGTTACACATATTTATGCATCTTTTTCAGTTACAACACAAGGAATATGTGCACTTTTTAGTCTTTTATGAAAAACCCATAATGGTACTAACCTTTCCCCTACGAAAGATAGTAATCTTTTATTTATAAACCTTGGATGTGTTTCTATATCTGAATTTAATATTGTTAAAAAGTCTTCTCTTTCAACCAGTTTATTTATAAATTTAATATAAAAATCAGTGAATTCTTTTAAAATTTCCCATTTTGTAATCAAATGGTATGCAAAAATATGTAAATTATTATGATCAAAATAACCTAAACTTTCAGAAAGTTCAGTTTTAGTTAATTCTTCTCTCATTATATCAAAAGCTTGGATTGAATGTGCCATCTTCCATTGTTCTTCCACGTTATACGACAGATGGATTGGTCTAGACAATATAACTTCAAAAGTCTTTAATAAATCTAATGCAGCGTTTTTTTGATCTTGTGAAGTTAAGAATTTTAAATTTTCTTCATTTGGCTCAAAGAAAACTTTAGAATCTAACACTTTATGTTGATTTAAAAAATATGGATATCTTCTATAATGGTTTATGCCAACAAAATCGGCCTCTTTATTTGAAGATATATGTATGTATGAATCATATTCGCCAATTGAAATTTTATCATCAAGATTTACGAATTTTTTATTATTTTTTTTGATTATTTCAGATTTTGGCGTGGTTATTTCTGGATTGTTTGATAAAGCTTTATACCAATTGGACTCTACAAAGGGATAATCCTTAAAAAAATGAGTATACATTTGTATTTCTTTCATAATTTTAAATTATTAAGATACCACATTTTTCTTCTATATATTGTGGCGATAAATTCTTTAAGTCGCTCTCATATAGTTCTAGGAATTTAAATTCGTTCATTTCAAGCCATTTTTCTTTTTTAACGTCTCTTTTGATGCTTTGAAGGTATTTTAATCTAGAATTATCGTGGAAAAACTTATTGAAGCTCTCATGTTGATCGCCTTGTATCTCAATTGCTATCTTTTTTGTTGCATTTAATATATCAACTTTAAGCATTGTTCCATAAACTGGAAACTCTTCATATACAATATGATTTTTCCAATAAGGATAGAAGAATTGTTTAAATTTAAATTGTAGTTTACTTCTGCACTTTCCATCCCAATCTACAAGATAATTTCTTACGTTTTTATTAACGAGTTTTCCGTTAATATTTAGCAATCTCATGACGCAAGGGTTTTAATGAATTTATTATAAAAATAATCTACGATTGGTTTATTTTCTTCTAGGTAAGTTCTTAGATTATCAATCCCTTGATGTTGTTTCTTTAATTCTAAATTAACATTTTTGAGTTCTTCAATAATCTCGTCTGAGAAGGTGACCCATGCTCCTTTTGCAGTCGCAAACTCCCAAGAAAGAATTTGATCAATAACTTCATATTCTCTCCAAACAGAAGATCCATCTTTACGACCATATTTGATTGGATACTGAACTTTAGAATTTGTAGACTCATTCGTAGATTTTTTAATTATAATTTTTACATTATGTCCAATGATTTTATTCTTAATTGCGTCATATTTTTCATTTGGCTTTTCTAGAATTAGATCTTTGTTAAACTTTGGTTCAAATTCAAGAATCCAATTAGCAAAATGCAACAATGCATTTCCGCCAGTAGCAGTCGTTTGACGAATGTCTTTATTTGCAGCGTAAGGATCAAGCTTGATATCAGATCGGACTTGGCTAATAAAAATAGCCATATGACCACGTTTAGAAAGGGCGAGAGAAATCTTCTTCATTAACATCGAAGAAATAACTGCTCCTCCTGCGACTTTTGTCGCTTCCGTCATGCTCTTTTGAGAATCGCCCTTTGTCATTAATCCGTCAACTGAATCAAGGATGAAAATATATCTCTTATTCTCATCATTAGATTGAATGAGATCTTTCATCAATTCTGAAACAGTTTCGAAAATATTACATTCAAATACAAAACAAGTTCCATCAACCCATTCTTTGGGGTCTGTTACGAATTTAATTCCAGATCTTTCTTTGATTTCTTTACTCAATCTTCCTTCTGCTTTGAAGAGTAAAGCCCTAGAGTTTTCTACTGTTTTAAGAAAGTTCTTTGTTACTTCAAGCGCCTCTGAGGTTTTTCCGCCTTCATTCATTCCAATAAATCTATGAAGTCCGGGACAAAGACCACCGCTAGTAGCAATATCTAGATTCAAACTACCAGTAGAAACTTTATAATAAACCTCATCTTCAAAATTATAATGATCTTCTTTATTGTCTTTTAAAAATGATAATAATCTATCTGAGACGCTTGGTCCAGATGATTCAACAACTTCTTCTTTAGATTTTCTTGCCATATCTTATAAATTCTAGCAGAGTTTTAGGTTTTTTGCAAATGTTTTTATCTTCATTTACTTTATTTTCCTCTAATTCTATCTTTTCCTTATTTAGATTTAAATTAAAACTCTCATATTCTTTTAATATGAAAGCCTTACCTTCTGGTTTGAGAAACCAAGCTAGTGAAGGAGGTGGACTTCCTAACTCCTTAAGGTTATCCCAAAAATCAAAAGAATTAAATCTTTTAACTAATCTTTGAGCGATTTTAATCTCCCTTGGCCAATTGATGTTACCTTTGACAAATTTCTTGACTACTAATTGGCAAAGCTTATGATTCGACATTTAATATATCTTATATTAAGTTTATTTTTTTGTAAATTGAAATATTAATTAAGTTTTAATTTCTTTTATATCTTTAGAAAAGAATTTCTGTTGTAATTGATTTTTCTTATCGTATCTCAACATGTTGGCTTGATCAACTTCTTTAGCCGTTATTGATCCTCCATATCTAGCTTTTTCTACGGCATCAAATGTTAATTGATTAGCTTTAATTAAATCTATATATTCAATTGAATTTACAATTTCTATCATTTTCTTTTTGCCTAATTGATTTTCTATATGAGAATAACAATCAACCCAATAGTCATAACAATCAGAGTTTATATTTTTTTTAATAAAAAGAATACTCAAGTAATCAAAAGCGTAGGCTTCATCAACGCTGATTGAAATCATAATTATAAATTATTAAGATTTAAAATTCTGAATATCTGAGAGTGTCATTTTCTCGACTAATTTATCAAAAGAAATTTTAGGATTCCAATTAAGATCTTTTCTAGCTAAAGATGAATCACCCAAAAGAAGTTCCACTTCTGCTGGTCGATAAAAATCTGGATTAATTTTCATTAATGTGACTTCTTTATTATTTATAATTCCTATGAATTTTTCATTTTCCTTTTCGCCACGCCAAAACCCAGTAATATTAGCATACAAGAAGGATTTTTCTACAAACTCTTTGACTGTATGAGTTTCATTTGACGATAGTATATACTCTTTAGGTTTATTTTGATTAAGCATTAACCAAACTGCTTCTACAAAATCTTGAGCATGACTCCAATCTCTTCTGGCTTCAATATTACCCAATTCTAATGGATCAAAACTTGTGTTATTTTTAATTGCGTCATGTATTCTGGCGACGTTTTTAGTTATTTTTCTAGTAACAAATTCTTCCCCTCGTCTTTCGCTTTCATGATTATAAAGGATACAATGAATTGCATAAAGATCATAAGATTCTCTATATACTTTAGTTAGATGTCTTGCAGAAGCTTTGGCTGCACCATAAGGGCTTCTTGGCCTAATTTCGTGTTTTAAATCTTGTGGACTATATAATACATCGCCCATTTCTTCGCTTGATCCAGCGGAATAAAATCTGCAATGTGGTGCATATTTTCTAATTGCTTCCAAACACCTAAGAACGCCTAAAGCTGTAACATCGAATGTTTGAAGAGGGATTTCCCAGCTACTTCCAACAAAAGATTGAGCTGCAAAATTAATGAAATAGTCTGGAGAAACTTTTTTTACAACTTCATCAATCGAACTACTATCTGCTAAGTCTGCAATTAATACTTTAAATCTTGGGTTATTTAAATTATGCTTAATATTATCTAAATTAGGATTTGCGCCCCTTCTTCTTATACCATATATAAAATCATTCGTATTCTTTAATAGGTAATCTACCATATACGAACCATCTTGACCAGTTATTCCAGTTATAATTACTTTCTTCATTATTTGATATTAATATTTTTTCTTGTAAAAGTCTATTGTTTTTGTTAAACGATTTAAATAATTTGTATAGTTGGCAACATTACTAAAATCTGACCATTATATCCATCTCTTCTTAATGATTGAGCTATATAATCTTTAAAGTTATGAGCTAATATTATTAAATAATCTGGTTGATTTTTTAACAAGAATTCTCTATTCATGATTTTTAATGTTGATCCGGGGCTATATTTACTTTGTTTTTCTAATGTATCATCAACCATATAAGATATTTTATGTTGTATTTCAAGACAATTTAAATAAACGCACCCTTTTGCTGCTGCACCAAATACAGCAATACTCCCTTTTAGATTATTTATAAATTCTTTATCTGATTTGATTTTATTCTCTATATCTACTGCCCATTTATCGAAATTGAATTCAGATTCTAATCTTAAGTAATTATTAATAATATCTTGATTTTCTTGATCTTCTTCTCGATTAGATGAGACTATTCTTAATGATCCACCATGAATTGATTGCTCTGATATGTCGATTATTTTTAATCCATACTCCTTGAATAATTTAACCAATGGAGTAACTAGCCAATAATAAACATGCTCATGATAAATTTGATCAAATTGATTAGTTTTAACTGTTTCTAAGAAATATGGAAACTCAAGAATCCATCTGCCGTCTAGATTTTTACTAATACCATCTAGAAATCTCCTATAATTAGGATTATGTTGAAAAACATTTGTAGAAACAATCAAATCAGCCTTATTTTGCAATGCAAAATCTCCCCAATATTTATTATAATATTTAATTCCAAATTTTTCATTTTCTTCAATAAACGAACTACTTGCATCAACATTTGTTAAATTTAACTTATACACTGCTGTTTCTTGAAAAGCTTTAAGTAAAGCTCCATCATTACCACCAATATCAACTATATTTTTAGGTTTATACTTTTCTATAGACATCCACATTTTTTTACAATGTTCGACGTATGGAAGATTTACAGAAG
>Ga0209617_10000015_pt1 | contig 53237 bp, 41 predicted proteins | sample LakEriepJuly2011_2_FD_187459 | JGI IMG/M metagenome (GOLD analysis project Ga0209617, IMG submission 187459) | Freshwater microbial communities from dead zone in Lake Erie, Canada - CCB epilimnion July 2011 (SPAdes) (version 2) | ecosystem: Environmental > Aquatic > Freshwater > Lentic >...
CGGGGTCGAAGCCACTGCCGCCCCAGGGCTGACAGCGCGCAATGCGCGCGGCCGTCAGCCAGGTGCCCCGGCAAGCGCCGTGCAGCTCAAGCGCACGCAGCCCGTAGTGCGAGCACGAGGGCTGGAACCTGCACTGCCCGCCGATCAGGTGGCCGAGGGAGACTTGGTAGAGGCGGATCAGCGCGATCCCCAGGCGAGCCATGGCACCGGGCCGCGTGCACGGCGACGCCCCTCCGCAGCCGCACCTCGGGCCGGGTGCGCTCATTCCTCGATGACCGGATTGCGCAAGGTACCCACGCCGGGGATCGAGACCTCGACGACATCACCGTGCTTGAGGAAGACCGCCGGCGTGCGGCCAGCACCGACACCGGCCGGCGTCCCGGTGAGGATGACGGTGCCCGCCATGATGGTGGTGCCCTGCGACAGGTCGCTGATGATGCGTGCCACGCCGAAGACCATGCCGTCGGTGCCGGCATCCTGCATGATCGTGCCATTGACGCGCGTGACGATGCGAAGGGCCTGCGGATCCGGCACGGCCGACGCCGGGACGGGCGCACTCATCGGGCAGAACGTGTCGAAGCCCTTGCCACGGCAATACTGCCCGCCCGAACCCTTGATCTGCCACCAGCGTGCGCTCACGTCGTTGGCCACCGCGTAGCCCGACACGAACGACAGTGCCTGCTCCACCGAAACGTCCTTGCAGTCGCGGCCGATGATGACCGCGAGCTCGCCTTCCCAATCGACCTGTGGGCCGTTGGTGCGGCAGAGAGCCGGGATCCTGATCGCCTCGCCATCCCCAACCACGGAGGCCGGGTTCTTCGTGAACACCATCAGGTGCTCGGGGGGCTTGCCACCCATCTCGGTGGCGTGGTCGAGGTAGTTCTTGCCGATGGCGACGATGGCCGGTGGGCGCTGCATGGCAGCGAGGCTAGCGCAGGTCCCGCGCCGCCGCGATCACTTGGTCTCGGCATCGCTGCTGCGGCCGCCCGAAGGCTGTTCGGCCTTCTTCGCGGCCTCGGCGGCGCGGTTCGCACGGAACTCCTCCATGCCCGGCGGCTCGGGGAGCGCACGCTCGAACGGCAGCATCTGGGAGAGCGGGTTCGCGGCGTACTCCACGGCCAGGGGGGCCTTGATGTCGTCGTAGACGAGCCGCCGCTGCTCCTCGGGAGCCTTGTTGTACATGGTCAGACGGTCGTAGATCGGCTGCGACGCATCGAGCATGACCTTCTGGAAGACGAAGCGGACGCTGTCGCGCAGGTCGCTCACGAGGTCGGCCATGCGCTTCTCGCCGAAGCGGTTGACGAAGTCGTAGTAGCGGTTGCCCTGGAAGAACTCGATGAGGTTCCTCGATTCGCGGATCGCATCCTCGAGGATCTTGGGACGGTTGAGCAGCAGGCCCTCGCGGAAGCCGCGCTCGAGCCAGCCGTAGACGTCGCGGCGCGCGAACTCCGGCTGGTACTCGTACTCGCCGCGCGTGGTGTTCACCACGAAGGTGTCGAGCTGCGACTCGTACTTGCTGTTGGGGATCAGGCCCGTGCGGCCGAAGAGGCGATCGAGCCGTTCGAGGATCGCCTGGGCGCCCTCGTAGTCGCCGATGTGGTAGAGCTCGCAGACCGCGCTCGACATGAAGTTCTCGTAGAAGTCGCAGAACGAATCGCCGCCGGCGCCGCGCGTGCCGTAGTGCTTCTCGTAGAGCGTGGTGAAGTAGCGGTCGATCGACTTGATCCAGCGAGGATCGGTCAGGCGACCGGGATTGTCCCCGCTGAAGGGGTCGTAGATCACGAGCCCGCTGCGCGCCATGGCCTGCATGGCCTGGATCGACACGCGGTCGTTGTTCACGATCTTGTAGACGTCATCGTCGGTGTTGGAGCGCTTCTCGGCGATCCTCTGGCCCAGCGTTGCCCAGTAGAAGGCGTGAGCCTGGGGGTGACGCCAGTCAAGCGGGCCAGCATCGCGCGTGAACTCCCACATCACGGCGGGATCCATGTTGTAGTCGTCACGCAGCACCTTCTTGCGCAGGAAGAGGATCAGCGTGCGCAGCGCGGCCTCGTTGGCCGGCTCGGAGAAGACGCGGTCGAACTCCGCGTAGACGGGATCGTTGGCCTTGTAGCGCTCGTCGAGCTGGAGCAGCCGCGCGTACGGGCTCTCCTTGACGGCGGCCCATCGCCCATGGTTGAGCAGGAACTGCCGGTCGAGCGCGAACTGGAACCGCTTGTCGAAGCCCGACAGGCCGTTGGTCAGACGATCCACCAGCGCCTTCACGCCCGGGGTCTTCGCCTCGGCCTCCTCGAGCGTATCGGGGGCATCCTTGATCGCCTCGATCCAGGCGATGCGCTGGTCCATCGGCACCGGCGGCGTGCCCAGCAGCATCTGCCACTCCCGCGCGAGCTCACGCTTGTAGTGCAGGTGGGCGTCGTCTGAATAGCTGTCGACCTTGTGCGCAAACCAGAACGCCAACTCCTTGTACAGGATGAGGTCGTTGGGGTTGTAGCGGATGCCCTTGTTGCGGACCAGGTCGATCCCGGCCTTGACCCACGACCAGCGCTCTTCGGGCGTGTTCGTGAGGACCGAGATGTTGTAGGCCATGTTGTGGCCATGGAAGGCCCACACTTCCCCGAAGCGTGGCTGCAGCTTCGTGATCAAGTCGGCATCGGCCATCGCCTCATGGAAGAGACCGGCCTGCTTCTGCCACGTCGCCTTGATCCAGAGGTAGTCGACGATGATGCCGCGCAGGGTGCCGATGGCCGTGCCGAGCGCGACGATCGGCGGTGCCCCCTCGACCGAGACATCGGTGTAGCGCATGCCACGTTCGTCGCTGACGGCGACGATCCGCGGCAGGAGCGCACCGCCGCCGAGGAGCGCCACGATGGCCAGGACCACGCACGCCAGCTGGATGAGGCGGTCACGCATCGTTCAGCCCACCCCGCTGTAGATCGCGAGTTCCTTGCGGCGGAACCCAAGCCAGCCGAGTGCGAGCGCGAGACCGGTCCAGCCGATGCCGATGAAGAGCGCCGACTGAACGAGTGCGTTGACACCGATTGAGCGTCCGTCGACGAGCGCATCCACGGGTTTGGTCGCGCCGAAAGCACCCAGCAGCCACTGGCTCGTGAAGGCGATGCCCTTCACCCCCAGCTGCACCCACTGCAGGACGACCGGGGTCTCCTCGGCGATGCGGTACTGCTCGACGCTGATCTGGATGAAGGGCGCCAGCTGCGCAGCCACGAAGATCGTGAACGCCAACAAGCAGGCGACGCCGAAGCTCAGCAGCGTGGCACTCGCCACACCAAGCATGGCGAGGAAGGCGAGCTTCGTCCACTGGACGCCCATCGCGCGCGCGAAGTTGCCGCCGAAGCTGCCGACGGCGTAGAGGATCTCGATCCCATCGGGATCGAACACGATCGTCCCCTCGCCCGGCGTGAAGTTCGTGCCATCGAAGCCCAGCGACATGATCTCGACGGTCAAGTCGCCGTTGGCGTCGATGAGGTTGGCGGGGATCGGAAGCACGTTGGCCTGCACCGGGACGAACTGCTTGTCGACCCAGGACCCATCGGCGAAGCGGAAGATCACCGGATGCTGCTCGTGCGAGTCATCCTGGCCGAGGTGGAACTCGTAGCGCAGGGTGACCTGCTCGGTGCCGCGTGGCACGGAAACGTTGCGGAACGTGAACGCCTTGCCCTGCCCTGCCGGGACCGCGCGTTGCTGGCTGCCGAAGGCGGTGATGCGCTCCTCGGCGAGCTTGATGCGGGTCTCGTAGAGGTCGCGCTCACCCGACTCGATCTCGGACTTGAGCACCGGGTCGCTCTCGATGGCCTGGTCCACCATCTCCACCAGGCGATCGGGCTGCAGCGACTCGTACTCGGCGAGCTGCCCCTGGCGGGCGACGAGCACCTCCTCGCGGACCGCGCGCGCATCGAGCGGATCGGCCGCCGGGCGCAGCGAGAGGTACTGCACGTACGCCACGATGCACGTGGCTCCCACGAGCAGGATGCTCGTGTTCACGGCCATGATCCCAAGCCACTTGCCCAGCATGTACTGGGCACGCGAGACCGGCTTGGTCAGCAGCTGCCAGATCTGGCGGTCACGCATTTCGAACGCCACGGTCGAGCATGCCAGCAGCAGCGTCATGACCGAAGCCACGCTGAAGACCAGGCCGCATCCGCGGCTGATGAAGGTCTGGATCTGGTAGCGCAGCGGCGACGCCGGGTCGATCGAGAGCGGCAGGATCGGGAGCACCACCAGCAGCAGCCCGATGAACGCAACGCTGATGCGCTGGCGCTGGGCTTCGCGCATGACGGTTGCGGCGATCGCGAAGACCGGTGAGGCACCCGAGAGCAGCGCGCCGAGCATGCCGACGACGAGGAGGAACGACAGCGCCAGGGCACCGATGCCCACGAGCGCCAAGGCAAGCGGCACTTCGCCGAACCAGACGGCCAAGGCGCCAGCCAACCCCGAGAGGCTGGCAATGACGATGAGGTGCATCGCGAGACCGGACCAGATGCAGCCCAGAGCAAGCGCCAGAAGCGCAACCAGCAGGCCGACGCAGTTCTCCAGGCTCTGGACGAGCCCCGCCGGGGCCCATGCGGGCAGCGTGGGCGAGACGAGGACGCGAGCCAGGTCATCGACGCCGACCAAGCGCCCCTGCGGGTCGGCCATGCGAGGGACCATCGCCTTCACACGAGGGCCGCCGTAGGTGAACTCCCCGATCGTCAGTTCGCCTCGATCCAGCAGAGCGATCGCTTCGGGAGATCGCTCGTCGAGGTCGATGGCCGAAAGCGCCGACTGCATCTGCGTGCGCAGTGCCTGCGCGCGGACCGACGCGAGCACGAGCGGCATGGCCGAGCCAATGATCAAGAGCGCGGCAAGGATCGACAGCACCACCTTGCCACGTCGCGATTGCGCGAAGCCGGCGAAGCGATCGAGCCTGGACCGAAGGGAGAACATCAGCCCTGCTTCCCCTTCGATCGATCGGAGTCGTCACCGAGCAGGCCCTCGATGATCGAGCGATCCACGTCATTGCCCGCAGCCTTGGGCGTGGCTTCCTTCGCTGACGCGGGCGGGACGGCCGGAGCCGACGGAGCGGCCGATGCAGCCGATGGTGCCTGGGTCGAGGCTGGCTTCGATGACGTCACGCCGCTCAACTCCGCGAGCACATCCTGTTGAACGGTCGGGGCTGCAGCTGTCATCGATGCGGCCACCGGACGATCCTCGCCACGCTTGAGGTCCTCGACGAGCGCGCGGCCTTCTGCCTGCGTCGCGGAATCGGTGCCGCCCCCGAGGAAGCGCGCCGTCTGCCCGCCCTGCAGCGCGCCGCTCGTGGCAGCCTGCTCGGCCTGCGCCTTGGCGACGAGGCCCATGAAGAACTCCTCGAGCCGCTGGCGTGCGGGCTGCACCGACTCGACGGCTACGCCTTCCTCGCGGCGGACGAGCTCATCGATGTGACCGATCGTGGCCGACCGGAGCTTCGGCAACCGGATGATGGTGTGCTCGGTGTCGCTGAGCAGCTCCCCTGCCGTGCCCTGCGCGCGGATGCGACCGCCGTACAGGATCACCATGCGCGTGCAGACGTCCTCGACGTCCGCGAGCAGGTGGCTCGACAGCAGGATCGTCTTGCCGCGCCGACCGAGCTCGATGAGGAGTTCCTTGACCTGGTGCGTGCCGACCGGATCGAGGCCGCTGGTCGGCTCATCGAGGATCAGGAACTCGGGGTCGTTGATGAGCGCCTGCGCCAAGCCGAGACGACGGGCCATGCCCTTGGAGAACTCGCCCACCGCACGGTGCGCGACGTGCTGCAGGCCCACCATCTCCAGCAGCTCATCCACGCGCTCACGGCGCATCGAACGGCGCTGGCCGAAGAGCTTGGCGTAGTACTCGAGGGTCTCGCGGGGATTCAGGAACCGGTAGAGGTAGGACTCCTCGGGCAGGTAGCCGATGCGGCTCTTGACCGACACGTCACCCGGATCGCGACCGAAGACGCTGAGCTTGCCGCGCGAGCGCCGCAGCAGGCCGAGGATCATCTTGATCGTGGTGCTCTTGCCGCTGCCGTTGGGCCCCAGCAGACCGAAGATCTCACGCTCGCGGATCTCGAAGTCGATGCCGTCGACGGCACGGGCCTTCGATCGCATCCAGAAATCGGAGAAGTCCTTGGTCAGGCCGATCGCCTCGACGATGGGACGGGCCTGCTCGCTTGATGCGCTCATGGGTCGCTCCTTGCGCGGTCAGGGCTGCGCGAAGCCCTTCTTGCCGTCCTTCTCCAGGCGACGGCCGGCCTTGTCGATCAGGATCTGCCGGCTGCCGAGCTGGAACGCAGGGTCCTGCGCGCCGAGCATCTGAGCCTCGAGCTTCTTGCGCTCGAGCTCGGCGTTGCGCCGGGCCTGCATGATGTCGTTGGCGCTCTTGATCGCCACATCGAGCGCCCCCGTGCCCTGAGGCACCGAGAAGACCTCGGTCGTCGGTGAGGTCAGCGTGTCGCGCAAGGCCTCGAGCCAGAGCTGACGGACGAGCTGGCGCGGGTTCTCGCGGAAGCTCGGCGCAAGGCTGGCGAGCCGGCGCTGCTCTGCACCGAGCGACGCCTCGACCTGCACCTGGTAGGCGCGACCCCGCGACACGGTGCGGGACGCCATGCCGCCGATGTCGGGCTGCTCAAGACGGCGCCCGATCTCAGCGAGCTTGGCATCGGCCGCCTGCTTGGTCTGGGGCTTCGCAGGATCGACCTGCGCCAACAGGCCCTCGTAGGCAGCGATCATGTCCAGGATCTCGCCGTAGCGCGGACCAGCTGCAGCCAGCAGCCTCGTGTTGGCATCCTGCCGTGCCTTCTCGATGTTGGTCTTGGCATCTTCCCGCGCGGCCTGCACAGCCTGCACGGCATTGCGCACCGCAAGCGGCGCAATCCGTTCGGGGATCTGCACGCTCGCCAGCTGCAAGCCGCTCTGCATTCGGTCGAGCTGGGCCTGTGCGCGCTCGCGCACCATCTGCGCCGGCAGGTCACGCTGCTCGAGCAGCTCCACCAGCGTGAGTTGCGCCGCGGTCTGCACCATGGCCGCGCGCACCGCCAGGCGGACCAGGGCATCGCGGCGCTCCCAGTCGAAGGACCGGACGAGCTGCACTGGATCGACCACGCCGTACTCGACCACGAGCTGCACGTGCGCGAGGTCGCCGTCGGCGGTGATCAGGGATCCATCAGCACCCGGACGGATCGGCTTTGAGGTGTCCGCGCCCTCCGTGGCCTGGTCCAGGGTGATCTGGTCACCCCTCGTCTGGAACCAGAATTCGTTGCGCAGGTCGACCACGCGCTTCTGCTCGAACGCCACGACCTGGCCGACAGGGTACGGCCAGAAGGGTTGGAGCCCGGGCGACAGGGCCTCTTCGCCCGGTGCACCATCGATCGCACCGAAGACGGTGCGCACGCCGGTGTATCCCTCCTGCACGGTCTGGAAGCCGGAGAACAGGAACGCCACGACCAGGCCGCCGATCGCGAACTGCAGCAGGCGGTACGAGAGCTTGAGTGCATCGGCCAGGCTCTGGTTGGCCGGGTTCATCGCCGCGCGGACCGCAGCGACATCGTTCGCCGAAGCCTCGACCGCGAAGTCTGCGTGCGCCGCACGACGCGGGTGCGACGAGGCGGGATCGAGGCCCGCCGGATCGGTCGGGTCGCCCTCGCTCACTTCGAGCCCTCCTTGGCCGGCTGCGGGATGCCCTTGCCATCGGTGGGAGCGTCAAGGTCGACCAGGTGGAACGGTGCCTTGCTGGTGTCGGTGATGAAGGTCGTGCTGCCCGAGAGCGAAGCGCGCAGCGTGTCGAGCCACGCGAGGAAGATCGCCAGATCGGCATCCTCGCGCATCTGCTCGTAGTAGCGCGTGGCCTGCTCGTTGCCCACGGCCTCGATGTTCGCCGCCCACTGCTCGGCGAACTTGCGGATCGTGTCGGCCTGGCTGGCGGCCTGGCTCTTGATCGCATCCGCCTCGCTGTTGCCCTTGCTTTCCTCGAGGTTCGCCAGGGTCTCCTGCACCGTCGCCATGCGGCGGAGCACCGCCACGGTCGTCTTGGGCGGGAGCACGATCTGGCTGATGCCGACATCCACGGGCTCGACGCCCGGCGCGCGGGTCTTGCGCAGGTCGGCGAGGATCGCATCCTCGGCGGCCGCGATCTTGCTGTCGGTTCCGATCAGCTCGTTGAAGGAGTACTGCCCGATCGCGCGCACGGCACCCTGGAGCTGCGTCTCGAGTTCCTTGCCCGCCTTCTCAAGCGTGCCGAACGAGGTGTAGAACTGCAGTGGACCGTCGCCCTCGCCGTCGATGCGCCACAGCAGATACGCCTGCACCACGACCTGCTGGCCGTCGCGCGTGAGCACCGTCTCGAGCGGGCTCTCGATGAACTGCCGGCGCACGTCGAGCTTGACGGCACGATCGATGAAGAACGGCGCCTTCAGGTGCATGCCTGCATCGCGCTGGATGCCGGCGGGCTTGCCGAGGCGTTCGAGCACGGCGACCTCGTTGAACCCGACCGAGTAGGTCGTGTTGAAGAGCACCAGCACGATGAGGATGATCGAACCGACGATGATGGGGATGCGCTTGCTCATGGTGGGAACGATGGTTCAGTTGCCGGACTCGCCGTCCTTGGTCAGGTAGTCGCCGAGATTCAGGCCCGATTCGGGTTCCTGCATCTCGATGTGCATGCGGACCCGCCCGGGATCCGCGCCGATGACGTACTTCATGCGCGCCCGGGCGAGCTGCTCGCCGAGGACTTCCATGGTGCGGCGCTGCCGGTACAGCTCGGGCGCGGCACGGAAGGCCGCCGCCTGGCCCGAGACCTCGCTGGCGTTGCGGCTGGCGTCGAGCTGGAGTTCCCACCGGCGCGCGCGAGCCTTGGCAATCACGCTCGAGGCCTGCGCGGGGTTGCGCAGCAGGATCGACTCGACGGCGCGGCGGAGCTCGGCGGCCTGGGTGGACGCCATGCCGTGCTCGCGCTCGGCGGCACGCAGTCGCTCGATCGCGGCGACCGCCTCGCGTGCCACGTCCGTTCCGCCAACGACGGCGGCCATCGTGGTGTTGACCACCCGCTGCGCCTCGTCGAGCACCTTCCGGGCATTCTGGGTGTCGATCGAGAGTTCCTCGAACATGCCGGCGCTCTCGCCCGGTGGGCGCAGCGCGGGGATCAGCACGCTGACCACCTCGACGCCGCAGCGCTCGGCATCGAACGCTGCCTGGATGCGCCCCTTCAGCGCGGCACCGAGCGAGTCGGCATCCGGCGAGAGCACGCGATCGAGCGGCTGCGTGGCGAGGAACTGCGTGGCTTCGCGCATCGAGATCGCCCGCAGCGCGCGCTCGCGCATGGTCAGCGGACTGCGGCGGGTGCGGGCTTCGCTGGCGAACGACAGGAAGTCGATCAGGCCGGTGGGGCGAACCCGGTAGTTCAGGACGATGTCGGCATTGACGAGCGCGAACTGGGTGCTCACGGTGCGGGCCGCGGCGTCATCCTCGCCAGCCACCGGCGTAGGGGCGATGGCCGACTCGGCGCGGCGGGCCAGCGTGCTGGCGCTCACGATGAATGGCTTGCGCTCGGGATCATCCGGCTGGTCGCTCGCCCAGGCGTACCCCTGCTGCAGCGACTTGGGCCCCAGCTGCACCGAGCGGACCGCGGCCACGGGCCAGACCTCGACGGTTTCGATCGGCCAAGGCCACTTCAGCACGAGCTCGCCCTGGGAAACATCGCCGACGACACGGCCGCCACGCAGGCGGACGGCCTGCTCGCCCGGACCCACCACCACGACCATGCTCATGCCGACGAGCAGAACCGTCGCGATCGTGCCCAGCTTGGCCACGTTGCGCAGCAGGAGCTGGTAGCCCCAGCTGCTCGTGATGTCGAAGCCGAACTGGTAGTTGACGGCCTCGTTGATGCCGCGCACGATCGAGTCGGGCGCCGCAAGCAGGCCAAGCACCTTGCTGTCGAACGCAGCGCGCGGGATCTCACCCATGCGTCGCGGCCGATAGAGGTTCAGAACGAAGTTCAGGACGATCTCGCCAGCGAGCCCGAAGAGCAGGAACGGCAGCGCCTGGGCCATGCGCTCGAGCACGGTCGGTTGGTCGACGTAGCGCATGGCCACGCCCACCGCAACGGCCAGCAGCACGATGGCGTTGCCCACCATGACGCCCGCGCCGCCGCGAAGGTTCTGCCACGCAGGCAGCGAGGCCATGCCGGCAATCCAGCGACTGAAGACGAAGCAGAGCAACGCCAGGAACGCGCAGCCCGCGAGCATCCAACCACCGTTGGTGGCCACGCGGAACGCCTCGACGCTCGGCTTGGGATCGTTGAGGGCCTCGAAGTAGCCGAGGATGCGCCAGCCCAGCAGCGCGTAGGCGCCGGCCATCAGCATGCTCGCCGCGGGCACGAGAACGCGATGCATCAGTTCGAGCCGGCGAGCAGCCACGCGCGCGTCGGCCGCGCCGGCCTCGAAGACGCTCTGACGGTCACCGCGCGACGCAGCGAGTTCCTCGGTCTCGAGCTCCTCGAGCCGCTCGAGGCGATGCTGGTGGAAGGTGATGACGAGCGCAATCCAGGCAAGCGCGCCGGTCAGCACCATCAGGCTGACCCAGGTCAGCGTGGTGTCGGACTGCACCCGGGCGAAGATGAGCACTAGCAACCCGACGACGAGCTGCAGGATGAGCCCGAAACCGGATACGCGAGTGGCCTGTTGGTAGGCGAAGTGGTCGATCCGCATGGCGTGCACCGGGAGGCCCCCGAGAAGTGAAGGGAGGGACCTGATTCGGTGTGGGAGGAGTGTACGCAAGGCCTCGGCACCGTGCCGGGCAGGACGAGGGACGAACCGAACCATCCCGGGGTTCGCTTGACGCGGCCCCCTTGCCCGCCGATGCTTCCGGCATGGGCCTCCTCGAGCAGCTTCTCGCCATCGCCCGCAACACCTTCCTCGAGTCGATCCGCCAGCCGGTGGCGCTCGTGGTGACCGTGATCGCGGGCCTGCTCGTGGTCATGGCCAATCCGTTCTCGGCCTACACCATGATGGATGACGACCGGATGTTCCTCGACATGAGCCTGTCGACGGTCTTCCTGTCGGGCGCGCTCCTGGCGGCCATGCTCGCCACCAATGTCGTCTCGCGCGAGATCGAGAACCGCACCGCGTTGACGGTGATCTCGAAGCCGGTGGCGCGCGCGAGCGTGGTCCTGGGCAAGTACCTGGGCGCGGCGGCGGCGCTCCTGGCGTGCATGCTGGCGCTCATGCTGGTGCTTGCGCTCGTCGAACTGCATGGCGTGCAGCAGACCGTGCGCACCCCCTATCACCTGCCGGTGATCGCCTTCGGCAGCGCGGCCGTGATCCTGGCCTTCGGAGTGGCGACGTGGTGCAACTACTTCTACGCCTCGAGCTTCGCCGCGGTCTTCATCATGTCGGTCTCGCCGCTGCTGCTCGTGGCCTATGTGCTTGCGCTGCTCTTCGATACGGGCTTCGCGCCACAATCGATCGCGAAGGACTTCCGGCCCGAGGTCTGGAAGGCCGGCCTGCTCATGGCGCTCGGCGTGGCCGTGCTGTGTGCGGTGGCCGTGGCCGTGAGCACGAGGCTCGGCCAGGTGCTGACCGTGACCGTGACGGTGGGCACCTTGCTCGTCGGCCTGCTGAGCGACTGGTTCTTCGGCCGCACGGTGGCGGCCGGTGCTGAGAAGGCAGGCGAAGCCGCGTACTGGGCGAGCAAGACCGCCTGGGGAATCGTGCCCAACTTCCAGGTGTTCTGGGTCACTGATGCGGTGAACCAGGGCGTGGCGATTCCTGCGAACTACCTGGCCCTGACGGCGCTCTATGCGACGTGCTTCGTGGCCGCAGCGCTCGCGCTCGGCGTGGCGCTTTTCCAGCGCCGCGAAGTGGGCTGAAGTGCAACCAAGCCCAGCGCTGACGCGCGCTGAGGCCCGCTCAATCCCAACGCTCGACCTGCCGCTGCACCTTGGCACGCGACAGGAAGATCAGCGTGGCGAACGGCACGATGGCCACGGCGATCGTGCCACCTGCCTGCATGATCATGGTCATGCGTCGGTTGGCGGCGGGGTCGAACTCGCCAAGCAGCTCGCGCATGCGGGGATCGTTCGAGGCCGCAATCTGCCACTCGTGCGCGAGCCGGTTGTATTCGACCTGGGTAGGCAGAAGCAGCCATGAGAGGATCAGGCTCAACGCGGCGATGATCAAGCGCAGGACGGCCCAGCGCTGCACGCGAGCGATGCCGACGCGGCGCTGCGCGACCACCCCGAGCCCGCCCACACCGAGCAACACCCCAAGCCCGACCGAGAGCGCGCCCCCGACGACGACGAACACCAGCAGCACCATCGGCATGCGCGGCGGCTCCCCGCCGGGTGCGGCCATCTTCATGAGCATCGGTGCTGCCAGCGCGCCGCCCACGGTCAGCAGCATCACCAGCGATCCGAGCACGGCGTAGGTGAGAAGCGTGATGCCCACGGGCATGGCCCAACGTGCGATGGGCGGCGGCAGGTCCTCAGCCGCGAGCGGCCGATCCGCGCGCGGGGGCGTGGGCGAATCGAGCACGGTCAGTTGCCAGCGCCGTCGCGCTGCTTGCGGGCCTGTTGCTGCTGGTACTTCAGCTGCTCGAGCTGCTGTTCCAACTGTTCGGGCGGCGGTACCTGGAGCTCGTAGCGGAGCATCTCGGGCGCCTTCTTCCACCACTCAAGCAGTTTCTTGATCGCGTCGATGCGCTTGCCAAGGACGACCATGCCGTCGCCGGTGCCAGTGCCCCCGAGCTGGTACTGGCGGAAGAGCTCCGGCACTTCCTTCTCGCACTGCTCGCAGGTGCGCTTCCACTTCTCGAAGACCTTGTTGCCGGCCTCGCTCACCTGGTACTGGCCTTCGGGAACGCCCATCGCCGCGAGCAGGTCGTCCAGCGTGTCGGCGGTGCCGCTGCTGAACTTGCAGGCAAGCGCATTCGAGGCGTTGAAGGTCAGGTTCTCCTTCGCGTTGCTCAGTTCGTGCTCGCCCTCGAGGGTGTCGTAGAAGGTGACCTTGCCCGTGTCCGGATCGACGTCGTAGGAGAGCAGATCCTCGGCGTGCACCATGGCACGCCCCACGAAGCCGCTGCGCCCGCCCATTTCGCAGGTGCGGGCCACGGCGTCCTCCCATTCCTGGGCACCCTGCTCGACCCAGCCCTGGCCGGCGATGCGGGTGATCGAGCCCATGGACCCGGTCTTCATGAAGTAGATCTCGGGCGCATACATCGCGGTGAACGCGCCGCCGGAGATCGCCTTCTCAATCCACGCAACGAGACGGTGGCCGCCGTCACGGATTCCCATCAGCGCAGCCTGGATCTCAGGGGTCTCGAGCACCAGGCCACCGTTGGAGTTGATCTTGATGATCACGATCTGTCCCGGACCGGCCGCGTTGGCCATGTCCTTGATCGTGTGCATGTCCTTGGCGCGCAGCTGGATGCCCACCGTTCCCTCGAGCGGGAGGATGAAGATCTGCTTCGTCTCCTGCTCGTCCGCGGCGGCAGCGGGCTTGTCATCCTTCTTCGGCGCGGCCTTGGTACCGGACTTGGCCGCGGTCGACGGCTTCGTCGATTGGGCCAGTGCAGCTTGCGCGGGCGCAAGAGCGATCAGCGAGGCGAGCAGCGTGGCGATGGTGGTCGTCGGGGTCATGGTCGGTGTTCGCGTGGTCTGGGTGGACGTGGGAGGACGGTGATGGATGCAGCAACCAGCGGCGGCGAACGGCTCAGCCGCCGCCCGGGCCGCCCGGTGAACCGAAGCCGCGGCCACCACGGCCGCCACCAGTGCCCGAGCCGCCCTGATTGTCCTTCTTCGCCTTGTTGCGGGCGATCTGCTCCTGCTTCCAGCGCTCGATCTGGTCCTTAAGCTGGTTCAGGTCGGGGTGACGGGTCATGCGCCACTTGGTGTAGGCAGCGTTGTTCTTCTCGAGCAGGTCGACGATCTTCTCGTAGTTGCGCTTGGCGAGGTCGGTGTACTTGCCGGCATCGAGCTGCAGCTTCGATCGCGACTCCTGCCAGAGTTCCTCGGCGGTGTCGAAGGCGCGGTTCCACGCCTTGGTCCAGTCGGCGCTGATGCGCTCCCCTGCGCCGATTCCAGGTTCCTGCTCGCTCGGCACGACCTGGTACTCGCGGAAGCCGCGCAGGAACATCAGTTCACCCAAGTCGCTCGCGCTGCCATCAGCCAGGCCGAGGTCTTCGGCGGTGTCGGCGTCGAACGCAGCGAAACCCTTCTCGCTGCCGTCAACAACCCACGTGCCGTCGGCATCCTGCGTCCAGACGAGGTCACGGCCCTTCCACGACGCACTCAGCTTGAGCTCGGGCCGCATCATGGCGCGCCCGATCATGATGTCGTAGCCGCCGACTTCGAAGAAGCCGTTGGCGATCGCGACGACTGCCTCGCGGAACTTGGCCAGCACCTGCGGATCCTCGACGCCGTAGCGCTCCGCGATGCGGCCAAGCCCATCGAGGCGCGCACCGGGCTTCATGTACATGTCCTTGAACGCGAAGGCCAGCAGCGTGCTGAAGCCCCACGAATCCTGCACCCACATCATCGTGGGCGTGCCGCGGAGTTCCTCGTCGAGCAGTTTCAGCATGCGGCGTTGCGAGTCATCCTCGAAGACACCGGTGCCGTCCTCGTTGCGCTCGGCGGTGTAGAAGCCTTCCTTCATGTCCTGGCTGTCGAGCGTGAAGACGACCAGATCGGGCTTCTTGGCCTTGATGTCGTCGACGAACTTCTGGCAGAGCTCCGGGTGGATGTCGAGGCCCCACACGCCCTTGAACGGCGCGATGTAGACGCGCGGTCCGGCGGGAGCTTCGGCGGCAGCAGCATCGGCGGGCTTGGCTGCGGACTTGGCTGGCGTGGCACCCTTGGTCGTTGCCGGCTTGGTGGCAGCCGGCTTGGTCGCAGGCTTGGTGCCATCCTTCTTGGGAGGAGCCTGGAAGGCAAGCATCGGCAGGGCGAGCACGGCGAGCGTCAGGGCGATTCGGCGCATGGGTGCCATACTAGCGACGCTCCCCTGCTGTTCACCCGTTCGAAGGTCGATTCAGGGGGTGCCCCGCCCCCATTCGACGGCCTGGACCAGGGCTGTGGCAGGATCAGCGACTCGGCCCTCGAGCTGCGCGCGGTAGACACGGTCCAGGATCGAGCCCATGGACGGTCCCGGGCGCAGACCGGCCGCGATCAGGTCGCCGCCGGTGACCCATCGAGCCGGGGCAAGCCCACCGGTCGTTGCGGCGTACGGGGCCATCCAGTCCCGGATCGCTTGCGAGCGCGCGGGGGCTTCGACCCCGACGATGTCGAGCGCCGAAAGGGTCAGCGGCGATGCCAGGGTCAAGCGCCGATCAGCGATCGGGGCGCCGTCGAAGCCATCGAGCATCCACGCCACCAAGCCAAGCGTGGTGTCGAGATCGCCGGATTCGCGGTTGCTGAGCATGAGCGCTTCGGTCCAGCGCCCCGCCCCGCCGCCACGATCGACACGGTCGCGCAGCCAGGCCGCCAGCAGCGCGCCGACCGGCCGGCCGTGCTCGATGGCCGACAGTCGAGCCAGCGGCCCCGTCGTGTGCGGCTCGGCGAAGACCGCGGCATCGAGCCCAAGCGACTCGACCAGTTCCGCGCCGTGCACGCGGCGAGGATGCTCGACGATCTTGCGGATCTCGATGCCGATGCGCTCGCGGCTCACGCCCGCGAGTTCGGAGGCGTGGGTCCTGATGGCGTCCGCCGTCCGCGGATCGATCTCGAGCGCAAAGCGCGCGGCGAAACGCGCGGCACGCAGCATGCGCAACCGATCCTCGCGGATGCGCTCGTGCGGCGAGCCGATGGCACGCAAGACCCGCGCCGCGACATCCGCACGGCCGCCGACGAAGTCGATCACCTCACCGCTCGACGGATCCATGAAGAGGCCATTGACGGTGAAGTCGCGACGATGCGCATCCTCCTCGGGCGTGGCGAATCGCACCGAATCGGGTCGGCGGCTGTCGGAGTAGGGACCATCGGCGCGGAAGGTGGCAACTTCCACGACGACACCTCCGGTTCGCACGAGCATGACGCCGAAGGACTCGCCCACGCCCTTGGCGCCCTTGAAGATCGCCGTGATTTCATCGGGCTTCGCACTCGTGGCGACATCGAAGTCCGCCGGCTCGAGGCCCAGCAACTGGTCGCGCACACAGCCGCCGGCGAAGTACGCGATGTGCCCGGCCTCACGGAGCCGGAGCGCGATCGATCGCGCGGCATCGTGAGACGACAGTTGGGCCTGATTCATGCGCGTCCGCGCCCCATGCGCGCGCGCAGCTCCTGCTGGAGCACACCGATGCGGCGCTGCAGCTCGAGCATGCCCGCCGACGGATCCTTGAAGAGTTCCGCAACCTCCGCGGCGGGGATGACCGGGCCCGCGAGGCAACCGATGCGACGGAACGGCCGCGGCAGGAGCTGCCCTTTCGGCCAGGCCTTGAACGTGCCGTCGATGGCCATCGGGACGATCGGCACCGCGGCCTTGCGGATCATGATCGAGACGCCACGCTTGAAGTCCTTGAGTTGGCCATCTTCAGAGCGCGTGCCCTCGGGGAAGACGAGCACGACGCGACCGGCCTTGAGTTCATCGATCCCTGCGCGCATGGCGGCGGCATCGGCGCCATCACGGTTGATCGGGATCGTGCCGAGGCTGCGGATCAGCCAGCCGAAGGGACCCACGAAGAGCGACGCGCGGCCAATGGGCGAGAACGGACGCTCCGCGAGGAACGTGCCGCAGATCGGCGGGTCGTAGTAGCTGCAGTGGTTGCAGACCGCCAGGAACGCCCCCGTGCGCGGCACGTTCGAGCGGCCGAGGTAGAGCCGACGGTGGAACAGCATGAAGAACGCCTCGACGGTGAGCGTGACGAGGTCGAACCACGTCGACTGCACCGCGCCACGACCCGGGCAGCGCCGGGCGAACTGCGTCAGGCGCACGGAGCCGCCCCCTGGGCGTGTCGCTGCTGGAGCGTGTGGCCGACCATGGCACGCACGATCGACTCGAGACGCTCGACGACCTGGTCCTGCGTGATGTCACTGGTGTCGACCACCTTGGCGCCTTCGGGGCAGCGCAAGGGACCGGTGGCCCGGCCGGCATCGAGTGCATCGCGGCGGACGATCGCAGCGAGGATCGCCGACTCATCGACGCGCTCGCCACTGGCCGCCAGCTGCTCACAACGGCGACGCGCGCGCACCTCGGGGCGCGCATCGAGGTAGATGCGCACCGGGGCATGCGGGAAGACGACGCTGCCCTGGTCGCGGCCCTCCGTGACGAGCCATGGATGAGCGGTGGCGATGCGACGCTGGGCCAGCACGAGGCGCTCGCGCACCGCTCGGAGCGCCGCAACGTGCGAGACGTGCTCGGTCACGGTTTGCGAGCGGATCGCCGTGCTGACATCGCGGCCATCGAGGAGGACCCGGGGCGGATTGACCGCGAAATCGAAATCGACCACGCAGTCGTGCGTGACGCGGTCCACCGCCTCGGGATCCTGCGTGGACACGCCGTGCGACAGGGCCTGCAGCGTGAGCGCGCGATACATCGCGCCGGTGTCGAGCATGTCCAGGCCGAGCCGGGCGGCAAGCATCGACGCGACCGAACTCTTGCCCGTCCCCGCCGGGCCGTCGATCGTGATGACGACCCCGTCGATCATTCCTCGTCGCCCCCGACGGCGGCCACGGGATCATCCTCCTCGTCGTCGGCATCCTTCTCAGCGAGGAGCTCGGTGATGAGGGCGACCGCCTTCTCGATCGGGGCGACCGGATCGGCGGTGCCCACGTAGTCGATGCAGAGGGTGTTGCCGTAGCCCACGGACTGGATCGCGCTGATCGCGTCGGCCAAGTCCCACTCCTTGTGGGTCCCTGCGCGCGTGAAGGTCTTGACGGTGGCTTCGATGGCGGCGCTCGCGTAGGGCGCCACGCGGCGCAGCGCGCCCTGCAGGTCGCCCGAACCATGCGCGTAGGCAAAGCTGGGCAGCGCGCCGATGCGGAACCCACCGACCTTCTTGATGAGTTCCGCGTAGTTCGCGGCATCGGAGAGGACCGGGTCCGAGGGGCGCAGCAGCGTGTTCACGTCCATGCGCTCGATGCGCTGCATGGACTGCTTGATGGCCTTGCCGTAGCGCTCAAGCACATCGACCGAGCCGATCCCGGTCGGGGTCATGCCGACCGAATTGCAGCCGAGCGACTGCGCTGCACCGGCGAAGGCGAAGAGCCGATCGCCGCAGGCAGCGGTGTCGCGAAGGAAATCGAGCGGCAGGTCATCCACCAGCACGAGGATCGGGCAGCCGGCCTTGTCGGCACGGTCGCGAAGCTTCTCAAGGTCGGTTCGGGTCTTGCCGCGCAACATCGCCGCGGGAAGGTTCATGCCGCGCAGGCCAAGCTGCTCCGCCGCGAAGCGTGGGACATCCAGCAGATCGGCCGGAGCGGGCCCCTTCTGGACCTTTCCCGGCGCGATGCAGGCGGCGTTGATCGTGAGGATGGTCTGGACGTGCACGGCTCGTGGATCCCGTCCGGAGTCTAGCAAGGTGCCGCGCTATGCTTGAGGGTCCACTTCCCAAGGAGATTCAGGAGCCATCATGTCCAGCCCATCGACCTGCCGCTACACCGACTCGCACGAATGGTTCCGCGCCGAAGGCGACACCGTGACGGTGGGAATCACGCAGTTTGCGGCCAACGAATTGACCGACATCACCTACGTCGGCATGAAGCCCGCAGGCACGGCCGTGTCGAGTGGTGCAAGCCTCGGCGAAGTCGAGTCGGTCAAGACCACCAGCGACATCTACTCGGCGCTCGCCGGCACGATCGTCGAGGTGAACGCGGCTGCCACGAGCGATCCATCGCTACTGAACTCCGATCCCTTCGGCAAGGGCTGGCTCGTGAAGATCAAGGTGTCCGACACGTCGGCGCTGGACCGCCTGATGGACAGCGCGACCTATGACGCCAAGCACCCCGTCGGCTGAAGCCACCGCAGCGGCGACGCAGTCCCCCGCCCCGAGCACGGGCTCGGTGGGGATCTCGCTGTCGCGCGTGGTCAAGAGCTACCGCCAAGGGCGGCGCGCGGTGCAGGCCTTGCGCGGCGTCGACCTGCAGATCGAAGGCCCCGGCTTCTACGGCATCATGGGCGCAAGCGGCAGCGGCAAGAGCACGCTGCTGCACCTGCTCGGAGGGCTGGACCGACCGGATTCGGGCTCGATCACCGTGGCTGGGAATCGGCTCGAATCGATGGACGAAGCCTCGCTCACCCTCTTCCGGCGGCGCGCGATCGGCATCGTCTTCCAACAGTTCAACCTGCTGCCCACGCTCGACGCGCTGGGCAACGTCATCTTGCCCGGCGTGCTGGATGGCCGCCCACGGGCGGACCTCGAGGCACGCGGCCTGGCGCTGCTCGAGGAACTTGGCCTTGGCGCACGCGCGGATCACCGCCCCGAGGCGATGAGCGGCGGTGAGCAGCAGCGCGTGGCCATCGCGCGAGCGCTGCTCTTCGAGCCGGGCGTGCTGCTGGCCGACGAACCTACCGGCAACCTGGACAGCGCAAGCGCCGAACGGCTCTGGACGATCCTTCGCGAGGTTGCCTCGCGACGCCAGATGACGGTGGTCGTCGTGACCCACGAACCCGTGGCGGCGAGCAACTGCGTCGAGACCTTCGTGCTGCGCGACGGAACCGTCGCCGGGCGATTCGAATCCTATGGCCTCACTCCATCCGAGCTGGTCCTTCGCGCGGCAAGCGCTGGCCGGTAGGCGCGGTCGCACCGCCCTGCTGGTGACGGCCGTCGCGCTGAGCGCGGCGCTCGTCACGGCGGTGTCGTGCGCCATCGCCACGGCGCAGTCCAACGTCGAAGTGCGCCTGCGCAAGCTCGTGGGCGACGCAGACGCGCGGCTCGTGCAGCGCTACGGCGAGGACTTCGGCGATGACGCGCTCGAGACCGTGCGGGCGCTTCCGGGGGTGCAGCATGCAGCCGGGCGCCTCGACGGGTCACTGACGCTCGTGCGTGCCGACGGCGCCAAGGACGAGTTCGGACGCGCCAAGCGCGCGACGGTACAGGCTCGCGGCGATGACCTGGTCGAGGACCTGCGGCTTCGCGAGGTCACGATGGTCGCGGGCCGCCGCCCCGAGCGCGACGACGAGATCATCGTGGATCCCTTGGCGGCAGAGATGCTCGGCGCCGAGCCGGGCACACAGGTCGATGTGCAGCGCTTCGGCGATCCCGTTCGGCTCACGATCACGGGGGTCTACGAGCGTCCGGTGCTCGGTGCGCTGCAACGCCCCCTGGCACAGGTCGCGCGCCGCACGCTGGCGCTAGCGCAGGGGCAGGATCCCGAAGTCAGCCGCATCGCGATCAAGCTGGAGCCCGGCCTGAAGGCACAGGCCTGGATCGACGAGCACAAGGTGGCGTTCGAGGATCCGCTCGTGCTCGAGCCCGCGGAGCTCGCCACGGCCGGCTTCACCCGGCAGCTCGAGGCCGCGAACCTGGGGCTGCTGATCGCAACGATGATCGCGTTCATGTCGTGCGCATTCATCGTGGCGACGGGCATGACGGTGGCAGTGAGCGAGCAGGTCCGCGAGATGGCGATCGCGCGGTGCATCGGCGCCGAGCGTCGCGATCTCTTCCTCGGGCAGCTCATGGTCGGCGCGGTGATCGGCGGACTCGGTGGCGTGCTTGGCGCACCGCTGGGGATCGGCGTCGCGTGGGGCCTGGCCGAACACTTCAAGGACCTCGTGCCCGCGGGGCTCTCGGTTGCGCCCCTGGGCATCATGCTCAGCCTGGGCGGTGCACTCATGAGCGGGCTTCTTGGTGCACTTTGGCCGGCGACGGCGGCATCGCGCGTGTCGCCGCTCATGGCGCTCACCGTGCGTGCCCGGGCCGTCAGCGGATCGTTGCCGTGGGCGCTCGGCGCGCTGGGTGCGGCGTGCATCGGCGTGCAGCTCCTGCTGCTGCTGATCCCCGACGTCGAACCCCGCTTCTGGGCATGGGCGCTCGTTGGCCTGCCGCTGGTGCATGTCGGATGGTTCCTGCTGTCGATTCCGATCCTGGCGGCGATGGCGCCGTGGTCGGGTGCGCTCATCGAGCGCGCGCTCCGCGTCCCGCAGGGCCTGCTCTCGGGAAGCCTGCGGGCGAGCCCGATCCGGTTCGGCCTGACGGCTGGGGCGCTCATGATGGGCGTGTCGCTGATGGTCGGCACGCGCTCCGACAGCGAGGCGCTCGTGCGCAACCTGACCGAGCGCGTGCAGTTCGCCGATGCCTTCGTCTTCAAGACCGCGGGCTTCACGCCTGAGGAACAGGAACGCGTGCGCGCCATCCCCGGCGTGATCAATGCGGTCAGCGTGGGCTACATGCCGATCCGCGTGCGGGGCTTCGAGCGCAAGGACGGCACGAGCGACGAGACCGTGCTGGGCCTCAAGTCCATCTCGCCGCCCAACGTGGTCTGCATCGGCTTCCAGCCCGAGGCGTTCTTCAAGCAGAACCGCATCGACTGGATCCGCGGCACCCCCGAGGCGGCGCTGCCGGCGCTGCAGGACGGTTCCGGCGTGCTGGTCGCCGAGGAGTTCCTCACCGCGCGTGGGCTCGACGTGGGCGACCGCCTGTTCCTGGGCGCGCGCGAGGAGAAGCGCGGCTTCACGATCGTGGGCGTGGTGGGCTCCGCGGGACTCGACCTGGCCACGCAGTTCTTCGGGATCCGCTCGATGTACATGGAGCATGCAGTGTCCTGCGTCTTCATGGATTTCGACGTCGTGGCGCGGGACTTCGGCAACCGCGAGGCGGTCATCATGCAGTTCAGCATGCCCCCGGACCTCGACGATGCCGGCGAGAAGGCGATCGCCACCCAGCTCGAGGACCAGGTCCCCGGCTCGAGCTTCGCCAGCGGTCGCACGATCCGGCGGGCCGTGCTCGAGATCGGGAACATGATGCTCGCACTGAGCGCGGGGATCGCCCTGGGTGCCATGATGCTCGCGTGCTTCGCGGTGGGGAACGTCGTCGTGGCGGGGATCGCGGCGCGACGCCAGGAATTCGGCGTGCTGCGGGCCGTCGGCGCAACGCCGTCGCTGCTCCTGCGCGTGATCCTCGGCGAAGTCTTGGCGATCGCGCTCGCCGCGATCGTGAGCGGCTTCGGGCTGGGCATCCATCTGGCCTGGATGGCCACGCAGCTCTACCACGATCTGGCGGGCCTGGACCTGAAGGTCACGCTCTCGCCCCTGCCGTTGGCGATCGGCTGCCTCGTGCTGCTCGCGCTGACGGCGCTGGCCGCAACGCCGGCCGGGGTGCACCTGATGCGTCGCCCCGCACGCGAGCTGCTGGCGGCTGCACGCGGCGCGTGAGCCCCAGCGGCGTACCCTTGCCGGCATGGAGCGTCGCTTCGAGCTCGTGAGCCCGTTTGCGCCCACCGGGGACCAGCCGGAGGCGATCGAGCAGCTCCTGCGCGGCCTGGCGACGGGTGACCGCTTCCAGACGCTGCTCGGTGCGACCGGCACGGGCAAGACCTTCACCATGGCCAACGTGATCGCGCGCTCGCAGCGCCCCACGCTGATCATGAGCCACAACAAGACGCTCGCCGCGCAGCTCTACGAGGAGATGCGCCAGCTCTTCCCGCGCAACGCGGTGAGCTACTTCGTGAGCTACTACGACTACTACCAGCCCGAGGCCTACATCCCGCAGCGGGACATCTTCATTGAGAAGGATGCCTCGCGGAACGAGGACTTGGACCGCCTGCGGCTGGCAGCGACGAGCAACCTGCTGTCGCGCCCCGACACGATCGTGGTCGCGAGCGTGTCCTGCCTCTACGGCCTGGGTTCGCCACACGAGTACATGAAGACCATGCTCATGCTGGAGCGCGGCATGACGCTCGACCGGCGGGCGTTCCTGCTGGGCCTGGCCGACATGCAGTACGCACGCAACGACGTGGCGCCCGAGCGCGGCAACTTCCGCGTCCGCGGCGACTGCATCGAGGTCTTCCCCGCAAACGAGCAGGTGGCCCTGCGGATCGAGACCTTCGGCAACCAAGTCGACCGGATCGAGGCGTTCGACCCCATCTCGGGCGAGCTGCTCGACGAGCTCGATCGCGCGTTCATCTTCCCGGCCGTGCACTACGTGACCCCGAAGGACCAGCTCGACCGCGCCATGGCCTCGATCAAGGCCGAGCTCGATGCCCAGGTGCTCGAGCTGCAGTCGCAGGGCAAGCTGCTCGAGGCGCAGCGCCTGCTCGGCCGCACGAAGTACGACCTCGAGATGATCGCAGAGACCGGGGCCTGCCGGGGCATCGAGAACTATTCGCGCCACATGGAAGGCCGCGCACCGGGCAGCCGGTCGTACACGCTGCTCGACTACTTCCGCAACGTGCCGGGCCGGGGCCAGGACGACTGGCTCATGATCGTGGACGAGAGCCACGTCACGATCCCGCAGGTCAGAGGGATGTACTTCGGCGACCGCAAGCGCAAGGAGACGCTGGTCGAGCATGGTTTCCGCCTTCCGAGCGCGCTCGACAACCGGCCGCTCACGTTCGAGGAGTGGCAGTCGCTCCTGCCGCAGGCGATCTTCGTCAGCGCGACGCCGAGCCCGTGGGAGCTCGAGCAGTGCGGCGGAGTGATCGCCGAGCAGGTCATCCGCCCGACAGGGCTCGTCGACCCTCCGATCACGCTCCGCCCCGCTCGCGGGCAGGTCGCGGACCTGCTCGAAGAGGTACGCGCCGAGGCCCGCAAGGGCGGCCGCACGCTGGTGACGGCGCTCACCAAGCGGCTCTGCGAGGAACTCACGAACTGGTTCCACAACCAGGGCGTGCGCGTGCGCTATTTGCACTCCGAGATCGAGACGCTCGAGCGACTGGAACTGCTGCGTGCGCTGCGCGAGGGCGACTTCGACTGCCTCGTCGGCGTGAACCTGCTGCGCGAGGGCCTCGACCTGCCCGAGGTGAGCCTGGTGGCGATCCTGGATGCCGACAAGCAGGGATTCCTGCGCAGCACGAGCGCGCTGATCCAGACGATGGGCCGCGCGGCCCGCAACGCCGGCAGCCGCTGCCTGCTGTATGCCGACGGGATGACGCCGGAAATGCAGCGCGCCATCGACGAGGTCGAGCGCCGGCGCGCGAAGCAGCTGGCCTACAACGAGCTTCATGGCATCGTGCCACGCACGATCGAGAAGGCGATCCGCCGCGGCATCGAGGACGAGATCAGCGCAGGCCGCGGGGTCGAGCGCGCGGGGCGCCGCCGCGAGGTCACGATCGACCGCGACGACCTGGTGCTCGAGCTGCACGAGGAGATGATGGCGGCGGCGGGCCGGCTCGAGTTCGAGCGCGCTGCACGCCTGCGCGATGAGATCGAGCGCGTGAAGACGGCCGAGCGCGTGGAGGACGTGCTGCGCGAACCGGGCGAGGAGCCGCGTCCGGCACCAGGCATGCCGGGCACGAAGGCCCGCAAGCGGCGCAAGCTGGACCATTTCAAGAAGAAGCGTGGCGGCTGAACGTCGCCGGATCCGCAATCAGCGATCGAGCCGGCGCGCACCGAGGCGCAGCCGAGATCCACGGGCGATCAGGTCGCGCCATTCCTCCGGCGTGGGGCGGCGCGAAGGTGCAGCCGAGACTGCAGCAGACCGCTGCGGCAACTCGATGCGCACACGCTCGCGCTGCACGCGCTCGGCGGGTGAGGATGGACGAATGGTCGGCATGGTTCGATCCAACATGAGCCCGCACAACATCTTGCGGCTGCCTGCCCTTTCGGCGGGACGTGCATGATGAACGCACATTTCGATTCTGCAAAGTGGTGTTTGCACGATTTTGGGCTCTGCAGGACCCAATAATGCCTCTCCCGTGCCACGACCTGACCCCAACCACTGCATTCGCGTTCGCGGCGCCCGCGAGCACAACCTCCGTGGCCTGTCGGTGGACATCCCGCGCGACCGGCTGGTGGTCATCACGGGGGTGTCGGGCAGCGGCAAGAGCAGCCTCGCGTTCGACACGATCTTCGCCGAGGGCCAGCGCAAGTACATGGAAAGCCTGAGCGCGTACGCGCGCCAGTTCCTCGACCAGATGAAGAAGCCCGACATCGAGTCGGTCGACGGGCTGCCTCCGACGATCGCGATCGAGCAGCGCTCGGGCGGGCACAGCCCGCGCTCGACGGTCGCGACGACGACGGAGATCTACGACTACTTCCGGCTGCTGTGGGCGCGCTGCGGCACACCGACCTGCTGGCACCGCGATGAATCGGGCCGCGTGTGCGGCAACCCGATCACGGCGACGGCGCCGACGCAGATCGTGGAGTCGGTGCTTGCCTCGAGCGCCGGCAAGAAGCTGATGGTCTGCGCACCGCTCGTGCGCGCCCGCAAGGGCTTCCACAAGGACATCCTGGAGCAGATGGTGCGAGCCGGGCTCGTGCGCGCGCGTGTGAACGGCACGATCGTCGAGCTGCGTGATGCACAGAAGCGCGGCGGCGAGAACCCCTTCGGCCTCGGCCGCTACGAAGCCCACACGATCGATGCGGTCGTCGATCGCATCGTGGCGAGCTTGGAGGATCGGCAGCGACTGGCCGAGAGCATCGAGACGGCGCTCAAGGCCGGCGCCGGGAACCTGCTGCTCCTGGTCGACGACGGCGCCGGCGGCTGGACCGAGCACCGCTTCAGTGAGCACTTCTCGTGCCCCGACCATCCCGAGTGCTCGCTCGAGGAACTCGAGCCGCGCGTGTTCAGCTTCAACTCGCCGCAGGGCGCATGCGAGGCGTGCGCAGGCCTGGGCACGATCGACCAGTTCGACGAGGACCTGGTCGTGCCCGACCAGGCCAAGCCCGTGGCCGAGGCGATCGAGCCCTTCCGCAAGAACGGCCGTCGCATGAACATCTGGTACGCGCGCCGCATCCGCATGTGGTGCGCGGACGAGGGCGTGAATCCAGCCACCCCCTTCTCGAAGCTCGCCACGAAGGCGCGCCGTTCGCTCATGCATGGCCAGGAGGATGGTTGGGAGGGCGTGCTCCCCCACCTGCGCCGGCGCTTCACCGAGACCGACAGCGAGTTCGTGAAGGAGCGCCTGCACGCGTACATGAGCACGGCCGCGTGCCCATCGTGCGCGGGGCGCAGGCTCAAGCCATCATCGCTCGGCGTGATGGTGCCTGGCGCCGATCGCCGGCTCGACATCGCCAGCGCCACCAACCTGAGCATCGGTGCGGCGCGCGCCTTCTTCGGCGGCCTGAAGCTGGGGCCATCCCAGGCGGCGATCGCGGCGCCGATCATCAAGGAGATCGCCGCGCGCCTGGGCTTCCTCGAGAGCGTCGGGCTGGGGTACCTCACGCTCGACCGCACGAGCAGCACGCTCTCGGGCGGCGAGGCCCAGCGCATCCGCCTGGCCACGCAGGTCGGCAGCGGCCTCGTGGGCGTGGCGTACGTGCTCGACGAACCGACCATCGGCCTGCACCAGCGCGACAACGACCGGCTCGTGGCCACGCTCCGGCGCCTCAGCGACATCGGGAACTCGGTGCTCGTCGTCGAGCACGACGAGGACATGATCCGCGCCGCCGACCACGTCCTCGACATCGGGCCGGGGCCGGGGCGCCACGGCGGCATGGTCGTCGCGCAGGGAACGGTCGGCGAGATCTGCGACACGCCCGGTAGCCTGACCGGCGATTACCTCAGCGGCCGCGTGCGCATCGAAATCCCTGCCGAGCGCCGGCCGCTGTCGGCCAAGCAGTCGATCGTCGTGAAGGGCGCGCGCGAGAACAACCTCAAGGGGATCGACGTCGCGTTCCCGCTTGGCGGGATCGTCTGCGTGACCGGCGTGTCGGGCAGCGGCAAGAGCACGCTCGTCAACGAGATCCTGCTCAAGTCCGCCAAGCGCCACGTGACCGGCACGCGCGACCTGCCCGGCGCGCACGACTCGGTCACCGGCCTGGGCAAGGTCATGCGCGTGGTCGAGGTCGACCAGTCACCGATCGGCCGGACGCCGCGCTCGAACCCCGCGACCTACACCGGCATCTTCGACGAGATCCGCTCGGTCTATGCGCGCATGCCCGAGGCCAAGATCCGTGGCTACGAACCCGGGCGCTTCAGCTTCAACGTCAAGGGCGGGCGCTGCGAGGTCTGCGCCGGCCAGGGCGTGCGTCGCATCGAGATGCACTTCCTGCCCGATGTCTTCGTGACCTGCGAGGCCTGCAAGGGCCGCCGCTACGGCCGCGAGACGCTCGAGGTGCTCTGCAAGGGCAAGTCGATCGCGGACGTGCTCGACATGACCGTCGATGACGCGACGGCGTTCTTCGATGCGCACCCCAAGATCGCGCGCATGCTGCAGTGCATCAAGGACGTCGGCCTGGGCTACATGCAGCTCGGCCAGGCGAGCACGACGATGTCGGGCGGCGAGGCCCAGCGCGTGAAGCTGGCGAGCGAGCTCGGCATGACGAGCGCCGGCCACACGCTGTACGTGCTCGACGAGCCGACGACCGGGCTGCACTTCGCCGACGTGCACCGCCTGCTGGGCGTGCTGCAGCGCTTGGCGAGCAACGGCCACACGCTGGTGGTCATCGAGCACAACCTCGACGTCATCAAGTGCGCCGACTGGATCGTGGACCTGGGACCGGAGGGCGGCGACGGCGGCGGCACGCTGGTGGCGCACGGCACGCCCAAAGCCGTGGCCGCCACGCCCGGCAGCTTCACCGGCGAGTACCTGGCCCGCATGCTGGGCGCGAGTGCGCCCAAGGAAGCGACTCCAGCCAAGCCCACGCGCGCGAAGAAACCAGCCGCGCGCAAGCGAACCACGGCGTGAGACAACTCAGGGGCGCGAAGCGCCTTGAGCAACCCAGCGATCACGTGCATCAAGCCGGCGCCGTCAGCGAACGGCTGCCAGCCACGATGCGGATTGCATCAGGGTAAGCCAGGCATTCCTGCTCGAACACGCGGGCGGCGAGCGCATCGGGCGTGTCGCCCGGAAGCACCGGGCAGCGGCGCTGCACGATCGTGCGGCCATGGTCGTACTCATCGTCAACGAGGTGCACGGTGCAGCCGCTCTCCGCATCGCCTGCGGCGAGCACGGCCGTGTGCACATGATGCCCGTACATGCCGTGCCCACCGTGGCGCGGCAGCAGCGCAGGATGGATGTTGAGCGCACGGCCTGCCCACGGGCCCACGCGGAACTTGCGCAGGTAGCCGCACAGGCAGACAAGGTTGACCCCAGCGGCCTGCAGAGCGGCATCAACCTGATCATCAAGGCTCTCGGGCCGCGAACGATCGCACACCACCACGTTCAGGCCCGCCGCGCGGCAACGCTCGATGCCGGCGATCCCCTGCTTCGTCACCACCACCACGCCGATGCGCGCATCGAGCCGCCCGGCATCGATTTCATGCTGCAGATTGAGCACTGTGCGACCGCCGCCGCTGATCAGGCAGCCGAGCACGACCTGGCGGCGGGTCACTCGTCCTCCACGTGCAGCGTGGCCGGGCTGCGGAAGTCGATCGGCTTGCGATCGGGGCTGATGGCCACCATGGTCACCAGCGCCTCGGTCACGTGGATCTGCTCGCCGGTCTTGAAGCGCTCGGCGTGGACGAGGACACGGATGGTGGCGCTCGTGCGGCCCTCGCGCTCGGTGCGGGTCCAGAGCGTGACCGACTCGCCAACGCCCACCGGCGCGATGAACTCGATCTTCTCCATGGCCTTCGTCACCCAGCGGTGCAGGCCAAGCCGCCGCGCGTGCATGTACGCCGCCTGGTCGATGTAGCTCAGCACGACGCCGCCGAAGACGGTGCCACTGTGGTTGGTGTCGCGCGGCATGGTCATCACGCGCAGCGACAGGTCGAAGCCTTCAGGTGCCTTCATGCATGGGATCATCGGCGCGGGGCGCGGTTCCCGCAACCAGGCGGGATACGATCGTGTCGATGCGCGTGGCGCCGATCTTCTTCCTGGCTTCGACCGTGCTGCTGGTGCTCGCCATGCTGCGCATACCGGCAGCGGCACAGCCCCCCGCCGACACAGCCCGGTCGGCGACGGAACGGGCCGTGAACGAGGCCTTGGCCCAGCGCCGCAGCGCCGACGCGCTCACACGGGCCAAGGCTTGGCTCGAACGCGCACCCGGCGATGCCGGCATGCTGTCGCTGGCTGCTCGCGCCGCAGCGCAATCGGGCGACCAGCGCGTGGCGGCTGGCTACCTAAAGCGCGCGATCGAAGAGGGCTTCACTGACTTCGCCGCCATCGAGTCCGGCACCGATTTCGCCGGGCTGCGTCGGCACGAATCGTGGGCTGTCGTGCAGGAGGCGATGCGCACGGCCCGCGCGCGCAACGAGCAGGGAACGCTCACGGGCGCCGAGGCGACGAAAGCCGTCGATGTCTGGCGCATGCGCTTCACGAGCGGCTACCGCGCCTTCCCCGATGGCGTGACCAACACGATCCTGGTGACGACGCAGGACCCAACGAGCCGCGGCGAGTTGCTGTCGATGCTCGCCACGATGACGCAGGACCAGGTCGATCGGCTCTTCGGCAAGGGATTGGCCCAGCCGGTGGCGGTGATCGTGGCCAGCGGCACCGATGGCGAGGGCGATGGGCTCACCCCATCCCGCGCGGGCCGTTACGAACACGGCATGCGCCGCCTGCTCACGCGAGACACCGGGGCCACGCTGCGCCACGAGTTCACGCACGCCCTGCACTTCGCGCACATGGAGCGCATCAACCAGCTCCATCCGATCTGGCTGCGCGAGGGACTCGCAACGATCTTCGAGACCTATCGCACGCGCGACGACGGCTCGTTCGAGTTCCTGCCCAACGAGCGCGCCGACGCCGCGATGCAGCTCCTGGCCACGGGCGCCGCGCCTGCCCTGCGCCGCCTGCTCACGATGCCCGAGGACGACTTCCAGAAGGATGGCGAGTCGACCTATCCGTTGGTGCGCTCGCTGATGGAGTACACGGCCTCGCGCGGTGCGCTGGAGCGGCTCTACGCCGAAGCCGTCGCGGGATTCCGGGATGACCCCGGCTGCACGCGTGCGCTCGAGCGAGCGCTTGGGGCGAGCCTCGAGGAGATCGAGCGCTCCTGGGCGACCTGGACCCGCGAGCGCGGCGCCCAAGGGCTCTCGACCGATCCAACGCAGCCGTCGATCGGCGTCACCACCGAGGATCACCCGGACGGGGCGAGGATCGTGCGATTCGTCACGAAGAGCACGGCACGCGATGCGGGGCTGCGCCCGGGCGACGTGATCGTGGGCGTGGACGGCGAACCGGTCCGGTCGGTGCGTGAGCTCGGCGTGGCCCTGACGCGCTCGCCGCGCAAGGAAACCCTCACGATCCGTTTCCGCCGGGGCGATTCGTATTCGATCCTCGAGGTGCGCCGGCGTCCATGATGGAGCCGGCGGACCACGATGGCACGTACGCCAGCCACCCCTCACCTTCACGACCTGGTCCGGACGATCCGCGGGATGTTCGCGGAATGTGCTGTCCTTCTCGAGAACCGAGGGGTAGTTTCATTCGTGGTTCACCATGGCGCGGAATCGCCCTGCGTGATGCATGGCGAGTTCCTCCGGGCTCGGGTCCCGGACGGCCGGGCGATCGTCGCCCCGGTTGCGTGCCGCGCAGCTTGCGGTGCTGCCCCGCACCGCCGTCCACGGAGGTTCTTGCCATGATCGTGACCATCAGCGCCAAGCACATGCAGCTCACCGAGGCCATCGCCGCGTACATCCGCGAGAAGGTGTCGAAGCTCCCGCGGTACTTCAATCGCGTGAGCGGCCTCGAGGTCGTGGTCGAGCCGCTGCCGAGCCATGGCTTCCACGTGGAGTTGCGTGCCAACGTCGATCATCACAAGGACTTCGTCTGCAACACGCATCACGACAACCTCTACGCCTGCGTCGACCTCGCGGTCAATCGCAGCCGTCGCCAGCTCAGCGAGCACAAGGCCCGCGTGCGCGAGCATCGACACTGAGCGGCATCCAACCTCGTTCCACCATCGCGCCCGGCGCGGGACACGCTCCCTCGCCGGGCGCGTGCGTTCTGGCCGTGTCGCGCTGCAATCGCTACGATCCGCTCCTTCCATGAAACTGATCGATCTTGTCCACGCCAAGGCCATCCTCGCCCCCCTCGATGCCACCAAGCGCGACGCATCGATCGGCGAACTGATGCAGGTGCTCGTCGCCGCCAAGGTGATCAAGCCCGCGCAATCCGATGACCTGGTGAAGGCCGTGCTCAAGCGCGAGCGCAAGGGTTCGACCGGCTTCGGCCACGGTGTCGCCGTGCCGCACGCCAAGACCGACCTGGTCGATGCGCCGATCGCCGCGCTGGGGATCAGCCCGAGCGGCATCGACTTCAGCTCGCTCGACCGGCAGCCCGTGCACGCGGTCTTCCTGATCCTGAGCCCTGAATCCAAGCCCGACCTGCACGTGGCGGCGATGGAGGCGATCTTCCAGTCGCTCCAGGACGACCACTTCATGCGCTTCCTGCGCCAGGCGCGTACCCCGGCCGATGCGCGACTGCTCCTGCAGGAAGCAGGGTCCTCGAAGGGCTGATCCGCATGGTGACGGGCCGCGCCACCATCCTGAACCGGCTTGGGCTGCATGCACGCCCGGCGATGAGCTTCGTGCAGACGGCCATGGGCTTCGGCTGCTCGGTCACCGTGCGCCGTGCCGATGGCGATGAGACCGTCGACGGAAAGAGCATCATGCAGATGCTGCTCGTGGCGGGCACGGCGGGCACCGAACTCGAGATCACCTGCGATGGTCCGGACGAGGATGCCGCGATGGCCGCGCTGCTGCGGCTGATCGCACGCAAGTTCGACGAAGAGTGAGGAGCGCGGCTAGCGCACGCGCTCGACGCCGACGTCGCGCGACATGAGCGACTGCAGGGCCTGGGCCGGCGCAATCCCGCCGAAGAGCACGCCGTGCACGGCCTCCATGATGGGCAATTCGATGCCCCGCGCACGGGCATCGCGCACGATCGCGTCGCAGGTGTCCACCCCCTCGACCACGGAGCGCGTGTGGGCCAGATGCTCCGCGAGCGTCTGGCCGCGTCCGAGCGCTTCACCACATGAGCGATTGCGGCCGTCGGGACTGAAGCAGGTCGTCGCCAGGTCGCCCACGCCCGCGACGCCGAAGAACGTCTCGGCCTCGGCGCCATGCGCGGAGCCGAAGCGCACGATCTCGGCCAGCCCGCGCGCAAGCAGCGCACTCTTGGCGTTCATGCCCGCGCGCATGCCATCGAGCATGCCCGCGGCGAGCGCGATCACGTTCTTGGCGGCCCCTGCCAGCTCGACGCCGACATGGTCGCGCAGCGTGTAGAGGCGCAACCACGAACAGCTCAGCGCTTCCTGGACCCCCGCGGTGGCGTGCGGCGAACCGGCAACCACCATGACCAGCGGGAGCCGGCGCGCCATCTCGGCCGCGATCGATGGGCCAGACATCGTGACGACCTCGTGCCCAGGCACGGATTCCTTCAGGATCTGGCTCGGGCGACGCAGCGATCCTCGCTCAAGGCCCTTGCTCACGCTGACGATCACCGCCGACGGCGGCAGCTCCTTGGCCAGACGCGTCCAGACCGAGGCCAAGTGCTGGGTGGGCACCGCACTGATGCAGAGGTCCGCACCGGCGAGGGCGCGCTCGGCATCGGGTTCGACCACGACCGCGGGGTCGAGCTCGAAGTCGGGCAGGCGAGACGAGCGGCGCGTGGCGGCCAGGGCAGCGAGATCCTGGGGGAAAGCCCCCCACAGTCGGACCGCGTGCCCCCGGCTCGCGGCAAGCGAGGCGAGCACCAACCCGAACTGGCCGTCGCCGATGACGGTGACCTGTCGCATGATGGGACGGAAGGTACCCCGCAGGATCGAACCGGGGGATCGCGAGCGTGCTACGCTGCAGGTCACTTCTCCTTCCTCGGGTCCATCGACCATGAGCACCATCACGACCTCGTCGGCCTCCCCTTCCATCGATCCGTCCGCCTCCAGCGGCGAGCGCCTCGAGCGCCAGCTGTTCGTGGCCCTCGTGGGCGGCGTCATGCTGCTCACGGCATGGGTCGCCCGTGCCCTGCTGGGCGTGGGCGAGAGCGTGACCAACATCACCGCCGCCATGGGCGCGCTGATCCTGGCTGCTCCCTTGGTGAAGGGTGCGTGGCAAGAACTCGTCGCGGGCAAGCCCAGCAGCGACACGCTCGCCTCGCTCGCCGTGCTGGCCGCGCTGGCGAACAACCTCTACCTGCCGGCCGGGTTCCTGGCCTTCTTCCTGTGGCTGTCGGAACTCGTGCTCAGCCGTACCGCATGGGGCGCGCAGCGTGCCATCCGTGAACTCATCGAACTCACGCCGGACGTGGCCCGGCTCATCGGTGCCGATGGCTCCGACCGCGAAGTCGCGCTGTCGCAGGTCAAGGCTGGCGACCGCGTGCGCGTGCGTCCGGGCGAGAACCTGCCGGTCGACGGCAAGGTGATCGCAGGCCAGTCGAGCATCAACCAGGCCTCGCTCACCGGCGAAGCCGTGCCGGTCGAAGTGCAGCCCGGCAGCGAGGTCTACGCGGGCACCACGAACCTCACCGGCCAGATCGACCTGCAGGTCACCGCCGTCGCAGGCGAGACCACGATCGGCAAGGTCGAGACGCTCATCCGCGAAGCGGAGAACAGCCGCACCGAACGGCAGGAGCTCATTGAACGCCTGTCCGCGTACTACGTGCCGGTCGTGCTCATGGTGGCCGGCATCGTCTGGTTCTTCACGAGCAAGTCCGACAGCGCGGAGGTGCGCGAGACCGCTGCCGTGCGTGCGATCACCGTCCTTGTGGTGACGTGCCCGGGTGCGCTGCTCATCTCCTATCCCACCGCGATGGTCGCCGCGTTCGCCGCGGCCGCGCGCCTGGGCATCATGATCAAGCAAACGCGCGTGCTCGAGAGCGCGGGCGACATCGACACCGTGGTGCTCGACAAGACCGGCACGCTCACGACCGGCAAGTTCAGCGTGAGCCGGCTGGCTCCGGCCGATGGCGTCGATGCAGCCGACCTCCTGCAGGCCGCCGCCGACTGCGAGCAGAGCTCGAACCACCCGCTCGCGCGGTCGATCCTCGACACGGCGCAGCGTGCGCGCATCGAGCCCGCCAAGGTCGAGCGCTATGAGGAAGTGCACGGTCGCGGCGTCGTCGCGGTCGTGGGCGGGCAGACGCTGCGCGCGGGCCGCTCGGGCTGGCTGCTCGAGCTGAACCCGGCCATCGCCGCCTCGGTGAAGACGGTCGAAGCAGGCATCGAAGGCATGAGCGGCGTGCACGTCATGCGCGGCGAGACCTACCTCGGTGCCGTCGGCCTTGAGGACAAGCTCCGCCGCAATGCCCCCGAGACCGTCAAGCGCCTGCGCGACCTTGGCGTGCGCCGCGTCTCGATCTTCACGGGTGACCGCCTCGGCGTGGCCACGCGCGTGGGCCAGGCGGCCGGCGTCGACTCGATCGAGGCCGAGTGCCTGCCCGAGGAAAAGCACGAGGAACTGAAGTACCTGCTCAAGCGCGGCCACCGCGTGCTGGCGGTTGGCGACGGCATCAACGACGGCCCTCTGCTCGCGAGCGCGGATGTTGGCGTGGCGATGGGACTGTCCGGCAGCGACATCGCCACCAACAGCGCCGGCGTGGCGCTGATGAACGATGACCTGCGGCTGGTGCCGTTCCTGCTCGAGCTCGCCCGCAAGGCGCGCGGCATCATCGCGCTGAACATCGCCGCGAGCCTGGTGCTGGCGATCATCGGCCTGGCGCTGGCCGCGACCGGCAACCTGCAGATCTGGATCACGCCCTTCTACCAGGCCGTGGCCTACGTCTTCGTCATCGCCAACAGCCTGCGCCTGGTGCGCTTCGGCGAGGAGTATGCCGACGCCGAGGAGATCCGCCGCCAGACCGAGTCTCAGCGGGCGCAGAAGCCCACGCGCGCGATGCAGCGGATCGCGGCGACAAGCTGAGGGCTGGCGTCCCACGCCCGATGGGCGGGCCCGGCGACGTGCCCCGGTGCGGGATCCCGATGGCGCGCCATTCGCTACCTTGCCGCGCATGAGCCAGATCGCCCAGTACCTCGGAGCCGACGCAGCCAGCCTCCTCGAGCACAAGGCCAAGATGCCGGCCGCCGGCCTTCACCTGCCCGGCCCCGACTTCATCGACCGTGTGTGGGCCAAGAGCGACCGCCCGCAGCCGGTGCTCAACAACCTGCAGCGGCTCTTCGGCGCCGGCCGGCTCGCTGGCACCGGCTACGTGAGCATCCTGCCGGTCGACCAGGGCATCGAGCACTCGGCGGGCGCGAGCTTCGCCAAGAACCCGATCTACTTCGACGGCGAGAACATCGTGAAGCTGGCGATCGAGGGCGGCTGCAATGGCGTGGCGAGCACCTTCGGCGTGCTCGGGAGCGTGTCGCGGCAGTACGCGCATCGCATCCCGTTCATCGTCAAGATCAACCACAACGAGCTGATGACCTACCCGAACAAGGCCGACCAGATCATGTTCGGCTCGGTGCGCGATGCGTGGAACATGGGTGCCTGCGCGGTCGGCGCGACCATCTACTTCGGTAGCGACGAGAGCGGGCGCCAGATCGTGGACGTGGCCCGCGCGTTCGACGAGGCCCATGCGCTTGGCATGGCCACGATCCTCTGGTGCTACCTGCGCAACCCGAAGTTCAAGAAGGACGGCAAGGACCACCACCTGAGCGCCGACCTGACCGGCCAGGCAAACCACCTTGGCGTGACGATCAAGGCCGACATCATCAAGCAGAAGCTGCCTGAGCTCAACGGCGGCTACTCGGCGCTCAACAGCGGCGACTCGAGCTACGGCAAGCTCGACAAGCGCATGTACAGCGACCTGGCGACCGACCATCCGATCGACCTCTGCCGCTACCAGGTGCTGAACTGCTACGCCGGACGCGCGGGCCTGATCAACTCAGGCGGCGCGAGCGGCGAGAACGACTTCGCCGAGGCCGTGAAGACCGCCGTGATCAACAAGCGCGCCGGCGGCATGGGCCTCATCAGCGGCCGCAAGGCCTTCCAGCGCCCGATGCCCGAGGGCGTGAAGCTGCTGCACACGATCCAGGACGTGTACCTCGATCGCTCCGTGACGGTGGCGTGAGGGGTTGGCGATCACCCGATCGCCGCATCGATCCAGGCGCCGCCGAGCACACGGCTGCCATCGAAGCAGACCACGGCCTGGCCGGGGGCCACGGCGGCCTGCGGTTCGTCGAAGCACACCTCGATGGTGTCGGTACCGGTCGCGCGAACGCGCGCCGCAACCGGCTGCGCGTTGTAACGGATCTTCGCCGTGCAGGGCATCCATGACTGCGGCGGATCGATGAGCCAGTTCGACTGCGCGGCGCTGCAGCCTGCCGACGCGAGCCGTTCGCGCGGCCCCAACGTGACGACGTTCGTCTGCGCATCCTTGCCGATGACGTAGAGCGGCACGCCGGCCGCGACACCGAGCCCCTTGCGCTGGCCAACCGTGAAGTGCTGGTGCCCGGGGTGCTCACCGAGGTCGCGCCCCTCGTGATCGACAATGCGCCCGGGAGCGACCGCCGCCGGCGTGCGCCGCGCGACGAGCCCCGCGTAGTCATCATCGGGAACGAAGCAGATCTCCTGCGAATCGGGCTTGTCGAAGACCGGAAGCCCGCGCTCCTGCGCCATCGCGCGGACCTCAGTCTTGGGCAGATCACCGATGGGCAGGATCATCTCGTGCAGGGTCTCGCGGCGCGCACCGAAGAGCACGTACGACTGGTCCTTCGACAGGTCGATGCCGCGATGGAGCTCGGCCCCCTGCTCGCCATGCACGATGCGCGCGTAGTGGCCGCTGGCGACCGCGACGGCATCGATGGAGCGCGCGTACTCGTGCAGCTTGCCGAACTTGAGCCAGTCGTTGCAACGCACGCAAGGGTTGGGCGTGCGACCGGCGTTGTACTCACCGACGAAGTAGTCGACGATCCGGCCGAAGTCCTTCTTGAAGTTGCAGACGTAGAACGGGATGCCGAGCTTGGCCGCGACCGTGCGTGCATCCTGTGCATCGCTGATCGAGCAGCAGCCACGGTGGCCGATCCGCAGCGGCGTGCTGCCGTCGGCCTTGGCCGGCAGTGCGCACGACGACGCATCGAAGCCCTCGGTCGGCATGGGCGCGAGGCCTTCGAGTTCCTCGCCGGGCGAGCCGAGCCGCATGAAGCAGCCCACGACCTGGTAGCCGCGCTCGACGAGCAGCGCCGCGGCAACGGATGAATCGACGCCGCCGCTCATGGCGACGAGCACCTTCGATCCTGGGGCCGGGGCGGGCATGCGGCCATCGTAGGGTGCGGGCGACGAGCGCCGGATGCGAGCACGCTGTGGTATCCCTGCGCGGCATGCTGCTCCTGGGCGTCGATGAAGCCGGCTACGGGCCCCTGCTGGGCCCGCTGTGCGTGGGCGCATCGGTGTGGACCTTGGCTTCCGACAGTGGCATCGACCTGGCAGCGGCTGATGCCGCGCCGCCGAACCTGTGGTCCTTGCTGCGTACCGCGGTGTGCCGTAGCGGCAAGGATGCCCGCGGTCGGCTCCCCATTGCGGACAGCAAGAAGCTCAAGCTCGCCAAGGGATCGGCACAGCACCCGCTCACGCATCTCGAGCGCACGGTGCTCGCCTGCGCGGCGGCGTCGTACGGGGCCACATCGATCGCGGCCGATGACGATGCCCTGCGTGCCATGCTCGGCGATGGGGCCTCGTTCCCGCATGATGAACCCTCGGTCGCACTGCCCGTGGCGACCGATCGAGCGCTCGCCACCATCGGCGCGGGGCAATTCGCGCGCGCGTGCACCAAGGCCAACGTCACGCTGCATGCCCTGCGGTGCGTGCGCCACGAGCCGGCTGCGCTCAACGCACACCTGGCGACCGGTGCCCTCAAGCCGAATCTGACCTTCCGAACCGCGATGGAGTTCGCGCGCGATGCACTCGCTGCGCACCCGTTGATGCCGGCCTGGCTTGCCTTCGACCGGCAAGGCGGCCGTATGCGCTACCTCGATGACCTAATGCGGTCGCTCGACGCCCGATCGCCGCGCGTGCTGCGCGAGGACGAGGAACACTCGCACTACCTGCTCACGATCGATGATCGGCCGGTCCGGGTGAGCTTCGATGTCGGCGCAGAGTCGGCGCACCTGCCCATCGCCCTGGCCAGCATGGCCGCGAAGACGGTGCGCGAGCTCTGCATGGAGCGCCTGAACCGGTTCTTCACCCGGCAGGTGCCCGGACTGGCTCCCACGGCCGGTTATGTGCAGGATGGGCGGCGATGGCTGGCCGACCTTGCTCCGCACTGGGAATCACTGGGGATCCGCGAGGCAGACCTCATCCGGCAGGGCTGATCGGACCCCGAGCGCAGCATTGACCCGACCGCCCGGGGGCCGCTACACTCCCCGATTCCCCATTTCCAAGACACGAGACCACCATGGCAACTGACCTGACCAAGGTTCGCAACATCGGCATCTGCGCCCACATCGACGCTGGCAAGACCACCGTCACCGAGCGCATCCTCTTCTACACCGGCAAGATCCACCGCATGGGCGAAGTGCACGAAGGCACCGCGACCATGGACAGCCTGCAGGAAGAACAGGAGCGCGGCATCACCATCCAGTCGGCCGCGACGACCTGCCCCTGGACCTTCAACGGCACCGAGTACAAGGTCAACCTGATCGACACCCCGGGCCACGTCGACTTCACCATCGAAGTGGAGCGCTCGCTGCGCGTGCTCGATGGCGCCGTCGCCGTGTTCGACGGCAAGGAAGGCGTGGAAGCCCAGAGCGAGACGGTCTGGCGCCAGGCTGACCGCTACGGCGTTCCCCGCTGCTGCCTCATCAACAAGATGGACAAGATGGGGGCCGACTTCAACTTCTCCTTCGGCAGCATCCTGACCCGCCTTGGCGCCAACGCCATCGCGATCCAGTTCCCGATGGGCTACGGCAACGACTTCCAGGGCGTGATCGACCTGTTCAACATGAAGGCGATCCGCTGGAACGCCGAGGACGACGGCCAGACGATGACCGAGGGCGAGATCCCCGAGGAATTCCTCGTCGACGCCCAGGTCTGGCGCGAGCGCATGGTCGAGAAGATCTGCGAGCTCGACGAGAACCTGACCGACAAGTTCCTGAGCGACCCAGCCTCGGTCACGGTCGAGGAACTCAAGGCCGCCCTGCGCAAGGGCACGATCGCCCTGCAGTGCTTCCCCGTCCTCTGCGGTTCGGCGCTGAAGTACGTCGGCATCCAGAAGGTGCTCGACGCTGCCATCGAATTCCTGCCCAACCCGACCGAGCGCAGCGACGTCGAAGGCGTGAATCCGCGCGATCCGGACCAGCGCATGACGCGTCCGCACAACGAGAACGCGCCGTTCAGCGCCCTCGTGTTCAAGGTCGTGGCCGACGTCGCCGGCACCCTGACGTACATCCGCATCTACTCGGGCAAGCTCGAGAAGGGCATGCGCGTCACCAACCCGGGCAACGGCAAGCGCGAAATCGTGAGCCGCATCTACGAGATGCACGCCAAGGACCGCAACGCGCTCGACTCGACCGGCTCCGGCCAGATCGTGGCGGTCGTCGGCCTCAAGGACTCGTACACCGGCGACACCCTGTGCGACAACGATGACCAGATCATCCTCGAGCGCATGGTGTTCCCCGAGCCCGTGATCAGCATGAGCATCGAGCCGGTCACGGCCGATGACCGCAAGAAGCTCGGCGAGGCGCTCACCACCATCCGTCGCGAAGACCCCTCGTTCCGCTCCAACTTCAACGAAGAGACGGGCGAGACGATCATCAGCGGCATGGGTGAGCTCCACCTCGAGATCATCCGCAACAAGCTCGTCCGCGACATGAAGATCAACGTCAACGTCGGCAAGCCCCGCGTGGCCTACCGCGAGACGATCGTCGGCACGGCGAAGGACGTGCGCGGCCTCTTCAAGAAGCAGACCGGCGGCCGTGGCCAGTTCGGCGATGCCACCGTGAACGTCAGCCCCATCACCCCGGAAGAAGCCGAGGCCGAGGAGCTGAAGATGAAGGACGGCGTCGTGTTCCTGGACAAGATCTCGGGCGGCGTGATCCCGCGCGAGTTCATCCCCAGCATCGAGTACGGCGTGCGCCAGGCCGCGACCAGCGGCATCATCGGCGGCTTCCCCATGATCAACGTCAAGGTCGAGCTGGTCTTCGGTTCGTACCACGACGTCGACTCGAGCCAGATCGCCTTCGAGCAGGCCGGTGCGCTGGCCTTCCGAGAGGCGTGCATGAAGGCCAAGCCGGCGCTGCTCGAGCCGATCATGAAGCTCGTGGTCACGACTCCTGACGAGTTCTTCGGCAACGTCTCGGGCGACATCGCCAGCCGTCGCGGCTCGATCGTCGACAGCGAGATGCGCGGCGTGACCCGCCTGCTGCACTGCGAAGTGCCGCTGTCGGAACTCTTCGGCTACACCACCACGCTGCGCAGCATGACCCAGGGTCGCGCCAGCAGCAGCATGGAGCCGCTGACCTACCGCCTCATGCCGGATCGCCTCAAGGACGAAGTCCTCGCCAAGCAGGGCTGATCGCCCGGCCAGCGACCCATCGAATCGACCCCTCGGGGCGCCCCAATCGGGCGCCCCTTTTTCTTGGTGCTGCTCCACCGGCTGGAACGCCCGCACGCCGGGGCCGATGGCCGGCCGGGCTATCCTCACGCCGTGGCCGCCGACGAACGCGACTGGTTCAGCAGCGAATACGAGGTGGAGCTCTCGCGCTTCTTCAAGCGCAGGTTCCTCTGGCTGGCGGTCGCGTACATCGCCTGGGAACTCATCGGTATCGCGGTGATCGTGGCGAGCCAAGTCAGCGCGCAGGCAGCGCTCGATCTCCTGGCGAACGACCGATGGCCCTCGGGCGTTCCGCGTCCCGATGCGGCCACGATCATCGCCTTCGGCGCGCTCAGCCGCCTGCAGACGTGGCTGGTCATCACGCTCACGCTCCTGATCGCGGGGATCGCCGCGCTGTTCGGGCTCGTCCGTCGGCGCGCGATCAACGGCCGTGACGAATTGATCCGTGAGGCGAGCATCATGATCATGCTCGTCGGCGTGGCGCAGGCCGCACTCGATGTCTACCTGGGACTGAGTTCACGACAGGGCTTCAGTCCTCTGGCCTCGCTCTTCTTCTGGCACATCACCGCATGCCTCTTCCTGCCGTGGAGCCCCAAGCAGAGCCTGAAGCCGATCGCACCGCTCCTGGTCATCTACGTGCTGGCGGACCTGCTGCTGCCGCTGCCCATCGAGGCGCCTGTCGTGGTCGATGGCATGGAGATGGGCACGCCGTGGTGGACCACCGCGCTGCTGCGAACGATCGCCCTGCCGTTCGTGCTGGCGCCCGGCCTGCTGATCTGCTGGCTCCGGCTGCGCCGGCACGGCTCGCGTTTCAGGACCAAGCGGTTCCGCGACGGCTTCGTGAGCCTGCGGCGCGAGCTCGCCAGCGCGCGGGCGATCCACGAGAGCATCTTCCCAGGGCAGGAACCGAATGCGGCGGTGCCCTTCCGCTACACCTTCAAGCCCGCACAGGACCTGGGCGGCGACTTCCCCGCGACCTGGGTGCGCGAGGACGGTGCCCGCATGGTGCTGCTGGTCGATGTCTTCGGGCATGGGCTGCGCTCGGCGCTTGCGGTGCAGCGGCTCGCGGGCGAGATCGAGCGCCTGCGCCTCGAGGATCCGCTCATCGATCCCGCGCCTCTGATGAATGGCCTGCATCGCTACTGCGAGCTGGTGCTGTCGCGGCACCAGTCGTACGCCACCGCGATCTGCGCGAAGATCGATCCTGCCGCGGGCACGATCACGTTCACCAACGCCGCGCACCCACCCGCCTATGTGCGCGCAGCCGGCGGCGGCACCCCGCGAGCGCTTGATTCCAACGCCGGCGTGCTCGGCATGCCCGACCAGGATCCGCTGCGGCAGGAGACCGTATCCATGGGTCAGGGCGATGCCTTCATCGCCTACACCGATGGCGTGATCGAGGCACAAAACCCCGCGCGGCAATCGCTCGGGCTGGACAATCTGCGGGCCACGCTCTCGCACCGCGACCTGCCGAGCGATGTGACGACGCACGTGGCCTCGCTGGTCGACAGTTGGACGCGCGGGCGCCGCGATGATGACGTGCTCGTCGTGATGGCCGGCCCGCTGCAGCCTGCGCCGGCCCGTGCGCCGGTTGCATCACCGGTCGCGGAGTTCAGCCATGCCGGCTGAGGCCACAGCGCGTCGATTCCTGCTCGCCGCTGCGCGCCTGGCCCTTCGCGGCCACGGCGGCGCAGAACCAAACCCGATGGTCGGCTGCGTGATCGTGCGCGATGGACAGGTCGTCGGCCGTGGCTGGCACCGCCGCTGCGGCGAGGCCCACGCCGAGGTCAACGCCTTGGCCGAGGCGGGCGAACGTGCCCGCGGCGCGACGGCCTACGTCACCCTGGAGCCATGCAACCATCACGGACGCACCGGTCCCTGCTCGCACGCGCTGATCGCCGCGGGCGTGGCGCGCGTGGTCTTCGCTACGCGCGACCCCAATCCCACCGCGACCGGCGGCATGCAGGTCCTCGAAGCCGCCGGCATCGATGCCGTGCATCATCCCCTGCCGGAAACCGATGACCTGAATGCGCCGTTCGTCAAGCGCGTTGCCACGCGAATGCCCTGGGTCACCGCGAAGTGGGCGCAGACGCTCGATGGTGCGATCGCCACGCGCAGCGGTGAAAGCCAGTGGATCTCGTGCGCGACAAGCCGTCGACGTGTGCACCGCGAGCGCGCGCGTGTCGACGCGATCCTGACCGGCATGGGCACGGTGCGTGCCGACGATCCCCGCCTGACTGCGCGCGGCACGCCGATCCTGCGCCGCGCCCGACGCGTGGTGGTGGATCGCAATCTTGAGCTCGACCCATCGAACGCGCTCGTGAAGACGATCCCCCAGGCTCCACTCACGGTGGCTTGCTCACGCGAAGCGATCAGCGAGCGTGCAGTCCATGCGGATGCACTGCGCGCAGCAGGCGCTGATGTGCTCGCCATCGAGGACGGGACGGACGGCCTCACGGAACTCATGCGCGATCTGCACGCCCGGCTTGGCGTCAGCACGGTGCTCGTCGAGGCCGGCGGCGGCCTGCTGGGCAAGCTCGTGGACGCGGGCCTGGTCGACGAACTCTGGGCGTTCGTGGCGCCGATGCTGATGGGCGACGCCGATGCACCAGCGCCCGTGCGGGGCATTGATCCCGTGCGGCTGGCCGACTGCACGCGATGGCGCACGATGAGCATGGCGCGATCGGGCGAGGACCTCGAGCTGCGGCTGCGGCAGCGCGCATGATGCCGTGATTCACGCAGCTGAACCCGGCTGCACCCGGCTGCTTCGGCCAGTCGCGGCAAGCAGCGGGGATCAGCGCACGTACTGGCCCGGCTCGAGCGGCAGCAGCAAGCGTTCGCTGTAGATCCTCAGCAAGGCATCGCCGCACTCGACCCCGAAGCGTCCGGCAGCTCCCTCGCGGACGATCGAGAGCGATCCAAGCACAGAGCCATCGAAGCCCGCGATGGAGATCGAGGTCCGTGCGAGCTCCACTGGTGCGCCCTGCTCGTTCATCGCCGAGGCACGCGCCTCGGTGAGGGCCACCAGCAATGAGGCGATGGCCGCCTCGCGTGCCGGGGCACCGTCGGGATGTGCGGCATCCACCACGAACCACTGGCCCTCGCGCCGCTCGAGCGTGAATCGGCCCGCTGGGCCGTCGATGGCGATGGACTTGATCGTGCTGGAGGGGGCGTCGAGCATGCGGCCATCGATCAGCGATTCAGGCGCGGGATCCATGGAGGCCAGCGCGCGCTCGTCGAGCGAGACGACCGCCGGGAAACCCACACGCCGAGCCACGCGCAGCCCGGTGCCGCGCTCGACGACGCTGCCCCACTCCACCGCCTGCTCGGCGGTGCTCGCCACCACCTGGCCATCCTTCATGGAGCGCGTGGTCATGGACACGCTCACGGATCCCGCAGGCGCATCAAGCCCGAATCGCGCCACATCGGCGCTGTTGCCAGCGGGCAGGTCCGCGACCCACGCCTCGGCGCGCACCCGCGACAGAGCGTCGATCAGCCGACCGACGGCTTCGGCATCGGCCCGGGTCTGGATCGGTTCACGCATCGACCAACGCTGACCTGTTCGCTCGAGCGCCATGGTTGCGCCTCCCTGCCTGAGCACGATGCGGTCGAGCTCCGGGGAGAGACGCTCAAAGAGGGCCGGGTCACGCCAGCGCCGGGGATCGCTCGAGACGACGAGCGCGTGCAGCGCATCGCTCGTACTGATGACGCGATCACCGACCTGCACCCAGGCACGACCGGCTGGCGCACGGCGGCCAAGATCGATGCGGCGTGGGCCGCCCGGACCGTCGAGATCGATCGTTGCCACAGGTCGGTCAAGGCCCAGCGCAGCGCGATCGACCGCATCGGACGCGAAGGACTGATACGCCGGCAGCGCCGCAAGCACATCGAGCGTGTCGCGGATCGCCAGCGCATCAGCAACGCATTGGTACGGCTCGACCTGCCGCCACGCCAGTCCATCGGCCGTGAACGTCGAGGCACTCCCCCTCGAGGCGACCGTCAATCGATCGACCGCCCCGGCATCGATCCCCGCGATCGCAAGGCCTGTCGAACGCGCACTGCCGCCACCGCGCCACGCGATGACGGCCGCCACGACGAGCAGCGCGGCGAGCGCCCAGCGGCGGAACACGACGGACCAGGTCATGCTGCACCTCGCCGACGCACGACGAACGCACCGACTGCGAGAACGATGCAGGGCGTACCCATGGCCCACCAGAGTCCGGGCACCGCCTGCACCCGAGCGGCCTCGCGGCCCGAGGCGGACGCCGACATCAGTGCATCCAAGCCGGCCACCCACAGCGCGCCTTGCGTGGCCAGCGCCATGTTGCCGGGATCCGTCAACGCGGGATGGCCGCCGGCCACCGGTGTGCGACGGGCGGCGACGGCACTGAGCATCCAATCCGGGCACGCCACAACGATCGAGCGGCGCCCAGGCACCGGCTCATGCGCCACGATCGCGGCGACCGGTGCTTCGAGCGATTCGTTGCCCCGGCGACGCGAACCTGCGCGCCACTCTCGATCGATCCGGCGCCCGGTCGCTGGCTCGATCGCTGCCAGCGTGACGGCACCGGCGGTCGGTTCCAGCGCGACGACCGACGGCAGCCGTACACGCTGGCCATCGAGCGCACGCGCGAGCGGTCCGTCGCCGCGAAGCCCGGCGAAGAGCTGGTCGCTGCGCGGCTCGCGACGTCCCTCACCCACGGCAACGTCGTCGACCACGATGCCTCCGGTGCTCGCGCCGGCTCCGAGCGCAGCGGCAAGGCCGGCCCACGGATCTTCCTGCCCGGCAAGCGCGCGGACGCTCGGCCCGATCGACAGGATCACGGGATCCCCGCGCTCGATCAAGCGGCGCGTGGCAGACAGCAGTTCACGCTCGCGTCGCGAGGATTCGCCGACCGCACGCTCGTTGGGTGGCACGATCAGGTACGCGCGCCGTGCACCCTCGGCCCCGGTGGGCTCGCCGCCGGCCGTCACGATCCACTCGAGCACCTCGCCACGGCCAAGCCGCACGGCATCGACCAGAGCAGACAGGTCCGCACCATTCCCCGATGGCTTCATCAGCGAGCGCTGCTCGGCGTGCACGAGCACCACGCAGAGCCGATCACTCGACTGCAGGGAACGCATCGCTGCGGCGATCGCCTCCTCGCCCCGGAACCGTCGGTCAGGCGTGCGCTCACCGGCCGCGGATGGAAAGAGCTGCCACCCGGGAAGAACAGCCACACCGCTTGGACCTTCGATCACTGCAGCCGCACCGCGCGAGATCGCCTCGGCGAGCCGGCCCGGCTCATCCTGCGGCAGCAGCAGCAACCGATCCTGTGCCAGCCGAAGCGACTGGCCTTGCGCATCGAAGGCTCGGGCGTGCTCGGCGACGAAGGCCCGGAGCGCATCGGGTACGTCGTCGCCGACGGATCGCTCCACGAGGTCGCGTGCGATGCCGACCAGCTGTTGGGACCACGCTCGGAAGAGTTCCTCGTAGGCTCGCACCGCGCCCGCGCGATCCGGGAACGGTCGTTCCTCGCTCGCCACGCGCAATCCATCGATGCGCTGGCGGAATGCCGGGAATTGCTCGGAGAGCTGATCAAAGAGGCCACGGACCTGGTCGAGCGAGGTCCGGTCAGCGCTCGCGGCAGGAAGCGCGGCGACGGTGTCGCGCAGGTCCGGCCGGACGGCTGCCGTGAATCGCTCGAAGGCATCAAGATCCTCGGCGGCTCGTCCGAGTGCCTGGTCATACGCGCGCTGGTCGCGGGCGAATCGCTGGTCGAGTTCCTCGAGCCACGCGCCGTAGGCCGGCGCATCGCCGGGATTCGCAGGATCGAAGCTCGCCACCGACAGCTCGCGGCCTGCCGCTCGTGCTGCGTCGTCGATTGCTTCCAGCACTTGTCCGACCTGCAGCCGGACCTCGGCATCGACATCGCCGGGCGCCACGAGCGTCACGCGCCACGCGCCCTGCATCGACGCCAGCAGTTCACGGGTGGACGGGCTGATGTCGTACAGGCCCGCACGCGTCCAGTCAGACTGCACCCGCACCATCGGGCTGCGGGCGAGCGCGAAGGCGGCCAGCGCGATCACGCACCAGGCTCCACCGTGCGCCGCCGGCATCGCCCAACGACGCAAGCCCGAGTCCTGCGCCGAACGCGCGACCTCGGTTGCACCGAGTCCGATGGCCAAGCCGAGGCCCGCCGCGGCAAGCCCGACGAACATGACGACGTTGGACAGATCGACGAGCCCCAGCAGGAAGTCATCGAGTCGGTGCAGCGGGCTGAGCGCAAAGCCAGCATCGGCAACCCACGGCACGCTCGCGCCCGTGAGCGCTCCGGTCACGATCGCCCAGCCTGCCGCGCACGCGAGCGTCAAGGCGTAGGCGGCTTCGGCCGATCCAGCGAGTGCTCCGATCGCGAGCGTCCAGGCCATGATGGCAGCCGATGCCAACGCCATGCCCATCACGGCCGCCGCCACGGCTCCCCAGTCAGGCGTGGACGCGACCGAGGCCAGCAGCCCGCAGGCGCCGCACGCCACCGCCGCGATGGCCGTGGACACCAGCACGGCGCCGCACCAGCGCCCGGCGGTGAGGACTCGCGCCGTCGCGGGCGTGGCGAGAAGCACTTCCCACAGTCCCGACCGGCGCTCCGACACGGTGGCCCGGATCCCCAACGCCGGCGAGAGCAGGATCATCGACCACATCACGGCGACGAGCGCCGGACGAAGGTCCAGGAGCGCACCATCCACGAGCACCGACTGCAGCGTGACGACGAGCCCAATCGCCAGCACCACCGCGAGCACGGTCCAGCCGGACATCGTGCCCACGAGCGCGATGAGTTCGCGCCGCACCATGCCGGCGAAGGCGCTCATCGCTTGCCTCCGACAAGACGGGCAAAGACCGCCTCAAGCGCATCGGGTTCACGTTCGATCCGCCGCACGAGCCGACCGCCTCCCTGCACGGCGTGGGCGAGCCTGTCCTGTGCATCCGGCAGCGCGCTCCGTGCCCGGAGCCTGCACCAGCCGCCGTCGAGCGTTTCGGGATTGGCCTCACGCCACCCCTCGCCGAGGTTCGGGCGCGCACCCTGCCATTCGATGATGAAGGCGGCATCGTCCGCGCCGATGGCGCTGAGTTCGGCCAGCGTGCCCTGCGCGACGGTGGCACCATGATCCATGAGCACGGCGCCCTCGCACGACTGCTCAACCTCGGCCAGCACGTGGCTGCTCACGAGGACGAGCGCGGACCGCCCGACCTCGCGGAGCAAGGCACGGAAGGCCGGCGCCTGCACGGGATCCAGGCCGGCGCTCGGCTCGTCCAACAGCACCACGCGCGGGGTGTGCACGAGGCTCGCCGCCAGACCGGCGCGCTGACGGAAGCCGGAGCTCAGCGCTCCACACAATCGGTCCCGAACCGTGTCGAGACCGCACCGCGCCAGTTCGCGAGCGATCGCCGTCGGACGTTCCGAAGCAGGCACTCCCGCGAGCGCACACCGGAACGCGAGGTACTCACGCACCGACAGGTCACCGGGGAGAGGGCTGCGCTGCGGCAGCGTGCCCAGCCGCACCCTGGCCGCGGGCTCGGAAGGATCCAGCCCGCCCACACGGACCCGACCGGCATCGGCGCCCAGCGTGCCGGACAGGATGCGGAGCGTGGTCGTCTTGCCCGCGCCGTTGGGACCGAGCAAGCCCCAGACGCCGGTCGGCCCCACCGAGAAGGACAGCCCGCGCAGTGCGTGCACGGTGCCGAACCTTCGATGCAGCAAATCGACCTCGATCACGGTGCGGAGTCCTCGTTCGTGAGTGTACGGACTGCGTTGGAAGGCCACACGCGGATAGACTGTGACATCACGATGTCGAATGTCCCCGCTGGCCCCGGCGCCGATCAGGCGATCGCCATGCTCAACGAGATCGGCGATGGCATCGCCATCGTCGACGTGCACGGCGAGATCCACTGGATGAGCCAGCGCGTGGCGCTGCTCGATGCGGCCACACTGCGCGCACTCGCCGATCTCGCGCGGACCCTCATCCCGGACATGGCAGCCGAATCGCGGCGCACCTGGCGACGGCGCTTCAGCTGCGGCGAGCACTCCTGGGAGGTCGTGGCCACGAGCCTGGGCTCCGACCGGTTGGTGGCGGTGCTCGTCGATGCCACCGTGCGCCAGCGACTCGCCGCTCGCATGGACCAGGTCGATGCCGCCGGCGGCGAATTGCTCGACCTGGATGCGCACATCGTGAACCCGCTCAACGTGGCGGAGCGACTGCAGCTCATCGAGCGCAAGATCGAGGCCGCGATGGGGGCGATCTTCGGCTTCGCGCATTTCGAAGTCCGGCTGCGCAACCGCAAGACCAACCAGCTCGAGCTCGTGATCGGTCACGGCCTCGATCCGCTGCGCATTGGCGAGTCGATCAACGCCGAGCCGGTCGGCCACGGGATCTCGGGACTGGTCGCTTCGAGCGGCCGCTCCTACATCTGCAACGATCCAGCTCGCGATCCCAACTACCTGCCGGGTCTGCCGCTGGCCCAGTCAACGCTCACGGTTCCCCTGCTGCTGCACGAACGCGTGATCGGCGTGATCAACGTGGAAAGCGTGCGCGAACTCGCGTTCGGCGACGAGGACCAGGCCGGGCTCGAGACCTACGGCCGCTACGTGGCGATGGCGCTCAACATCCTCGACATGCTGATCGTGGAGCGCTCGACGACGAGCGAGCGCATCGGCGGCATCGTCCGCGACGAGATCGCGATCCCCATGCAGCTTGTCCGAGAGGCGGCGACCGCCGTGGCCGCCGGCAAGCTCGACGCGCATGAGCGCCTCGAGGCCGCGCTCGAGACCCTCGAGGCGCGCATCCGCGGCGCGACGGGCGGCCCCCAGACGGTGCTGGGCATCGACAAGATCGAGCACCGCTCCGAACCCGATCCCGTCATCGCCGGCAAGCGGATCCTCGTCGCCGACGATGAACCCGGTGTGCGCGATGCGATCAAGTCGATTCTCGGCGAGGCAGGTGCCAGCGTCGATGTGCGAGCCGATGGCGGCGGCGCGCTCGATGCGGTCGCGCGAGCCATCGCGGACCAGCGCCCGTACGACCTCGTCGTCTCCGATGTCCGCATGCCCGACCGCAATGGCTACGAGGTCTTCCGTGGCACGCGCGACATGAGCCCGGGGACGCCGGTCCTGCTCATGACGGGCTTCGGCTACGACCCCAATCACTCGATCGTGCGCTCGAGCCAGGAAGGCCTGCAGTGCTGCCTCTTCAAGCCGTTCCAGGCAGCGCAACTGATCGAGGAAGTCCGCAAGGCACTCATCAGCCGGGCGTGATCGCACGCAGGACGCGTGGCAGGTCATCGCTGTCGCGGAGCACCATGGGATTCGCGAATCCGCAGGCACGGGCCAGGTCGATGGCTGCGCGCTCCTGGCTTGCTGCGATCTCCACCAGCAGCAATGCCCCCGGCCTCATGCGGGCCGTGGCGCCCTGCACGATCCGCTCGACGACATCGAGTCCGTCGGCGCCACCGTGCAGCGCCGTGCGCGGCTCCCACTGGGCCACGTTGGGCGCGAGTTCGGAGAACTCCGCATCGCTGATGTAAGGCGGATTCGAGACCATCAGGTCGAACGGGCCATCCGTGCGCTCCACCGCCGACCAAGCATCGCCCACGCGGAACACGCAGTGCTCGGCCAGCCCGTGTCGTTGCGCGTTGCGGCGAGCGAGCTCGATCGCTTCGGTCACGAGGTCGGTGAGCACGAACGCAGGCAATGATCCGTCCCTAGCCTGCATCGCGCGAGTGGATGCCTGCTCGGCCGACGGTGCATCGTCCGACTGCCCGTCATCCAAGGGCTCGGCTGCGCTCGACCGAGCGGCGCGGGCGAGCACGCGATCCTTGCGCTGGCGACCGCGCAATGCGCGCAGGATGCTGAGCGCGATGCAGCCGGTGCCCGTGCCCAGATCCACCGCCGATCGGACGGCACCGGCCGGCTGGGCCGCGATCCACTCCAGGGCGGCATCGACGAGCGTCTCGGTGGACGGCCGCGGGATCAGGGTGCACGGCGCCACCTCGAAGTCGCCCGCGTGGAAGCCCCACGAGCCGACGAGGTACTGCACGGGCTCGTGCTGGCCGGCTCGGGCGACCAGTGCGCGCAACGACGCCAGCTCGTCCGCCGTCCACGGCCGTTCAGGTTCCATGTAGAGGTGCATGCGCTCACAGCCGGCGACATGGGCCAGGAGCAGGTCCGTGCACGCGGGCGCGCTCTCGATGCCTTTCTGCTGCAGGAACCCGCGCATCCAGTCGCGAAGGCCGCGGGTCGTCCATGACTCGGTCGCCATGGCCCGGATCCTAGCGAGCCGGTCCCGCCGCGCCCGAAACCGCTACCATTTCCGCCCCCACCGAGGCACCATGAGCATTGACCTGAACGCCATCGCAGCCAAGGCCACCGAGTGTGGCGTCTTCGCCAGCGTCACCCTGCACGGCACCGACCTCGAATGCGCCGCGCTCGAGGCCGCAGCCCCCGCCACCTACTCGCTGCACGCGCTTGGCGACCAGGTCACCGTGCGGCTCCGTACGGCCGACCGCTGGCTGAGCGAGTCGATCGAGACCGACCTGCTGCACTTCGGCGATGCGATCGAGGACCTCGTCGCCGAGGAACTCGTCGAGCTCGGCGGCGATGGACAGGTCCCGAAGATCCGTCACTTCCGCAACGATGCGCGAGAGTACGTCTTCGAGAACGAGGTCCCGCAGGCCGACGACCGCAGCGCGCTGCTCTTCCTGCTCGCGTACGAGGCCGCCTTCCGGCAGCTCGGCGACATGGGCGGCGGCGACGAGGACGAGTGATGCCGGCACCGCGCGTGCTGATGCTCGGGTGGGAATTCCCGCCCTTCATCACCGGTGGCCTCGGCACCGCGTGCTACGGACTCACGAAGGCCCTGGATGCCGAAGGCGTGCCCGTCACCTTCGTCCTGCCCAAGAGCGTCGATCGATCGTTCGCCTCGCACGTGAACCTGCTCGCGCCGGAGGCCGGCGCACGCTTCGTGCGCCACGACCAGGTGGTGGCGCAGCAGGCAGTCTCGCCCACATCGATGCCCGCGCCGAAGCAGCCTGTGCCGGCTCCAGCACCAACGACCGGGCCGACCATGGTCGACGAGGTGCACCTGCGCGAGTTCCTCCAGGCGCGCCTGCTCGAACTGCCGGTGATCGCCGATGCCCCGTACTCCGCGGCCCGCGCCGAGGCGGTGGCGCGCTGGATCCATGAGGTCGGCGCCGCGCCGGAGGTGCTCCGCACGCTGCGCATCCCCGCCGAAGGCGGCGCGTTGGTGCCGCTCACGGATTTCCTCGCGCCAATCGTCCCTGCACCCGCTCCGGCCGAGGCAGCGCCGATCGTGGGCGCCGCCGACTACAGCGGCGACCTCGTCGCCCAGAGCGAGCGCTACGCGCAATTCTGCGTGCAGGCCTCGCGCGGGCTCGAGTTCGATGTGATCCATGCGCACGACTGGCTGACCTACCCCGCGGGCATCGCGGTCGCCAGGCTGACGGGCAAGCCGCTCGTGGTGCATGTGCACGCGACCGAGTTCGACCGCAGCGGCGAGCACGTGAACCAGCTCGTCTACAACATCGAGCGCCGAGGCATGCACGCGGCCGCACGGGTGATCGCGGTGAGCATGCTCACCAAGAACCTCTGCACGAACCGCTACGGCGTGCCTGCAGAGAAGATCGACGTCGTCTACAACGGCGTGGACCTGGATCCGGCGCAGGCAGGCATCAAGCGCATCGAGCGACACGAGAAGATCGTGCTGTACTTCGGCCGCATCACGATGCAGAAGGGCCCGGAGTTCTTCGTCCGTGCGGCCAAGCGCGTGCTCGAAGTGATGGAGGACGTGCGGTTCGTGGTGGCCGGCAGCGGCGACCAGGCCCAGCGCATGATCGAGCTCGCGGCGCAGCTGGGCATAGGCGGGAAGATGACCTTCACGGGATTCCTGCGCGGCCGCGACATCTCCCGCGTCTTCTCGATGGCGGACCTGTACGTCATGCCGAGCGTGAGCGAGCCCTTCGGCATCGCGCCGCTCGAGGCCATGGGGCACCGCGTGCCGGTCATCATCAGCCGCAACAGCGGCGTGAGCGAGATCCTGATGCACGCGCTGAAGGTCGACTTCTGGGATGTGGACGACATCGCCAACAAGGTCGTCGCCGTGCTGCGCCACCCCCCGCTGCAGCGGGCGCTCCAGGATCACGGCGAATTCGAGGTCCGCGGGATCGGCTGGGACGGGGCCGCACGCCAATGCGTGGCGAGCTACCGCCGCGCCATCACGACCGTGCGCCCTATGATCAAGGGCCCGCCGCACCCCTAGGACTTGCCACGACATGGGCTTCTTCACCAAGCGCCGTCCCACCCCCGCAGCACCAGCCGCGAGCGCCCCTTCGAGCGCCGCCGAGGCACGGATCCGCGAACTCGGGGGGCAGTTCTTGGACCGTGCACGCCGCAACAAGGGCTCGCTTCTGAGCGCGGCGGTCTGGTCGAACAAGCTCATGGACTGGTCCATGAAGGACGAAGCCTTCAAGGTGCAGCTCTTCCGCTTCGTCGACTGCTATCCGACGCTGCGCACGCCCGAAGCCGTGCACGAGCACCTGGCCGACTACATGGCCCAGCCGGGCGTGAAGCCGCCGCCGGGCTTTGAGCTGGGCATGAAGGCCGGCGGGCTCTTCAAGGGACTGATGAACTGGGGCATGGAGGGCCAGATCACCGCCATGGCTGGCAAGTTCATCGCCGGCACCGACGCACAGAGTGCGCTGCCCACGCTGCAGTCGCTGTGGAAGC
>Ga0209617_10000017_pt1 | contig 52854 bp, 44 predicted proteins | sample LakEriepJuly2011_2_FD_187459 | JGI IMG/M metagenome (GOLD analysis project Ga0209617, IMG submission 187459) | Freshwater microbial communities from dead zone in Lake Erie, Canada - CCB epilimnion July 2011 (SPAdes) (version 2) | ecosystem: Environmental > Aquatic > Freshwater > Lentic >...
TTGCAACCCTTGGCTTTGAATCATATTTTTTAACTGTTGCCGATATCTGTGACATGGCACGTGGTGCTGGTGTGCGAGTTGCAGCACGGGGAAGTGGCGCAGGTTCATTGATCTGTCACTTACTTGGTATATCTGGCGTTGATCCACTCCAACATGGTCTATTGATGGAGCGCTTTTGTTCACCGCTACGTAGGGCTTTACCAGATATCGATATCGATGTTGAATCACATCGACGACTTGAAATCTATGACATGGTTTTTAAACGCTATGGCAATACTGATTGGGATGTGCCGGGCAATCAATCTCGATGTGCAACTGTTGCCATGGTTGATACATACCGTGCTCGCCATGCAATACGAGATGCTGGGGCCGCCCTTGGCCTGCCTGGCATGGAGATTGATATGTTGGCAAAGTCGATGCCACATGTCAGAGCACGCAATATCTCTAAAACGTTAGAGAACTTGCCTGAACTGCGCTCTCTTAATATCTCTGCGCCATTAACTGCAATGACAATTGCGCTAGCTGAGCGGTTAGATGGTTTGCCGCGGCATTTATCCATGCATCCATGCGCCATTGTTTTATCTGATGGCGGCTTACTTGATCGCACACCACTTCTTTCTAATGCCAGTGGTTATCCCATGGTGGTCTTTGATAAAGATGATGTTGAAGCTATTGGTCTATTAAAACTCGATGTCTTGGGCGTGAGAATGCAGTCAGCAATCTCGTATGCGCTAACTGAAATAGAGCGCACGGAAGATGTCAGCGTTGATATCGATGTCGTGCCCCTTGATGATCCTGATACCTATGCCTTAATTCAATCCACTAATACTTTAGGAATATTTCAAATTGAATCTCCGGGTCAACGCGAACTTGTTGGGAAGTTAGAACCTAAAACATTTACTGATCTCATTATTGATATCTCACTCTTTCGCCCAGGGCCCGTGAAATCAGACATGATTACGCCCTTTTTAAAGGCGCGTCATGGCTGGGCTAAAGCCCAGATCATTCACCCAGATCTCTATGAGATTTTGCGCGATACCGAAGGCGTCGTTGTCTTCCATGAACAGGTCATTGAAATCATTGCAACGATGACAGGGGTTTCATTAGCTAGCGCTGATGAAAAGCGACGGGCCTTGGGGGATAGGGATGGGCAACAAGAAGTCTGTGATTGGTTCTTTCCTGCAGCAACTGCCAAAGGCTATGAACTACCTATCGTTAACCAGATTTGGGAGGTTCTACGGGCCTTTGCATCCTTTGGTTTTTGTAAAGCACATGCTGCAGCCTTTGCCCTGCCTACTTATCAATCAGCCTGGCTTAAAACCCATTACCCAGCAGCGTTTTTAGCTGGAGTTCTCACACATGATCCGGGGATGTATCCAAGGCGTTTAATCGTTGATGAAGTGCGACAGATGGGATTAAAGGTTGCACCCCTTGATATCAATGAATCTGATGCGCACTATCGGGTGGAAGATAATGGCAGCGCAGTTCGTATTGCACTTTCTACTATTACAAAGATTAGTGATGGGGAAGTCACATCGATTATTGCTGGACGGCCCTATATAGATTTAACTGATTTTGTCCGACGCTCTGGCGCTAGCGCACCTGTTACCGAAAGTGCAATCTTGACCGGTGCCTTTGATCGCTTACATACCGATGTTAATCGCCGTGATTTGCTTCTGCATTTCTCTGATCTGCAGAAATCACCTAACGCTGGGGTAACAGGGGCACAGATGAATTTAGCTTTTGTGCCCCCTGTGTTAATGAGTAGCGGACTACCTGATATGAGCCCAGCTGAAATAGTTCAACATGAGATAGCACGTTTGGGTATTGATATGTCTGAGCACTTAGTGAGCTTCTATAGCGATTTCCTTAACTCCATTGGGGCCGTGCGCTCGTGCGATTTACTGGCCCAGCGTTCGCGCTCTTCGGTATTAGTTGCTGGTATTAAAGTTGCGATGCAAACCCCACCGGTGCGAAGTGGAAAGCGCGTTATCTTTGTAAGCCTTGATGATGGCTATGGATGTAGTGATTCAACTTTCTTTAGTGATGCCCAAGGTGACTATGCCAGCACCCTCTATTCCTCATCCCTGCTACTCATTCGCGGCATTACTCGTCGCACAGGGGCTCGCGGTATTTCACTTCGGGCAACTGGGGCATGGGACTTACGCGCGGCCTATGAATCCTGGCGCACAAAAGAAAGTACGCTGGCAATATGAGTGAAGAAAACGCCACCCAGGCCACCATTCTTCATGTTGATATGGATGCATTTTATGCCTCCGTTGCAGAGCGCGATAACCCAGAGTTAAAGGGGAAAGCTGTAGTCATTGGTATGGGTGCACGAGGTGTTGTCTCTGCAGCTAACTATGAAGCGCGCAAATTTGGTATTCACTCAGCGATGCCGGTGGGACGTGCTCGTCGATTAGCACCACATGCAATCTTTTTACCTGTTGATATGCCGCGCTATCAAGAAGTCTCAGAACATGTCATGGAGATCTTCCATAGTTTCACACCATGGGTTGAACCGATTTCACTTGATGAGGCTTTTTTGGATGTGACAGGTTCACAAAAACTACTTGGCACAGGGCGCGAAATCGCAGTTGCCATTCGCAAAAAAGTAGAGGAGCAAGAGGGCATTACATGTTCTGTAGGAATCGCACCATCTAAGTTCATTGCTAAATTAGCTTCTAATCACTGTAAGCCCAATGGAATGTTAGAGATAACTTCTGATCGCATTCTTACCTTCTTGCATCCACTTCCTATTCAAGCCATGTGGGGAGTGGGGCCAAAGACTGCAGAAGTTCTTGAGCGATTAGGGCTGCGAACGATTGAAGATATTGCCAAGCTGCCTCGCACCACACTGATCAGAGCACTCGGTGAAGCAAATGGAGCATCGCTATATGAGCTTGCATGGGGCCGTGATTACCGCGATGTCACACCGGAGGAACCTGATCGCAGTATTAGTGCAGCAGAGACATTTGCGCAGGATTTAGATAATCCGGAAGAGATATTGACTGAGTTCTTAAGACTTACTGAGAGAGCAACTGCCAGATTGCGCGATCGTGATTTATTTGCAAAGACAATAAGTATCAAGGTGCGCTTTGCTGATTTTTCAACGATTAATCGCAGTAAGACTTTGCCGCTACCTATTGATAGCACCCATGATGTCTATGAGGTTGTGAAGGGCCTCTACCAAGCCTTGCGTATTGAGCGGGCCCGCTTGCGCCTTGTCGGGGTCTCACTAGAGAACTTAAGTGAGGGAGCACCGCACCAGATGATGCTGGGAGAGCGCGAAGTGGGTTGGCGCCAAGCCGAAGGGGCTATAGACCAAGCCAGGGCCCGTTTTGGTAAGGGTTCTGTGCGCCCAGCCCGCCTTATTAAGGATGCTGAGGATGAAGAAGAGTAATTTCTAAGTAGCCATAGACGCTATATCTGTTCTATTGTTGGGCCATGGCCTTATCTGATCATGAGAAGCGAATGCTCCAGGAGATGGAAGCTGCGCTAATGACGGAGGATCCACGCCTTGTTTCAGCCCTTTCTGGTGAAGGAAAGCCATTGGGAAGAAACCGCATCATGCTCGCACTTGGCCTCATCCTTGGGGGAATCCTGGTCCTGTTCACTGGTCTGATTTCAAAGACAACGCCTGTGGGAGTGCTCGGTTTCCTCATCGCCCTTAGTGGGGTCATCACAGCTATCTCATCGATTGGCCGTCCATCTATGCCTAAGAGCAAGCGCACATCCTCAATCAGCGCTCGCCTTGAACAACGCTGGGATGAGCGCAATAACGGAGCAAATGAGTAAGTAAGCACCTCTTTTAGATCCAAGGGCTCCCGCTGGGGGCCCTTTTTTCATGCCCGCAATCTCTCAAAAGAGGGTGGGGAGGGGTGGGGCGACTGGGGGTTCAAAAGGGTAATTAGTGGCGAAAGGTGGTTGAAAAAGGAGGAAAGTGGAGTAAAGTGGGGAATTGAGCGCAGATAGTAAGCGCAGCGAACCTGGGGAAGGGGGCGCTGAAAATGTTTCTTGGCACCCACGAGCCACGCCTGGATGACAAGGGCCGTTTAATTTTGCCCGCGAAATTTCGCGAAGAACTCTCTTCAGGTTTAGTAATTACTAAAGGACAAGAACGTTGTCTTTATGTTTTTCCATCAGCAGAGTTTTCAGTTATTACAGAGACGCTAAAACAAGCGCCAGTCACTGCAAAATCAGCTCGCGATTACATGCGTGTGATGTTTGCAGGAGCACACGATGAAATTCCTGATCGTCAAGGTCGCATAACAATTCCTCAAGGACTTCGCACATATGCAGGACTTGAAAAAGATTGCATTGTTATTGGTGCAAATACTCGCGTTGAAATTTGGGATGCAACTTCTTGGAATGAATATCTAGCAGATCGCGAAAAGGGATTTGCCGATGTTTCAGAGGAGGTATTCCCAGGCTTGTTCTAACTCTCTCATTTGTGGCCACCGCCGACCCTTCGAAAATAACGGCGCCCCTTCCCCGGCGCCGATATAAAACAGATCCGTCGGCCGGCGGTGACCAGAGATGAGAGCACTGCAGTAAAGGGCAATAAGTAACTACGTATGAGTTGAAAGGGGGAGAGAGTGAATAACAACGTTGCACATGTGTCAGTAATGCTAGATCGTTGTATTAATTTACTGACCCCGGCAATTCAAGCAAGTGAGCATCCAGTTATTGTTGATGCAACTCTTGGTGCGGGTGGTCACACCGAAGCTCTACTGACTAAGTTCCCACATGTAACTGTTATTGGCATCGATCGTGATGCAGATGCCCTAGCTAGTGCAAATAATCGCTTAGCTCCATTTGCCAATCGTCTGCGCACATCTCATGCAACCTTTGATCAAATCGCAGATGTTGTGGCATCCCATGGCTTCACAAAAATAGATGGCGCACTCTTTGATCTGGGTGTTTCATCAATGCAGCTTGATCAAAGCGAGCGTGGTTTTTCCTATTCACAGGATGCCCCGCTAGATATGCGTATGGATCGCAGCCAGTCACTTACTGCTGGCGAGATTGTTAACTCTTATGAGCCAGGCCAGTTAGTGAAGATTTTGCGCACATATGGCGAAGAAAAGTTTGCAACCAGAGTGGTGGAGAGAATTGTTAAGGCCCGTGCCATTGCACCCCTTAATTCAACATCCCAGCTGGCAGATTTGATTAAAGAGGCTATTCCAGCGGCAACTCGTCGCACTGGTGGAAACCCAGCCAAGCGCACCTTCCAAGCACTTCGCATTGAGACAAATGATGAGCTTGGTGCAATTACTCGTGCTCTTCCTGCAGCCCTTGGACTACTCAATATCGGTGCTCGTTTAGTTGTGATGTCATTTCAATCCCTTGAAGATCGCATCGTTAAAGAGTTATTTGCCGCATCGACAACCTCTGGCACACCACGCGGTCTGCCATTTGAGCTACCTGAATTTGCTGCCAAGTTCTCACTTGTCGTTCGTGGCAGCGAAGTTCCAACGACGCAAGAACTCAATGAAAATCCGCGCTCGGCATCTGTTCGTTTGCGTGCTATTGAAAGGGTGGCTGCATAATGGCAATGACAGCGTTTGCTCCGGCAATCACGCGCTCACGTGAAATCATCGCAACTAAGACTGCAGAAGTTGCACTCAAGCTAGTTCCAGATGTTTCAGAGCAAACACAGGAAAACCGTAAGTATTTTGCCAAGTTTGTATCTGTCGTGGGTGTCCTTGCATTGATGTTCCTTCTCTTCATCAATACATTGCTTGCACAAGATGCTTTCACGCTTAGTAATTTAAAGCTTGAAGCAAAGATGGTCAGTGATCAACGTGAAGCAATCAATCGTCAGATTGATGCAATTGCAGCACCTGAAAATCTAGCAAAAGCAGCAACTGCGCTAGGCATGAAGCCATCTGAAACCCCGACTTTTCTAAGCCTTAATCCACCAGTCACACCAGCCGAGAGTGTGGACAATGGGTAATTTTTCATTAGCTCATAATCGAATAAGAGCGCTAATCTTTTTATTGGCATTAGCAATGTTCGTATTTGGTTTGCGCTTAGTTCAGGTGCAGGCAGTGCAAGCGGGGGACTACCGCATGCGAGCTGTGAATGAAATGGAAAATACTAAATCTCTTCCAGCTCCTCGCGGTGAAATCACCGATATCAACGGAATCGCATTTGCCCGAAGCGTTGCCGCAACCAGCATCGTGGTTGATCAGACACAGATTACAAATCCTGCGCGAGTTGCAAACTTCATCGCACCGATTCTTGATTTACCCGTAGCTCAAGTTCAAGCTAGCATCACTGGTAAGCGCAAATGGAACATGGTCTACCAAAACGCCAAGCCTGCGTTGTGGCAGAAATTGACCCAATCTATTTCCCAGTTCAATTCACAGTACCCAGCAATGAGTCCAGATCGAATTATTGGCTTCTTCCCAGAGCGCGGATACATTCGTGAGTATCCATCCGGTTCACTGATTGCCTCTTTAGTTGGCTTTGTAAATCGTGATGGCAAAGGTGCAACTGGCCTTGAATCAAGTATGAATTCAATGATTTCAGGAATCGATGGAAAGTATTCATTTGCTAATGGCTATGGGGCAGAAATCCCAGGTTCTCAATCAGAGATTATTCCAGCTCAAACTGGCACAACCGTTCGCTTAACCGTTGATCGAGATATTCAGTGGGTTGCATCGCAAGCTATCTCTGATGCCGTTAAGTCATCAAATGCCCTGAGTGGAACCGTCATTGTGATGGATCCAAAGACGGGTGAAATCTTGGCCCATGCAACTGCGCCAACATTTAATCCAAATAACACCTCTAAAGTCGCTCTTGTTGCAATGCGTAATCCTTCAGTTCAAGATGTCTATGAGCCAGGTTCAACTGGCAAGGTAATGACTTTGGCTGCAGCCCTTGAAGAAAAGAAAATTACGCCAGAAACAGTAATCACGGTTCCATATGCACTCAAGCGCTCAACTAAGGTTTTCCATGATCACGATAAGCACCCAACACAGTACTTAACAACAGCCGGTGTATTGGCTGTTTCAAGTAACACGGGATCGATTCAAATTGGCGAACTCTTATCCAACGATAAATTCTATGACTACTTAAGTAAATTTGGTGTTGGGTCAAAAACTGGCTCAGGTTTGCCTGGAGAATCCCGCGGAATCCTTCCTAAAGTAGCTGATTGGTCAGGAACTTCTGCGCCAACTATGGCATTTGGTCAGGGCTATTCACTGACTGCAATGCAAGCTACAAGTATTTTCGCAACGATTGCTAATGATGGAGTTCGAGTTTCACCCACTGTGATTGCAGGAACACGTGATTCAAGTGGAAACTTCACACCCGCTCCAGGTCGTACAAGTGAGCGGGTGGTGAGCAAAGAGACTGCGCAAGCTATGCGCTTGATGATGGAGAGCGTTGTTTCTGGAAATGGAACTGCGCCAAGTGCGGCTATTCCTGGTTATCGCGTGGCAGGTAAGACCGGTACAGCACAGCGCATTGATGACACATGTGGTTGCTACCGCGGTTACACCGCTTCATTTATTGGTTTTGCACCAGCAGATAAGCCTGCTTACGTCATTAGCGTGACGATTCAAGATCCAAAAGGTATGCACTGGGGCGGTGTGCTTGGTGGGCCAGTGTTTAAGAAAGTAATGTCTTTTGTTCTGCAAAGTCGCCATATTGCACCAACTGGAACAGCATTTGTTCCAATTCCTTTGGACAAAAAAGCTTTAGCTGCAAAGAAGGCCCAGGATGCAACGGCCAATAACTAGTCACCAGAAAAAACTCTCAGCGCTATGCGCCATTGTTGGGGCAGAGTCGTCTTCCAAAGAATTAGAAAAAATTGAAGTGTGCGGTATTGCTCAAGCCAGTGATTCAGTTTTGGCTGGAGATCTCTTCATTGCTCTGCCCGGTGAAAAATTTCATGGGGCGCAGTTTGCATCCGATGCCATTTCACGTGGGGCAGTAGCAGTTCTTACAGATGCCAAGGGCGCTGAAGATATAAAGGGTGTTCCAGTTCTTATCTCAACTAATCCAAGGCGTGCTGCAGGCGTTGCTAGTGCTTGGTTTTACTCCGAGCCAATGCGCGATCTCTATAGCGTTGGTGTTACCGGAACTAATGGCAAAACCACTGTAACAACTTTGCTTCACCAAATCATGACCGCTGCCGGTAGAGATAGTGGGCTTATAGGAACGGTTGAAACACGTATTGGCGTTGAAAGCATTGCTAGTAAGCGCACAACCCCTGAAAGCTCTGATTTGCAAGCTCTATCTGCGGTCATGCGTGAGCGCCATATGCGCAATCTGATTATGGAAGTTTCTAGCCACGCAATTACTTTAGAGCGAATTCGTGGCAGCCACTTTGCTGTCGTTGGCTTCACAAATCTTTCGCAAGACCACTTAGATTTCCACAAAGACATGGAAGATTACTTTGCGGCAAAGGCAAAGCTATTTACATTTGAGTATGCTGATTTAGCAGTTATTAACCTTGATGACCCTTATGGAAAGCGTCTGGCTGCACAAACAGAGCTCCCGGTTGTTACTTTGTCTAGATTAGATACAACTGCCACTTGGCACTATGCCTTGATCGCATCTGATTATGTTGGTGCTTCGGTCTCCATTCGTGGAAGTGGTGGCATCCTGATTGAAGGAAAAACCGCTTTGCATGGCGGCTTTAACTACGACAATCTTCTAATGGCAGTTGCCATTGCAGTTGAAAGTGGAATTGATCCCATTGATATCTCTGCAATCTTGCCAACACTTACTGGCGCCGCTGGGCGCTTAGAGGCTGTGCGACTTGGGCAAAACTTCACAGCCCTTGTTGATTATGCGCATTCACCAGATGCAGTAAAGCGAGTATTAGAGAGCGCGGCAGAGATAACTGATGGCAAGGTAATTGCAGTGCTTGGTTGCGGCGGAGATAGAGATAAAACTAAGCGCTCTTTGATGGGTCAAGCACTTCATGAAGGTGCAGATATTGCTATCTACACCAGTGATAATCCTCGTTCTGAGAAGCCTGAAGAGATTCTGGTTCAGATGGTTTTAGATATAGATGTGCTCCCACCAAGTGAAGTAATTGTTGATAGAGCACAGGCCATTCGCGCAGCCGTTAACTTGGCAAAGGCCGGCGATGTTGTGATGGTTTTAGGTAAGGGACATGAAAAGGGCCAGGAAATTAATGGACAGATTCATGAATTCGATGATCGCATTGAGTTAGCTAAAGCGATTGAAGACAAGAAATGATCACTTTAACCGCTGGAGAAATAGCCCTTTTAGTTGGCGGGGAAGTCTTTTGCGATAAGGATTTACTTGTTTCAAAAGCGCCGGTCTTTGATTCTCGCTTAGCCACACCTGGTTGTTTCTTTCTAGCCCTTAAAGGTGAAAACGCTGATGGCCATGAGTTTGCAGCTGATGCATATCGAAATGGTTCGATGTTTTCTCTTACATCCCAGCGCATAGATGGTCCATGCATCGTTGTCAAAGATGTTCTCGAGGCCTTATCTATCTTGGCAGCATTTGTTCGAAAGCGTTTAGACAAACTTATTGTTATTGGCATTACAGGATCACAGGGAAAGACAAGTACTAAAGATCTCTTAACCCATATGTTGGGCGCAGTTGGTCCAACTGTTGCACCGGCAGGTTCATTTAATAACGATTTAGGTCTGCCTATTACTTTGCTTCAATGTGATGATCGCACCCGATTTTGTATTCTTGAAATGGGCGCACGACACATGGGCGATATTGCTCGGTTGTGTGAGATTGCAAAGCCAAACATAGGAGTTGTTCTAACTGTTGGTACTGCTCATATTGGCGAGTTTGGCTCGCGTGAGATTATTGCCAAAACTAAGGGTGAACTTATTGAGTCTCTAGGCAAAGATGGAGTTGCAATCCTAGGAACTTACGATGAGTTCACCCCCAAGATGGCCTCTTTACATCAAGGACAAGTGATTTTCTTTGGTGAGAGCGCAGATATTCAAGTAAGGGCTGCAGATATTGAGATGCGAGAGGGACGACCACACTTTGATTTGGTAACACCTGCTGGGCGAGATGCAGTTGGAATGCGTGCAGTAGGTGCACATCAAGTATCTAACGCACTTGCAGTTGCTGCAGTGGGCACCGCACTCTCTCTACCTTTGGAGTTAATCGCAAGCTCCCTATCAACTGCTGAAATCTCTAGTAAGTGGCGCATGGAGCTCCATGAAATCGCTGATTTGCTCATCATCAATGACGCTTACAACGCCAATCCAGAATCGATGAGTGCGGCTATGCGCGCACTTGTTCTCTTTGCCCAAGAACGTGGCGGCTCGGCATGGGCATTTGTTGGAAAGATGAATGAACTTGGCCAGACACAGGCACCACAGAGCGCTGCAATAGGGGCGCTTGCGGTTGAATTAGGAATTGATCATTTAGTTGAAATCAACGCTCCTGAATACGGAGAACCAGGTGGTGCAATGGTGATTCACCAACGCCCAACGATTGAGTCAGCAGTTGATCTAGTGGATTACTTTGCACCAGGTGATGTTGTTCTTGTAAAAGCATCCAGGTCACAAGGTTTTGAGGTTCTCGCAGAATCACTAGAACGTGCCTGGAAAGAAAAGAGTGGAGTGGATTCATGAGACAGATCCTTATTGCAGGAGCATTCGCTCTGGCCTTTGCCCTCTTTGGAACAAAGGTTTTAATTCGAATCCTTGCATCTCGTGGTTATGGTCAAATCATTCGAGACGATGGTCCATCAACACATAAGACAAAGCATGGCACGCCAACTATGGGCGGCATCATCTTTATTTTCGCCGCAATTTTCGGCTATCTCATGGCCCACCTTGTTTCAGGCACTCCAATGACGGCTTCAGCGCTATTAGTAATTGGTTTGGTCGTTGGATTAGGTTGTGTTGGATTCCTCGATGATTGGCTTAAAGTTTCGCGTCAAAACTCTCGAGGACTTAAGGGACGTTACAAACTTCTAGCTCAAGCATCACTAGCCGGTGTCTTTGGCTATGCAGGTCTGCAGTTTGCCGACCAGAATCAACTCACTCCTATTTCGCAATATCTTTCAACGGTTAAAGAAACCACCATCTACCTTGGCACGGGTTTAGTTATTGCCTTCGTCATTCTGATGGTGATGTCAGCAAGTAATGGTGTGAATTTAACTGATGGGCTAGATGGTTTAGCAACTGGCGCAACGATTATGACTTTCCTAGCCTTTGTATTAATTGGTGTGTGGGAGTTTGGCCAAAGTTGCACAGTAGCTGGGATAACAACAAGTAATTGTTATCAAGTTCGCGATCCACTTGATTTAGCTGTTCTTGCCGCAGCATTTGCCGGCGGTTGCACAGGTTTTCTGTGGTGGAATACTGCCCCAGCCAAAATCATTATGGGCGATACAGGTTCATTGGCACTAGGAGCTGCTATTGCTGGCTTTGCAACAACGCTTCGAGTTGAACTGCTCTTGATTCCACTGGGTGGATTATTTGTTATTGTCACAATGTCAGTAGTTATTCAAACGCTTTATTTCAAGCTCAGTGGTGGAAAACGAGTCTTTCGTATGGCGCCGCTTCATCATCACTTTGAGTTAAAGGGTTGGGCTGAGATAACTGTTGTTATTCGTTTCTGGATTATTGCTGGACTCTGCGTTGCAGGTGGTCTGGGTCTGTTTTATGCACAGTGGGTAGCTAAGTAAAATCCATGCCACTCTCTTTTGATGGCCAGAGAATTCTTATTCTTGGCGCAGGTGTCACGGGAAATGCTGTTGCCCGTTCACTTACAAAAAGAGGGGCAGTTGTCAGCATGGCTGATGAAAACCCAGCCGCTCAATCAGAACACAGAGTTATTGGCGCAAAAGATGTAGTGATCAAAGATTTTGATTCAGTAGTTGTTTCACCAGGCTGGCGCCAAGATCATCCACTTGTTGTTGCGGCAGTAGGTGCGGGTTTGGTTCTGCTCAATGAAGTTGATTTGGCATGGCAGATAAAGAGTGAGATTGCACCGGGGCAAAAGTGGCTGGCCCTGACTGGTACTAATGGTAAGACAACGACAGTTGAGATGGTCGCAGCGATGTTAAAGCAGGGTGGCTTAAAGGCAACTGCATGTGGCAACGTTGGCGAGACTGTTATTGAGGTTGTCGATCGCGCTGATGCATATGAAGTACTAGTTCTAGAGCTTTCCTCTTTTCAACTGCACTGGTCAAAGCAGGCGCAATTTGTGGCAAGTGCGATCCTTAATATTGCCGATGATCATATTGATTGGCATGGAAGCTTTGATGAGTATGCAAAGGCCAAACTAACGATTCTTGATCGTGCAACAACAGCGGTGTTAAATGCTGATGAAGGTGAAATAGTAAAGCGCACCAGCCATTGGCAGGGCAGAAAAGTCTTTTATAGTTTAGATACTCCAGCACCAGGTGAGATTGGTTTAGTAGAAGAGCTCTTAGTAGATCGCGCTTTTGTGCAAGATCCCCAAGAGGCTTCTATGTTTGCCGAGTTAGCTGAAGTTAAGCCAACGATTCCTCATAATGTTTCAAATACATTGGCCGCGGCAGCGCTGGCGCGAACTGTTGGTGTTTCTCACGAGGATATCCGCAGTGCAATCAAAGATTTCAGACCAGGGCGCCACCGCATTGAAACGGTGCACTCTGCTGATTCCATTAACTGGGTTGATGATTCCAAGGCAACTAACCCACACGCAGCAACGGCCTCACTTCTCTCACATGAATCAGTCGTGTGGATTGCTGGGGGATTAGCTAAGGGTGCTGCGATGGAAGAGTTAGTAGAACGCACTGCCAAGCGAATTAAGGCTGCAATCCTGATTGGAACTGATAGGGGCTTAATTGAAGCTGCACTAATTAAGTATTGCCCACAAGTTCCACGTGTTCTTATCGATGGTGATTCATCTGAGGAGTTAATGGAGAAAGTTGTCAGCGCTGCCAAAGGATTTGCTAAAGCAGGCGATACGGTCTTGTTGGCCCCGGCATGTGCATCGATGGATCAATTCATCTCATATGCCGATCGCGGCGATCGCTTCGCAGCTGCAGTCAAGAAGGTCGTGAATAAATGAGTGCACAGAAGCGAAGCACGCTTTTCACACGACCAATCAATCTTTACTACATGCTTGTTGGTAGCACCTTTGCATTGAGTATCTTTGGTCTGATAATGGTTTTTTCCGCCTCATCTATTTATTCTCTTGATAATAAAGGCGCTACCTGGGCAATTCTCTTTCGCCAGTTAACATTCTTGGTGCTGGCACTTCCTATGGCATGGGCGCTCTCGCGCTTTTCACTTACTCAATGGAAATTCTTTGCTCGCTTTGGTGTTCTAGCTTCAGTGGGATTACTTGCTGTTGTGCAATTGCCTGGTGTTGGTAAAAGCGTAAATGGTAATAACAACTGGATTTCACTTGGCTTTGTTGATGTTCAGCCCAGTGAAATTGCTAAGTTCTTGATGATCTTGTGGGCTGGCTCGATTTTGGCTAAACGTGAGAGCGCTGGTGATATTCAAGCCAATGTTCTCAAATTGATTGCACCAGCATTCTTACTCTGCATCTTCTTGGTTCTACTAGGAAGAGACTTAGGAACAGCATCAGTATTTGCCTTCGTTTTGGCAGGAATGCTCTGGATTTCTGGAGTGCACCTAAAGTTATTTGCAGCGATTTCAGCTGTTGGCTTTTTAGGAATTGCAGCCTTGATTATCTCTGCCCCATATCGCGTTGCTCGCTTTTCAGTTTTTCTTAATCCATTTGCTGAAGATCAATACAAATCAGTGGGCTGGCAGCCTGCTCACAGCCTTTTGGGCCTAGCTAGTGGTGGTTTATTTGGTGTGGGACTTGGCGCTAGTCGCCAAAAGTGGGGAAATCTACCTGAAGCTCACACAGACTTTATCTTTTCAGTTATAGGCGAAGAGCTTGGTCTATTCGGGACAATTGCAACTTTGCTCATGCTTTCCACACTGTTGTTTTCAATATTTAAAATTGCTCTTCGTACGCAAGATCCCATGGTGCGTTATGTCAGTTCAGGCATTGGTTGCTGGATAGGTATTCAAACTGTGCTCAATATCGGCTCTGCAGTAAGTGTTCTTCCAGTGGTGGGTGTAACTTTGCCATTACTTTCCTATGGAGGTTCGGCCTTGATTGCTACTTATATGGGAATCGCATTTGTTATCGGTGCCGCCCGTAGAGATCCAGCAATTTATAAAGAATTAGAAAAAACAGGAATACCGAAATGGCTTCGATAGTTCTTGCTGGCGGTGGCACCGCCGGCCACATTGAACCGGCATTGGCTGTTGCAAGAGTATGGAAGAGTCAGAACCCGCACGATCAGATTACGTTTTTAGGAACAGCACAGGGTTTAGAAAATACTTTGATTCCAGCTGCTGGTTTTAGCGTGAGTAATATTCCCAAGGTAAGAATCTCAAGAACACCATCACTTTCATGGGCCAGAATTCCTTTTGAATTAGTTGCTTCAGTAAAGGCCGCTCGCGCAATATTGAAAGGCTCTGATTTACTCATTGGTTTTGGTGGTTATGTCAGTGCACCTGCATATATCGCAGCTCGCCTTCTTGGCCTTCCAACGATTATTCATGAAGCAAATGCAAAACCCGGTTGGGCAAATCGATTGGGTGCTCTTTTCACGCCTCATTTAGCCGTTGCACATGGAGTTAACGCAGGAGCTTTTAGAGGTGCCTTGATTACCGGTTTGCCACTTCGAAGTGATGTGGCAGATGGACTTAAGGCGGCTGGCGCGGATTGGAATAGTGCTCGAGCACAAGCCAAGAATCGTTTGGGATTTGATTCATCACAGCCATTGGTATTTGTCATGGGTGGTTCACAAGGCTCTGTTGCTATTAATAAAGTAATTGAGCAGTCGGTGCCTGTGTTTAGTAAAAAAGGTATTGCGATGATGCATTCAGTGGGCCGCGCAAATACTTTGCCAGCTGCTACTGATCTCTATCGTCCAGTGGCATATGTGGAGCAGATGGCAGATGCCTATTTAGCTGCTGACCTGATCATTGCCCGCAGCGGAGCAGTTACATGCGCTGAATTTAGAGCTCTTGGCCGTTACGCTCTTTTTGTGCCACTACCAATTGGAAATGGAGAACAGTTCCATAATGCACAGGGTTTAGTTGCAGATGGACGGGCAGAGGTAATTGATCAAAAGCAATTTACTCTTTCATTCGTAGAAACTCATTTAGATGCACTTCTTAAATCCAGTAGCTCTGCGCCATTGGAAGGTTCAACACTGGATGCAGATGCTGCCTTAAAAATCGCAGCTCTAGGAAAACATGCCCTGGAGTCACGATGAACAATCCCACACTCAAATCTCTTATTGGTAAGCGCATTCACTTTATAGGTATTGGTGGCGCAGGTATGAGCGGTTTAGCGCGCATCTCACTTTCACATGGGATTACCGTCAGTGGTTCAGATGCTAAGGACTCATCAGTAGTTAAAGCCTTACAAGCCCTTGGTGCAACGATTGCAACAAGCCATGCTGCCAGCAATGTTGATGGCGCTGACTTAGTTGTTTATTCAACTGCTATCTCACCTTCAAACCCAGAGCTGATACGGGCTCAAGAATTAAAGCTAAGTACTCTTACTCGAGCTGCAGCTCTTTCGATATTGATGTCAGAATCAAAAAGTATTGCTGTGGCAGGTACTCACGGTAAGACAACAACTTCTTCAATGATGGCAGTTGCGCTACAAGCATGCGGGGCAGATCCATCCTTTGCAATTGGTGGCACAATTACCGCCTCTGGTTCTAATGCTCATCGCGGTACAGGCGAGATCTTTGTTGCAGAGGCCGATGAATCCGATGGTTCATTTATTGAATATCATCCATATGCAGCGATAGTGACAAATGTTGAGCATGACCACGTTGATTTCTTTGCAACTCCAGAGGATGTGGCTCAAGCCTTTATAGATTTTGCAGCAACCATTCACAAAGATGGCTTCCTTACTTACTGCGCAGATGATCAAGGTGCTAAAGCTTTAGCCTCAACTGTGAAAACGTGCGCTTTGATCTCTTATGGAATCGATGAAAGCTGCGACTTAAGGTTAGATTCCATTGAGTTAGAGGCTATGGGCTCACGAGCACGCGCTATTTGGCGTGGCAAAGTCGTTGGTTTCATTGAACTTCAGGTGCCCGGACACCACAATCTACTAAACGCTGCAGCGGTCTTAGCCACGGGGTTGAATCTTGGTTTTCCTGCCCCTGAATTGTTAACAGGATTATCTGTCTTTAGAGGCACTGGGCGTCGCTTTGAACTCATAGGCACAGTGCATGGAGTGAGAGTCATTGATGACTATGGACATCATCCAACAGAGATTGATGTGACGTTAAAAGCTGCTCGTCGCTTTGCCGGAGATGGCCGATTAATTGTTATTTTCCAACCTCATCGCTATTCACGAACTAAGGCATTTTCTGCCCAGTTTGCCAAAGCGCTAGATGTTGCAGATCGCGCAATAGTCCTAGAGGTGTATGCAGCGAGTGAAAAACCAATTGCAGGGGTTACATCACGCCTCATCACCGATGCTATGAGCCATGGCGAATACATTCCTAATTTTATTGAGGTAACTGACTCAGTTATTGATTCTGCTGAGCCACAAGATGTGATTATCACTCTAGGTGCCGGAGATGTCAGCTCCCTCGCACCCATCATCGTTGACGGACTAACCCGTCGCTTCGGATAAATGAAAAACAGACGTCTCATAGCACTTGGTACAGCCATCATTGTGGGCCTTGCCGCATACGCACTTGGTTGGTCAACTCTCTTTACCGTCAGCTCTGTTGAAGTCAAAGGCACGGATCAGTTTTTGCCACAAAATGTGAAGGTAGGCGAAAAGCTTGCACGGGTAGAGCCCCGAGCAGTTGCGGCTGCCTATGAAAGCTTTGCCTTTGTGCAAGATGCGCAAGTAAGCAGAAATTGGATTTCAGGCAAGGTGACGATTTCTATTACAACACGAACACCTGTTGCTATCTTTAACAATCAAGCGATAGATGAATCAGGAAAAGCTTTTGTGGTTAAGGGCAATCTGCCCGCGGCATTGCCTCAGATTCAGGCTGGCAATATTGAAATCGCGATCGCAGCAGTGGATTTCATGACCTCGTTGCCCGATGAGATTCGCTCGGGTCTAAAGATTCTTAAGGTCCGTAGCACCGGGGCCTATGTCTTGGAGGTTGATGTTGAGGGTCGAAAGGTTGAAGTTAGATGGGGATTTTCAACAGATAATGAGTTAAAAGCAAAGGTTTACAAGGCTTTATTGGCACAACCAGAAAATACAAAGTTAAAGAGGATGGATCTGTCTGCACCACATGCACCAATCGTTAAATAAAGTTTTATTGCGACACAATAAATAAATCATGTCGGTGTTTGATTAAGAGCCTTTCGCACTTTACGTTCGCCCTATAGAAAACGTTGAATTATAAGGCTCAAGTAGAGGTTTATGGTTCTCAAGGAGGATACAAGTGGCTTCACCGCAGAATTATTTAGCAGTCATCAAAGTTGTTGGTATTGGTGGCGGTGGAGTAAATGCAATCAATCGCATGATTGATGTTGGACTCAAAGGTGTTGAGTTCATTGCAATTAACACAGATGCACAACATTTATTAATGAGTGATGCAGATGTGAAATTAGATATTGGTAGAAAAACAACTCGTGGTCTTGGTGCAGGCATGGATCCAGAAAAGGGACGCGAAGCTGCCCTTGATCATGCAGATGACATTGAAGAAATCTTGCGCGGTGCAGATATGGTTTTTGTTACAGCAGGTGAAGGGGGCGGAACCGGAACAGGTGCCGCTCCGATTGTTGCAAAGATTGCAAAAGACATTGGCGCATTAACTATCGGTGTTGTTACACGTCCATTTTCTTTTGAGGCAAAACTTCGCTCAGCTCAAGCCGATGTTGGAATTGAAGCGCTAAGAGTGGAAGTGGATACGTTAATCGTTATTCCAAATGATCGCCTCCTTGCTATTTCAGATCGCACAATTACTTTGGCAGATGCCTTTAAGAGTGCAGACCAAGTTCTACTTTCCGGAGTTCAGGGAATTACAGAGATCATTACTCAGCCAGGTCTGATCAATTTGGACTTTGCCGATGTGAAGGCAGTGATGTCCGGAGCAGGTTCTGCGTTAATGGGAATTGGTTCTGCGCGAGGAGAAAATCGTGCACTACGTGCTGCTGAGTTAGCTATCTCTTCACCATTGCTCGAAGCATCTATTGATGGCGCAATGGGTGTCTTACTTTCAATCTCTGGTGGATCAGATCTTGGTTTGTTTGAAGTCAATGAGGCGTGCGAGCTTGTTCAATCTGCAGTCCACCCAAATGCCAAGTTCATCTTTGGAACAACTATTGATGATGCATTAGGTGATGAAGTTCGTATCACTGTGGTTGCTGCTGGCTTTGAGGGGGGAGAGCCTCGCAAGGTTGTTACACCGGTTATTGATGCGGCCACTTTGGGCGGGGTTGCTAATCCAATTCCAAGCAATGACCCAATCTCAGTTGCTCTGGATTTAGATTCTGATTCCACTCCACGTCGCCGAGTTACTTTTGAAGAACTTGTAGCCGAGGATGAGATCGACGTTCCAGACTTTATGAAGTAAGGGCAATTGCCTAGCGTTTTTACCACTAGGCGCAATGGCGCAAGCCTTGCGCCCTATGAGTCATTGAACTTAGCTCAGCACGTTGGTGATGATGCTCAAACTGTTGCTCGTAATCGTGAACTCTTAGCCAAGATAACTGGGCCTGTTCAATTTATGAATCAGGTGCATGGTGATGACGTTGTTGAAGTGAAGACACTCATTGATGATCCAACGTGTGATGCACTCATTACTACCGTGCCAGGAATCGCTTTAGCGGTGATGGTTGCAGATTGCATTCCACTTTTGCTCTCATCATCAACTGTTGCTGGCGCGGTGCATGTTGGCAGGCGCGGGTTGATGAACTCAGTTGCGATTAAAGCTGTTGAGGCAATGCGGGCATTAGGTGCGGGTCAGATTCATGCCCAGCTTGGCGCATCTATTTGTGGGAGGTGTTATGAAGTGCCACAAGAGATGGCTGATGAAGTTACTGTTAAGCACCCTGCTGCATCATCTTTAACTAATAACTTAACACCAGCGCTAGATTTACCTAGAGCTTTGATAGCTGACTTGGTTGCTATCGGTGTCACATATGAAGCATCACCAATATGTACTCTGGAAAATAATGAGTATTTCTCCTATCGTCGCCATAACATTACGGGCAGAAATGCGGGTGTGGTGTGGCTATAGATCGCAGAAGTGAAATCACCTCGAATTTGCAAGTAGTGCGCGATGAGATATCAAAGGCAGTAATAAACGCCGGTAGATCACTTGATGAGATAACACTGATTGCTGTGACTAAGACTTTTCCGGCTAGTGATGTTGAGATGCTGCGAGATTTGGGAGTCACTCACTTTGGTGAAAATCGAGATGCAGATGCAGCGCCAAAGGCAGCCGTTGTTGCTGGAACATGGCATTTTCAAGGACAGATTCAGAGTAATAAGTTGAAATCAATTACTTCATGGGCAAAAGTCATTCATTCACTCGATGAGATTCGACATTTTGAAGTGATTGAGAAAAGCGCCCCACATCCTTTGGAGATTTTCTGTCAGGTTTCACTCGATGGTTCAGAGGGCCGTGGGGGAGTCAGTGAGCAAAAGCTCTACGAATTGGCGCAAGCGATTGAAAAATCACAGGCCCACACTCTTCAAGGGCTCATGGCAGTTGCCCCACTAGGTGTTGATCCTTCCGATGCATTTTCGAAATTATCAGCGATACATAAGGCTTTTATGGCTGATTTTCCTAGGGCCAATAAATTATCAGCCGGCATGAGTGGGGACTTTAAAGAGGCGATTGCCCATGGTGCGACACATATACGAATAGGGAGTTCAATCCTGGGTTCGCGCTAGGCCTACAGGTACCGTTTACCTATGGCTAATGCACTCAAGCGCGTCGCGAACTACTTAGGTTTGATGGACGACCCAGAATTCGATACACCACTTGCATCTACAACTCCTGCAGTGACGACATCCAGTGACGTGCGCATCAAGCCGCGCTTATCTCGTCCAGTCGCTTCAGTAGATGCAGCACCGCAATTAGATTTACCTGTTTTAGATCGCATCGTGACATTGCACCCACGTTTTTATAACGAGGCTCGCACAATCGGTGAGCACTTTCGTTTAGGCAATCCAGTCATCATTAACTTGACTGACATGGATGAGTCAGAGCACAAGCGCTTAGTTGACTTTGCAAGTGGACTTGCATTTGGTTTGCACGGAACAATTGAGCGCGTGACAAAGAAAGTATTCCTTTTGTCTCCAGCTAATGTCTCTATCGGTGTTGAAGATAAGTCAGCTGCAGCACAAGCAAGTTTCTTTAACCAGAGCTGATCTCAGTGAACATCGGAGCGTTACTAGCTAACGTCCTGCAGTTATTTCTTTTTGCATTACTTGCACGTTTAATTCTGGATTATGTTCGCATGTTTGCGCGTAATTGGCGACCAAAAGGTATTGGGCTCATGCTTGTTGAACTTGTCTATGGCATCACCGATAAACCAATGGCATTTGTTGGGCGCTTCATCCCACCGCTTCGCCTAGGCGCAGTCAGTCTGGATCTAAGTTTTATTGTTCTCTTTTTTGGAGTTCAATTACTGATGGGCTTAGTTAGCTCGCTTTAGTTAGTTTGATAGCGATTCCAAGTTCATTATCTTCAATTGCAAGTGTTGAGTCTTGAACCATTGAAAGAGCCAGTACTTCATTCTTAATATGGGCTTCATCGCTGGCAATTGCGCCAGCTATTTGTGCAGAGGCATTCCATTTCACATCGATGCGATCTGAGATTTCAAATCCATCGCTCTTTCTGCGCTCTTGAATAAAGCGAATTACTTCACGTACATGTCCAGCAGCAATAAGGGCTGGGGTGAGCTCTAGATCAAGTGCCACGCTCTCACCTTCGTGGGAGGCAACCATCCAGCCGCTCTTTGGTACTTCAGTGATGACTAAGTCATCTAGTGCAATTTCCCAACTACCTAGCTGAGTTGTTCCAGAGGCTCGCAGTGTTTTCACAAGGGCAGTTGCATCAGTTGCCGCAATGGCCTTAGCAATCTCTTGAACAGCTCCGCCAAACTTTGCGCCTAGTGATTTGAAGTTAGCTTTAACGGAGATATCTACTAAATCTCCATCAGCGTTAGCGATATCTTGTAAATCAATCACATTGAGCTCATCTGCAATCTGCTCACGCATCTGTTCTGGCAAAGCGGCCCAACCACTTGCTGCAATGAGTGCACGGCCCAGTGGCTGGCGAATCTTGATGCCAGATTCTGCGCGTGATGCACGGCCAAGTTCAACGATGCGACGGGTTAGTGCAACTTGCCCTCCAAGTTCGCGATCAATTACTGCTGCATTTGCGACAGGGAAATCAGAGAGATGCACGGAGGCAACGGCAGAGGAATCAGCTGGAATGACTAACTCTTGCCACACCTGTTCAGTAATAAAGGGAACCATAGGAGAGAGAAGTTGAGTCAGAGTTACTAAGCACTCATGGAGTGTGGAAAGGGCGCTGACATCTCCATCCCAGAACCTGCGACGTGATCGGCGCACATACCAGTTTGAAAGATCATCGATGAATCTAGCTAATGCCCGTCCTGCAACCTGTGAATCAAAATCAGTAAGAGCGGCGTCAACTTCTTCAATCAAAAGATTGAGCTCAGAGATAATCCAGCGATCCATGAGTGGTCGATCCGCAATCTTTGTGCGCTGACTTAACTCAAACTTTGATGAATTGGCATAGAGAGCATGGAAAGAAACGGTGTTCCAATAGGTCAATAAAGTTTTTCGTACAACTTCATTAATTGCATCATGGCCCACACGACGCGCAGCCCATGGTGAACCTGCAGCGAGCATGTACCAACGAACGGCATCGGCGCCATGTTGATCCATCAGCGCCATTGGCTCTAAAACATTGCCCACATGCTTACTCATCTTGCGGCCATCTTTATCCAAGATATGTCCAAGACAAAGAACTGTCTTATAGGAGGATTTATCAAAGACTAAGGTTCCAATTGTCATGAGTGTGTAGAACCAGCCACGAGTTTGATCGATAGCCTCACAAATAAAATCAGCGGGGTAGGACTCTTTAAACTTTTCAGCAGAGCCTTCCTTATGTGGGTATCCCCATTGCGCAAAAGGCATTGCTCCGGAGTCATACCAACAGTCAATTACTTCAGGAACACGCACCATTGTGGAATCACACTGCGCACAAGCAAAAGTAATGTCATCAACAAATGGGCGGTGAGGATCTAGATTCGATAGCTCTTGACCAGCAAGGCCACCTAATTCAGCCAATGAATCAACGCAAATCTCATGCTTATTTTCACAGCGCCAAATAGGCAGGGGAGTGCCCCAATAGCGATTACGGGAAAGCGCCCAGTCGATATTGTTATTGAGCCAATCACCGTAGCGGCCTTCTCTAATTGTCTCTGGGTGCCAATCTGTTGCTGCGTTCTCACGAAGCAGAGCATCCTTAATTGATGTAGTTCGGATATACCAAGATGGTTGCGCGTAATACATCAACGGTGTGTGACAGCGCCAGCAATGAGGATAAGTGTGCTCATATGGTTGGTGCTTATAGAGAACACCGCGTGCTTTTAACTCTTTGACTAGTAACTTATCGGCCTCTTTAAAGAAGATTCCGCCAACTACTTCTACCTCTTTAAGAAAATGTCCATCTGGTGCAATGGGATTAACGACTGGCAAACCATAGGCACGACAGACCGCTAAGTCATCGGCGCCAAAAGCTGGAGATTGATGGACTAATCCAGTTCCATCTTCTGTAGTTACATAGGTTGCAAGAACTATGTAATGCGCATCAGGAATCTCTACGAAATCAAAGGGACGCTTATATGTGGTGCGCTCAAGTGATTTGCCGAGCATTTTTTTGAGAATCTTCTTCTCGCCCTTAACGCTTTCTAGTAGTGCTTCAGCAACGACTAGGACTTCAGTGACTTCATCCACAGTTACTTCAACAGCTACGTAATCAACCTCTGGGTGAACTGCAATGGCAGTGTTTGATACCAAAGTCCAAGGAGTCGTTGTCCAAACCAAGAAACTAGCGTTGAGTGTTACTAAATCACCTGAGGTAATAGGAAAGCGAACATAGACCGAAGGATCAGTAACTGTTTCATAGCCTTGCGCTAATTCATGATCTGAAAGTCCAGTTCCACAGCGCGGACAATATGGTGCAACACGGTGATCTTGAACTAGTAATCCTTTTTTCCAGATCTCTTTAAGAGACCACCACACACTCTCAACATACTCAGGTGACATGGTCCAATAGGCCTCATCGAAATCAACCCAGAAGCCCATGCGATGTGTCATATCTGCAAATGCACCCACATGGCGCTGCACTGATTCACGGCACTTGTCGTTAAATGCTGCAATTCCATATTTTTCGATATCGCCTTTACCGGCAAAGCCCAGCTCTTTTTCAACCGCGATTTCAACTGGCAAACCATGACAATCCCAACCAGCTTTGCGGATTACATGCTTTCCTTTCATTGTGTGAAAGCGTGGAAATACATCCTTAAACACACGAGCTTCAATATGGTGAGCACCAGGCATTCCATTTGCCGTTGGGGGACCTTCATAAAACATCCATGCAGGTGCACCTTCACGAGCAGCAAGAGTTTTTTCGAAAATATCGTTATCGCGCCAGAACTTTAATATCGTGTGTTCGACGGCAGGTAGATCAACAGCTGCTGGTATTGCGCGAAACGACATAAAAAATCCTCCACGAGTAGGACAACAACTCTGGAGGGACGTGACCTGCTGGCGCAGATCTCGCGGTACCACCCGCCTTGCGTGAAATTCACGCCACTTCACTTTTTCTATCCGCGGCTAGTTCTAGATGGTTTTCACCATTTCTTCTAGCAAACTCGTGAGGTGATGGCCCCGTCAATGCTCTTATGCGGTAGTGGCTCAATACTATCGTCTAGTTAAGGCAAAATATGCCCGTGGCTAATTGGTAACAGCCCCGTATGGGCATTAAGGTTCGCGACATGCCTAAGAAGCCCGTGAAGAAAGCAGCAGCCAAAAAGGGTCCTGCCAAAAAGGCTCCTGCCAAGAAGGCTCCGGCGAAGAAGAAGCCCGCTAAAAAAGCTCCTACAAAAAAGGCTCCGGCAAAGAAGAAACCGACCAAGAAGGCAGCTGCAAAGAAAGCGCCAGCGAAAAGAACAGCGTTAAAGAGGATCCCAGTTAAAAAAGCACCAGGTAAGCCATTTCCTTCTAAGACAACTTTGACTGTTGATGAAAAATCTCAAACAGTGTCAGTCTCAACAATTTCTGCCCCAGTTGCTGCGCCGGTAGTTGAAGAGCGTCGATTGGTAATGCCACCTCCACCGCGGCCTGCTAAAAGTGGAAAGAAAGTTGCACCACTTAAGCCAATCAAAGTCGCTCCAACTCCTATTGTTGTTAGTGAAAGTGAATCACCATGGACAGCAGCAGAGCTAAAGAGCATCCGCACTGAGATTTCTAAGGAGTTAGCGCGCCTTCGTGTTGAACTAGCCAAGGTTGAATTAGAAATGGACTCTCTTATTCAAGAATCTGGCGAAGGTGCCGGAGATGATCAAGCAGATGCTGGAACTAAAACATTTGAACGTGAACATGAGATGTCACTAGTTATTAACGCTCGTGATATGGTTTTGCAAACAGAGCGAGCCTTGGATCGAATCGATTCCAAGACCTATGGAAACTGCGAAGAATGCGGAAGTGCAATTGGAAAGGCCCGTTTACAAGTATTTCCTCGGGCCACTTTGTGCATGATCTGCAAGCAGAAGGAAGAACGGCGCTAGCAGTGCGCGTGTGGCGCACACTCTTAGGTGTTGCCTGGATTATCTGGCTTGCGGATCTAGCTACCAAAATCTGGGCAGTGGAGTATTTGGCCAATCGTGGTCCAGTAAAAATTATCGGCTCACTATTCCAACTTAACTTTATTAGAAACTCGGGTGCTGCCTTTTCATTAGCATCAGGGGCAACGTTATTCCTCTCCCTTTTTGGAATTGCAGTATTAATTGCTATTACTTATTACGCACCTGCGCTGACCTCAAAGGGATGGGCGATTGTTTTAGGCCTAGTCATGGGTGGCGTCCTAGGAAATCTGACTGATCGCATTTTCAGAGAGCCAGGATTGCTCCGTGGTCATGTTATCGATTGGTTACAGCTGCCTAATTGGCCTATATTCAATATTGCAGATATTGCAATCGTGGTTGCGGCCTTTATTTCGGTTGTTTTAACAGCGCGCAATATCCCGCCTATTAAAAAAGAAAAGTTGATATGAGCAATCGAGAACAGCGCACACTCTCAGTGCCAGAAGGTGTTGCTGGTGAGCGAATCGATAGTGCTCTCACTCGCGTGCTGGGGCTTTCTCGCACAGCTGTCGTCAAACTTCTAGAAGATGGTGATATCACCACATCTGGAAAAGCTATGGCTAAGTCAGATCGCGTGAGTACAAACCAAGTAATTGAAGTGTTGATGCCGGCTCCCATGAATCAAGATCCAATTCCACTCACTCCGCTAGAGGGCCTTTCAATTGTTTATGATGATGATGCAATTGTTGTCATTGATAAGCCGGTGGGATGTGCTGCTCATCCAAGCCCAGGATGGACAGGTTCAACTGTTGTTGGGGCACTGTTGGCAGCGGGATATTCAATTTCGACTAGTGGTGCAGCAGAGCGACAGGGGATTGTTCATCGCCTTGATGTCGGTACTAGTGGGTTAATGATTGTTGCAAAGAGTGATCGTGCATTTACTGTTCTCAAAGATGCCTTTAGAAATCGTACTGTCGACAAGATTTATCACGCACTCATTCAAGGACACATGGATCCAACTACTGGAACTATCGATGCACCTATCGATCGTCATCCTAAAGAGGATCATCGATTCGCGGTGGTGGCCACAGGCAAAGACTCCATTACGCACTATGAAGTTATTGAGTTTTATCGAGGCGTTTCATTAGCCAAAGTGGAGTTAGAAACCGGGCGCACACACCAAATCCGTGTTCACTTCTCAGCACTTAACCATCCACTTGTTGGAGATACTACTTATGGCGCAGATCCCGTTCTGGCTAAATCTCTAGAGATGAGACGGCCATGGCTACACGCCAAGGAGCTCATGTTTGACCACCCTATTACTGGTGAGCATCTGAGTTTTAGCGCTCCATACCCAGCCGATCTCACACGCTCATTAGCGTTGCTATCTGATGCAGTTCTGCCTTAAGTAATAATCTACGACCACCATGACATCTGAGAATTTCGTACATCTGCACGTCCATACCGAGTATTCAATGCTCGATGGTGCAGCGCGGGTTCCTGACTTAATGGCAGAAGTCGCCAGACAAGGTATGCCAGCAATTGCAATGACAGATCATGGAAATGTTTTTGGAGCTTATGAGTTTTATAAGCAGGCGAAAAAAGCTGGTATTAAACCGATTATTGGAATTGAAGCTTACGTTGCCCCAGAATCTCGCTTTGATAAAAAGAGAGTGCAGTGGGCTAGCGGTGGTGAAGATGATGTCTCTGGTGGTGGTGCTTATACGCACATGACTATCTTGGCCGAAAACAATGTAGGTCTGGGAAATCTTTTTCGCTTATCTTCTCTTGCATCCCTTGAAGGCTATTACTACAAGCCCCGCATGGACCGCGAACTTCTTGCTCAGTATTCCAAGGGACTTATCGCAACAACTGGTTGCCCTGGTGGAGAGATTCAAACTCGCTTGCGCATGGGTGCCTATAAAGAGGCGATCAAGGCTGCAAGTGATTATCGAGATATTTTTGGTGAAGGTAATTTCTTCCTAGAGATTATGGATCATGGAATTGATATTGAAAGCCGCGTCAAAGCCGACCTACTTAAACTTGGAAAAGAGTTAGGTCTTCCACTTCTTGCAACTAATGATCTGCACTACACAGCGCAAGCAGATTTTGATGCACATGCGGCCCTGCTCTGTGTTCAATCAGGCTCTACGTTGGCAGATCCCAAGCGATTTAAATTCGAGAACGATTCTTTCTATGTCAAGACACCTGCGCAGATGCGCGAGCTCTTCAGAGACATTCCTGAGAGTTGCGATAACACATTACTTATTGCAGAGCGCTGTGAAGTGACTATGCGAGAAAATGAAAACCTTCTCCCGCAATTTAGCGTTCCAGTTGGAGAGACCGAGGATTCTTGGCTCAAAAAAGAAGCTGTGCGCGGGATGAAAGAACGCTTAGGCGAGAAGCTCACGCCAGCACATGAATCTCGTCTTGATTATGAACTCGGTGTAATGGAGAAGATGGGTTTTCCTGGTTACTTCCTTGTTGTTGCTGACTTAGTTGGCTATGCCAAGAAAGTTGGTATTCGTGTTGGACCAGGTCGAGGATCAGCTCCTGGTTCACTCGTCGCATATTCACTTGGCATCACTGGATTAGATCCACTTGAGCATGGGCTTTTGTTTGAGCGCTTTCTCAACCCTGAACGTATTTCGATGCCTGATATCGACCTGGACTTTGATGAGCGCCGTCGCGGTGAAATGATTCGTTATGCAACAAACAAATATGGTGAGGATCGAGTCGCACAGATCATCACCTACGGAACAATTAAATCTAAGCAAGCGATTAAGGACTCAACACGCGTTCTTGGTTACCCGTATGTCATTGGAGAGAAGCTAACTAAGGCTCTGCCGCCATCTGTGATGGGTAAAGATATTTCTCTTGGTGGAATATTTGATTCTAAAGATGAACGCTATGGTGAAGCGGGAGAGTTCCGCTCCCTGTACGAGTCAGATCCAGATTCAAAGCGAGTAGTTGATACAGCCCGTGGTCTTGAAGGGTTAAAGCGCCAGTGGGGTGTTCACGCAGCTGGAGTTATTCTTTCGCGCGAACCTTTGCTCGATGTTATTCCTATCCATCGCCGTGAAGCAGATGGTGCGATTATTACTCAGTTCGATATGGGCGCATGTGAATCTATTGGCTTACTTAAGATGGATTTCTTAGGTCTTCGAAATCTCTCTGTTTTAGATGATGCCTTATTAAATATCAAAGAGAATCAAAACATTGATGTGGTGTTAGAGGATTTAACACTTGATGATAAAAAGACTTATGAACTCCTCTCTCGCGGTGACACTCTTGGTGTGTTCCAGCTCGATGGTGGGCCAATGCGAGCCTTGCTTAAATCAATGTCCCCGGATTCATTTGAGGATATCTCAGCTGTTATCGCTCTCTATCGTCCGGGCCCAATGGGAGAAAATGCACATAACAACTATGCCGATCGCAAAAATAAGCGCAAGCCAGTTGAACCTATTCACCAAGAGCTTTCAGAACCACTGCATGAGATTCTTGGTGATACATACGGCCTGATTGTTTATCAGGAACAAGTAATGGCAATTGCCCAGAAGGTTGCTGGGTTCTCACTCGGACGTGCGGATCTTTTGCGTAAGGCGATGGGTAAGAAGAACAAAGATATTTTGGATAAGGAATACATTCCTTTTGAAGCGGGTATGCAGGCCAATGGTTTCTCAACTACGGCTATCAAACGCTTGTGGGACGTTCTTATTCCTTTCTCTGATTACGCATTCAACCGAGCACATTCTGCCGGTTACGGAGTTGTGTCCTATTGGACTGCTTATCTAAAAACTAATTACCCAACTGAATATATGGCCGCGCTTTTGACAAGTGTGAGAGATGATAAAGATAAGTCTGCTCTGTATTTGAGTGAGTGCCGCCGAATGGGAATTAATGTGTTACCACCTGATGTCAATGAATCAAATGGCGAATACACCCCGCGTGGAAAGGATATCCGCTTTGGTCTTGCAGCAATTAGAAATGTTGGCGAAGGAGTTGTGGCATCGATTAAGGCTGCACGTGAGAGCAAAGGACGTTTTGCATCATTTGGAGATTTCTTGGCAAAAGTTGATGCGCAGGTGTGTAACAAGAAAACAATTGAATCTTTGATTAAGGCTGGAGCATTTGGCTCACTGGGGTCAACTCGTAAAGGTTTGATTGCAGTTCACTTGGAGGCAATTGATTCTGTTATTGAGAGCAAGCGCGCTGAGGCTATTGGTCAATTTGATCTCTTTGGCGGGGAAGCAATTACTGAGGTTTCAGGTTTGGATATTGAGATCCCAACAGGTGAGTGGGATAAGGCGATGTTACTTAGCTATGAACGAGAGATGCTGGGGTTGTATGTTTCTGATCACCCACTATTGGGTGTTGAACATGTGCTGCGGGCCAATACAGATATGTCTATCAGCGAATTAGTTGATGAAGGTGCGCAACATGAATCAGTTGTCACAATCGGTGGCTTAATCACTAGCGTTACACGAAAAGTTTCAAGGCAAGGTGCTTCCTGGGCCGTTGTTACTATTGAAGATCTAGAGGGATCTTTAGAAGTTCTCTTCTTCTCAAATACTTACAATCAATATTCAATGTCACTAACGGAGGATCGAATCGTGACTGTTCGTGGTCGCGTTGATCGCCGTGAAGAGAATCTGCGATTTACTGCCCTTGAGATGTCCATGCCAGATATTTCTGCAGGCCCAACTGGTCCACTTGTGATTTCAATTCCAATGTCTCAATGCACGCCACCTGTTGTTGATCGCATTAAAGAAATTCTTCGTTCACATCCTGGGAAGCGAGAAGTGCATCTTTCTCTCAGTGAGAATGGAAGCAGTACTGTGATGAAGATTGATGCATCGGTCACAGCTTCTCCATCATTGAGCGCAGATCTCAAATCTATTCTTGGGCCTCACTGCCTGGTTTAAATTCAAGTCCGCCGCCCATAGGGCAGCCGTTACAATTGGCATGTGATTCGCACAGTAGATCTTCGTGGCAAGGCTCTTACTAAGGCTGGATATAACGCCGAACTTCCGCGCGCAGCTTTAGATATTGCCCAAGCTATGGCCGTGGTTGAGCCAATTTTACGCCGCGTAAAAATCGGTGGTGAAAGCGAACTCATTAAATTAGCCCAAGAATTCGATGGAGTTACACCTACCTCTATTCGTGTTCCACAGAATGCATTGGATTCGGCTTTAGCGTCTTTAGATCCTGCAATTCGCGCCGCACTTGAGCTTTCAATCGAGCGAGTCCAAAAAGTTCATAATGATCAGGTAAGAATGGATAAAACCACAACTGTTGTTGACGGTGGAAGCGTGACTGAAAAGTGGATTCCTGTTGATCGTGTGGGCCTCTATGTTCCAGGTGGTCGTGCGGTTTATCCAAGCAGTGTTGTGATGAATGTTGTTCCAGCTCAAATAGCAAAAGTTTCATCGATAGCAGTTGCCTCACCGCCTCAAAAAGAGTGTGCAGGATTACCGCACCCAACAATTTTGGCTACATGCGCACTCCTTGGCATTACCGAGGTCTATGCCGTTGGGGGAGCACAAGCGATTGCAATGTTTGCTTACGGGGTTGAAGGCCTGTGTGAAAAAACCGATCTTGTTACAGGACCAGGCAATATCTATGTTGCTGCAGCTAAGCGTGCGCTACGTGGTGTGATTGGTATTGATTCAGAAGCTGGGCCAACAGAGATTGCAATTCTTGCTGACTCCTCTGCGCGAGCATCAGATGTTGCCGCAGATTTAATTAGCCAAGCTGAGCATGATGTTATTGCTGCAGCTATTTTAGTAACAGATTCACTTGAGTTGGCTAAAGGCGTTGAAGCAGAGTTGAAAATACAAGTGGGAAAGACCAAACACAAAGAGCGAATTACAGCTGCTCTTTCTGGCATCCAGTCAGCGATTGTCTTAGTTGATAATGTGAAACAAGGAATTGATGTTGTTAATGCCTATGCCGCAGAACACTTAGAAATACAGACTAAGAATGCACGTGATGATGCAGCGAAGATTAGAAATGCTGGAGCAGTATTTATTGGCCGATTCTCACCAGTCTCACTGGGAGATTATTCAGCGGGCTCTAATCACGTCTTGCCTACGGGTGGATGTGCCTGTCACTCAAGTGGTTTATCAGTTCAGACATTCCTACGTGGCCTTCACTTCATTGAATACAGTGAAAAGGCATTCACTGACTTAGTGCCAACCGTTGTGACATTAGCTAATTCTGAAGACCTGCCTGCGCACGGACAAGCCATGACTATCAGATTGGAAAATTCATAAATGAATTGGCCAACTTGGTTGCCGCTGCGCAAAGACTTGTCTCCGCTCACACCATATGGAGCGCCACAAGTTCCTGCGCAGGCATCACTTAACACTAATGAAAATCCATATTCACCTTCACCTGCGCTGCAGAAAGCGATTGCTGATGCGGTCTTGGTTGCGGCAGCGAGATTAAATCGCTATCCCGATCGCGACGCGCAGGTACTGCGCACTAAGTTGGCAGGCTATGTCAGTGCCAGCGCAAATGCGAAAGTGACCACAGACAATATTTGGGCAGCTAATGGCAGTAATGAAATTATTCAATCTATTTTTCTTGCTTTCGGACAGGGCAGCGCACTTGGTTTCACTCCCTCATATTCGATGCACCCACTCATTGCTAAGGTCTGTGGGACTTCGTGGATACATGGAAAGCGAAATGCAGATTTCTCACTCAATGTGCAATTGGCAGTTGAGCAGATTGCAGAAACAAAGCCAGTACTAACTTTTATTACTACACCTAATAATCCAACGGGTGGGTCTGTTTCAATCTCTGATATCAAGTTACTTGCAGATGCTGTGGCAAAGGTGAACGGCTTACTTATTGTGGATGAGGCATATGCTGAGTTTTCGTCAGAGCAATCTGCCATTACTTTGATCGCTAACAATCCACATGTTGTTGTGATTCGCACTATGAGCAAGGCATTCGCATTTGCAGGAGCACGAGTGGGTTATTTAGTCAGTAATAGTGCCGTTAAAGATGCCGTGATGCTTGTGAGATTGCCGTATCACTTAAGCGCTCTGACTCAAGCTGCGGCATCGGTTGCTATTGATTTTAAAGATGAACTACTGGGATATGTCTCTGAGTTGATACGAGCTCGAGAGAAATTGACTACGCAACTACATGCATTGGGCCTTGTGACTTTGCCAAGCAGCGCAAACTTCATCCTATTTACAGGATTTAGCGCAGATGCCCCTAAACTTTGGAGTGAACTACTAGGCAAAGGCGTCCTAATTCGAGATGTCGGTCTGCCAGGGTATTTACGAGTAACTGTCGGCAACGAAGCCGAAAACACATTATTTATATCTGCATTAAAAGAACTCATCTAAGGAGAGGCCACCATGAGAACAGCACGAGTCGAAAGAGAAACTAAAGAGTCACATGTTTTAGTTGAACTTAATCTAGATGGACAGGGTGTTATCGATGTTTCCACCGGTGTGCCATTTTTTGACCACATGATGTCTCAACTGGGTAAGCACTCAGGCTTTAATCTGACTATCAAAACAACAGGTGATGTTGAAGTCGATTCTCACCATAGTGTTGAAGATACGTCATTGGCATTTGGCCAAGCTCTACGTGAGGCGTTGGGAGACAAGGCTGGCATTCGTCGTTTCGGTGACTCCATGGTTCCACTCGATGAGGTTTTGGTTCAAGCAGCTGTTGATCTTTCAGGTCGTCCATATTTAGTTCACCGTCAGCCAGAGATTGTTGAACTCATCGGAACTTTTGATACAACGCTTGGAAAACATATTTGGGAGTCAATTGTTGCTGAGGCACATATCGCTCTGCATATTCGTGTGCTTGAGGGAAGAAATGCACACCATGTTTTTGAAGCGCAGTTCAAGGCAGTTGCTCGTGCACTGCGCGATGCAGTTTCACTTGATGGAAGAGTTGCAGGTATCCCATCAACTAAAGGCTCTCTTTGATCGCAATTCTTGACTATGGATCAGGCAACTTACGTTCGGCAGAAAGAGCATTTGCTACTTCTTGTCTGGATGTAGTTGTTACGGCAGATCGCGCCGTTGCACTTGAAGCGGATGGCTTAGTTGTCCCAGGTGTTGGAGCTTTTGCCGCTTGTATGCAGGGATTGCAATCTGTTGATGGCGCTGCAATTATTCGTGAACGAATTGCAAATGAAAGACCTGTCTTAGGAATTTGCATTGGTATGCAGATTCTTTTCCAAGAGGGTAGTGAGCATGGCGAAAATGGAAATCATCTAGGTGTCGGCATCTGGAAAGGCGAAGTCTCGCGCCTTGACGCACCGATTCTTCCTCACATGGGCTGGAACAACGTTGAGTGTGATCCAAACTCCACGCTGTTTAAAGGTGTAGCAGGGGAGTCATTCTATTTTGTTCACTCGTATGCGGCTAAGAAAGCTGTTGGAAAAATGCAAGGATGGAGCTTTCACGGAGAAAAGTTTTTAGCTGCTGTTGAAGATGGCTACATGACGGCAACGCAGTTTCACCCAGAAAAATCAGGAGATGCAGGATTAGCTTTGATTGCGAACTGGGTGAAATCACTATGAGCTACTTAGAACTACTTCCTGCAGTTGATGTTAAAGATGGGTGCGCTGTGCGCTTGGTGCAAGGTGAACTTGCCAAAGAGAGTATTTATGGAGCACCGCTAGAAGTTGCACTTGAATTTCAAGCAGCTGGAGCTGAATGGTTGCACCTAGTTGATCTAGATGCTGCTTTTGGTCGTGGCAGTAATGCAACGTTATTAGCAGAAGTAGTTGGTGCCTTAGATATAAAGGTGGAGCTCTCTGGTGGCATTAGAGATGACGAATCTTTGCGCAGAGCACTTGCTACAGGATGCACGCGGGTAAATCTTGGAACTGCGGCGTTAGAAGATCCGCAATGGACCGAACGCGTTATTGGTGAATTTGGAGATCGCATCGCTGTTGGACTTGATGTGCGCGGACATGTTCTTGCTGCACGCGGATGGACCAAAGAGGGTGGAGATCTTTTCGAAACTCTTGCACGATTAGATAAGGATGGTTGTGCTCGCTATGTAGTAACCGATGTGACAAAAGACGGCACGCTTGCTGGGCCAAATTTAGAATTACTCCAATCAGTGTGTGCAGCAACGAATAAGCCAGTTGTGGCAAGTGGTGGAATTTCCTCCCTTGCCGACATTCAAGCTTTGTGTGATCTGAATGCAACAGGTGTTGAAGGAGCAATTGTTGGAAAAGCTTTATATGCCGGTGCTTTTACTTTGCAAGAAGCGCTGAAAGTTACAGGACGATGACACTGTCAGTTCGAATCATTCCCTGTCTAGATGTCACTAATGGGCGTGTGGTGAAAGGTGTTAACTTCACCAACTTAGTTGATGCCGGTGATCCAGTTGAAATGGCTGCTCTCTATGGTGCAGAAGGCGCTGATGAGTTAACTTTTCTAGATATCTCAGCAACTGTTGATGGTCGTGAGACAACCTTGGATGTTGTTCGCCGCACCGCAGAGCAAGTGTTTATTCCACTTACAGTTGGCGGTGGAATTAGAAACGTTGAGGATGTAGATTGTTTACTTCGAGCTGGTGCGGATAAAGTTTCTATTAATACTGCAGCAATAGCACGTCCAGAATTAATTGCAGAGATCGCAGATCGATTTGGTTCACAAGTACTTGTCCTCTCTGTTGATGCCAGACGTGCTCGAACAGAGTCAGGATTTGAAGTAACAACTCATGGTGGCCGCGAGGGCACAGAAATAGATGCGATTAAATGGATTGAGAAAGCATGTGCTTTAGGTGTGGGAGAGATTCTTCTTAACTCAATGGATGCTGATGGAACCCGTGCGGGTTATGACATTGGGATGATTAGTGCGATGCGTTCAGTTTCAACAGTTCCATTGATTGCCAGTGGTGGTGCTGGAACTTTGGCAGATTTTGGCGCAGCCCTTGATGCTGGAGCAGATGCTCTACTGGCTGCCAGTGTGTTCCACTTTGGGATTCACCGCATAAAAGATGTGAAGTCTTACCTTGATTCGCATAATTATCCCGTGCGCGCCGTGGCTGTTAGGTAAGGCAGAATTAACCCATGAGCGCACTTGATCCGGCAGTTACAGCGTTGCTTAAAGATTCAACAACGCTCATACCTGCCGTTGTGCAAGATTCAACTACGCATGAAGTTTTGATGCTTGCCTATATGAATCAAGAATCTTTAGCGCTCACTCTTAGCACCGGCAAAGCAACCTATTGGTCACGCTCTAGAAATGAGCTGTGGGTTAAAGGAGCAACTTCTGGCCATCATCAAAAGGTTGTCTCTGTTGCTTTAGATTGCGATGGAGATGCATTGCTTATCACTGTGGAACAAACAGGAGTTGCCTGTCACACAGGTGCGCAATCCTGTTTTCACACACCGTTAGCGCTGGGTGAATAAGAATGAACCTTGAAGAGTTTCGCGCCTATGCCAAAATTTCAAATGTAATTCCAGTTTCAAGACGTCTGCTTGCAGATGGTGAAACACCATTAGGTGTCTATAGAAAACTAGCCAAAAATGCTGCCAATACCTTTTTATTGGAATCAGCTGAACACGGTGGTGCTTGGTCGCGGTATTCATTCATTGGCGTGCGAAGTGAAGCGACGCTTAGTGAAAAAGATGGAAAGGCTTACTGGCAGGGCACAGCACCAGCCGGTGCACCAACTGGAATTGATCCACTAGAAGCTCTGCGTCTTTCTGCAGCGCATTTGAAATCACCCACGATTGCAGGATTACCCCCACTCACTGGAGGCTTAGTGGGTTTTATGGGTTATGACGTTGTAAGACGGCTCGAAAAACTCCCTAGCCTTTCAAAGAAGGATTTACCACTTCCTGAGTTAAGTTTTATGCTGACTAGCGATTTAGCGGTTCTCGATCACAGTGATGGAACTATTACATTAATTGCCAATGCCATTAACTGGGATGGCAGCGATGATCGCATTGATGAAGCTTTTAGTGCATGCAACGAGCGCTTAGATCGAATGCAGGCAGATTTAGCTGTGCCGCTTGATGGAGATATCGCACAGATTGATTCACATGCTTCACCAACCTTTGATGCCAACATGAGCCCTGATGAGTTCAAAGCAAAGATTGCTATTGCCAAAGAGGAGATTCTTGCTGGAGAGGCTTTCCAGATAGTCCTCTCGCAGCGCTTTTCAATGCCATGTTCTGCTGATGCAATAGATGTTTATCGCATGCTGCGTCTTAATAACCCAAGTCCGTATATGTATTTATTCCGCTTCAATGAGGGAATCACAATTGTGGGTTCAAGTCCTGAAGCATTAGTGAAAGTAAATCAACGTGAAGTGATGATTCACCCGATTGCTGGAACGAGAAAGCGTTCATCTTCTCCAGAAGAAGATCACCGCTTAGGTGAAGAGCTCTTGGCAGATCCAAAAGAGCGTGCAGAGCATTTAATGTTGGTTGATTTAGGGCGAAATGATCTGGGACGAGTGTGTGCTCCAGGATCGGTAGAAGTTATTGATTTCATGCATATTGAGAGATATTCACATGTGATGCATATCGTTTCAACAGTTACTGGCACGTTGGCAGATAAAGCGACACCGGTCGATGCACTCTTTGCAGTCTTTCCTGCTGGTACATTATCTGGAGCACCTAAGCCTCGGGCTATGGAGATTATTGAAGAACTCGAGCCAACTCGCCGCGGTGTTTATGGTGGCATTGTTGGTTATCTAGATTTCACAGGAAACATTGATACATGTATTGCAATTAGAACTGCCCTTATTCATGATGCGGTTGCATACGTGCAAGCAGGGGCAGGAATCGTTGCAGACTCTGATGCAGAGTCAGAGAATCAGGAATGCAGAAATAAGGCAGCTGCGGTATTGATGGCTGTGGATTCAGCAAATAGATTGCGAAAGAGCTAATGGAGCAGTCAATTGCAATTGGAGTGAGCATCCTTGTCGTTTACGCAATAGTTCTTCTCGTAGGCAAGAAGTTCAAACTCTCTTCACGCTATGAAAGAAAACCCCGTGTGCTAAATACGTGGAGCGCACTTGATGAAGGTATTGACCCAACTGTGCAGGATAAAAAATGAGCGTTCTCGATTCAATCATTGAAGGGGTTCGTGAGGATTTAGCAGCTCGTAGAAAGCCATTGGCTCAACTACAAGAGGCGATGGATATAGCAGCACCCGTGCGTGATCCTTTAAAGACATTACTTGGCAATGAACTTTCAGTGATTGCTGAAGTTAAGCGCTCATCGCCTAGTAAGGGAGCACTTGCCACAATTGCAGATCCTGCAAGTTTGGCTGAGCAGTATGAAAACGCTGGAGCAAGTGTGATCAGCGTGTTGACTGAAAGACGTCGCTTTGGTGGCTCTCTTGCTGACCTAGATGCCGTGCGCTCACGAGTAAATATTCCAATATTGCGCAAGGACTTTATGGTCGATGAGTATCAATTCTTTGAAGCACGTGCGCATGGCGCAGATGTTGTACTACTTATTGTTGCTGCGCTGAGTAAGTCACAGCTCATTGATTTTCATCAATTGTCGGAAGGTTTAGGCATGAGAGCACTTGTGGAAGTGCATACTCATGACGAACTCGAAAGAGCGCTTGAGATATCACCACGAATAGTTGGAGTTAATTCCCGCAACCTCAAGACCTTAGATGTGGATGCAAAAGCATTTGCCGAACTACTCCCACTCATTCCAACAGATGTGGTGCGCGTCGCAGAGTCTGGGATTTCTACACGTGCCGAGGTGGAGTTTGCGCAAAGAAATGGCGCGAGTGCAATTTTGGTGGGCGAGGCGTTGGTGAAATCTTCCAGCCCAGAGTTGGCCATGCGTGAACTTCTAGGCGGGGATAGGATTGGCTCATGACAAACCAGTTAAGTGATGTGCTCGGCCACTTTGGGCAATACGGTGGCCGTTTTGTGCCAGAAGCACTCATTGGAGCTTTGGATGAGTTGGAAGCTGCACACAACGCAGCGAAAACCGATCCAGTTTTTCAGGCAGAGCTTGCAGAACTTCACCGCACATACACAGGACGTCCAAGCATCATCACAGAAGCTAAGAGATTTTCTGAACATGCAGGTGGGGCAAGAATTTTGCTCAAGCGCGAAGATCTTAACCACACTGGTAGCCACAAGATTAATAACGTTTTAGGTCAAGCTTTGCTTACCAAGAAGATGGGCAAGAAGCGCATCATCGCTGAAACCGGCGCGGGACAACATGGTGTTGCCACAGCAACAGCTGCAGCGTTAATGGGACTTGAGTGCGTTGTTTACATGGGCGAAGAAGACACGCGCCGCCAAGCACTCAATGTTGCTCGAATGAAATTGCTAGGCGCAGAAGTATTTCCAGTGACCTCTGGATCTCGCACATTAAAAGATGCAATCAACGAAGCGATGCGTGATTGGGTAACTAATGTTGCAACAACGCATTACATGTTGGGCACCGTTGCTGGACCACACCCATTTCCAACAATGGTGCGCGATTTCCACAAAATTATTGGAGAAGAATCCCGCGAACAAGTTCTAGCGTTGACTGGCAAATTACCTGATGCTGTTCTTGCCTGCGTCGGGGGAGGATCTAATGCAATCGGAATTTTTCATGCATTCATTCCAGATACAGGCGTGCGCTTAATTGGTTTGGAAGCAGGAGGCGATGGAATTGAAACTGGTCGCCATGCAGCAACAATTAGTGGTGGCTCAGAGGGTGTTTTGCATGGAACTCGCTCTTATGTTTTGCAAGACGAAAACGGACAGACCGTTGAATCACACTCAATCTCTGCCGGTTTAGATTATCCAGGTGTTGGTCCAGAGCATGCATACTTGCATGATATTGGTCGCGCCGAGTATCGCGCAGTTAATGATGATGCAGCAATGGCTGCGTTCTCTCTCTTTTCTAGAACTGAAGGAATTATTCCAGCCATTGAAACTGCTCATGCATTAGCTGGTGCACTAGTGATCGGAAATGAATTAGGTCCTGATGCAACACTGCTAATTAACCTATCTGGCCGCGGGGATAAGGATGTTCAAACTGCAGCGCAGTATTTTGGAATTCCGCTGTGAGCACAGCTTTAGATTTAGTGTTTGAAAAAACTCGTTCAGAAAATAGAGCTGCACTCATTGCTTATATTCCAGCAGGATTTCCTTCCAAGTCAGGTTGCGAAAAAGCAATCCGAGCTTTGGCCGAGGCTGGCGTTGACGCCATTGAAATTGGCTATCCATACAGTGATCCGATTATGGACGGGCCAACTATTCAAGAAGCTGCAGAGATTTCCATAAAAGGTGGGACAAATGCTGCAGATGTATTTTCGGCTCTGAAGGTGGCAAGTGATACGGGTGTTGCATCAGTTGTAATGACGTATTGGAATCCCATTGAAAAGTATGGTGTGAATGAGTTTGCACAATCCATTGCAGACAATGGTGGTTCAGGCGTTATTACGCCAGATCTGACAATTGAAGAATCAGGACGTTGGTTAGAAGCAGTGAATAAGTCTGAGATTAATCCTATTTATGTCGTGGCACCTAGTACTTCGGATGCTCGTTTGACAAAAGTAACCTCAAAAACCGGTGGATTTGTTTATGCAGCATCTGTTATGGGAGTAACAGGGGCTAGAACGAATGTTTCAGTTGATGCCAGTGCATTAGTTGCAAGAGTCAAAAAGACTACCTCGCTTCCAGTATCAGTTGGTTTGGGTGTTTCAACGCGTGAGCAGGCAAAGCAAGTCGCGGCCTATGCCGACGGCGTCATTGTTGGCTCTGCATTTATTAAACTTCTTTTGAACGCTAAATCTGAGCAAGAAGGATTAGATGCGATTTCAGAATTAGCTAAGGAGTTGGCGTTAGGAGTGCGAGAGGGCAGATGAATAGCTTGCATAAGAAGTACCAACCTTTTATTACACTTCTTTGTCGCCTTCTTCTTGGTGGAGTGTTGTTAGTAGCAGGGGGATTAAAGGCCTTTAAGCCTTCTGAGTCGGCCGGAGCAGTTGCTGCTTATAAAATTTTGCCAACAGATATTGCTCACCTGATTGGTTATGCATTGCCATGGTTAGAGGTAGCCCTAGGAATACTTCTGATTATTGGCCTCACCACACGATTGGCCGCAATTGCTGGAACTGCAGTGATGATTATTTTCATCGCAGCAATCATTTCCGTCTGGGCGCGTGGCATCCTCATCGATTGTGGTTGCTTTGGCGGGGGCGGAGAAATTGATCCAAGCAAAGCTGCCGAGGCACGACAGGCCTATCTCATAGAGATTCTGCGCGATTTAGGTTTGGCTTTATCTGGCATTTATCTATACTTTTTCCCCTACGGACGTTTAAGTATTGAAAAACCACTACAAAATATCGAGGAGCAGTAATGGCTAAGCAGGCAAAGGCAACCAAATCATCTGGCGGAGATAACTTCACACGATGGTTAGTTATTGGAATGGTCACCCTAGTTGTTGCATCAGGGGCTATTTTCAGCGTTGTTGGTGAAAACACTAAAGCCAATGAGTCATTTGCAATCTTGAACGATTTTAAAGTTGGTCCAACAGTTGTTTCAACCGTTGATGACACTAATGGTGCGGGAATCACGTTCAATGAAGGTGCAGTAAAGACGGTTGATATTTGGGAAGATCCACAGTGTCCAGTCTGTAATACATTTGAACAGGCTAACGGTGAGTTTGTTGAAGATTTGGTGCGTGCTAAAAAGGCCAAGGTCGTCTATCACGTTTTATCTTTCCTTGGCAATGAATCAGTTTCTGCAGCCAATGCTGCCTACTGCGCAGCAGATGAAGCTCGTTATCTAGATTTCCATAAGGCTATGTATATGGTGCAGCCAGTGCTTGAAAATTCAGGGTTCTATTCAACAGAAAATTTAATTAAAATTGGAAGTTATGCCGGTCTTACCTCACAGAGTTTCATTGATTGTGTTACCAAAGGTTCAAAGCTAGATAAAGTCAGAGCTGCTTATGAATCTATGGGTAAATACAATGTTCAGGGAACTCCGACTGTGTTCTTCAACGGTAAGTTGTGGGAGCGCAAGAACAATGCATTCCTTCTTGAAGAGTTCGCCGCAGCGTTCGAAGCTAGTTAAGCCTTGATTCGCGCAATTCCTTCACCACCTGTTTCATCGTTGGAGTTGGGCCCATTTACTTTTCATCTCTATGCCCTATGCATAATTGCTGGTATCGCTATTGCTATTTGGTTGGGGGACAAGCGCTTTCGTGCTCAAGCACCTGAAGCTAAATCAGTTGTCTCAGAGGTTGCGATCACTGCTGTTCCTGTCGGAATAATCGGCGGACGTATTTATCATGTGATTACTTCACCAGATGCTTATTTTGGCACCGGAGGAAACCCAGTTGATGCATTCAAAATCTGGGAGGGCGGTTTGGGCATTTGGGGAGCAATTTCACTAGGTGCGGTAGGGGCTTGGCTAAGGTATCGCCAATTAGCAAAGCGTATGCAATTGCCAAACTTTGCACTCTTTTTGGATGCACTGGCACCCGGGATTCTCTTTGCGCAAGCAATTGGCAGATTCGGCAACTGGTTCAATATCGAATTATTTGGAAAACCATTGCAAGCACCTTGGGCGCTAGAAGTCCCTGCGCAATATCGACCATCGGGCTATTCCACATTTGAAACATTTCACCCAACCTTTCTCTATGAATCATTGTGGTGTGTGCTTTTAGCATTTGCCTTGATTAAATTTGGTAAGAATCTTGCACCAGGGCAGGTTTTTTCACTGTATGTAATGGTCTATTCAATTGGCCGATTAGCAATTGAATCCATCCGCATTGATTCTGCTGAAATAATTGCTGGTTTGCGCCTGAATATATGGGTCAGTTTGATTGTTGTCGTGGGTGGGGCTGTGATATTTCGCGTTCAGTCGCGCAAAGTCGATTGACTTTCAGGTAGACTCAACTCTATGGCGCTAGAAGAGGTATACCAACGCAATCTTCACCACCGCACTCATCGTGCAGGTTGGTTGCGTGCAGCAGTTCTTGGCGCAAACGATGGCCTAGTTTCCATAGCAGCTTTGATGATTGGTGTTGCCGCAGCCGGGAAAACTGATTTACTCATGACGGTAGGACTTGCAGGAATTTCTGCAGGCGCGATGTCTATGGCGGTTGGCGAATATGTTTCGGTTCGTTCTCAAAACGATGTCGAAGAATCAGATCGCCAATTAGAAATTGAACATCTCGCTGCAGATCCTGAAGGAGAACTTTTAGAGCTACAGCACATTTATATCGCTCGAGGTCTTTCTCCTGAGCTTGCCTTAACTGTCGCACAAGAGATGCACAAGAAAGATCCACTTGCTGCGCACTTGCGTGATGAGTTAGGTCAGCATCCTCATACAAAGGCCCGACCAGTTCAGGCAGCAATTGCTTCGGCTCTGAGCTTTACAGCAGGAGGATTTATTCCTTTCCTTGGAGCTCTCGCACCCACTTTTGGTGAAAAGGCATGGAGCATTGTTGCTTTCACAGTTGCGGGATTAGTTCTTACTGGCATCCTCAGCGCCAGGACCGCAGGCTCAAAGCTCTTGATACCAACGATCCGCGTGATCATCGGAGGCTGTTTGGGCATGCTCATCACCGCAGCAATAGGAAAGATCGCCCATATTTCTGGGATGTAACTGCTGTAGAAAATATTGTATTTCTTGCTACCCTTAACTAGTACGACAGGGCCAAGGTTGTCCCGCACATCATTCTCGACAACAGGAGCTCTGACGCCGTGGCTTTGCCTTCCAATTACCCGCATGCACAAGGTCTCTATGACCCTGCGCAAGAACATGATGCCTGCGGTGTGGCAATGGTGGCAACGCTTAATAAAGTAGCAACACATGAGATTGTTGCAAAAGCGCTCACCGCACTTCGCAACCTAGAACACCGCGGTGCCTCTGGAGCAGAACCAGATAGTGGTGATGGTGCAGGAATTCTTATTCGTATTCCAGATAAGTTCTATCAAGAAGTAACAACATTTGATTTACCAGCAGCTGGCTCTTATGCATCCGGTATTGCATTTGTTGAAAAGGGTGTCGATGTTAAAGCTGCGATAGAAAAAATTGCGCTAGAAGAAGGCTTGAAAGTTTTAGGTTGGCGTGAACTACCAATTAACTCCAAATCACTTGGCAAAACAGCCCTGTCAGTTATGCCGAATTTTCAACAGATTTTTCTTGCAGGAGTTAATGGGGAATCTGGTTTAGTTTTAGATCGCATGGCTTTTTGTTTGCGCAAACGCGCTGAGCATGGCTTGAAAGTTTATTTCCCTTCTCTTTCGTCTCAAACAATTGTTTATAAGGGAATGCTTACAACTGGACAGCTAGAAGAGTTTTTCCCAGATCTTTCTGATGAGAGAGTTGTTTCACCGCTTGCTCTCGTGCACTCACGTTTTTCAACCAATACGTTTCCTTCTTGGCCTCTTGCGCACCCATATCGCTTCATCGCTCACAACGGTGAAATTAACACTGTTAAGGGAAACCGAAACTGGATGCGAGCACGTGAGTCATTACTTGAAAGTGACTTGATTCCTGGAGACCTTAAGCGTTTGTTCCCAATCGTTGAGATGTCAGGCAGTGACTCTGCATCATTTGATGAAGTGCTAGAGCTGCTCTATTTGGGTGGTCGTTCGCTGCCTCATGCAGTTTTGATGATGATTCCTGAGGCATGGGAAAATCATGAAACGATGCCGCAGAATCGTCGTGATTTCTACGCATTCCATGCATCGCTTATGGAGCCATGGGATGGACCTGCATGTGTGACATTTACTGATGGACACCAAGTTGGTGCTGTTCTTGATCGAAATGGTTTGCGTCCATCGCGTTTTTGGGTGACTAATGATGGTCTAGTCGTTCTTGCCTCTGAAGTTGGTGTGCTTGATATTCCTGCAGAAAATATTGTTAGAAAGGGACGTTTGCAGCCAGGCAAGATGTTTTTAGTTGATATTGAAGCTGGGCGAATTATTGAAGATGCTGAGATTAAAGATCAATTAGCGGACTCTTCTCCATATGGAGATTGGATTCAAGCGGGAATGGTCAAGTTAAGTGATCTTCCCTCCCGTGAACATATTATCTATCCGCACTCATCGGTTCTTCGTCGCCAGCGTGCATTTGGTTATACCGAAGAAGAAGTTCGCATTCTTATTACACCGATGGCAAGAAACGGATTAGAAGCACTGGGTTCAATGGGAACTGATACGCCAATTGCAGCCCTTTCAGATAAGCCACGTTTAATCTTTGATTATTTTTCTCAACTTTTTGCACAGGTTACAAATCCACCTCTAGATGCAATTCGCGAAGAGTTAGTTACAAGCCTTGGAACTTCTATGGGCCCAGAGCACAATTTATTGGATCCAGGTCCAAATAGCTGTCGCCAAATCTCTTTGGCATTCCCAGTTATCGATAATGATGAGTTAGCAAAGATCATCCACGTTAACGCTGATGGTGATTACCCAGGATTAGCAACACATGTGATTCGTGGTTTGTTCTTTGTCGCAGATGGTGGCGATTCACTTCGTGAGCGTTTGGAGGAGATCAAAGCTGAAGTTTCACAAGCCATCAATGATGGTGCACATATCATTGTTCTCTCTGATCGTGATGCAGATGCTGAAGAAGCACCCATTCCATCTCTTCTATTAACCTCTGCTGTTCACCACCATTTGATTCGCGAGAAGACACGCACCAAGGTTGGGCTAGTTGTCGAAGCCGGTGATGTGAGAGAAGTTCACCATGTTGCACTTTTGATTGGTTACGGCGCAGCTGCTGTTAATCCATATTTAGCGATGGAAACGGCAGAAGATTTAGTTCTGCAAGGAGTAATTACAGGAATTACACCAGAAAAAGCTGTGGGCAACTTAATTAAATCTTTGGGTAAAGGTGTTCTAAAAGTTATGTCCAAGATGGGCATCAGCACCATTGCTTCCTACACCGGAGCTCAAGTATTTGAAGCCATTGGCTTGAGTCAAGAGTTAGTGGATGAGTATTTTGTTGGCACTACTTCTCGCTTGGGTGGAGTGAATCTAGATGTCATTGCCCAAGAAACAATTGCACGCCACCACATTGCCTATCCGCCAGGGGGAGCTATCCCTGGAACCAAGCGCTTGCCTATTGGTGGGGAATACCAGTGGCGCCGTGAAGGTGAGCCACATTTATTTGATCCAGAGACTGTATTCACGTTGCAGCACTCCACTCGCAATAAGCGATACGACGTCTTCAAGCGCTATACCGATCGAGTCAACGATCAGAGTTCTCGTTTAATGACTTTGCGTGGATTGTTTGGTTTCAATGAAGGCGTGCGTCCTGCTATTTCAATTGATGAGGTTGAATCAGCCTCAGAGATTATTAAACGCTTTTCAACTGGTGCGATGTCATATGGTTCGATTTCTCAAGAGGCCCATGAAACTTTAGCCATTGCAATGAACCGCTTAGGTGGTAAATCAAACACAGGTGAAGGTGGCGAAGATCCAGAACGCTATCTAAAAATGGCTAGTGGTGATTCAAAGCGCTCGGCCATTAAGCAGGTCGCATCTGGCCGCTTTGGTGTTACTAGTGATTATTTAGTTAATTCAGATGACATTCAAATCAAAATTGCACAAGGTGCAAAGCCTGGTGAAGGTGGGCAACTTCCAGGTAACAAGGTGTATCCATGGGTGGCAAAGGTTCGTTATTCAACACCTGGTGTTGGTCTCATTTCACCACCTCCACACCATGACATCTATTCTATTGAAGATCTTGCACAGCTCATTCATGATTTAAAGAACGCTAATAAGAATGCACGCGTCCACGTCAAGCTTGTGGCGGAAGTGGGTGTTGGAACAGTTGCAGCAGGTGTGAGTAAAGCACATGCTGACGTTGTTCTAATCTCTGGCCACGATGGTGGAACTGGTGCATCACCGCTTACATCACTCAAGCACGCAGGTGCTCCATGGGAGCTTGGTTTAGCTGAAACTCAGCAGACGTTATTGCTCAACAATTTGCGTGATCGCATTGTTGTTCAAACCGATGGTCAGCTAAAGACTGGTCGCGATGTTGTCATTGCGGCACTTCTTGGCGCAGAAGAGTTTGGTTTTGCCACGGCACCACTCGTAGTCTCTGGTTGCATCATGATGCGCGTGTGTCATTTGGACACATGTCCAGTTGGCGTTGCAACACAGAACCCTGAATTACGTAAGCGCTTCACAGGTAAGCCTGAATTTGTTGAGACTTTCTTTGAATATATTGCTGAAGAGGTGCGAGAGATTTTGGCAAGCCTTGGTTTTAAGACTTTGCTTGAAGCAGTGGGCCATGTTGAGTATTTAGACACTAAGCGTGCAGTTGATCATTGGAAGGCAAGTGGACTTGATCTTTCACCGTTGCTCACACGCCCAGATGTCACCAGCCCACTACACAACACCTCAGCGCAAGATCATGGTCTTGCTGCTGCGCTAGATAATCAACTTATTTCACTTTCCGAGGCAGCACTTGCAAACAAAGAATTAGTACGCATTGATCTTCCTGTTCGAAACGTTAATAGAACAGTTGGAACGATGTTGGGCGCTGAAATCACACGCAAGCACGGGGGAGCAGGATTGCCCGATGACACTATCGATGTGACTCTGCATGGTTCCGCTGGACAATCACTCGGTGCTTTTATTCCGCGCGGCTTAACTATTCGCCTTTATGGTGATTCCAATGACTATGTGGGTAAGGGTATTTCAGGTGGTCGCATCATTGTTCGACCAGATGAGAAATCAACTTTCAACTCAAATGAAAATGTGATTGCTGGAAATGTTATTGGTTATGGCGCAACATCTGGCCAGATAATGATCCGTGGAGTTGTTGGTGAGCGCTTCTGCGTTAGAAACTCAGGAGCAACAGCAATTGTTGAAGGCATTGGTGATCACGGCTGTGAATACATGACTGGTGGAAGCGTTGTTGTTCTTGGGCGCACCGGTCGTAACTTTGCTGCTGGAATGTCTGGTGGACGTGCTTTCGTTCTAGATCTTGACCCAGCAAATGTGAATACAGATATGGTAGATATTCTTGCGATTCCAGAAGATCAAAAAGAGATTCTTCGTACGTTGATCTCTGATTTCGCCGAAGAAACTGGCTCTGTTATTGCTAGCGATCTCATCAAAGATTGGACAAATGCGATCAAGAGAATTTCTCTGGTTATGCCACGCGATTATGCGCGCGTGCTAAATGCAATGACACGTGCAACTCGTGAAGGTTTACCAGTAGATGCATTGGTGATGGAGGTTGCTGCAAATGGCTGATCCAAAAGGCTTTATGACAACTGAGCGCGAAACTCCAACACGTCGTCCAGTAGATGTCCGTATTCAAGATTGGCGCGAAGTCTATGAGCCACAAAGCTTTGAACACTTACAAAAGCAAGCTGGTCGCTGCATGGATTGCGGAATTCCTTTTTGTCACTCAGGTTGCCCACTCGGAAATCTAATTCCTGAATGGAATGAGTTGATTTGGCGCGGGGATAAAACTGAGGCAATTAACCGCCTGCACGCTACAAATAACTTTCCCGAGTTCACTGGTCGCTTGTGCCCAGCCCCGTGTGAGACAGCATGTGTTGTTGCGATCAATCGCGATGCTGTGACAATTAAGCAAGTAGAGCTGCGCACCATTGAAGAAGCCTTCGATAATGGTGAAGTCAAGCCACTAGCTCCAGATCGTATTTCAGGTAAAACTATTGCGGTCATTGGCTCCGGTCCTGCAGGTTTAGCTGCGGCCCAACAACTCACACGAGCTGGTCACACTGTGGCTGTCTATGAGAGAGCAGACAAAATTGGTGGACTTCTTCGCTACGGAATTCCAGAGTTTAAAATGGAAAAACATATTCTTGATCGCCGTTTGGCCCAGATGGAAAAAGAGGGAACACGTTTTCGTGCCGGTGTTGACGTTGGGACTGAGTTAACGGGCGGAGATCTTCGCAAGAAATACGATGCAATTGTTCTTGCAGTGGGTGCTACAAAGTGGCGCGACTTGCCAATTCCTGGCCGTGAATTTAAGGGTGTCTACCAAGCCATGGAGTTTTTACCTTGGGGCAATAAGCAAGCACTGGGTGAGATTGAGGTTTCACCAATTAATGTTGCTGGAAAGCATGTAGTGATTCTGGGTGGTGGTGACACTGGTGCAGATTGCCTAGGAACATCAATTCGCCAGGGCGCTGCAAGTATTACTCAGCTTGAAATTATGCCTCGACCAAGTGATGAGCGTCCTGATTCACAACCATGGCCGACATATCCAATGATTTATCGTGTTTCAAGTGCGCATGAAGAAACAGATAACCGCATGTTCTCCGTAAGCACTGAAGAGTTTTTGGGAGATGCTGATGGAAATCTGCGTGCCATCCGTATTGTTGAAACAAAGTTTGAAAATGGAAAATTTGAGCCTGTTCCAGGAACTGCAAAAGAGATTCCTGCAGATTTTGTATTCCTTGCACTTGGTTTCACGGGTCCAGAGCAAACAGATCTCATTTCTCAGTTAGAAGTTAAATTAGATGATCGCGGAATAATTGCGCGTAATGCAGATTTTGAAACGAGCGAAGAAGGTATTTTCGTTGCAGGAGATGCAGGGCGCGGACAATCACTTATTGTCTGGGCAATCGCAGAAGGGCGAAGTGCAGCAGCAGCCGTTGATAGATATCTCACTGGGGAGACTCAGCTTCCATCACCAATAGAGCCAACAACCCGTCAACTCATGGTTTAAGGTAGTCAGATGCGTAGAGCAAAGATCGTGTGCACGATGGGTCCAGCAGTTGAATCTCCTGAAAAAGTTAAGGAGCTTATTGACGCTGGAATGAATATGGCACGTTTAAATCTTTCTCACGGTTCATATGAAGAGCACCAAGCACGCCTTGATTCTGTGCGCGATGCAGCTAAAACTGCTGGCCGTCCAGTTGCCATCCTTGTTGACCTACAAGGCCCAAAGATCCGCCTTGCGCGCTTTAAAGCTGGGCCACATGATTTAGCACGCGGGGACATCTTCACAATCACAGTTGATGAAGTTGAGGGAACTAAAGAGCGCGTTGGAACTACATATAAAGGTTTGCCTGGAGATTGCAAAGCTGGAGATCGCATTCTTATCGATGATGGAAAAGTAACTGTTGAAGTAGTTGAAGTTAAGGGAAATGACGTAATTACTAAAGTTATTGAACCTGGCGCAGTGAGCAACAATAAGGGAATCAACTTGCCTGGTGTGGCAGTTTCTGTTCCGGCGTTATCTGAAAAAGATATCGATGACCTTCGCTGGGGCTTGCGTGCTGGTGCTGATTTCATTGCGCTCTCATTTGTAAGAAGCGCCGATGACATCAAAGATGTTCATAAGATTATGGATGAAGAAGGCATTCGTGTTCCAGTTATCGCAAAGATTGAGAAGCCACAGGCAGTTGAAAACCTCGTTGAAATCGTTGATGCCTTTGATGGCATCATGGTTGCTCGTGGCGATCTAGGCGTGGAGCTACCTATTGAAGATGTTCCATTGGTGCAAAAGCAGTGCATTGAGTTAGCTCGAGATATGGCAAAGCCAGTAATTGTTGCAACGCAGATGCTTGATTCCATGATTACAAATTCACGTCCAACGCGCGCCGAAGCAACAGATTGCGCAAACGCTGTTCTAGATGGTGCAGATGCACTGATGCTCTCAGGTGAAACAAGTGTCGGGGAGTTTGCAATTGAAGCCGTTCAAACAATGGCGCGCATTATTCAAAAGACTGAAGAAGGTGGCCTAGATCGTATTCGCCCAATAAAGACAGCTCCGCGTACTAAGGGCGGGGCAATAACAAAGGCTGCCACTGAAGTTGGCGCTATTGTTGATGCAAAGTATTTAGTGGCATTTACGCAAAGTGGAGATTCAGCACGTCGTATGTCTCGTTTGCGCTCACCTATTCCAATTCTTGCCATGACTCCAGAGGTTGGAACGTATAACCGCCTTGCACTTTCGTGGGGCGTGGAATCAATGCTCACTCCAATCGTTGGTGCAACTGATGAAATGGTGAAATTGGTAGACACAGTCCTCATTGATTCAGGCCGCGCTCAATTAGGTGATCAAGTGATGATTGTTGCTGGTTCTCCTCCTGGAATTCCAGGTTCAACGAACGCAATGCGTGTTCACCGCGTGGGAGATGCTGTTGGTGGGGTAGCTGCGGCTTACCGCTAAGATTGGCACCGTTCGGTTATCACGTAACGCCTCGGTACTCCAACGGTAGAGAGGGCAGTCTCAAACACTGCACAGTGTCGGTTCAAATCCGACTCGGGGCACATGACACAAAAGGTTCGCATCCTCGTTGCAGAAGATGAAGCGCTCATTCGCATGGACCTCGTTGAGATGTTGCAAGTTGCTGGCTATGAAGTTGTAGCAGAGGCGACTAATGGACAAGAAGCTATCGATCTAGCCAATGAGCACAAACCAGATTTAGCAATCCTTGATGTGAAAATGCCAGTACTAGATGGAATATCGGCTGCTGAGAAAATTATTGATCTAGCCCCAGTATTGATGTTGACCGCGTTTTCCCAAAAAGAATTAGTTGATAGAGCCCGCGATGCTGGGGTCATGGCATATGTTGTGAAGCCATTTACTATTGGAGATTTAATTCCGGCCATTGAAATTGCAATTAGTCGTCACACACAGATGCGCTCACTTGCCGCAGAAGTTGCAGATTTACATGATCGCTTAGAAACACGGAAAATTATTGATAGAGCAAAAGGTATTTTGATGAAGGCACTAAATCTCTCAGAGCCAGAGGCTTTTTCCTGGATTCAAAGAGCGGCCATGGATCGTCGATTAACGATGAAACAGGTGGCCGAGGCCGTGATTAGCCCTGAGGCCGTACCCGAGAGCTAACAAAGGGTTTTGCCCAAAACGTTACATAAATGAAACCCAATAAGGGCTTTTCATGCTCAATCGGGCTTGTTAAACCCTCATCCCAGCCATTACCCTAAGCGCCTCCCTGTCCCGGGACACAAGAACAGGAAAGGCACTAAATGAACAAGAAGATTAAGAGTTCACTTGCCATTGTTACTGCTGCAGCCGTTGCTTTTGGCCTTGCATCAGTTCCAACAGCTAGTGCAGCTGTAAAGACTTACACAATCGGTTACCAGGGCCCACTTTCAGGTGGAGAAGCATCAACTGGTATCGATGAGCAAAACGCAGTTAAGTATGCAATCAAACTATTTGAAGCAGCGAACAAGAACATCAAGATTAAGCTAGTTTCAATCGATGACCAGGGAGACCCAGCAGTAGCTGGAACAGTTGCTCCTGGTGTTGCATCAAACAAGAACGTTCTTGGCGTTGTAGGACCTGCTTACTCAGGTGCAACAATTGCTTCACTTCCATATTACAAGTCAGTAAACATGCCAGTTATTTCTCCATCTGCAACACGCGTGTCACTAACTGACCCAACATCTCCTGACTTTGGTGGACCAATTTTCCACCGCGTCGTAGGTAAAGATGACCTTCAGGGCCCAGCTTTGGCTAAGTACGCAACAGCAGGCGTTTCAGCTGCAAAGGTTTTCGTTTTTGATGACCAATCAGCATACGCAGTACCTCTTCGTGGCTTCGTTGAAGCTGGTTTGAAGAAGGTTTCTGGCGCATCAGTTGTAGGCGGAGACTCAGTTCCAAACACAACAACAGACTTCAGTCCAACAATTGCAAAGATCGCGACATCTGGCGCAAATGTTGTTATCTACACTGGTTACTACAGCCAAGCTGCTGTGTTCATCAAGCAGCTTCGTGACTCAGGTTCAAAGGCAGTATTTGCTGGCGGCGACGGAGTGTTCAACCAGGAGTTCCCAAAGCTTGCAGGTGCTGCAGCTGAAGGTTCAAAGGTAACTGGCGTTGGCGGTCTTGCTGGAATCAGCCCAAAGCTAGAAGCTGACTTCAAGAAGAAGATGGGCGTTTCATCAGGTGTGTACTCAGTTGAGTCATACGATGCTGCAAACATCTTGCTTTCTGGCATCAAGGCTGGAAAGACAACACGCGTAAAGATGCTTGCCTACGTAAAGGCTTACAAGGGTAAGAGCGTCTCTGGAAACACAATTAAGTTCGATAAGAATGGCGACATTTCATACGGACTATTTGCTGGTTTCACAACTAAGAATGGTGTTCTAGTTAACACAGGTATCATCAAGTAATTAACTAGGACTTACGCTTAACAAGTTGGTGGGTGTTTTGGAAATCTCTTGAAAAAGAGGCCAAGACACCCACCACTTGCGTAACATCTACCTTTATACTCGCGCAGAGGCATTAGCGAAGGAGAACAATGTTTGCAGTACTAATTGATCAGTTCTGGTCGCTGACAATTGCAGGAGTCGCCCTTGGATTTATCTATGTTTTGATCTCCCTCGGCTACACCATGGTTTATGGAGTACTACGCATGATTAACTTTGCGAACTCTGAAATCTTTATGTGGGGAACATTTGGAACAGTTATAACTTCGCGCGATATTTTCCATTACACACAGACTTCAGAACCTGCAACAGGTGGGAAGCTGGCCTTGGTACTTGTAACAAGTTTGTTCATGTCAATGTTGGTTGCTGGGCTTACCGCAGTCTTTGTTGAGTTTGTTGCTTACCGTCGTCTTCGCATGAAAGGTACTAACCGACTTGCAACTCTCATTTCTGCGATTGGTATCTCAATTGCGTTGCAAGAAGTAATGCGCCTTTTGACGGATTCACGACCAGTGGGATCCCCACGCGTTCTCGAGAAAATTATTTTGACTGAAGTGTGGGGCGCAAACGTTCGCCTCGATACAGTAATTACAATTATTGCCGCTGCTGCTATTTTCTTTGTCCTTGAACGATTTATTCAGCTCTCTCGAATGGGTAAGGCGATTCGCGCAGTATCAATGAATGAAGATGCAGCAAAGCTCATGGGTGTAAACCTCAATCGTGTTATCACCACAACATTTCTTGTGGGTGGGTTGGCGACAGGTGCTGCAGCCTTCTTCTACATCACAGTCTTTGAATACACTAAATTTAATATTGGTTTCACAATGGGTATGGCAGCATTTACAGCAGCTGTTCTCGGCGGAATTGGAAATATCCGGGGCGCCTTCTATGGCGGACTTAGCTTG